>Ga0302122_10000088_pt1 | contig 45170 bp, 27 predicted proteins | sample CB21_SCM_MG_FD_203115 | JGI IMG/M metagenome (GOLD analysis project Ga0302122, IMG submission 203115) | Marine microbial communities from Western Arctic Ocean, Canada - CB21_SCM | ecosystem: Environmental > Aquatic > Marine > Oceanic | place: Canada: Western Arctic Ocean | collected 2017-09-28 | reverse complement strand
ATTTTGCCGCGGCTTTGCGGAAGCGCTGCGCGGCCGGCGCGCCTTCAGCCGCCGGCGCCGACGCGTCGGCAACGGCGTCCTTCTTCGAAAACGCACCGTGTTTACCGGTGAGCTTCGCCGCGGCCTTGCGGAGACGCGTCGCTGCGGGCACGGCCGACACGGTCGGAGCGTCCGCGGGTGAGCTTGCTGCAGCGGGCGGTGCCGGGTCCACCGTCGGCGCGGCCGCGTCGGCAGGCGCCGCGTCCGCATCGGCGGCGGGCTGCTTGGCGCTTCGCGGGGAGAACGCTTTGTGGACGCCCGTCATCTTCGCCGCGGCCTTGCGGAAGCGCAGCGACGCGGGCACGGCCGCGACCGGGCTTATCTCGTGGGCGTCCGGGATGGCGCGGCCGGCCGGCGCCGCGGCGTCGGCCGCCGGGGAGCTGTCCGCCGGGGGCTTTGCGTCCGCCGGGGGCCCGGCGTCCGGCGCGGCCGCGTTATCGGCGCCCCAGGCGGGCTCGGTCGCCGGGGCCGCGGCGCGCTTCCCGGAAGCCGCCGCGGCCGCCGCTTTCCGGGCGCGGGCCGCGACGCCGTGCAGTCCCGTTTTGCGAGCGACCGCCTTCCGCACGTCCCGCAAATTAAACTTCCGTCGTCCGGGCGCGGCGTCCTCGACAGGGACCTCTGCTCGTTGGGCCCACGGGTCCGCGGCCGCGGGCGTGATAGCGGCCGCGCCGGGGCTGCCCTCAGCGTGTTGGGTCCAGGAGTCTGCCGACGGGCTCGCCGGAGGCACGGCCGCGGACGTACTGCCCGGGGCCCAGGGGTCCGCCGGAGGGCTTGCTGCCACTGGGCTCCCATGCCAGGAATCCGTAGGCGGCGCCGATGCCGCTGCCCACGGATCCGCTGGAGGCTCGCGCGCGCTCTCCGCGGTGTCCATCAGACTCATGCCTGATGCCGCACCGTTGCGAGTTGCGCTCTGGCTCGGTTTTGGAATTGAAACATGAGGCAACCCGCACCCGCACGCTAGGGCTTTTCGACTGTCTGGAAGGCTCGATACGACAAACTCACGCTTATCCTCTGGTACACGACACGGCTTGACGGGTGAGGCTAGAAAACGGGTTTTTTGCAAGCGGTTTCCCAGTTTGGCCACAGCCTCGTCCGCGCACGACCCCTCGCCCACCACCGGCGCTCACAGATCGGAGGGCAGCCTCGTTTCCCAGTTTTCGGCCGGGACGGTCTCGTCCGCGCACGAGCCTCCACCCGCCGCACCACAGTTCAGTTCCGAGGGCAGCCTCACCATCCACTAGCTCACCATGGCCATGTGGGTCGGACGCGAGGAGGAGATCCCGGCCTATCGGCTGGCGCACAACCAGGAGTCCACGCCGGCCACGCTCGGGTTGTACAAGGCTTGTGAAGAGGGCGACGCCGTCCAGGTGGCGCAGTTCTTGGCTTCAGGCGGTCGCGCGAACTACTTCGACGCGGTTAAGGGCGGTACGACGCCCGTCCACGCCGCGGCCACGTTACCTAAGGATGCTGCCGCGTTGAAGGCCCTTATCGCCTTTGCTGCCACAGAACCGGGGGATGACCTCAAGCCGTTATTTGACCTGCCCTCGACGGTCCTGAAGGCGACACCGCTCCACTGCGCCGCGGAGGCCGGGAACTGTGCACAATTGGAGGTCCTTTTTAAACTGGGCCTGGACGCGGACTGCGAGAACGCGTATGGGGACTCGCCGCTCCTCGTCGCATGCGCAAACAACCGGGCGGACGCCGTGTCACTTTTGTTGACCCACGGTGCCGACCCCACAAAGGCGAACCACAAGGGCCAGAACGGCCTCCACATGTGCATTTCTGGCCTGGGCAAGGCCTTGCGCACGGACGTGGCGAAGGAAAACGTCGACGCGCCCGCGGCGAAGGAGAACGCCCCGGCGGCGGCACCCGCGCTGACGGGAATCGCCCTGGCCCAGGCCGCCGCGAAGGCGAAGGTGGTCAAGAAGGTCCCGTCCAAGATCGACGTCCAGCTGCTCGTCGCTAAGCGCCTGCTCGCGGACCCGAAGGTGGCGCTCGCCAAGCGCGTCGACCCGAACGCTGCCGACGCGAACGGCCAGACCCCCCTCCACCACATTGCGGGCATGAAAGAACAGCCGGCGACGGTGGCGTTGGCCAAACTATTGCTGGCCTCGGGCGCGCGGGCAAAAGTTCCGGATAAGTGGGGGAAGCGGCCCTCCGAATTGGGCGCGGGCCGGGCGACGCCGCGCGGGGAGTTGACCGCGTTGCTGAAGCGCCACGAGCTGCTCGTGCTCGGCTAGATTTCGTGGGGAGGCCCAAGACCGGCTACTACGAATTCCACTAAGCTGCGAGCGACGTCCGGCGTGAGTGACTAATCTAGTGACTAGGTGAATCTCAATTACTCGTATTCGTGGTAGTCACAGGCGCCCGGGCGGCGCGTACGGCATCATGTGCACCTCGACGCGCCGGTTCACGGCCCCCGTCTTCTCGTCGATCACGTCTCCGGTAAGCCGCCGCGTGCCGGCTAAGCCCACGGCGTAGACGCGATCCACGTCGACCCCGCACTTCGCGACGAAGTTCTTGATCGCCCCGGCGCGCGCCTTCGATAGACGAAAAGCCGCGGAGCATCCACACCACGACACAAAAAAACGACTACACGATTTTGTGGGACCCGTTATACGATGCGCATGGAAGTATCGCGCATCAAAGTATCGCGCAGGGAAGTATCCGCATGCTAACCGTCTTCTGGAGCGCGGCGCGGACGCCAATAGTCGAGGGCCTTCGCGCTTCGACTTGCCCGAAGGTACGATGCTGCTGTGCGTCGCTTGCAAAGAGCGTGACGAGGGCTTCACTTCCCAAGCGGCGCGACTACTGCTTGATTGCGGGGCCCAAGTCAACGCGTCCAACCTCGTTAATATTGCCTCATCAGCGAGCACCCCATTGAGTTATGCGGCCAAATACGGCCATCTCGAGACGATGAGAATGTTGCTTGACGCCGGCACTGCGATCGACCAATGCGTGCGCACCACAGCACTAGGGAACGCGTGTATGTTCGGTCGCTGTGATGCCATAAAATTATTGCTAGAGCGCGGCGCCAACATTGAACTGGAAGGCGACAGCGGCAGGACGCCATTAGTGCACGCGGTGGAAAATGGGCAATCACGCGCGCTTCGCACGCTCCTCCATTCTGGCGTCGACATTGACCGTGTGTACGTTGACGTAGAGTCATCGGAGTCCGTGTCACCGCTGACGATCGCGCGGCGTCGGAAGGGTGTCCTCGGAACGGTTTACGCAGAAGTATGGCCCGGAGGCCGGTTCCTCGGGGACGAAGTTAACTCCATCTTCGACGTCTTCCTCCTCGCGCGCCTAATCGTTGCCGGCCAGCGCTCCGGGCAGCTCACGGCGCCGCGCCGCGCCCTTGGGTCGAAAGACCTGATGAAGATCATCGCGAAGTTCCTCGCACGCAAGCTGCTCTCACCGGCGTGGTATGTACTACAACCACTGTACATAAACTACCTTAGAACGCACTATCGACGCGCGAACGAGAACACATTACACTCACAAATTAGGGAAACAACGGCTCCTCGTCGTCCCAAAAATCCCCGGGCAAAGCGGCGAGCGCGGCCGCGCCCTCGGCGCCACGGGCCCCGCACAAAATACCTGTGTGCGGATTGTCGCCGCCCTCGAACCGTAGCAAACGGATCGCGTAACCCCGCTCCTGGGCATACCGCAGCCGGTCCTCCTCCAGGATGCGCCGGGCGCGCCGGAAGAGCCGCGTCCGCGACCCGTCGCCGAGCATCGCCGACGCGCGCGCCGCGGGCGGGTCGTCGGCGTCGACCAACGTCGAGTAGTCCTCGGCTGAGATGTCAAAGTCCGCGAGCCAAGACGAGCGAGGATACGCGACCTCGTCGGGCGCCGTCGTCGGCATGCGGCCGCTCGTCATCCGCGCCACGGCCTTCCAGAGGCAGCACGGCGACACGACGAAGGCCGCGCCCTTCGAAACCGCTGCGGCAATGGCCATGTCCGTCACGGCGCCGCACGCCCGCAGGGCCACGACGCAGTCGTCCTCGCGTAGATGCGGGCCGAGCTCGGCGCAATCAACAAGCCGCGTGCTGATGGTGTCGAGGCCGGCCTCACGCGCGCGCTCCGAGGCCGTTTCGAGCGCCCGCTCCGACACGTCGCACAGCAGCACTTCCCGCTCGAGGAAGTGGGCCAGCGGCAGCGCCACGTCGCCCTTGCCCGCGCAGGGGTCGACGACGCGCGCGCCATTTAAGGCGCGCGCCACCGTCGCGAGCGCCTCGATGGACGCCCGCGACCGCCGCTGCTCGTCGTCGCGCCCGGGGCCGCCGCTGCCGCCGATGGACGTCGTCGCCGGGTGCAGGCCGTCTGCTATCGCGAACCAGTCAAGCGGTTGCGCGCATAGCACGGCCGGGTCCGGCAACGTGCTACCGCTGCCGATCGTGTCGATGAGCGCTACGGCTCGCGCCCTCGCGGCGGCTCGCGGGTTGCCATCGAGGTAGGAGACCGCCGCAGCGCTCGCGAGGAGGAGTGTGAGGCGCATCGATGGCGTGCAGACGTGACAGACGTCCACCGAGAACTCTGCGTATCCGACGAGCCTACGAAGCTCTCTAGAGCTCTTTGCGGATGCAAAAAGCTGCAAAATCATGAGGATAAACCCGTGCAACCCTGATAAAACCCGCGACGCACTACTCCTGTGTCCACAGATATCAACAACGACGTCAGTTACCCCCCCCGCTGCTCCGCCTGGCGCCGGGCCACGAAGTCCTCGCCCGGGAGGAGCTTTCCCGCCGCGTCCCGCCGCGAGGTGTACGGCGCGCCCGACGACGCCTGGAGCCCCAGCGCCAACAGCGCCTCCCCCGCCGCGCCCGCCGACTTAACCCGCTCCCCGGACTCGTCGAAGCGCGGCACGAACGCCGCGCCGGCCTCGGCCTCGAGGCCCAGGCCCACCCTACTCTTCCGGTTCTTCTTCCACCGTAGTTTAACGGTTTCCTGGGCGTCGTGGTCCGACGCACCTATTTGATTGGGCTGCCACCATTGCCTAGGACTGACCTTCCTATATTCCCGTAAATTACGAGAGCGGCAGGCGTCCCGGCAGTTCCGGCCCCACATTAGCACGCACTTCGGGGCCACGACGATGTTCAGGGAACGCTTGATCTCGACGTGGGCGCCCCAGGGCTTGGCCTTCCAGTTCTCGAAGCGGTTCAACGACCGCCGGCATTTCCCGCGGCGGACCCACGGGGTTTTTGGATCCCGCACTAAATCTAGGGAGCCGCAGATCCCGAACCTCTGGCAAAAGGTCGCGTACACGAAGTGCTCGGCCAGCTCCTCCTCCACAAACAATCGTATGGCTTGTTGCGCGTTGTGCAACTTCCGGAACAACCAGGGCTTCGTCCCGTTCGTAGGCATTTTGCGCGCGGTCTGCTTGAACTTCTCCGAGTCCGTGAGGTACTTGACGAAGCGCCGTAAGTGGGCCGCGACCTCCTCTCTGGTACCGTTCGTGTCCGATAACGTCACGAACGGCTGGCACTGTAACCCGATGTAGGGCATGGCCTGGACGCTCACGAAGACCGGCAGCCCGAACATCAGGGCCTCGTACAGCACGCGCGGGTTCCGGTCCCCGTTGCTGAAGTGGATCAAGCCACTGGCTCGTGCCATGACGCGAACCATGTCCTCGTGCTTCAGCTTTGCGTCGTGCAACACGACTTTCCCCTGCCACCTTGCCTCAACTTCTTGTTGGAGCGCTTCGTAGTCGTCCCCGCCAACCTCCGCCTGGCGCGCCCCGAAGAACTCGAGTCTAAAAGGTCCGAGCGCCTTCCGGTCGATGATCCTCAAAAAGTCCAGCTGGCCCTTGTTCGGTCGATAGGACCCAACGTAGATGAGGGTGCGTTCTCTTGGAAACTGAGCATGTACCGAGACCTCGTCATAAATCGCCCGCTCCCGCGGCGGCAGTAGAATAGGTTTCGGTAACGCGTCGTCGCGAATGATCTCGATGGGTGCGTGGCCCCCGATCAGCCGGAACGCGGGCTCGATCACGCGTCGCTGGAAGACCACGTCCGGTAATCGAGCGATGTTCTGCGGCCGCGTGACCCGCGGCACGCCCGCTGCATCGGGATCTTTTTCGGAAGCGTACAACAGATTCCTCTCGTACAGGCCCCGGATCTCAGCGTGGGGGTTCACCAAGGGCAGCCAGGCGATCTTCGTGGGCGGGTCCGCCTTTAAAGAGACTTGCGCCGCGCCCAGAATCCTGTTCCCTTGTCTATCAAAAGCATAGGCATCGCACGCGCCCAAAAAGTCCGACGGCGCGTTCCGGCCGGCGTCGACCCAGAAGGGTTCGCCCGTGTTGCCGCAGTAGTGGTTGGCGCACAGGAACCGTAATCGTTTATCTTCGCCGCCGCCTAAGACGACAACGAGACCTGGCGGCGGGTCCGTGTTGCTAATACACGCCGTTCGTTCCAACGAACCGCAGTCGGCGCAGGTCCCGTCGTCGTTGTGGACCACCACCCTTAAACCCGTGAGTTGGTGCAGGCACTGCGCCATGCCGTCGCGCCAGTCCGCCCGCGACCCTTCGCACAGGTTGGACTTACTGGCCGTCATCGTCTGCACCAACAACAGGATAGATCGGTTCTGGGCTCTTAGCTTCGCGCCGTCCGTCGACAGTACTACCGAATGGCACTGGGACGTAGCTTTGGTCTTCCCTGCGCGAACGTAACTAGTGTCGTGCAGGGCCGCCGCCCTCTGGATCATGTTCAGGCCCTCGCGCGCGTGCACCCTTCCAAATTCCTCCACGTGCAGGGAGCCGTCCTTGTTCTTTTTTAGGGGGTCGGGGTTGCTACTGCCGCCGCCACGATTGGCGGCGCGACCGGTGGCGAGCAGCGCTATTAGAAAAGTGCGGGCCATGGAGGCGCGGGCAGCCATCGTTTCAGCGTCGCGAGGCAGCCATTGCCGTCTTCGTAGGGGCAATTCGAGCACCAAAAGTTTGAGCTCAGTTTGGAAGCCCGTGCGGGTTTCTTACATATTCCTCGGCGGTAACACATCGGCAGCGCATACGGGCGAGCGGAAGATACTCTGCGGCCCCTCCTGAATTAATGCTTTTAGGAGCCCGCAACAAAACACATCAGTGCGCCTCTCTGCAATTCAGGTCTTCCTGCAGCACCACCGCGCGACGAGACGACGCCATACCTCTTCGTGCAACAGCTCAGGCAGTCGTGCGACCGACGCGCAAACGCGAACTTCCCTCCCGCAGCCGTACTCAAAATGGCCAAGGTCCTCGTCGCGCTCGCACTGCTCGGCCACGCGGCCGCCTTCTTGCCCACGCTGCCGCTGCGACGAACGGTGGCCATCCATGGCTTCATGGACGACTTGATGGTCCGCGCCCGCGTCCCTTCGCAATTGCGCCGCAAGCGCGCCCCGCACTCACCGCTCCCGAACGCAGGACAAGTTAGACGGCGGCGACAGCAAGGGGGACGATTGGAAGGACGAGATGATGGCCGAGCAGAAGAAGATCCTCTCCAAGCGCCAGGCCTCCGGCGGGTTCATCACGGAGGAGGACGAGGAGGAATTTAGAGCGCGGCGGGCGAACATCGGGGAGGAGGAGGACCGGTTGAAGGCGATCCAGCAGTCCCAGGCGACCGACAACCTGGACCAGTGGAAGGAAGCTAGAGATTCGGGCGCCATCAAGACGCCCTCGAGCGGCATGAAGCGGGACGCGGACTCGTCGCGCATGGGTTCGGCAGGTCTCTTCGCGGAGCGCGCCGACGCCAAAATGCCCTACATCGACCGGGGCTACGTGGCGCCCCAAAAAGTCAATAGCGAGGGCATCCCCATCAAGGAGACGAAGGAGGCCGCAGCGTCCCCCTTCGGCGGCTTCCAGAATCCTTTTGAAAAAAAGGCGGCGCCGCCCGCGCCCGCGCCCGCGCCGGCGCCCTCGAACCCGTTCGCGGCCTTCTTCGACAAGCCCAAGGCGCCGGAGCCCGAGCCCGAGCCTGAGCCGGAGAGCGCGCCGAACCCGTTCGAGGCCTTCGGCAAGATGTTCGAGAAGAAGGACTAGCTAAGTACGGTGCGTCCGCTGACCCGCAGATCCACCCGCATCCACCCGTAGTCAACTCCGTAGTCGACGGCGTGTGCGAGGCGTGTGCTACTACTAGAAGTACCCAAGTTACCCCTCGTCCATCCCTGTGCTGCGCGGCGAGCACGATTGCGGCGTACCGGTCGTTTTGTCGCCCGGCGAGTCATGGGTACTCACCGGCGGAGGCGGCACGAGGGGCGCCGGCCTTCTATCGGGATCCGCCTCCCCCGCGAAGTGCGACTCGTAGCGCCATAATTTAGCGATGTTGTTCTTGTCCATGGAGCACGTGGCAATCACCGATTGGTCGGGATGGTCGTCCATGCCCAATACAACGCCCGTGTGCGCCCGGAACTCGTGTTGTAACACTCCGGATATGGAGTCAAAGAACATGAGGCACCCGTCCTCCTGGCCGCTCACGACGTACTCCGTGGACGTATTTGTCGGCGAGTGGAAGCCGTTGTTGCAGTTGTACCGCAGGGACCGCGAGCCCTCGAAGACTTGCGCGAGGCGCATGGGGTTCGAGTTCGCCTGCCACATGCGCAGAAACGTGTCGTGCGTCGACACGATGATGTTCCGGCCGTCTCTTGAATACCGCACGCCGGAGACCGGCGCTTGTTTCGCCGGGAGGCCCGCCTGCTCGGCGTAGACGGTGACGAGACAACTTCCGGAGGCCGTGTCCCACAGTCGAGTAAGGCCGTCGTAACTTCCAGAAACGATGACTTGGCCGTCGTTCGGCTCGAACTGCACGCCCGTAATAGCCTCCGAGTGCGCTCGTATTTCCCGGATGAATTCCGGACAGCGCGGGTCCCACAGCTTGATGGTCTCGTCGAACGAACCAGTACAGAATATAGTGTTCGTGTCCATGATACTACAGGAAAACACGTAGTCCTGGTGGCCCACGAACTTCCGGTGGGACTTGCCCGTCTCCACGTCCCATAACCTGACCGTCTTGTCGTCCGACGCGGTGATGCACCAGTGCTCGTCGCTCGAGAACTGGAAATCGTTGATGCCCTCCTCGTGCGCGTCGAAGGTCAGGGCCATCTCGTACCTGCCATCCCTATTTTTTCGCATGAGTTTCCCAATGGCGTCCGCACTGCCTATCCCCAGGAACCGCCCCGTCGGCGACCACCTGACACAGGACACCGGTCGAATGCTTCCCGAATGAATCACGTCCTCCAAGACGTACTTGCCCTTTACGTCCATAGGTGGCCGCGTCGGCGGCTTGTACGGCTTTTTCTTTCGGGTTTTTTGGCGCGCGTCGTGCGCGTCGACCGCGCTCCAGTCCCGGGGCGCGGGCGGTGGCGGCGGCGGCGGCCGGGCTTTTAGTCTTTGAAGTTCTATCGCGGTCACCGTCGGCTGGCGGCGGATCTCCTCGAAGGTCCGCACCGGCGGGACCCTGCGCCCGGGCCGCTTGGGTCCGGGCATATCAGCCATGCTGGCGCGGCGGCGCGTTACAGAAGCGACTGGCTATTGATACTTGCAGCGGTACGATTTCCGCTGAGCTAATGATGCCACTGCTCATACGAGCTCGCGATTGTGCGAGAGCCTTGAATTTTAACTCAAAATTAATAAATCAATCGGGTTGCACGGGTTTCACGCACGGGTTTTGTTGTAAAATGAGCTCTGGACGCGAAAGGGGCAACAAAGAGCGATGACAACACTGCGGCTCCTGCTCGGCTGCACCGCCGTGCAGGCCCTCGTGGCGCCGCCGCGCCGCGTGGTCCGCAGGGCACCCGTCGTCACGGCCGCCGCGCTGGCCCCGGCCTTAAAGACTGCTTTAACACTGAACACGGGCCTGGCCTTCGCCGGCACGCTCGCCAAGCAGAAGCAGCTCACGCCGACTGGACTGGTGCACGCGTGGGCGCTCGGCGTCATCCTCTGGAGCTCGTTTGTCGGATGGCGGGGCTACTCGTTCTGCGTGCTCTATCTGGTCGTTGGCTCCGCCGCCACGAAGATCAAGAAGGCGCAGAAAGAGGCGGCGGGCATCGCGGAGGGCCGGGGCGGTGCGCGCGGGCCCGAGAACGTGTGGGGCTCGGCGGCGACGGCCTGCATGTGCGCGCTGTACGGGTTTCAGAAGCCGGCGTTGCAGCCGCTGCTGGCCGTGGCGTACGTGTCCTCGCTGGCCACCAAGCTCTCGGACACGTTGGCCAGCGAAGTGGGCAAGGCCTACGGCAAGACGTGCTACCTGTCGACGACCTTCAAAAGAGTGCCGCCTGGGACGGAGGGCGCCGTCTCGCTCGAGGGGACGCTGGCGGGCTTCGTCGGGTCCGTGGTCGCGGCCGGCTATGCTATCGGCGTGGGTCTCGTGCCGCGCCAGGCGTGTGTCCCCATCGTGGTCGCGGCCTTCGTCGCGACGATGTGCGAGAGCTGGCTCGGGGCCGGCGCCCAGGGCCGGGTGCCCTGGCTGACGAACGAGGTCATCAACTTCATCAACACGCTCATCGGGGCGGGCGTCGGGGCCGCGCTCTCCGCGAAGCTCTTTAACCTGTATTAACTACTACCCCGCCGCCCGACGTGCTTCAGGTGCCTCATGGCGCGCCCCGCGCGGTCGTCTGGGGCCAGGGCCTCCACGGCCTGCCGCGCGCCCGCCTCCAGGGAGTGCAAGCCGTCGAGCGCCTTCTGGCCCAGGGATTTGCGCGGCGGCGCGGCGACGCAAGACCGGTTATAGTTTTCCCGGATGTAGCGTTCGCGGCCCGGGCACGCGTCGGCTAGAGCGAGCCCCCAGAGCGCCTCTAGCTTCCCGGGGCACACGAGCTTCGCGCCCGTCGCCGCTTCGCAGGCCTGCGTGGCCCGCTCGAACACGTGAAGGCCGTGCAGGTAGAGAAGCTCGTCCTTGTCCACCAATTTCTCGAGTGCCGCTCGCGCCGCCGCGGGCACGTTATTCAAGTCGGAGTCGTAGGCCTCGCGGTGCGTCGTTGAAGTGGGCGGGAAGCTCGCGAAAAGCGGCCCGTCGGCGCCGCACCGGCAGTACGACGGCACGCTCTGCGTCACGTGCCAGCCTAGTAAGCACAGGCTTTCACGGTACAGCTCCACCACACCCACGAAGCCAAAAGCGTCCAGCCTGCGGGCCGCATCGCGGACGGTGGTCGTCGACGGAACACCCTTCAACGTCAGCGCGTTGCCCTCCCCGGCCACGAAGCGGTTCTGGACGTTCCGCGGGTCGTAGCACTTCCAGAACGCGCCTCGGTCGGCAGTCACTTTTTTATTGTCGCCGCGGCTCCAGCGCTCGAGGCCCACATGGGGCGTTGATATGCCGTGGCCAGGGAAGTCGCGCACCTTTCCGCGGAGGACGTGCTTGCAGTACAGGAACTGCGAGTACGCGAGCTGCGCCGGCCGTCTCAAAAGTATGGCCCGCGTGCCCGCGACGCCCAGCTTTTTTACCACGGTGCGGGAGAACGCGCCCTTCTCCTCGCTGCCCGTGATGGTGTCCCCGGTCGTGAGGAAGTGCTGCGCATCGGTCAGGAACGAAGCACCGGCGGCCTTCGGTATATGTATGAAGACCCAGCGCTGCGGCACGTGCCGCGCGTCGTCGGGCAAAACGCCGTGCGTGATGCGCTTGTCCTGCGCCGAGAGGCGGCGGCGCCGATCTGTCAATGCGCGGTGCTGCGTGGCGCGCTCGATGGTGTACTTGATCGCCGTGTCGCACTTGACGGCGACATTTTTGTCGGCCAGCACGGCCGCGAGGTGCGGCTCGGGCTGCGCGGGAGACACGCGCAGGCGCCGGTGCTTCGGATTCCTCTTCATCACGACCTTGCGCTTGCCCCGCCGGTAGTAGCGCTCGTACGTGTCCATTGTGTAGACGCGCATCGCGCCGCGCCCGCCTGTGTGGCAATTCACGTGAGACCTTCACGCCATCGAGCAGATGCAGTTACGAAAACCGCATATTTTCACACGGGCGCCCGCCGTAGGCGACGTGGTCCTGCACCCACTTGGGCGCGTCGTTTTGTCGACACCGCGTCCCTAGCTTCGCGAAGCCCGAGCTGCCCAAGGCCATGACGCCGGGCACCACCACACATTTGTCGCACACCAGGTTGTGCAGCTTGAACGGCGCCAATAATTTGAGGTCGAAGCGGAACTTCAGCACGCCGTCAAAAAGAGACCCATTCTCGACCTCCGCCAGGAACGCGAAGCCGTCCCGAATTAGACGGAACATGTACGTGTACCGCGCGAAGTCGTGCTTCTCGGACTTGTCGTTGTGAGCGACCGGCGCCGCCCGGCGAATCCTCTCCGCCGAGACGACCTTCACGTGCACGCGCGTGCGCGGGTAGAGCTTTGTGATGTCCTCCGGGGTCACGCTGGACTCCGTCTGACCGTTCATTTGTGCTTTGGTCAAGTGCACCGGGACTCCCCACCTATCTTCGTACGCCATGGCAATGACGGTGAACTTGAGCTTGGCGGTGTTGTAGGGGTGTTCCAGCAGGTTCTCTCGGACGGACGGCGCGCACCGGTCGTGGGTCCTTAGATGGCCGGCGAGCAGCACCGCCACGCGCTTCTTCCGGCCGCGCTGGTCGGGGCCCCCGAAGAGAAAGGCCGTCTGTGTGGGCTTGTCTCGTGCCAAGAGACGTCTTTGAGAGTGGTCGCCCGTCGTCGCGGTGGCAGCGACGAGCCATAGCAGGGTGGGGCGCATCGATCAAAGTGCTGTGGGGGCAGCTGTGGAACGCATTGCTGCCGTATGATGCGCAGCGGTCATCGTGAGACCAACATCGCTCCCGGACGTCCCTAGGGCAGCCTTCTCAGCGCAACAGGGCAGCGTTTAAGTTCATCGCGCTCATTTTGACGGGTTTTACGCGACGGGTTTTCGTGCAGCATGGCACATTTTTCAGCTGTTTTGCGCGTAGCACGGGCCTGCACGACTGCTCGCGGGTTTGTGTTCGTCGCAGTTCACTCATTTGCTGCCTGCCCGTGCGAACAATCCGCATATCCGTAAGGGTTGATAGCCTCGTAGAGCGCGCTTGCCGGTACAAACTGTTACTGAGGCCGAGACTCTAATCCATAACTACAGCAAAGGCATAGCGTATCATGCGCCTCCAGCTGGCAACAGCGCTGCTGGTCGTCACTGCGCGCGCCGATGAGGTCGAACAAAAAGTCACGGCGATCGTCGCCTCGTTGACGCGGAACGAGAAGCTCGGACTCCTCAACGTGACACGCGGCGTCCCGTGTGTCTGCTTGACGGCGTGGGGGAAGGCGCGCGACTCACCGTAGAATCACACAGGGCGTCGGCTGGGACCAGTGGGACATCCAGGACGGCTACCACGCCGGCAATTTGGTCGGCGCGCCGGACAAGGGCCTGCCGCCCTTCAAAATGCACGATGCGGGGCAGGGCTTCCGCACGCACGACAGAAGAGTCGTCGGCACGGTAACGAGCTGGCCCTGCGCGCTCGCGCTCGCGAGCACGTGGGACCGGGCGCGCGTCACGGATTTCGCCGCGGCCGCCGCGGCCGAGTTCAAAACGAAGGGCGCCAACTTGATCCTGGGCCCCGGCCTAAACATCCACCGGGTGGCGCGGGGTGGCCGCAACGCCGAGTACCTGTCGGGCGAAGACCCCGTGCTGGGCGCGGAGCTCGCCGCTTCTTACGTCGCAGCGTTCCACGCCGCGGGTATCATGACAGTTGCAAAACACTACGGCTTTAACCAACAGGAGACGCGACGGAATACGTACGATGCGCTCCTGAGTCCCGACGCGAAGGATTTGTACTACATACCGTACCAAGCGGCGATCGCCGCGGGCTGCATGGCTTTCATGTGCGCCTACAACAAGGTCGACGGCGCGCACGCCTGCGCCTCGGACAAATTGTTAGAAAGTGACCTGCGCGGCGCCATGGCCTTTGCAGGCTTCGTGGTAAGCGACTGGGCGGCCGCGCACGCGTACCATCCGGGGCTCGACGTGGCCATGCCGGGGTCGGCCGTGGACGACTCCGGCGACCCCCGCGGCTGGTACAGCGCCGAGCGGCTGGACACGGTGTTGGACGCGGCGGCGCTGGACGCGCACGTCGCGCGCGTCGTGCGGGCCGCGGCCTCGGTGCCGGGCTTCCTGGACCAGCCGGGCTGCGCGCCGGGCGCCTGCCAGGAGGAGCTCTATGCCAAGAATGCGACGTCGGCGGCGCATCGAGCGCTTGCTCGGGACCTCGCGGCCGACTCGATCGTGATGTTGAAGAACGACGCTATTCTGCCGCTCACGGTGGACCGTAAGATCGCCGTCGTTAGTGGTGCGTGCGCGGCAGTGCATGATCCCGAGACGCTGCTGGCGACGTGGGACCGCGGCGACTACTACGTCGTCGGCGGGTCCGGTCGCGTGATCGCGCCCCGCATCACGAGCGTCCTCGACGCGCTCCGGGCCGGCGGCGCGGACGTCGTCGGCACCGCGGGCGATGATCTGGACGCGGCGCTCGAGGCGGCCCAATGCGCCGACGTAATAGTAGCGTGCGGCGGCGCCGCGACGACCGAGGCCGCCGACCGCGCCTCACTGCGCCTCGACAACCACGACTTCCTCGCGGCGCTCGTCGCGGCTGCTGATAAGCCGGTCGCGCTCGTGGCGCTGGCGCCCGGCGCCGTTGTCCTGCCGCAGGCCGACGCCGCGGCGGCCGCGGTGGTGTGCTTTCTGTGCGGCGAGGCGACCGGTTGGGCGATCGCCGACGTGCTGCTCGGGCGCCGGGAGCCGGGGGGGCGGCTGCCCGTGACGATACCGCGGACCGAGGCGGCCACTGTGCAACCGTGTGCGATGGACACCTGTCCGTACACCGAGGACGTGCGCGGGGGCTACCGCGGCATGGACGCTAGTGACGCGCACTACCCCTTCGGCCACGGGCTGGGCTACGCTATCTTCGACCTCGACGTGCTCGAGGTGACCGGCGGGGAGACCGTGGACGTCACCGCGGTGCTGCGCCACGTCGCCGGTCCCGGCGGATCGGCGGTCGTGCAGGTCTACGCGTCCGGGCGCCTCCGGGCCTTCGAGAAGGTCTTTTTAGATGAGGGCGAGCGCGTCGTGTCGCTGCGGTTCCATTCGGCGGTCTCGGAGGTCTCCATCGGCTTCTCGAGCTTGGACGTCGCGACCTACGCCGTGAAGGGTGACGACGGTCTCTTCCGGCGCGACACGACCTGGTGGATCCTTGTGATGTTTCCGCCCTTCTTCGTGTTTTCGATCATCGGTTGTTTGCTGGTGCGCGACCGGAAGCGAAGACAGGCGGAGGAGCAGATCCGCGCGACCCAGCGGCGGCGGTCCGTCGAGCTCACCGCGACGTTCCGACCCGGGGACTCCGGGGACGCGTTTTTTTCTCTGCCGACCGAGGATGACAAGCCGGAGTTCGTTTAGCTCCAGCATGTGAATTGTAGTACTGAAGTAATTTTTGTTGTCAACATATTACACTAGAGCACCCCCTCGAACGTCGCGACACCCGTTGTGACGCGGACCTCGTGCACGGCGAACTTGTAATCCGGGTGCTGCTGGGGGTAGCGGAGCGAAACGGTCGCCTTGAGCGCTTCCACCGACCCCGCCGCGACGATGGCGCCGGTCGCGCCCTTGTCGCCGCCGCCCAGCATGCGCTCGCCGTATACGCCCTCGACGGTGCGCGCGATGTCGCACATCGTTTCTAATTCGGGCCCCGAGATGCAGTAGTCGTCGCGCAGGCCGTGGCCGTCGGCCCGGAATAGCGCGCCCACCGTGGCGACGTCGCCGCGGCGCCACGCCGTAATCATGTCGGCGAAGTTCGCCTGGGCACTTACAAGATACTCGAGGCGCCGCAGGTGCGGGGCCCACGACGTTTGAGCATAAGCTTCTAAAACTTTCCCGTACGCCTTGACGTCCGCCAGCACCGGTCTAGGAATAAACCCCTTCGCGCACAACTCCGCGGCGAAGGCGTCGCACTCCGCCCGCCGTACTTTATACGTCGACTTCTCGAGGCCCGGCCGGTCCGTGCCCGTGTCCAACGCGACAAAACTAAAATCCGGCGCGCCCGCTCCGAGCGGCACCCAGCTCAGTCTTTTCGTCTCCGGCTCGTAGAGCGTGCCCGCGTTCTTGCGCGCGTGCCAGATCATGATCTGGTCCAAATTGCCGCAGGGGCTCCCCACATATGCGTTCTCCACCTGGACCGCTAGAGTCACTTCCCGCGCCAGGGCGCCCGTTTGTGGTGGCGGTAAGGAACACGAGTTCACTTCAAGGAAGGTCGCGATGAGATTAAGGCAGAGCGACGCGGACCGGCTCATGCCGCCGCCCGGGATGTCGCCCCAGATGACGCAATCGAAGCCCACCGATCGCTGCAGCAAACCCTCCGTCCTCAAAACAAAGTCGACGCCGTGGGGGAAGCGCGCCCAAGATTTTGACTGCGCTTCAGTGAGCGGCGGCGCTGGTTGCGTACCGCTCGCGAAGGTGACGAGGCCGTCCTCGGGAAAATTGCCCGAGGCCAGCCTTATGACATCAGTGCCGTTGGGCTTGAAGGCGACCCAGGTGTAGCGGTCCGTGCCCACGCCAAATAAATTGGTGCCGTTGTAGTCGCCGTGCTCGACGCCGAGGCAGAGGCGGCTCGAGGTCCTTCGGACCTTGGCGCCGCGGAGGTCCAGGGCGTGGCGCGTGGCTAGGGCTTGGAGGTGCTGGAGGGCGGTGGGGTCCATCGCTTAGGTGTCCTCTGGATTGCTGCACAAAGTTGTGTGCGCGATGACCGTCGAGTTGGAATGCTGCTCGCCCGGTCGTTTGATCTGTGTCGCGCACCAGAGTTGGTTTTGCGCCACACCACGGCCAGGCCAAAAACTTTGCTAAAAAAGAATTGGGGCCTCTTCACGCACCCATTTGTCAAAAGTAGGGGTGCGCACGAGGCGCGTATAAAAAGTGCTTTCGAACTTTACCTAATAGCCCAGTTTCTTCTAGTAAAAGGCGAGATCTTCTCCATCAATAAAGACGGATAGGAAAGCGTGATAGAGTATTAGGTACGTTCTGACGGGTTTTCGCCTACTATGTGTACATGAATTCACCAAAACAAAGGGTTAGATGTGGATAATGGCAAGAGCTCATCAGGCCCTGGGACCTGAACTCACCACCACCACATAAAAACGACGCCGATGCGACCACTGCGCCAACTGGCGCTGCTAGCCCTCCAAGGCGTCCTACCATAAAAGATGCGACCACTCCACCTCGCACTGCTGGCAAGCGCTACGGCCCTCCGAGGCAGTCCACCCCTGCCACAGCACTTGCAAGCCATCGAGAACGAGCTGCGCCATGCGCACACGCCCGGTCTCAACACGGAGATGAACGCTTTGTTCGAAGCGTTGCCGGACGAGATCGGTCCGGTCGCGGCGAAAGTGGTCGCGGGCGCCATCCCGAAGGACCTCCGGAACGGCGCGCTGCTGCGCAACGGCCCGAACGCGCGGCGGTGGGGCATGAGCGGCGGCTGGCTCGACGGCGACGGCATGGTCCACGCCTGCGTCTTCAGCGACAAGCCCAAATACACGCGGCGCTGGCTCCGGACCGAGGCCTTCGCGAAGGAGGCGGCCGCCGGCAAAGGGCTGTTCGACGGCTCGCTGGTCGCGCCCTTCGGGTTTAGGCTCTTGGGCAACTTGGCGAAGAACCTGGTTCGAGCAAACCAACCGCAGAAGGACACGGCGAATACGGCCCTGCTCGCGCTGAAGGAGGGCCGCGTGCTCGGTCTCATGGAACAGTGCCGGCCCTGCGAGTTCAGGATCTACGAGGACGGCGCCATCGAGACCGTGCGACCGGGCAGCACGCTCGACGGCGGCCTCGGCTTCTGGTCGCACCCCCTGAGCGGCGGCGCGCTCACGGCGCACCTGCACGCTAGCGCCGCGCGTCCCCACGAGGCCGTGGGCGCGACGTACTCCTCGTCGGACCAGCCCTTCTGCCGCATCGACGTCGTCGACTTACAATCGGGCCGCGTCACGAAGACCCTCGGCGTCGAGCTCCGGTGCCCCGTCATGCTCCACGACTGCGCGCTCGCCGGCGACGACGTCGTGATCTTTGATTTTCCTTTGACGGTGCGGCCGGCCCGGATGCTGAACGACAAATTTCCCGTCGAGTACGAGCCGATGCACGGCGCGCGCATCGGCGTCATCCATAGAGACACGGGCGCCGCGACGTGGGCTGAGGTAGAGCCGGGCGTCGTCCTCCACGGGGCGAACGCGCACTTCGAAGATAACATACTCGTAGTCCGGGCGCTGCGGAGTCTGCCCACGACACCCTCGTCCTTCATCGCGGCCTACACGCCCGCGTTCCTCTACGAGTGGCGGATGAAAGGTGAAGACTGTCTGGGCGAAACATATATGTCCGAGACGCCCTGCGAGTTCCCGGTGGTGGACCCGCGCTGCGTCGGCCGGGACGCGCCGTGCTGCTTCGCCATCGGACCGAAAACGATCGGCGGGCCCAATACCTACGGCCCGCCGGCCGAGGGCATCTTGATCGACCGCGTGGTCAAGTTCGACCTCCGCGGCAACAGCGCCGACGCGTTCGCCGACGCCTGGACGCTGCCTGCAGGCTTTTGGCTTGTGTCGGAGCCGACGATCGTGCCCAAGGCCGACGGTCGCCTCGGTGACGGCGTCTGGGTCCTGGTTTTCGGCACGTCGACGGCGCCCGCGCGAGAGAAGACGCACGTCTACGTCCTCGACGGCGAGGACCTCGCGAGTGGCCCCGCGTGCGTCGTCGAGCTCCCCGGCGCGGGCCTGCCCTACGGGCTACACAGCTGCTGGATGGACGCTGAAGATCTCGCGCGACGATGATAATTTTAGTACTAATAATTGTACTAATCTTAGTTCACACTGCCACAAACAAACTTGAAAATCAATCACAGGGCCGCTCCGGCCGCTCCCGCAGCGCTTTCAACAGCTCCTCGGCGCTGCTCGGCGCGTGGTCCCGCCGTCGGCGCGACGACAGCGGGTTCTGGAAGGAGCTCGTCGCCTGCGCGTCGGCGAGCGTCGCGCGCTCCCGCGCGACGCGCTCGGGCGAGTAGTCGCGGTCGTCGTCCGTGGGGACCAGGCCCCGCTCCAGCCAGTACTGCTCCCCGTAATCGAAGCTGAGTTCGTCACCTTCTTTGATGTCACGCAGGGCATAGAACGCGACGCGCCGCTCGGCCAGGGTCACGCGCGGTTCCAAGCACGCGCGCTGCGCGTGGTTTATGGATCGACTGGGATGATCCGAGGCGACGGCGTCGAGGTAGACGTTGCTCCCCGCGACGACGCCGCCGCCGAGGTGGAAGAGGTACTCCGGCTCTTGCGACATGTAGCGGAGTGCTCGCCTCGCGAAATCAATCACCTCGCCCTCGTAGTCGCAGACCCACTGGCCCTGGGCTCGATCTTCGGCGGCGAACGCGCCCACGCCCTTGGCACCGCAGTCCTTCACATTCATGCGCAGCTCCGGCAGCGCCGGTGGTGCGAGACCATGGCAGCGTGCTGACACTAAGAGCAGCATTGAGGCGCGCATGCGTGGACGTCGCATCGATGCTCGACGCCGTGGCTCGTTACCAGCTTGTGACGGAGCGCTGCGGGTCAGATGAAGGCTAGTGATGCCCTCCACTCCACTGTGCCTGTGATGCATGCAAATACCCGCACGGATAGCGGACGGAGGCCAAGCGACCACCATTCTGCCCTGGCCCTAAAGATGGGTCCCGGAGAAGCGGGGGCGCGCCGTAATAACCCGAACCTGAACCCGCACCCAGATCTGCAGATCTGTGTTTTTAGCGCTCCCAAAAACGAGGCACAAGGGCTGCCCGGAGGCTGCCCAGAGACTGGATTCGGTCCGTACGCCAGCCGCCGCGACGCTCCGAAGCCATGTTGCAGGTACAATTCCCCGCAGGCGTCTCGCCGGGCCAAATGGTACAATTCCAGACGCCGTCAGGACAGATGGTGGTAGCACCAGCGACGGCTGGGCTGCATGCAGCCCGGGCAGCAGTTACAGATCCAACTGGCGCCGCAGCCGCAAGTCATGTCTGCGAGAGCGCGGCGGGCGAGGCACCACGAGTCTCGAAGGAGTACGGGGCGGGTAAGGCCTGAAATCATCCCGTCGGCCACGTTTGCCGGATCTCTTGCTCCAGTTCCGGGGGCAATTCCACCAGGGTATGCGTTCAAAGTCGGTGCGTTAGGCATGGGCTACTACTTTGAAGTTGCCGCTGCCGCGGCCGGAAAACCGCTTGTAGATACGAATCTGCACAGCGTGGCGAACATGTCTGGCACGTGGGGTCATTTCGGCTCTGAATACATCGACGGCCTATTCAGCTGTTGCATTAAGCCGCCACTATGGGTGACACCGTTCCCTCACGAAAACGCCGATTCGTTCTTAACGCAAAGCATGGGTAGGTGTATATTGAATTGGCCGTGTTGTGATGCCCACGGGATCGTGCCGCCGAATGCGGCTCCGCGTCGATACGTGCGCACGCCTAGCACGAACACCTTCCAGAGCACGGGGTCTCATAGATGTTGTGATTGTTGTCCTCCTCAACCTGACCAGCACACTGCCGTCCTCTTGGGCGAGCGCCAGGTGACAGTCGACGGCAAAATTTACTACTGGGGGGCTTCATGGGTCGGCGGGGGCGGGGGGTGATGATGTATGTCTCCATGCAATGCAAGTCCCGCCCACTAGTTAGCCCTAGCACCGTAACAAAAAGCAACTACTCGGACGACGACACTCATCGCCGCGACTCGCACGCTGTTATCTCCACAAAACCCAAGTTATACACACACGAAGAACCAGCAGATCACTCCACGTGCCGCAGCAACCACCCCCGGCACGCCGGCGCCCCGCAAAAACACTCCGTCCGCGAGTCCTCCACGGCGTCGTCGGGCGCGCCGCCCGCGTAGTCGAAGCAGAGCTCCACCCCCGTCGGGACGGAGGCAAGGGCCACCAGCGAAAGGGACGGCAGGAACTGGCCCCGTCTCAACCGCGTCGGCACCACTTCGCAGTTAGGGGCGCACGAGTGGTTCACGAAGCGGGCCACGCCGCCGCGGGCCGTCGCGTCGACCGTCGTGCGCCAGGCCCGCTCCGACGCGTCGCGCGAGTGCTCGACGACGGACAGGATGTAAGTGGGCCGCCCCGCCGCAAATTCCACACGCTCCCGCCGCGCGGCGGCCCGCTTTCCCACGAGATCGCCCGTGTAGTCGACGACGCGCCGGCCCTTCGCGAGGCGCTCGCCGGCGACGAGGCCCCTGCGTGCGGAATCGTTGTAGTACTCTCGGCGAAAGCGATCGATGACGCCGCGCGAGACCAGCAGCCCTTCGCGGCGAGCCACGCGACGCGCACCTCGGCGTGGACGTCGCCGTCGTCGGCCGCGAAGGCGGTATTGCGCGGCAGAATCAGCTTGCGCGCGTACCGAAACCCTTCGGGAAAGGGCGCGCCCGCCGGCGGCCGGCCGACCACGGGCACGGGCCGCGCGCCGCCGCGGCAGACGTCGCGGCAGATCGCGGCCACGATTTGTCGGGCCGCACCGCGGGCCGACCGCGAGCACGTTGCGAGCGTGGCCGCATCCGCATACTCGTAGAACACCGCGGCGAGCACGACGCACCGCAGCGGCGCGTCGAGCGCCGGCGTAGCGTTGCCCAGCGCCTTCGCGCCGTCGCGCAGCCAGCGTCGTCGGAAGGCCTGCCAGTCTTTTGCCATTACTGATGCATTTTGGCTGTGGCGCGTCGAGGGGTGCTGCTCGGCCGTTAGAACCTTAGGCGTCAGTATCTCTCGGATTCCGCTCGCTAAGAGATCACCGACGATGAATTTGGCTGCCCAATAATTTCTGTTACGAGCCTCGAAACCCGTCTAAGCCGTGGCAAAACCCGTACATCTGTACTTTTTGCGAGCTTCTTTTTGCGCGTGCTCGACCGCTCGACGTGTTGCGAAGCCTTAGCGATAGTACACAGCGCTACTACGGAACCAGTTTTTTCACGGAAATGCACCGCGTCGCCAGCACACTGCGCCGCGCCGCGCCCAGACTCCATGGAAGTCGCGCCATGAGCACGGCGACGCCTGCGTCGAGGGGCTGGGTGCTGGGAGCGGCCTCGGCCGCCGCCGGCGCGGCCGGCGCCATCGGCGCCATCGCGGTCGCCGGCTTCCAAACACCGTTGTCCGTCGAGGAGTGGGCGGAGCTCCCCGAGGCCGGCGCCGACGCCGCGGAGCGGCGCCTCGGGCAGTGGCGGCGCGTCGACGAGGGGTTGGTGGCCAGCGGCGCGGAGGGCAACGCGATCTACGACGCGCTGGGCGCGCAGACGAACGCGTTGCGACACCACCGCATCTGGGCCAAGCCGGACGGCGCCGAGGTCGCGTGCGTGGCCACGTTCGGCGACGACTGCGTCGGGCACCCGGGCGTCGTGCACGGCGGGGTCACGTCGCTGCTGTTCGACAACACGCTGGGCTGGGCCAACGCCCTGTCCATCACGAAGGGAGGCGATCCCAGTTCCCATGACACGGTCAAGGCCTTTGGGATGACGGCGAACCTCTCCGTGAACTACCGGCGGCCGCTCTTCGTGGGCCAGACCGTCGTGATCTCGTGTGCGTTGGACCGCGTCGAGGGCCGGAAGCGCTATCTGAAGGGTTCGATGAAGGACGCGAAGACGGGGGGCGTGATCGCGGACGCCACAGCGCTGTACGTGGTTCCGCGCACGGCCGCGGAGAAGAAGGCGGGCGTGAAGTCCTCGTGGGCGAAGTGAGTAATCTGTGTTGTTTGATGAGTGATCGCTGGTACGGGTTTTTTTCCTGACGCAAACTTGAGCAAGGTGCTGTGTGCGCCGGCTCGCGCGCCGTGTGCACAACAGGGCATTGTGTATCGTACTGTGACGCTACACGATCGCTGCTGCGTCTCTGCGCCATCGCTGCGGCACTTTCAAGCCTGTTTGAACACAGTGCGAAATTTGGCAGCACTGCCCACTCTCTCACGCTGCGATGGCCAACGCCATCAGCAACGACCCGGAGCTGGAAAGAAAAGGCTGCGCCGCCGCCGCAGAGTACGCACAAATCCACTGGTCGATGCTGCAGCGCCTCGTCGCCGACGACGCGGTTCCGGCGGCGAGCATCGAACTGCACCCTCCCACAGATCACGGGCTGCGACACTATTCTCACAGCCATTCCTGACCGCTCGGCAGCAAAAACGCATCGCTGCGACACTGCTAACACTGCTGCAAAATGAAAGTCTGTGTGCTGAACCCAGGACCCAAACGCTATCTGATGTCCCTGCTCTGGGCGGCGGTGGCGCGCGCCGACGATCTATACGACGGGTCGTGCGATGACACCTCGCCGTCGTGGTCTCCCATGACCCTCGCGCAGGGCGAACTCTATAAGACAATCTACTCGGCTACGTACAGCTCAATTGCGGGCCCGGCCCCGGAGACCAAAAAATCTGCAAACAGCGTGTCAACGGAAGCGTACTCACGGTTGGGCTTTTCGCAGACACGCCTGACAGGGCGGCCTTTGAGACCGACGCTCTCGCACTTGCTGCCGCGGACTGTTCGAACGGTTGCGGTGCATGTTACCCACTCGGGTCTGGCGTCTCAGTGCGGCTCGGTTGGAATTCCGCCGACCAACCTCTGTGTGGGACGGAAGCGCAGGTCTGTTCTGCGCCGTCACCGATGCCAACGACGTCACCGATGCCGACGACAGTGACCATCAGCGCGGGTGATGTGGCCGGATCCAGCGCGCTTCTCTATTTGGGGCTGGCCTTTCAGTGCGCCTACATGGCCTTGTGATTTTCAATCGTTTCGTGCGCCCTTCTGGGCAACCGCCGAAAACGACATGCCGTCGAGTGGCTCCGCGCGGCCGGGCACATCAAGTAATTTCGTGTTTAACTTATACATCGAGCGAGACGAACGGACTAGTTGCCGAGGAGGAACGGGAGCGCGCGGGCGTCGGCCGGCGACGCACGAGTAGAGGAATCGGCGGCTAACAGCCGCTCGAGCAGACCCACCGCGTCGACGTCCCGGGACAGGCCCTTACCGGGCATCCGCCGCAGCACGGCGCAGAGGTCCACAACAACTTCCCGTTGTTTTTTCGCTACCTTTTTCCCCTCTCGGTTCGGCACCGCGAGGGCGCCGCGGATCCAGTGACCCGGCTTGCAGCGGTATGCCGGCCGGCCCGGCGGGTCGCTCACGCGCGAGTTGAAGGGAAACCACAGAGGAAACCCACACGCCAGCTCCAGAAAGACGGCGCCGACGGCGTAGACATCGACAGACGCCGACGGTGCACCCCGGAGCGTCTGGGGCGCCAGGACGCACTCCGGCGCGCGATATTCGGGCGTCGCCGAGCCGCCCGGGTCGCCCACGGCGAACTCGTAGGCGGATCCGAAGTCACACAGGCGCGGCGTCGCCGTCGCGACATTTATGAGGATGTTATCTGGCTTGATGTCGGCGTGGACGATGCCTCGGGCTGCCAGGTGCTCCACGGCCTCCAGTAAGCGTGATAGCAGCACCCGCAACTTCTTGTACGGCACTACGTCGTCCGCGAAGAGCTCGTGCCACAGATCACCCCGGTCGACGCGGTACGTCCTGGAGCTGACGCCGCAGGTCCGCGTATATTCGCCCTCAATTTTTAGCCACGTTAAGGACGCGAGCGAAGGGCCGCCCAGGTCCGTCAGGAGCCACAGCGCGTCCGCCGTCGCCGTCTCCGCGACGAGGCCGCAGACCAGCGGGTGTGGGCCCGTTCGTCGTAGCATCCTCGCCTCGCGTCGGCCGCTCTTCTCGGCGCCGCAGTCGTCCGCGGCTCCCGTGAGGAACCGCTTCGCCGCCACTACGATGCCGTTTATCGTTGCTCGGTACACGGTGCCAAACGTGCCTGTCCCGAGTTCCTCCGCGATCGAGACGCCGGGCGGCGGGTCGCATGCCGCCGCGGCGATGGCGTGCTCCGCCATTTACGAGCTGGGGCTGCCCTTTACGCTTCCTGCTGTCCGCACGTCTCGACGCCGCACGGCCACGCCTCGTCTACGGGTGGTACTGTTACGCTTGGGCAGCGTCTACGGCTGTATGCCACACGTATCGAAGTTTGGAACCGTTGCCAGGTGAAACCCGTATCGTTCGTCACTGTCGACGCGCTACGGCTAGACGCTACGGCACGGAAGACCGTGGTCGGAAGCGGCCGGAGCGCTGCAGGCTAGCGAGAGGATTGTTAAGCGAAACAAACAGGGGGCCTACCGGGACGGCGCGTCGACGGATTCCTGCCGCGACTTCGTCGAGTCCGCGATGGTGAACCCGGCCGTCAGCGACTGCGTCCGCGAGCCCAGGGCCTCGTCGACCTCGGGCAGCTCCTTCGCGAGGCGCGCCCGCACGGGCTCCACGTCCTGCGCGAGCTCCGTTCTACAAATCACGGCCACGTCCGCCCGGAGTTCGCGGACGCGGTGGCCCATGCGCCCCGGCAGCACGAGCTCGCCGCCGTCCACGCCGAAGGCGTATCTATCTTGAAAATACCAGAGCTCCTCCATGACCTCCTCGGCGTCGGCGCCCACGCCCGGCTGGCGCGGCGCCTTCAACCCCGGCCGCCGCCGCGCGTGCTTTTCTAAATCGGACAAGCGACTTCCCGCATTCAAGCGTGGCGCCCACGTTTCCCTAAACTTGGCCATGAAGAGCTTCCCGCCCTGGACCGCTGCCCGCGCCCGGTCTTCTTCAGAACCTTTTTTGAACGCGGCCTCCAGACGCGCCTTGCGGTCCGCCCGTTTCGCCAAAATTTTCTCATCCTGGCAGTCGTCTCTTAATTCCACCTCGTAGTTCAATCTTAAGTAGGGCGTGGCCGCCACGGCTTCGATCACATCCGGCGCGGCCGCTAAAGCATCTAATTCCTTGTCCAGTAAGTCCAGCGCCCGCAACGTGGCCACGCGATCACACAATCGCCGATCAAAGGACGCCAAAGGCATGGCGTCCTCCTGGCCATACACGGTCTCCCCGCCTTCCTTGAGCTGCTCGGCGGCGTTCATATCCGTGGACGGCAACGCTTTCACGGGCATGTCGTCCCGCTCCACGCGTTCCCGGTCCTCCCGCTCCAAAACGCCATAATGAAAGGACCAGCTCTCGATCAACGCATCCGCCGTCCTTAAGAGCCGGTGCAGGATCCACCGCGTGTCGATGGGCTCCTCGTAGAACATGGACTTCAGCGCTTGGGCCATGAGGAAGGGGTTCTTCTTCTGGCGCTCCGAGAACCGGTTCGCCGGCTGAGCCAATTCCACCTCCACGACGTCGTCGGGCGTGCTCCCGAGCGTTTCCAGGTATTCGATCCAGGGGCCCCGCAATTGCCCTAACGCCGGCGTGTACGAGGCCGGCGGGCCCGCGCTCCCCGTGTCCCTCAGTTTGGGTCCCAAATGATCGTGACCCAAAAATTTGGAGAGCCAGCTCACCTGGGGCTCGTTTCGTAACGCCGCGTTGTACTGCAGCTGCGTCTGCAAACTGCGCTGGGTGATCATCGCGCCCAGGTCGTCGAGGGCGTTGCCCTCGCCGATCTTATATTTGATGGCCTGGGGGCCCTCCGTCGCGGTTTCTGCCGATTCCTCCGGCACTGCTTTGGCGACGGTCTCCTCGGCGACGGCCTGCGCGAGCCGCGTCTGGAAAAAGACGCCGCCGCCGCGCTCCGCGTCGGCCGCCTTCGCTTTCTCAAGAGCGTCCGCCGCCGCGGCCGGCGCCGCGGCGACGGTCTCCGTTGCCGCGGCCCCCGCGCCGCCGGCGCCGGCCTGCTTTGCCGCCGCGCGCTCCGCCGCGACCTTCAGGGCCGCGGCCCGGTCGGCCTTCTTCTGGGCCGCTTGTGCAAGCGCCACCGACGCGTCGTCGGCCGCGGCGCGGGCCGCTTGTTCCAGAGCTACCGACGCGTCGTCGGCCAGCGCCTCGGCGACGATCGCGACGGGCGGCCACTCCCAGGACGTGCGACCGTCGGCCGTGTAGTAGTAGGTCTGCCCCGCCGGGTCGGCGGCGGCCTGCCAGTCGGCGTAGGGGTCCACGACGGGCGCCGCGGGGTCGTCCCAGGTCGTCGCGCCGGTGTCCACGTCGTGCCAGTAGGGGTTTCCGCTCGCGGCGTCCGTGTGCTGCTCCCAGGCCGCGCGCAGGCGGTGCAGCGCCGGGCGGCGCGCCGCGCGCGGCGGCGCGACGAGGGCCGCGGCGCCGCCGAGCGCGCAGAGGACGAGCGCTGTCGTCCGGGCCATCATGGATGCAAGTATGAGAGCGATGCGCAGCTTCGAGGAGTCACTGGCAAAGGTCTCTCGGTGGCGATGCAGCGCGATGCGAGCTCCTTGCGCGATGCGAGTTGCTAAGCATCAACCCTAACCCTCGGGGCGCGGGTTTTCGATGTGGATTCGCGCAGCCGTTTCTCTCTCTCTCGATTGGAAGTGTCATGTATAAAGCTAGGCGAGGGCTAGTGGCAGTCCCAGGGGTGCTTGAAGCCAAGTACCCACTGCCAGTCCTGCTCGGCGCGGTACATCATCCACACCCACATGGTCGTGGCGTAGACCGTGCCGAGCACCTCGTGCACCGGCTGCGGCTTGAAGTGGCCGTAGTACGGGCTCTGCTTGTCCGCCCATGGCCGGCCGCCTCCGCCCATCGTTCGTCGCGGCGCGACGAGGGTCCGGGGCGCGGCAGCGGCGCGCGGCGCCTGGGCCGTTGCGCGCCGCAAAGCGGTGAGGGCGACGAAGGACATGTTTGTTGTATAGCGTTGGCTATATTTACGGCCTTGGCTGTTGTGTAGCGGTAGGTGGCTATTTACGGCCTTTGTTGCGGTTTTGGCCTTGTAGCCCTTTTTCGTACGCGCTGGGGTCCCGGAGGCGCCGCAGCGCACGGTAATGTCTTAGAGGGCACGTCGGTGGCGTCCCAGCGAGTGGGGATGTCTGGCGGGCTCTCAAAGGCCGTCGTGCAGCCAAATTCAGCCGCTGAGGAAACCCGTTTAGTATTTTAGCCATCGTCGAAAACCCGAACGGTGTTCTATGCGCATAAGCGTGCTATGCGGGCATGCCACCGCCCTGAAAGGCTCAGTTGTCGAGGGAGTACCTCATCTCATTGATGCGAGCAGCAATAGCTATGGAGAAAGCGCGCGTACACGTAGAGTCATCGGTGAGGTCTCCAGCCTGAACAATGAGTAGCACACCGCAGCACCGAGCAATCATCGAGGTCTCCACCGCCGCACAACTCGCCGTCCTCACGCGCCAGCTCGCGAGCCAGCGCCGCTGGCCGCAGCCCACGAAATTCCGCGGTGCGCCGTGGCTCGACGCGTTCGCCGACGGCAGCGCGCGCGTGTTACAGCAGCGCTGCGCGTCCGAGTCGCTGCGGGGCCTCCGCGTCAAGGCGCAGGTCAACGAGACCCAAGGGGACTACCACGGCGACGAGGAACGGCGGCGGGACGTATCCGTGAAGCTCGCGTCCATGCTGAGTTTGCTGGAGGCAAACGGTAGTGCGACGCACTGGTTGCGCGAGGCCACGGACAGTGCCGAGTACTACCTGGCTCAGGCACCCTTGTGGCGCGTCACGAGCGACGGCACCGAGACGCGCGGCGCTTTGGCCGAGCTCGTGCTAACACAGCACCCGGCGAAGGCGCTGCCGCCGTGGCTCCGCGGCGCCGCCACCCTCAACCTGTGGCTCTCGCCCGGCGCCACGTCGTCGGCGCCGCACTGCGACGAGAGCCACAACGTGCTGACGGTGCTGGCGGGTCGCAAGACCGTTACGTTACTACCGCCGGCGTGCGGCGCCGCGATAGGCGCGTTCCCGGCCTGGTCCGAGTCGCCGCACCACTGCCGGGCGTCCTCCGCGGTTATGAAGCGGCATCCCAAGGCGGCGACGGTCGTGCTTGACCGGGGCGAAGCTTTATTAATCCCGGCCGGCTGGTACCACGCCGTCGCGTCCGTAGCGGGCACGGTCGCGGCGAACTGCTGGTGGCCGCCGCACTTGCCGTGCCGGCGGCAGGAGGCGCTCGCGGCCCTCGCGTTCCGACGGCACGGCCCGCGGCTCGCGTTCCTCGCGCGGCGCGCGTTAATTCGGCGCCAGCGGCGCGCCATTACCGCGGCGCTGGGTGATAATGCGCTCCGGTACTTCGCCGACGGTGGCCTCGACGAGCTTTTGCGGGCGGCCGTGGCCGACCCCGCGCGGTGGCGGCGCAGACTCGCGGCCGCGCCGCCCGCGGCCTGCGCGGCGCTCTACGTCCTCTGGACGCGCGAGGCCGACGGCGCCTGCGAGCCCCTGCTCGGCGTATTTGCGCCCGGCGAGCGGGGGGCCGCCCTCGCGCGCCTCCGGCGCAGGCGGGACGTCTTTGCGCGCGCGGTGTTCGGGCAGTTGCGGCGGCGGTTGCTGCGACGGCGGCGGCGTATGTAGTTGTTGGTAATTTTGAACTGTGCTTAGTCTTGCTTGGCGTTCGCTCGGCTCCGAACTCGCCACGGACCCGCGGTCGCCGTCTTGGCCGGAGGCGAATACGTAGCTTCGGTAATTATACGGACATTTTTGCCAAGACCCACAGACGGCTTGGATCCATCCGCGTGACGCGGTACCCCGAGCTTTCCGAACCCGTACTTTAGGAACCAGTCAGATGCACGCGCCATTGCACGCACACGCCGTACGCTCCGCTTCTTTACTGCTGGACTTGCGCACGCATCGTAAACGACGCTCGCCTCTGCCGCGGATTGACCAGCTTACAGCACGCAAAGCGATCCGTTTCGAGCACTGCTCACCAAGCAGGTGCAGACCATGCGTCGCCTCGTCGCCGTGCTAGCCGCCGCGAGCGCGCTGGAGCCCATACCGCGACGCACGCTGCTGCGCGCCGGCGGTGCGGCCGCCACACTTGCCGCCACCCCGGCGCGGGCCGCGCCACCGGTCGACGCGCTCGCAAGGACGACGTGCTACACCGTGATCCCCGACTCCTCACTGACGCTGAAGCCCGAGCTCAAGCCCATGACGGCCGCCAACTACATCAAATCCTTGAAGTCGGCCAAAGCGCTGTTTCTGGGAGAGCACCACAATTCGTTGAGAGACCACCTCCTCCAGGCGGACATCCTGACGGCGCTGCGAAAGGCCGAGCCGAAGCGACCGATGGCCGTGGGCTTCGAGGCTATTCAACGAAAGTTCCAACCTGTTTTAGATGATTTTTTAAGTGGCAAGATCGACCTCGCGCAATTAGAAGTACAAACGGAGTGGGAGAAGCGCTGGTTCTGGCCCTTCCGGAACTACGCGCCCGTGTTTGAAGCGGCGAAGAAGTACAACTTCGAGCTGCTGGCCCTGAACGCAGATTCCGAGGATTTGGGCACAGTCGAGATGGACGGCTTGGCCGGCCTCCCCAAAGAACGTTTAGCGTACTACATCCCTGACCGCGGTTTATTCCGGGACTTCACGAACACCACGGCCTTCCGCGAGTACGTCGCTTATGTGGTGGCGCCTTCCTATAGAAGTCACAAGGAGATGGGCATTTTACGGCAGACGATCACCGGCCAACCTTTGAAGGAGGACATGCCCTTCAAGAACTTCTACAGTGGAAGGATGCTCTGGGACAACTCCATGGCGACTACTTCTGCCCAGTGGACTAAAGCAAATCCCAGTGGACTTATTGTCTCCATCGTCGGGGCGGACCACGTCAAGTTCGGCGGCGGCGTGCCCAACCGCTACGCCTACTCGACCGGTTTGGAACTAGACAAAGTTCGGACCGTGGTTCTCAATCCGGGGGCCATCGACACGGCCGGGCCCCAACTGGAGACATTGAAAGTGGACGCGCCCGTGCCCCTGACGCTCCAAATCCGCTTCGCCGCTGCTGATGGAGACGGCGGCATTCCCGTCATCGGCGGCAACGCATTAATTGACGTGGCCGCGGCGGCCAAGGTGAAGCAGGTGCGGCCCGGCAGCCGCGTCCTGCCCTTCGCGGACGTCATGTGGCTGTCCGCCGAGGACGCGTGAGTAATGTTCGTATCGTGTTATTAATCGATTACTACTACGTCGCCTATCATTTTCGCGAGCGCGCTGCCCTCGCGGACGGCCACGATGCGCGTCCCGAAGAGTGGGAACACAAACACACACAGATCCTCATCCAAATAGTTCACCGGAAACGTCGCAAATAGAGGTATGAACCCCGCCCGCGCCATCGGCCGGATCGTCTCGGCGGCGTACGAGTCGGCCGGGTCGACACTGGGCTTCGCTGCCCCAGGATCCCACCACCCATCGGCCCAATCCAGCACGCAGCGGTCGCCGTCGCGGCGCCAGCGGCCCCGCGTCGACAGGTAGCCCTCGCCGAAGAGGCCGGAGGCGTACTTCACGTTCGATTCAATGGGGCCGCCGTCGCCGTCGACCCAGAGGTCGTAGGCCACGTCGAAGCGGCTCCCCAATAGCCGTCCGAGGATCTTTTTGATGTGCGGCGCGTGGACGACGCGCCAGCGGCCCCGCGCCAGCCGTGCGAAGGTGTCGCCCACCGCGGGTCGCGCGGGCAGCGCGTCGACGGCCGCGTCGATCTGCTTCGTCGGCGCGCGCGTCCGCACGAGTTCCGCGAACCGGTCGCGCGCGTTGCCGTCGGCGGTCACGGGCGCAGGCGCGGCGGCGGTGGCGACGAGGCCTGCAGCGAACGCACGGCGCGTCGTGTGCGGTGTGTGCAGTGCCACAACTTGGCTTACGAGCAGCACTGCGGCCGCACGAGTCGCAGCCATGCCACTGGGATGCGTGTGAATCCCAGAATAAAATCTTGTGCAACGTCGTTGTCAGACACGGCGTATGAAAGCACTTTTGGCAGCTGACGGTGTGAGAAAACCCGTTAAACAGTCGTCGGGATCCGGGATCGCACCGAGCTTGGGTCTCCCCCGGATAACCAGGCGCAAAAACGCCATCGAACCACGACACACGATGCTTAGGCCCCTCACAGCAGCGGCACCTCCGTCCCGAGGGGCCGCGACATGAGGTGGTCCAGCGCGTCCTCGACCTTCAGATGGCCGTCGATGATCATCGCGACGGCCGTGAACAGGGGCAGGTCCAAATTACATTTGGTCGCGAAGGCCTTGGCTACCGACGCCGTCGGCACGCCCTCCACCGTGCACGATTTTAGAATAGAGTCCAGGGACTCGCCCTTGGCTAGTCGCAACCCGCAATTCCGGTTCCGCGAGAGGTCCCCGAACGCCGTGAGCATGAGGTCGCCCACACCGGCTAATCCAGAAATGGTCTCCGGCCGGCCGCCCATGGCCACGCACAAAACGGTGAGCTCCCGCGTGGCCCGCGTCACAAAGGCCGCCAGCGTATTAATCCCAAAGCCCGCGCCCTCGATCATGCCCGCGCCGATGGCCAGGGGGTTCTTTAGAGCACCACCTAGCTCGACGCCGACCGTGTCCTGCGAGGCGTAGACTCGGAAGCGCGACGAGGACAGCGCGAACTGCACGCGCACGGCGTCCGCCAGTTTAGCGGACGCGCACACGAGGGCCGTCGGGTGCCGTTCACAGATCTGGCGCGCGAAGCTCGGCCCACTTAAAAAAGCGAGCGTCTGCGGGCGTTCAAAGGCCTTTAGCATCGCTTCTGACAAAAAGCAGCCGTCCTCCAGGTACAAACCCTTGGACGTGCAGCAAAAAATGGCTTTCGGCGGAATCGCGTCCCGATGGGTCTGGATGAAGCGCGGCGTTGCTTGCGCGGGTAACGCGGAGAAGATCAAGTCGGCGCCTCGAAGCGCTTCGGCCACGTCCGACGTGACGCACAGCCCGTCCGGCAGCTCGATGTCCGATAGGTAGCGGGGGTTGCGCCGCGTCGCCGCTATTGTTTTAGCCTGGTTCGCGTCCCGGCAGTACCACCGCACGGCATGGCCCTTGCCGCCGGCGAGGAAGGCCATGGCGGTGCCGAAGTTGCCGCCACCTAAAACACAAATATTCTGGGGGGCCTGCTTCGGGTCCTGGTACGTGGCGTCGTCGAGCGCCGCGCCCGCGGCGCTTACAGACATGGCTAGGCCGGCGCTCTCGTCGGGTGGTGCGGTAGCTCTGAGAGCTTGGCTGGCCACAGGCCTTGTTTCTTTTCGACGCGAGCTTTCGAGGCTTGTGACGCTTACAGTTATAAAGCTTCACGCAGCCAGTTACGTGTAACACCTGCAATATCTAGCGGCTTGGATGCTCTTGATCTGAGCACGGGTTTTTGTGCACGGGTTTTTTAAGTTAACAAAATGCCTTACTACAGCTCGTCGGGCTCGAAGTCCTCGTCGTCGCCGAAGTAGGCAGACTGCATCGGGTCGACAAACTGGACGGGTTGCTTCTTGTGCTTCCTGGCCTGGTCGTTGATGACGTCCTGCATGCGCCGCATGCGCCACATCTCCTCGTCGAGGGGCATGAAGTGCTCGTTCGGGTGGAGGTACGTCTTGTACCCGCCCCCGGGGCATGCGCCGGCCCACTTCGTGCACACGCGGTTCGAGAACTTCTCCAGGGACGACGCGTCTCGCTTGTACAGCGACTCGGCCATGTCCTCCGCGTGCTCGTTCACGAGGTTCTCGCAGGCTTTTTGGATGGTCCGGCACTCGCGCCGGCACTCGCACATGTATTCTTGTTTTTCCATCTTCAACGGCGCGCCCCGCTCGCTCTGCGTGATGTCGTACATGGCGACCCACTCGCCCAGGTCCTTGATGGGGTCGCAGACCTGGGCGATACTATCTTGATACATGTCCTCGCTCGGCTTCTGGTAGGGCGCCTCCTTCCGCAGCCGCAGCGCCTCGTTCCAGATCTCCTCCACCGTGAGCTTGCAGATGGCGCAGCCCAGGTACTTGCCCGTCTTGTAGATGGGCCGCGCGTCGGCCGGCGGGCCGCCGGGCATGCCGGGGAATTGGGCGGTCGCCGCGGTCAGCAGCGCGGTGACGCGCAGAAAGCCGGCAGCCATGGCGGTCTCCTGGCGGCGCGTCGACGGCGTCGCGTGCCGTGTGTTCGTGTGCTCGGCTCTTTGTGGCAGCGATGGAATATCGAAGCGTTCGCTGGCTGAAGCAAATTTTGTGATACGTCCGGTCGTTGTTAGTTATATTTTTGTACGCGTTTACAGGCGCAGATTTGCCTGCGCTTGTCGATCGCGAGCCACTTGACTTGACGGGTTTTACTCCCCCCCGTCGGCCCCCGACCACTAAACGTGCGGGTATAGAGGCGGTTCGGGTTTTTGCGCCGATTCCAACGACACAGCGCTCTGAACCGCGGGCAGCCCCAAAGTTCGAACGGGCGCAAACAACACGCAGAAGGATGGCGGAAAAGTACCTCCGAGCAGTCGCAGCGCGCGGCGACCTCGACGCGGTGCGCCTCTGCCTGGCCAACGCCAAGCCCGCGGTGGACGGCGCGCGGACGCGCGGCCGCACGGCGCTCTGGGAGGCGGCGGCGCGCGGCCACGCCGCCGTGTGCGCCGCGCTATTAACCGCAGGCGCCTCGCCCGCGGCGGAGGACTGGAGCGGCGCGACGCCGCTCGAGGTGGCCGCGCGGCGCGGCCGGGGCCGCGCCGTCGCGGCGTTCGTGGCGCGCGGCTGCGCGACATCTGAAGCGTTGGAGGCCGCGGCGGTGAAGGGCCACGACGACATCGTGCACCAGCTCATACGGGGCGGGGCGCGGCCGACGGCGCGGGCGCTCGTGAACGCGCCGCCCCGGTGCTTCGCGCTTTTATGCGACGCATGCACGGAGGACGCGTTGTACGACGCCCTGGCGGACCCCGCGTGTCGACCAGCTGTCGCGAAGCGGGCCGCCGCGCACCTGGACCAAGTGATTGAGGGACGAGCCTTTTGCAGTGAGGACGAGCGCACAGTTCAGAGGACGATGCTCGAGGACCGCGCGGACGACGACGGCTGGGGCGTCGTACCCCCGGGGACGCGCCGGGCCGTGGCCGCGTTTTTAAGGAGGGACGTCGCCGACGGGCTGGCCGACGCGGCCACGCGGTGGGTTGTATTGGCGCGCGTGGCGGCGCTGTGCAAGGCCAAAGAACAGGCCCCGTTCGAGCTGAAGGCCCAGACGCGGTCCTTTGTCGACGGGGAGAAGACCTTGGACCTGTCGGGTTTCAACGACGGCGGCGACCCCCTCCTGTTACGGGACGAGGTCGAGGGGTTGTTGATCAGCGTCGCCCAAACCGCGGACGCGACGGAGGCCCTCGTGCAAACGGTGTGCGCCCTCAACGGCCGCAAGGTCGCGTACGAGACGGCCCCGCGGGCCGCTTTGCTGCTACGCGCCTGCGTGGCGCGTTTCCGAAACACGGATGAGGACCAGGTCGTCGCGGGCGGGAGTGTAAGCTTTGGCGACCACGCTGACTTTTGCGACGCGACGCTGGCGCTCTGCGCCTTTTGCGACGCGCTGGAGCCCCAGGACTTACCATTACCACCTCAAGTGACGCCGCCGCCACCACGGCCGGACTGGTGCCCCGCCGGCGCGCTGGTAAGGCGCGTGCACGACCGGCGCCTCGCCACGAACTTCGTGGGCGGCGGGCCGGCGCGTGTCCATCGTAGAAAGCGGCGGCCGCCGCTGCAACATCATCAGATGAAGGCGGTACCGACGGACCTGGGCCGGGGCGAGCTCCTGGACTTCTACGACGGGGGGTATGGATTGGTCGTGGTCCGTCTGGCGCTCGAGGGCGGCTGCACCTGCGAGTTTCGGCTGAAGGGGCCGGTCCCCGCGTCGACCTTCGTGAACGAGCGGCTGCGCGAGCCGGTCCTGGCGCTGCCCGAAGCGCCTCCCGTGAACTTCGAGGACCTCTCCTTCGTGGACCACCCGCCGACGGCGGCGACGCTGCTCCTCCTGGCGGACGAGCCCGTGTCGGAGGACGAGAACTTCTACTAAGTTGTTACCGTTCGCGCGTAGACCCGGGCTAGAGCAGCCGTCTCGCTCGCGTCGCGCGCGTTCGCGAGGGCCCGGGCGAGGCACTCGCGGTAGGCCTCGCCGTTTGAAGGTGGTGGTAACGGGGCCGCTTCCGGCACGGCCGGGCGGTCCTCGCGTCGCGGTGTTTGCCGGTGCGGCTTCGCGACCGGCCGGTCCTCGAGCGCCGACCGACCGTTCAGGTTCCACGTGCGCAGCGCCGTTGGTCGTCGCCGGAACGCGGGGACCGGCTTCGGCTTGACGCGCGGACCGGCGGCGGCCCGGGCGAAGGCCTCGTGCTGCGCCTTGACCCGCGCGGCGAGCACCGCGATCTCCTTTTCAACGGTGGCCGTCGCGAGAAGGGCGCGGTCGCGGCGCGCTGTCGCGGCGCGGCCCGCGGCGCGGCGCTGGCGGTCCGCGGCGCTCGCGCGCGCCGTCGCGAGGGCCGCGTCCAGGCGGTCGGCTCGGGTCTCCAGCGCCTTACGCTTCGCGAGGGCGTCGTTTCGCGCCGTTTGGAGCCGCTGGACGCGCGCCTGGAGCGCCGTCAGGGCCAGGACGATCCGTGCGCCGTCCAGCCCTTCGTAGTCCATCCTGCTTGTGGCGTATTTTGGGCTGCAAATTGCCAACCGACCAACTTGTCCCCGGATGGGATCGTCCGGCCACTCGCAGGCCTTCAATCTGGGCGGCAGGGGCTACACGAGAGGCCCGATCAGCTATCAGCTGTGGCCATGTTCGTGCGGGTATTTTTATCAGCGCCAACAAGACGGCGTTATCACGCACGGCATGCCCACCATGGGCCACCCGGGGGATAGACCACTAAGCTCCAGGGGCCGCGGTTCTCCCACGTCCGGGGCTGCGTGGCGCCGGTGAGCCAAGCCTCGCCACCACGAGCCATGGCCCAGGGCCACCGCGACGCGCTGGCCGTGGCCCGGGGCGCGGCCTGGAACCACGGGTACCGGTTGGGCATGAAGATGGCCGCCGACGCGACGCATCCCCGGGCCACGAAGCGCTCCCTGAAACGCACGACGCGCCACCTCCTCGCCGCCTTCCCGCCGGCGACGGAGGAGGTGGATTTGCGGACGGAGCTGGACGGGCTGAGCGACGCGGCGCTGTGGGAGGGCGCGTGCGCGCTGGCCGAGGACGCGGCGCGCGCGGACCACAAAAGAGCGCGGGAGACGGGTGTGGAAGCGTACCCGCCCGGCGGCTCTGTCAGCGACTGGTGCGCGTCCTTCCTGGAGGGCACCGCCATTGGTGACGGGTGCGCCTGGTCCTACCCCCTGCCGGCCACGCGCGGCAAGTCCGTGACGTTGGCCGGGTGGCAGGGGTTACGGTTGGAACCGTTAAGAGCTCTATCGTTGGCGTTGGGCGATTCTTTAACAGCAGTCGACCTCTCTTCTACAAAACTGACGGACCACGACGTCCAGGCCTTCTGCGCGCGGCTCTTCGCCCTTCGAACGTTGAAAGCGCGGGACTGCGACCGTCTGACGAACCAGGGCTGCAAGTTCGTGACACAATGTTGTCATGATTCTTTAACGCAGTTGGACGTCAGTGGGTGTAGCCAGCTCAACTCGGACGCGTGCGGCTGGCTCGGGGGCATCGTGGGCATCGGGGCCGCGAAGTGCCACAAGTTGCTTTCTTTAGATATTTCGCGGTGTCCCTTGATTCAAGATCGGGCTCTGGTGAACTTAGCGCACGGGTGCAAGCGCTTGCAGTTTTTATCTGTGGCGAAGAATGAGAGAGTGACGGATAGTGGCGTCATCGCCCTCGCGAAGGGGTGCGCTACGCTAAAGATCCTGGACGTGTCCGACTGCCAATCTATTGGAGACAGGGCGTTTCGATCGTTGGGCCACCGGTGCCACCGGCTCACTACTTTATTAGCTCCGAGAGCGGGCCTCCTGCAGGATCTGAGCATACGCTCCCTGGCCCAGGGCTGCCCGGCGCTGACGTGTCTGGACGTGGCCGGCGCGCAGCACCTCAGCGAGAGCGTCTTCGGCGAGCTTTGTAGTAGGGCGCGCGGCATGCGTCATTTAAATGTTACGGGCTGCGAGGAGGTCACGAGCAACGGCATTCGAGCCTTGTGCCGGGGCGTCGGCCACGTGAAGGAGGCGCGGGCGTTTTTTGGCTTCTGTCCGCTGGAGACGGCTACCGAGAAGTTACTCAGGGAGGCCCAAGAGGACCTTGAGGACCGCAGTTGTAGAGAGATCGTGGTCTACTTCCGGGCGTATCAAAGGAGATGCGTCGCGAGCGGCGCGCGCGTGGAACTCAGGCAGCACGGGGCCTCGCGGCGCATAGCCAAGTGCTGCATGGCCTGGCTGCGGCGGCGGCGCCAGGCGAATTGTGACCGCCTGAAACGCCGCGAATTGTATACACGGGAGTTGCAACGATTCTGGAGGGGCTACTGCGGCCGGCGGGACATTTGGGCCGCGAAGGAGTGGCGGAGGAAACTGCAACTCCACACGAACCAGGTGATTGGGTTCCAGGCCATGTATCGGGGGTACAAGGTGCGCTTGGTGGATCCCGCCGGGTGTCTCCCGGCCATTCGACGGTTGCGCGCACGACGGAAACGAAATAAACAGAACGCGGCCGCGGCCAAACTGCAAGCTTTGGGGCGAGGCGTGCGGGCGCGACGGAAAGCGTTAGTTTTAGCTCAAGTTAAAGTGAGGAGGGAGCGCGACGAGCGCATTGCGGCAAGCATCGTGCAATCGACTTTACGGGCTCTGCACGCGCGCCACGAAGTGAAACGTTTAAGGTTACGAAGAGAAAGATTAGCAGCGTTACACGACCACGCGTCTAGAGTAGTCACGAAGTTCATGCGCCTCGCGGGCGGACAAACACTGGAAGCGAAACTGCGAGCCATCATGGAAAGGAAGAAGCGTTTACAGAATGGAGCATCGCTCATCATGGAGCGGTGCACGCGCGGTTTATTCGGGCGGCAGCGCGCGCGGCGACGACGGAAGTTCGTGGCCATGCTGGACCGCCAAGTGACTGTGATCCAAAAGTTCTACAGAGGCAGTCGAGTGATGGACTGGCGCCACTTGCGGATGAACTTCATCACGAGACACGTGATGGCCAGAAAGGATTTTGAAATTGCCCAACGAGAAGCGAATCGACAGAGGAAGTTCGCGGCGTGGCAGGCGGAGCTGGCCAAGGACTCGTGTTCCGACAGCGATGGGGACGCGGGCGGGGAGCTGGACCCTGCCTGGATGGAACGACGGAACCTGGATGGGGGGTTGGTGTGGGTCCACCACGAGAGCGGAGAGGTGTCCATGATCGATCCTCGCACGGATCCGGTCGACGCCGAATTGATCGGGTGCTCCGTGCGCGTGTTCTGGCCACTTGAAGAACAATGGTTCGAGGGCACGTTAGCCAAGTTCCACCGGCGTCGACGGAAGTACCGCGTGGAGTACGCGGACGGCGACCACGAGTGGCTCGACGTCGAGAAAGCGGCGGAACGGTTGCAGCTGTACGACGCTTCGGGTTCGTGGTCCGACTTCAACGTTGCTGTCAGACCCGCTTTGATCGAAAGACAGGGCGAGCGGGCCCAGCAGGCGGACCTCAAGGTCCGGAGTCGCCGCTTGGCGGACGAAACGAGAGCCTGGACGATATTACCGGAAAAAGATAGCGACTCCGAGGACGAGGAGGACGCCCAGGCGGCCCTGCGGAAAGCCAGGGAAAGGATGGAAAGAGCCAAACAACCTAAGAGAGAACGGTGGACCAACTCGTTGACGGGAGATATTCGGTTCCTGTCGCCCGAAGCGGCCTTCTGGGTCGAAAGTAGAGACGCGGACAAGAACTTCTGCTTCGAGCACGGCGAGACGCGGGAGCGGGTCTATTACGATCCGAGGTTCATGAAGGACACGGACGTGCCCAACGTGCGCAAGTGGAAACTTGAATGTTTGAACGCTTTAAGACCGGCCGTCTACTTGTGTGCCGGGTTAGTGGAGGCCTGGGATAATGCGGCCGAGGGTGCTCAGGGCAAGAAAGCTAGACAAGAGACGCTCAAGCGCGTCTTGAAGTACGCCAAGACCTTTGTGCGCGATCTGTCGTCAGAAGTTCTGCGGGCGAAAGAGCTGTGGTTGGAGGAGGATTTCGATGCGGACGCGGAGCTGTGCTACGCGGCGTATACTTTGCATAGATTGAACGAATTGAAATTAATAGCGGAGGAGGAGCACGCGCGGGGCGTGGAGGCGAAACGAAAAATACTGCGCGAGGCGAAGCGCTTCCAGGGCGTCTGGTGCCGGGCCTGCCGCCACAAGTGCCTGGACCAGCGGGCGACGCACTGCCCCACCTGCGGGGTGCGCTTCACCGCGAAGGGCATCATTGCGGTGGGCGACGTCGGCTCCGAGAACTTTGCGGAGTCGACGCGCGCGTCCCGCGGGTCAGAGCGGTCGTCCCTGTCGCTCGAGGCCGGGGCGTCGGTGGAGTCCACTCGCGCTTCTCGGGCATCACGCCCGGGGTCGTCGGAGCTGGCCGCGCAGCCGTCCGTGTCCTTTTCGCTGGAGCCGTCCGGGTCCGCGGTCGGGGGGCGGCCCTCGCTGAATAGTCGCGGGTCCATCGAGGAGTAAATCATGTGTGTCTTATGTTCTCCCGCGTCGGTGGGCGTACGCCGGGCTACGATTCCCGTGAGCAATGCCTAGTGCCTATCTTTGCCCCGTAATACGGGTTTTTCGAGTCACCGCCGCCGTCCTCCCTAGCTAAAACGCCACGCCACGCTCGAGAGGACCGACTAAAGACAACATGCTCCTCACAACCTGCACCGCCTGCGCCGCGCCACTGGCCCACGACGCGCCGCGATGTGTGCGGTGCAAAACCAGGTACTGCGATTCGACTTGCCAACACGACCACTGGCGCCGCGGGCACAAGCAAATCTGCAAGAAAATAAACCGCGGCGGCAACGCAGAACAATACCATGCCGACAACAAGTACAAGGGCGCCGTCGCGGAGGCGGCCGAGGCGTGCGCTGAGGACACGAAAGGTCAGACGTGCTACATCTGCACGGAGACCGTCCACTGGAAAACGAAGGAGGGCCTCGTGCGGATGTGCGCGTGCCGTGGGACGGCGGGCTTTGTTCACGTGTCGTGTTTAGCGGAGCAGGCGAAGATTTTGTTCGGGGAGGTCGAGGAGAATAATTTGAGCGAGAAGACGGGTAATACAAGGTGGCGGCGGTGGAGTGAGTGCAGTCTATGCGAGCAGCATTACCACGGCGTCGTGTTCTGTGCTCTCGGGTGGGCGTGTTGGAAGACGTACAACCGACGCGTCGCCTAACGCGGCGGACTCCACCAACGTCCGCTCGCAGGCGGCCGCGTCGGCGGCGCCGGCGCAGTCGGCCGCGAAGTCCGACCGTGTGGCGAGGCCGCCGAGGCGGCGGCGGCCCACGGAGGACGCATTCAACGTCGCGGCCGCGGCGGCGTTGACGCCGGCGCAGTCGAGACGGCGGCCCGTCGACGATTCAGGTGATCCGCGAAACGTGTCGCGAGGCAAGACGACCAGGACCGCCGCCGCGCCGAGGAGAAAGCTTATAATGTTGGATCGTGAAATCATTTTGGCACGACGAGCTCGCGGCGGAGCGCAGGAAGGCCAACGAGGGCGCCCATGAGCTGGGCCCAGGAGCGGCCAGGAGAGGAGACGTCCGAGTGGACCCTCAGAGCGAAGCTTAGAGAGCGCGAAGCGTGAAGCGTCAAAAGCCGGGCCGACTGAGAACTATAACGTTGTCCGAGCCAGATCGCGTGACGAGCCAGACTCGCCGTGACTTAGCGTATGATACGCTGTCGGAGAACAAAATGCCCGGCTTTGCTCGTGTCGTGCGGGTTGCGGCGACGCCCGGTGCGACATACACGCATTTTATTTGTTGTTAGGCTGAGGCGACATATCATGTAGCGATGGCACGCCGCGACGGAACTCATAACTAAAAACCAATATCCTTAAAAGCCGCTCCCCTGGAGTCGGCAAAAACGGTGTCGCGTAAGGGGGCGTGAGTTGGGATGCACACCCCAGCAACAAAATCACTCCTCCTGGGGCAGCGGCTCGCAGATGTAGTCCAGGGCTAAATCGGGGTCGATGCGCTGGGCCGCCGCGTCGTCCACCAGCTTCGAGGCCCGCATGAACTCCTTCCTAATTTTTTGGTGCTTGTCGTACTTGAGGACGTGGGCCACGTTGTAGTGCGTCTCGAAGGGGTCCTCGATCGCTAAATGGGGGTTCTGCGGCCAGCAGTCGAGCTCGGCCTTGTTGGCCTTGGGTAGGACGCACGCCGTGCGCGGCGCCACGACCAAATTCCGATAGTCCACGTCCCAGGCGTAGTGGCGGAAGAACAACGCGAGCAACTCGCCGAGCGACTGGCGGTTCCGCCCGGCGATCTCCCGCAGGTCCTTCAACGATCCTAATTTGTCCGGGTCGTGGAACGCCAGGCACACGTCCCTCGAGGGGTCGAAGGGGTGCGGCATGCGCGCCGGCGGCTCCCTATTGGGGTCCTTCGGGTTCGGCCAGTCCAGGTCCAACCTCTGCAAGGACGGGAGGATGGGGGGCTGCGGCACCGTCTGTAAGAACGCTAACACACAGAGGATGTAGCCGTAGGACGAGAGCGTGCCGTCACTGGGCGAGTTGATGCCCCTAATCTTGGCCCACTTCTTAATGACATAAGCCATGCCCCTCACTCTTCCGTCGACCTTGGCATACGCCCTTAAGAGCTCCGTGTTCCGTAAAGCGAGCGGGTTGTGCGTGGAGACATCACAATCTAATCCGGTCGCCGGGTCCTCGAAGAGGACGATCGGCACGCGCGCCGTGTCGCGCACCTGCACGTTCTTCGCTCCTGCTTGTTCTAAAGCTTCGCCCATCCGTCGACACACTTCTGGCGAGGTCAAATCTTTATCTGTTTTTTCGGCGGGCACGACGCACATATCTAAATCAGCACCTTCCGCGCCAAACAAATTAGCCGACGACCCGAACACGCGCAACACGAGTCGCTGGCCGTTCCCCAGGACGTCCGCGTTGTTCAAACAGGCCTCGACCCTCCGCCGCACCTCCTCCCGCCGCTTAAAGAAGGCGTCGCCCGGAAACAATTGCGGCAACACGCGCGCACACGCGTCATCCAACGCCCTCCAAGCAAACCCGTGCTGCTGCGCCGACGGCTGGTGCGTCGGTCTAAAGAAGGAGTCCGCCCTATCATAGTGGCGCCGCAAGGCGGCCACGCCGTCGGCCCCGCCGGGCCAGAACTCCTCGAGTAACGCGTCCCAGCGCGTGGACACGTCGTCGAGGCGCCGCGCCTGCTCCGGCGCGGCGCTCTCGAGCCACTGGCGCGACGCACTATTACCATTGAAGGCCGCGCACAGCCGCCGACACGCGGCGTGCACGTCCCGCGCGCGCCGGTCCTCGTTCCGCTGCTTCTTGATCTTCGTCACCCTTTCCACTTCGAAGGCGTCCCGCGCGCTCTGCTCGTCCTCTTCTGAAAGGACGGACCAGGCCCGCTCCCGCTTGAGGACGTCGGTCTCCGTCTCGTCTTCGTGGAAGGGCAGCTCGTCGGCCCGCCGGCGCGTCGCCAGGGTCAGCGGCCCAGGCACATGCTTGGCGAGCTCGTCCAGGCATCGAGCCAGGCAGGCCCTCAACTTGTCCCGGCAGCGCTTCTCGGCCGTCGAGCCGGCCCGGCCGCCGATATGCGTCTGGCGCTTCGGCGCTAACGAGGCCGGCAGCGTCTCCGCCACCACCGCCAATTGTTGTAACGCCCCGAGGCGACTGCGCCCCGGCTCCTCCAGCTGCTGGAGCGACGCCTTCAGCGAGTCCAGCAAATCGTCGTGCGTCCGCACTATAACATCTAGCTTGTCGGAGGTCGCATAGACGTTCGACGAGGCCTTGGGCCGCTCCATCTTGCTAATTTGTTGGCGCCCGGGCGGCTCCGGGTCCAAGAGCCGGAACACGAACGCGCCGGCCGCGCGGGGCGCGAAGAACGCCACCGTGCCGCGCGCCAATCCGACCTCTTCAACGGCGCCCCGCCCCTGCTTGGCCACGATGGCCGCATCGTTCGTCGGCGCCCCCACCCTAAACAGCCCGACACTGACGTCCCGGCGCGTCCCCACGGCCCCCTCCGCGTCCACCTTGAGCTCCCAGGACACGTCCAAGCGCGCCCGAGGCCGTAACGGCCCCTTGGTGTTGTCCGGCGCCGAAAAGGCCACGCGGCCCCCTCTCCTTTTATGCACGCGCGGCGGCACCCACTTGAACTTGGGCTTGGCCGGCTCCGGGGCCGGGCCGCCGATCAACGCTGATAACGCCGCGGCCACGTCCTGGTCGTCCGTTGCCGTCGGCCGCAGCCCCGGGGGCGGCGCCGCTTCGGAGTGGACCTCGAGCGCCAGGGCCGCGAGGCCGGGTGGAAAGTGGTCCACGGAGGGCGGCGGCGGCGCGAGGCCCGGCGGCAGGCCGGGCGGTCTTCGGGGCGAGGTCGACCTCGGGTGGGGCGCGGCCGGGGCCGCGGCCCTCCTCGGCGAGCCCGGCATGCCCGGCGGCGGCGGCGGGGCCATGCCGGGCGGCGGCGCGCGCGGGGCCGCGCGCCCGCCGGCGGACATGGCCAACAAACGCCGGGCGTCCTCGATGAAGCGCGCCTGGTCCTCGTGGGCCTCGTAGCGCGCGTGGGCTGCACATGCCGCGGCGTCGCCCGTCTTTAGCAAAGCGCCGAAGGCCAGCAGCACGTCGCTGTCCTCCTCCAGGGCCGGGTCAGTCTTCTTCGGGGGATTGGTCCGCCCGCCGCGCGCGCACGGCGGGGCCTTTTCCTTGGGCGCGGGCGCGGGCGCGGCCGGCGGCGGCGACGCCGCGCGGTCCGGCTTCGGGTGCTTCTTGCCGCCCCGCCGCCGGCGCTGGCTCGGCTTCTTGTCCTGGTCCTGGCCGCCCTGCTTCGGCGGCATGGCTTCTGCTTTCGGGCGTGCGCCGAGGCTCTTTGGTGCAAGGCACAAGCTCTCGCGTTTCACCCACGTTTCGTTGCGCCGGATTCAAGGGCTTCTGGCAGCTATCCGAAGATTGCGGCGGCTACTTCCGCTCTGTGGCAGCAATCTCGTATTTGCCGGCGCCTTTATGTGTTTTTTTGCGAGGGAAAACCCGTGCCAATTTGGAATCAAAATCCAAATGTCCAAGCTGCAGGAAAACATGGCTCCGCACACGCCAAGGAGTGGTGTCGGGAGTTAGCAAGGCCAGGCGCAGTCATGCCCAGCGCCATTTTACTCTCCTTGGGCGCGCTTCACAAGTAAGTCCGCGCGGGGCAGCCTCCTAAGTCTCAATCATCATAAGGCAAGCCTACATCGCTGCAAGCCACGACGCGCACGACGCGCAGGGTGTAGTGCACAGAGAGCATAGCGCAGAGCAGCTACCTACAGCTGTAGAGAGCACGCCCTGCTACGATCGCCTGTACGCCACGACACACCAGACGTGGTGCACAGAGAGCATATGAGCAGCTCCCTACAACTGTAAGCCAT
>Ga0302122_10000087_pt1 | contig 45305 bp, 26 predicted proteins | sample CB21_SCM_MG_FD_203115 | JGI IMG/M metagenome (GOLD analysis project Ga0302122, IMG submission 203115) | Marine microbial communities from Western Arctic Ocean, Canada - CB21_SCM | ecosystem: Environmental > Aquatic > Marine > Oceanic | place: Canada: Western Arctic Ocean | collected 2017-09-28 | reverse complement strand
AACTTGAGGCCGGGTTTTTTTTTAATTTTTGGTCCTCCGCTTTCGCTCTTGAGAGATCGCTAACTGTACGAGGCGTGCCGGGAGCCACCGCTAAGGCATTACAAGAGAGCCACCACCCGCGGAACTCTGCATGCCACCTCGAGTGTCAATTTCGTGGCCGTCCAACCGCATAAATCATCCGCTGCGAATTATAAGGGTTGCATTGCGCACTGCGAATCTAGGAGCGACCACTGACAGCCTCGTTTCGATCGCTGGCGACCAATGTGGCCATAACCACTGCCAGACTACTCAGCATGGCGTGCGCACGCCGCGTATGGCTCCTCGCACTGCTCGTCGGATGCGACGCGCTGAGCGCCGGCGGGTCTCTGCCGGTGGGCGCCGTGCGCGCCGGCGCCGTGACGCGCGTCGAGAGCTACGGCTGCTTCGTGAAACTTGACGCGTGCGGTGCGTCGGGCCTCGTGCACGTGTCGGAACTCGCGCCCGCGCGTGTGCGGCACCCCGAGAACGTCGTCGCCGTCGGCCAACCGGTGCTCGTAAAAGTTCTCGCGCCAAAGGAGGGGAAGACCTCGTTCTCGCTCAAGGCCGTGGACCAGCGCACGGGCGCCGCGGCCGCGCCGCCGCCGCCGCCACGGCCGCGCGCCGCGACGACCGCGAAGGTGACCCTCGACGAATGCACGGTAAAATACATCCGCGCGTCGGGCGCGGGTGGTCAGAACGTCAACAAGGTGTCAACCAAGGCCGAGCTGCGCTTCGACGTGGACCGGTCATCGCTGCCGCCGGCCGTCAAAACGCAGCTGCGGACAACGCACGCCTCGCGGCTCACCAAGGCCGGCGAGTTGATCGTCGTCTCAGAGACCCACCAGACGCAGCGACTCAACGCCGCGGACGCGCTCAAGCGGCTCCAGGGCTTCGTCGACGCCGCGGCCGCGGCCGCCGCGCCGCGCGCGACGGCCCCGGACCGGGCCCGGCGCGTCAAGAAGCTCGCGCGCGGCAGCGAGCGAAAACGAAAAGACGGGAAGCAGAAGGCCTCCGCGAAGAAGGCCTCTCGGCGACGGCCGATTGGGGACGACTAATGTACTGTTGTTGTGTACCACTAGTCACATGGCATAAATAAATATTATGTAACTTGGCCTGAGCAAGAGTCTTATGTAGGGAGGGGAGGAGAGTGGGGAGGGAGGGAGGGGAAAGGATGCGGCCGGCTAGTTCGCGTTGCCGCGCAAGTTGCGGCGGATGTCCTTGGCGCGCGTCGCATCGCGAACGTAGGCCCGGATGAACTTGCCAGACGCTGAGAGCGAGTCCCAGGAATCGGAAGCGCACGCGCCCGGAGCTAACGCGGCGGACGACTCGGCCTTGTCGGCCCACGACCACTGCGCCATCGAGAGGACTACGCCGCCGGAGCCGTCCACGTCGGAGAAGACGTCAAGGAACTCCTTGGCCTCGCACGTGCAGACCTTGCCGTTGCTTTTTCACTGGCTCCGAGCTTGCACCGAATAGACCCGCACGAAACGGCACGCGCATCCCATCCCATCTCCGAGAGACCTCATTAGTAGTCAGTACGGAGACTTGGTGCAGTAGGATGCCTGTCGGTGCCTGAGGTTTCGGCCTGGAGCAGGGAGCCAGCCGCGCGGCGGATAATCCCAGGTCAGCCACTCCCTCGCAGGTTTCCAATTACCGGTGTGTTGGTGTGAGACGAATAAAAAACCCGATCGCCCACGGAGCCACTGGGAGGCGTGCCCGACCTGTAGGGAGGCTCGATCTGCGACGGACCGCGCCGCGGGGGCTAGCTAGCTCACAAGTTTCCTAATAACCTTACCCGAACGCGACCTCCACGTCCTCCGCCGCGCGCTTCTTCTTCAGCAGGGCCTCCAAGTAGAACTCGCCGGCCTTGTAACTGGACCGGACCATGGGCCCCGACGCGCAGTACTCGAAGCCCATGTCCTCGGCCTCCTCCCGCAGCTCCTCGAAGACGTCCGGGTGCACGTACTCGACCACGCTGAGGTGCCGCTCCGTCGGGCGCAGGTACTGGCCGAACGTGACGACGTCGACGCCATTCTGCCGCAGATCGAACATGGCCCGGCGCAGTTCGTCGCGCGTCTCCCCCAGGCCCAGCATCAGCGAAGTCTTCGTGAGAATGGGCCGGGGCGCGTCCTTGGACGCGGCCTTGGCCCGCTTCAGTTGTAATAACGACTGTTTGTAGGTGGCGCGGGGGTCGCGCACGCTCCGCTGCAGGCGCTCGACCGTCTCAATATTGTGCGCGTAGACGTCCAGCCCGCACGTCGCGACGGCTTCGACCGGCGCGCTAGCGCCGGCGTAGTCCGACACGAGGCACTCCACCAGAATGGACGGTTGCAATTCTTTGAGCAATCGGACCGTCTTCGCGAAGTGCGCGGAACCGCCGTCGGCCATGTCGTCCCGATCCACGGAAGTCAAGACGATGTAGTCCACGCCCCAGCTCGCCACGGCCATGGCGGCCTCCAGGGGCTCGTCGGGGTCCGCCGCCGCCGGCTTCAGGTCCGTCTTGACGTTGCAGAACCGGCAGCCGCGCGTGCACGAGTCGCCCAGGAGCATGATGGTCGCCGTGCCGCCCTCCCAGCACTCGCCCGCGTTCGGGCAGGCCGCCTCTTCGCAGACCGTGTTCAGCTTCGAGGAGTCGATGGAGTCCCTTAATTCGGCGTACCGCGAGCCCGGGCCGCCCGGGGCCTTAGCCTTGAACCAACTTGGCCGCGTGTCCGGCATCGGGGCCAGCACGGACGGGGTCCGCAATTCATCTGTTGGCTTGAGGAGCAGCGTCGAGGCCAAGTTTGAAGCCAAGGGCGGTTCGGCGACGTCCAAGGGCGGTGGCTGCTCCGACGCCGAATATATCTCCAGGGTCGCCCGCACGGACGGGGTCCTTAAAACATCCTTCGGCTTGAGGAGCAGCGTCTTCGGTTTCAACTGGGCCGGGCGCACGCCCTCGAGCACCGCGTCTGCCCGCAGCAGCAGGACCAGGAGCAGCCATGTTCGTCGTCTTTGGTGCGGCATGGTCGCGGATGCTGTTCCGCGCCGCCGCGCTCCGTGTTGATGTAGAGTGCAGACCTTGGCTACAGGTATCTGCAGCAGCTCAAGATATCCGCGAGCTTAAAATGCGTTGCGCAGGCCGCCCGTCCGCTCTCCCTCAAGGTGTATGGGCGTTAGCACTGACTTCAAGCGCCGTCGCGTTCCGTTTTTGGGCTGCAACCCGCACGGAATCGACGCGTCCGACGTCCGCGGCACCCGCACGCCATCGGGGCGTCGACAGGTAAGACTAGAGACACGTTATCCGACGCCTAGGACAGCGACGCCTTCTTGATGTACGAGAGCCGCGGGAAGGCCTCCGACAAATACGCGTTGCCCTGATTGGTAATCTTGCCCTGGTTCGGCTTCTCGCCGTACTCCGAATTGAGCTTCTTCGCCACGTCCATGCCGACCGTCACCTCGCCGATGGGGCTGAAGCCCTGGCGGTCCAGGAAACCGTTGTCCTCGAAATTAATGAACATCTGACTGGTGCGCGTGCCCGGGCCGGCCGTGGCGAAGACCACGGTGCCCTTCTTATTGGAGACGACGTTGGGCCCCGTGTCGTCCTTCAGGTTGGCCGCCTTGTACTTCTTGTTTAGTGCCGGGTCGCCGGACAGCCCGAACTGGACAATGAAACCGGGCACGACGCGGAAGAAGCGCGCTTCGTCGTAGAACCCGACGTTGATCAGCTCCTTGAAGCGGTCCACGCCGATGGGCGCCCACTCGGGCTTCAGTTCGATCTGGATCGTGCCCTCGGTCGTCTCGAGCGTCGCGAGGTTGCCTCCGCTGGCGCTGACGGGCAGGGCGGCCGCGGCGCCCGCGGCGCCGATGCCCCGCAGCACGTTCTTTCGGGTCGGCAAGCTCATGCTGGCCGCCACGAGGAGGCACGAGCCACCTACCGCTAGACTGAAGGTGCGCATCCTTTTTTGAGCGTCGCCGCGTCTGATTGGGGGCGCAATGGCTGGTCTGTCGCTGCGAGAGCGACGTAAATTACGGAGCGGTGCGGCTGTAGGGGATCTATGCGACGCGCAGGCTGCAAAAATCAGAGCCGTAAAACCCGTGATTTAGCCTAGCGCCTTGAATTTGCCACGTAGCGGTGCTATCCCTAAGCTACGGGCGCCTTGCGTGTGCTTTACAGTCCTCTTATAACTCCGTTAAGACATCCGAAAGCGGTGAGCTAGTGCGGATACGCGCGAGCGTAACCTGCTCTCTCAAAGTGCCCTCCTCACTTGCAGCACCGCCAGCCGCCGCGGTACCACTCACCCGTACGCCAGCCGCGCAACCATGATGCGCTGCCTCCCGTTCATCCTCGCGGGCGCCGCGGCCGTCAACGTCGAAACGCGAAGTAATCGGGCCTCGGAGAGCGCGAAAGTGCCCGTCATCGGCATTTTGGCGCAGCCTTCCACACGCACGCCCTTCAAGAAGTACGTCGCGGCCTCGTACGTGAAGTGGGTCGAGATGGCCGGCGGCGTGGCCGTGCCGCTGTCGTACAGTGCGTCGAACGACACGACGCGGCACCTGTTAGACCAGCTGGACGGCGTCCTGCTCCCGGGCGGGTCGAACCCGCCCCTCCCGGACGCCGCGCGGGTTGTAGTCGACTACGCCCTCCGGGCCGCCACGAGGAACGAGTCCTTTCCCGTTTGGGGCACGTGCCTTGGATTTGAGTGGCTCGTGGACACGCTGGCGCCGGGCGCCCTGCAGACGGGCTACGACGCGGAGAATATTAGTTTGAAGCTCCAGCTCTCTTCGAAAGCGTCCTCGTCGTATCTGCTGGGCAACGCCGTCCTGCGGCGCGACCTCGCGTCCCTACCGCTGGCCATGAACAACCATTACCAAGGCATCGAGCCAGCCAGGTTCGCCGCGGATTCACGATTAGCCATGTTCGACGTCCTGTCGACCAATTTCGATCGGCAGCGGCGGCCCTTTGTGTCGACCATCGAAGCACCCGCGCACAACTTATATGCCGTCCAGTGGCATCCGGAGAAGAACGCCTTCGAGAACGCGTTGTGGCGCGGCGCGCCCTTCGAGGGTATCAATCACAGTGCAGAGGCGGTCGCGGCGACGTTTTCCTTGGCCCAGAGCTTCGTCGGTCGAGCGAGGGCTTCTCGGCACACCTTCCCGCAGCGGGACGCGTGGCGCTTCGAGAACTGCGCCGCGGGCCGGACGCACTGGCCGGACTTCGTATCCGCGTACGACCTGCCGCTCGCGTGGGACGGGGCGGGGGCTCCCTGTGTGTAACGTGTTTGGCTTGAGACCGCCGGCGAAGTATAATCTAATTGTGCCCCATTAACAAAGAAAATTCCCCACCACACTTATTCTTATGTACCCGGTGGCGTTTCGCGGGCGCAGAGCGCCGCGCGCGCGTCTCGCAGTAGGCTCTCAATTCCCGTTGTGAGAGGGTTCCCGCTACCAAACACGCGCCGCGCGGTCTGTTCCAAATCCTCGCACGTCCCAACGGCCTCGCTGAGATCGTCGAGTGTGGCGCCGTCATCCTTGTAGAGCGCCCTCGCGTAAGTCACCCTCATCTCGGCGCGGGACCTTGACGAGCCGCGGGACTCGCTCCGGGGCCTGCTCCGGAGCGCGCATGGCAGCCAATCCTCGCTCATCGGAGACACGGTACTCGTGCCCGCGCGGCGGGACAGCTCGCTGTCGTTCCGGCCCTCAGCGGCTAGTCCGGAGTGATCGCCGAAGAAACCACCACCACGAAAGAAGCCTCCGCCCCGTGATAAATTCGATGATTTCTAATTTTATTTATTTGCCTTTGTTTAGAGCTAGGCGACCTAGCCACCCGCCGAGTAGCGGCCGTATTTATTATTATTATTATTGTATTATGCGGGCGCTTCCGGCGCAAACGCCCGATACTCCTGGCCGTCGCTCCCGCGATGCATCTCCGTCTCCCAGCCGGCGGTCTCCGCCCATTCGCGGACCGTCTCGTTGATGGCGTCGCGACCGCCTTTGTATAATGCGGCGCACGCGGTGGCGGCGTCGTCTCCAGCCTGCCCGAGAGCTTCACACCGCGCGCGATACAGGTCCTGGAACGAGTAGTCGCACGCGTTCGAGAGGCGCTCCCGTTTGCAGCCGCACTGCGCGAGGAGGGCGGGGTCGACCATCGCTGTCGTTTTGGGCGGCTCGCTGGACGTCATATTGAGCTGGTCTTGATCTTACTACGAAGCTGTTGAGCGGACACTCGCTCGCGTCAGACTCTGCGTTGCTTGCCCACCGATGCGCAGGTCAGAGCACTCTGCAGGAGGGTAAGCAAAATTGATGCGTAGCGGTTTGCTGACGCGCAGCGCTCGTGCGACAAAGAATGAAGAACGTCTACAACTGTTAAGAGTCTTGTGCCTGTCCTTTGACGCACAGTCTCGAAGTTCAGGCTGCAGCCTAGCCGGCCTGCAAAACCCGCACATAAATATTTGAAGAAACCCGCACGTACGCCTAGACTCTGTTGCCGCTGCGCGTGATTTATACTCTGCAGTCTAGCTGTGCAAAGTTCCCAAAAGCTCAGGCCACGAGACGCCGCACAAATAAAGGAGCAGCCACACAAGACGAGGCAGGCGATGTCCACCACGCCGGACGAGGAAGCAGAAGACCCCGCGGCCCGCTACACGCTCGAGGAGCAGGTGGGCCGCGGCTCCTTCGGCGTCGTGCACCGGGCGCGCGTCGCCGGCACGCGGGACCAGGTGGCCGTCAAGATCGTCGATTTGGAGGCGGACGTCAGTGAGCTAAAGGCCGTGAAGAGCGAGGTGGAGACGATGGCCTCGGCCACGGCGTGCGCGCAGCTCGTGCGCTATTTGGGCTGCCACGTCGTGCGCAGACGATTGTGGATCGTCACGGAGTATCTGGGAGGCGGGAGCTTGGGCGACCTCATGGCCAAAACAAACAAACCTCTGCCCGAGGCATGTATCCGAGGCGTGCTAAGTGAGATCCTGAAGGGCCTCGCTTTCTTACACGCGCAGCGCCGACTGCATAGGGACGTCAAGGGCAAAAATGTCCTCGTGTCGATCGACGGGAGTGTGAAGCTGGCGGACTTCGGCGTCGCCACGCGCTTGACGGACACGACCACCAAGCGGCGCTCGCTGATCGGGACGCCCTACTGGATGGCGCCGGAAGTCATCGAACAGTCTAGATATGACGGCGCGGCGGACGTCTGGTCGGTTGGGATTACCGCGATTGAATTGGCGACGACGAAGCCGCCTCACTCTACTTTGCATCCGATGAAGGTGCTCTTCGTGGTGCCCAAGGCGGCGTCGCCCGTACTAGAAGGTGAGTTTACCGCGCCCTTCAAGGCTTTAGTAGCCAGGTGCGTGGCCAAGGCCGCGGACGACCGGCCCGCGTGCGACGTGTTGTTACGGGACCCCTGGATCGCGGGGGGCGATTTTGTGAATTCGTCGAAGCCGCTCCTGGCGGCGCTGGTCGCCGAGGCGGCCGCGGCCGCGCCGCCGCCGCCGCCGCCTTCATCGAGGTCGCCGACACCCTCTCCACATACTACGCCGGCTGCCTCGCCGCACACGCCGCGCACGCCGGACAGCTTGGCGTCGTACGGGCTGCCCTCCCTCCCGTCGGTCTCGGCCTCGCCGCTGCGCCCGGGGCGGTCGCGAGCGTTCCGGCAAGTCGTGGCGCCCGCGATCGCCGCGGCCGCGCGCCACGCGATTCGCGGCGGCGACCGGCGGCGGCCCGCGGCGGCGGCGCTGGACGACCTCTGCAAGGCGCTGGAAAGGGTCGACGGCGCGCTCGAGGGGGGCAAACTGACGGCGGCCTTCGCCGTCGCCCTGGCGGACGCGCTCGAGCGGCACCGCGGGTCTTTGGATCTGGAGGGGCTCACGGCGACGAGCGCGTCCTCGCCGGCGCCGCCGCCGCGCGAGTCGCCGTAATGACTTTTTTGTTGTAGTTTGTGTCTTCTAACGGCGGCGGTGTGACTCTTTCGAGAAAACCCCGAGCGCCAGGCCGGCCCTAAAAGGGTAAACGATCAGCGCGACAAATCGAACAACACGGGTTTCACCCGCGAGAGTAGTCGGCCTTTTTGGGAGAGAACGCACGCGACAGCGCAAATTGAACCGTCGGGCTTTGCGTGGAGGAGCACCCACATCAGCGCCAGCACGCTCACGCAGCGGCGCGTCCCCGAGGCACTGCTAGCCAGCTAGACCGGCAAGGCCAGCAAAGCGACAAAAAAGGACACGATGCCCAAGCAGAGCGCGCCCCAGGACCCGGAGCTGCGGGACGCCTGCCGCGCCGTGAAGCACGCCAATCCGCACTTCGGCGTGAAGCGCGTCTTCAAGGAGCTCGAGAGCACCAAGCCGCGCTGGAAGCTCTCGGAGAAGCGCGTGCAGAGGTGCATGAAGAAGCACGGCCTGACGAACGCGGCGCAACCGCCGCCGTCCCCGCTGCGGGACACCGCAGATAAGACGCCGTCCGTCTTCCCGGAGGACTGCGTCCGCTTGCGGAGCAAGCCCGCGCAACTCGGCTGGGTGCTAAAGGCGAGTGGTGTATTAGGAGGCGACGACGACTACGACGACGAGGACGACGTGGACCAGGAATCACGGGCCGTGCCCGAGGGGTGCGCGCGGGTGCAGTGGCTCGCGCAGTACGAGCCGCGCCTTGAAAGTAGTGACGCGCTAGAGGTCATGGACCGGCCCTTCGTCGTCGGGGACGTGGTCGCGCGCAAGGACGATCCCACCGGGGCCCTGGGGGCGGTGGTCACGGTCACGTTGAAAGCGGACGTGAGGGTGGTCTACTCGCCCTCCGTGGTCCCGCCGCCGCCGCCGCCCCGCACGAACCAGGTCCGCGGCCGGCGGAGCCGGACCCCCGCTTCCAACAGAAGGGAGCCGTCGCCGAAGCCCGCGCCGCCGAAGAGCGCGGGCACGCTGCGCAGTATTGAAGCCACGGCCCTCGCGCCGGCCACCGGCCTGCGGATGGGCGACCCCGTCGCGCATAGAACAAGAGGAAGGTGGGTCGGGCGCGTCGTCGGCGCGACGTACGACGTGACCGTGCGGTGCAACGGCGGCGCCTTATGCGTCGTGAAGGGGCTCGGGGACAACGACGCCGAGCCGGAGCAGACGCTCGAGCCCGTCGACGACGCGGACTACGGCTTCGACGAACTGTGCCCCTTCTTCCCCGGCCAGCGAGTGAGTGCCCCGCCGAGCGTCTGGCGCCGCGCCACCTGGCGGAACGGGGCGCGCGCGCCGCAGGGGCGACGGCGACGGACGGGCACGGTCGAGAAGGTGGAAGTGGCCCAGGCCGGCGTGAAGTGGTTGGCCTGGGGCGTCGGGGCCTCGCGGGACCCGCCGCCGGCCTGGGCCTCCATCAAGGAGGTCGACGTGCTGCACGCGTTCGCGGGATTAACAAGAGTTGGGGACCACGTCGCGAGTCGTACTCATTCGGAGTTGCCGGAGGGCGCCTGCGCGCAAGTGATCCGGACGGAGACGCGGTGCGCCGTGCGGTGGTCCTCGCTCGCCGGCGACGACGCAGCGGCGGAGGTGTCTTCTCTGGAGCTGGTGCCGCGGCAACACCTGGGCGAGCACGATTTTCTACCTTGCGACTTCGTGGTGAAGCGCTTCGAGGAAGACTCGACGGATTTAGGTGTTATCCGAGGCGTCGACGCCAAGGAGCGCACGTGTAGTGTAAGGTGGACCAACGATGATAAGGTGGAGACGCTGTCGGCCTACGAATTGGCGTTGCACGGGGCCCACAACTTCTCGGCGGGAGATCTGGTGTTGCGGCTCACGGAGGCCGCGGGCGGGACCGGCCCGACCCGGGCGACCGCGGGCACCGTGCAGTCCGCGTCCGAGCTCCACGGTGACGAGGATACGGAGTCGGCGGAGCTCGCCGAGGCGATCCGGCGGTCGCTGGAGGAGGCGTCGGCGCCGGCGCCCGCCGCGCCCGAAACGTCTAGGCCGCCTGTCCAGCCGGGCGACGCGCGCTGGGTCGGCCAGGTTTTGAGCCTGGCGGACGGCCGCATGCGCGTCTTGTGGGTCGACGAGACGCGCGAGGAGGTCGCGCCCACCGATTTATTGTTGGTGCCGGACGCGCAGCTGGACGAGCCGCCGGACGACGACGACGAGTCGGACGACGAGCGCACGGAGACGACGGAGCCGCCCCAGGAGCATGCGGAACTCGCGAGCGTGCAAGCTCCAGCCGCAGCAGAGGAGGACCCGTCGGACGATAGCGACGACGACGACCTGAGCCCCTTCGCCGTCGTCGACCAGGCGCCGCCCGCGGACCACGCCTACGGCCACAAGCCCGCGCGCCAGGTGCCCCTGAAGCAGGTCCGGAAGCTCTGGTCCCAGCTGGGGAAGCACCTGCCCCCCGGCGTGCACGTGCGCGCGTTTGAGAAGCGCACGGATCTACTAAGGGCGGTCATCGTCGGCCCCGCGGGCACGCCCTACGACGGCTTCTTGTTCTGGTTCGATCTGCAGCTGCCCGAGACGTACCCCTCGGACCCGCCCGCGATGCACTACCACGCCTGGAACCTGTCGGAACGGCTGAACCCGAACCTCTACGAGAACGGCAAGGTCTGCCTGAGTTTATTAGGGACCTGGAGCGGGCCGGGCTGGGACCCCGAGAGCTCCACTTTACTACAACTGCTCGTCTCCGTGCAGGGGCTAGTGTTGGTCGACAAGCCCTACTACAACGAGCCGGGCAACGACACGCACGCCGGGACGGTCGAGGGCGAGCAGCAGTCTATGCTCTACAACGAGAACGCGCGGCTGCTGGCGCTGCAGGCCACGACGGCGTGCTGTAAGCGGCCGCCGAAGCCCCTCCGGGGCGTCGTCGTCGCGCACTTTGCGACGGCCGGGCCGGCGTTATTAGCGAGCCTCGAGGCGGCGGGCGCGGGCGCGGACCACTCGGACGGCTACCGGCGTGTCCTGCGGCGGTTGCTGCCGCGGTTCGCGGAGGTGGTGGGGTCGCTGAAGCCGGCCTAAGGTATGGGTCGTATGTTATCACGTCGTCGCTAGCGCGCCTCAATTTTTGTTACGGTGCTAGGACTAGTGGGCGGCCCCCCCGGAAGGTTGACACCGTGCTTCGCCGATACATCGGCGGCGCGCCGATGCTAATTCGGGTTTCCGGGCAATAACTTGGACGCAGACGTCCAGCGAGCGTTAAAGCTGCCAACTTAGCTCCGCCGTGCACGGCGAGTCTCGCAGGCCTCGTTTCTATACGTCCTGACGGCTCGCGTAGGCAACAAGCTCATTTTGAAGCGGTCCAAAAACATATCACTGAATTGCACAGAGGACAAGACGGCGTGAGATGCGTCCCACATCGCCTCTCGCCGCAATAGTATGCCTCGCGGCCGCGGCGCGCGCCCAGAATGCGAGCGCACCGCCCACGACCCTCGTGACGGCGGCGCCGGCCTTGCCGACGACGCCAGTGACAAACGCGACGCAAAATCCTACGTTAGCGCCGACCCTCGTGCCCACGGTTTGCCCCACGCTGACGCCGTCGACGCGGCCCACCGGGACGCCGTCGGCCGCGCCCACTCTAAGACCGACCGAATCGGAAACGCCGACGGCCGTTCCCACGGTCGAGTCCACGCCGGGGCGGAAGAAAGGGAGCAGCAAGGGGAAGGACAAGAACGCGGGCGCGACGGGGATTGGGATCATCTTCGACGTCATCATCGCGTGCCTCGCCTTCGGCGCCTGCCTCTGCGCGAGCTTCTTCTGCTACCGGAACGAGGTTAAGAAGGAAGAAAAACGCGCGAAACGGAAGGCGCGCGCGCCCGACGTCGAGGCGCCTCCCGTGTCAAGAGGCGGGCCCACGCCGACCTCCGAAGTAGCGCTGCCGGAGGGCCGCTCGCTGGACGACCTGTTGGACATTGTGGTGTCCTCCACGGCCCCGGGCGCGGGCGTCGCGGCGGCGCGCGGCTGGCGGCCGACCATGGAGGACGCGCACGTCGTGGACCCCGTCGTGGTCCGCGGGGCCACGGTCTTAGCTGTCGTTGACGGCCACGGCGGCGACCGGGCCGCAAAGTTCGCGGCCCGGGAGTTCGCGCCGCGCATCGGGGAGATGCTCGCCGATCCGCAGAAGCGGAGGAGGTGGACCTTCGAGCCGGAGGACGATAAGAGGGGGGAGCAGGAGGCCCAGGAGGCCCTGATCGCGGCCTTGCTCGAGATCGACGACGCGCTGGCCAACTTTGGAGCAGCGGCGGCGCCGTCACCTTTGGAAAATATTAATTAAATTGCCGTGTCGGAGACGAGTCAGACGCATCCTGTACACCCAAGGGTCTAGTTCCCAGCCTTCGGGTGGCGTCTATTCGCTTACTCCCCGATAGCGTCTTTTAGGTTTTTTTAGCTAATATCGCTTAACGGGTCTTTACACCTCTCGCTGCAAAACAAAACGCTGTCGTCTTGCTGGAGGAGACGCGCCAACGACAACGTGCTTAAACTGACGACGTCAGCGACGCACGTCTCAAAAACTCAAGGCCTAGCAGCCGCCGCCGCGTGTCCCCGTAACACGCCAGCGCATCGCCTCAATCGGTACACGCAGCGCCGCTAGTAGCGCGCCGCACCAGTAATGGAGCGCCTCCTCACGGGCGTGGCCCGCCTGGGCGCCGGCGTTGCCGGCGTCAGTTTTATCGGCGGGAACTGCCTCTACAACGTGGAGGGCGGCCAGCGCGCCGTCATGTTCGACCAAATCCGGGGTGTTTTGCCGAAGGCCATCGGCGAGGGCACGAGCTTCAAGATCCCCATCCTCCAGCAGCCCATTATTATGGACATCCGATCACGGCCCAAGGAGATCCGCTCCATCACGGGCACTAAAGACTTGCAGATGGTAAATATTTATCTCCGCGTTTTGTCGCGGCCGCGCGAGGAGAAGCTGAGCGTGATCTACCAGAAGTACAACACGAACTGGGAGGAGCGCGTCATCCCCTCCATCGGCAACGAGGTCCTTAAGAGTGTCGTGGCCCAGTACAACGCGGAGCAATTACTAAGCATGCGCGAGAAGATCTCGTGCGTACACCGGCGTCTCCCTTGAACCCCCCCCCCGCGATGACGACCGATACATAGTTCACTCCTACTTCTTGGATGAGGATCAACAATATCACCATCTTTCGACCGAGCGACCCTCACCGTCGTTTCGTTCCCAACGCGACCTTGAGAACCTCCTCACTCTCTACACGCAGGGCCCAGATCCGCTCCACACTAACCAAGCGCGCCGACAACTTCGACATCATCCTAGATGACGTGTCGATCACGCACCTCGTCTTCGGCAAGGAGTTTTCGGGAGCCATCGAGCAGAAGCAGGTCGCGCAGCAGGAGGCCGAGCGCCAGACCTACGTGGTCGCTAAAGCCGAGCAGGAGAAGAAGGCGGCCATCATCCGGGCCGAGGGCGAGGCCGAGGCCGCGACAATTATCTCCAAGGCCCTGAAGGAGTGCGGCACGGGCCTCATCGAGGTGCGGCGCATTGACGCCGCCAAGGAGGTCGCGGAATCGCTGTCGCGCGCGCGCGGCGTCACCTATTTGCCGTCGGGCGGCGGCGGGGGCTCCAACCTGCTCCTCGGGCTCTCGGACCGCTAGGGGTTCTCTGCCGGGTAATGGATTTCTTGTTAAGTCCTCGCGTCGGTGGCGTTCGAGATCTCCTCGGTGTCTTGACTTCCCCTCGGAGCATCTCGCGTCCGCCTCGGCCACAAAAACCCCGTCGTCTAAATCATTTTAATGCGAGCCACTAAAATCCTCTGAGCAAAGACGCTTCCACGTCGGCAAATGAAGTCTCACCGGGAGCGCCAAAAACCCGCACCTTTCGATTTGGACATTCAAAGGTTAACTGGCTGTACAAATTGGGCAGCCCCGATGAACCCAATGGTGGAATCGCCGCCGGTCCTCGCGGAGGGCGCGACTAGCCGCCCCCAATTCGAGGTGCAGGAGGTGTTCGATGACGACGCTGGCAGCAGCAACCGCAGCACGTCCTCCGCAGCCTGGCAGCCTGGCAGCACGACCGCAGCAACCGCAACACCGCAGCCGCTCCGTACCGCGGCACGCAGCGACGGTAGCAGTGCGGGCGCGATCGAATCGGACTCGGACGACGAGCCGCCTCGCGGCAAGGCCGCGCGCCGCCGCGAACCGCCCCCGCGGAGCAGCAGCGACGAGGAAAGCAGCCGAGCGGACCCCGCCGCGGACCCCGCACGCACACCGGCCGCCGTCTATGCGGCCGCGCCGCGGACCGCGCGCACGCCGGACGCCGCCGACGCCTACGCGGCCGCGCCGCGCACCGCGCGCACGCCGGAGGCCCAAGCGCGCTACGAGGAGAAGCACGCCGACAGCGACGACGAAGGGCGGACACACGCGGACTCCGACGACGACGCCGACGACCCCCGCGCGTCGAAGGACGACGACGGCCGCTACGAGGACATGGAGGACCTGCACCAGGGCCTCAAGGAGCTGGTGGCCACGGACGACTTCGCCATGGGCCGGACCCTAGGCATGTCCACGTACTTCTACACGACCTTTCTGAAGGCGTTGTTGGTGGCGTGTTTGGCGGCGGGCCTGTGCTCCCTAAGAATCATGCGGCGGTACCAGAAGGGCCACTTCGGGACGCGCTCCCGCAGAGAGGCGTCGTGGCTCGCAACGAGCGCCTGGTGCCCCGACTACGCCGTCGTGAACGCGTCGCGCGGGTGCGGCGGCCGGGAGGACGGGTCCTTCCGGCGCCACGAGTCGTTGCATTCCTGCCAGGCGACGGTGGCGGAGCGGTGCCATTTAGATTATATGAACGTCGTGCTCTGGGACGTGCTAGCCACCGCCTTATTGTGTGTAGTGGTCTTCATCTACGTGCAGTGGACCGCGGAGGCGTACCGGCGGCTGGACGAGGCCGTGCAGACGCCGCAGGATTATACATTAACGGTCCTGGACCCGGACGGCGACGCGGACGACCCGCGCGAGTGGCGCGAGTTCTTCCAGACGTACGGGCGCGTCCGGTGCGTCACGGTCGCGCGGAGCAACGGCCGGCTCCTCGACGCGTTAACGGAGCTGTGGCGCATCTTGGCGCGGCAGGCGTTTTTGGACGATGCCATCGATGCCAAGGACCTGGAGCGCCACGCTGAATTAGCAAGGGAGCGCGTGCGCGCTTTAGTGGGGCGGAAGCCGGCGGCCACGATCTACGTGACCTTTGAGCGGGAGCACGACGCGCAAAAGGCCCTGAAACGCCTCGGCAGCGTCTCGGCCCGGGACGCCTCGAAGGACTCGTCATCGAAGTTGTGGTCCAGAGATTTGTTTCGCGGGCGCAACGTCCTGAGGGTCAAGGAGGCGCCCGAGCCCGTGGACGTGGACTGGCGTAGTATCGGTAAGGCTTCAAGATGGCGCAACTTACTGCAGAAGGTCTTGTCCTTACTCACCACGGCGGCCGCGCTCACGGGCGTGATGGCCCTCATCGTGCTCTTCGGCCACTTCCGGCACCACCTGGGCCTGCCGGCCTCCACCGACGGCTTGGTCGTGGCCTTCCTGAACGCGCTGTTGCCCTACTTGTTTAGATTATGGGCGTCGTTAGTGGAGGTCCATCGGACGGAGTCCTCAAGACAAATGTCCATGTTCCGCAAGTTATACGTTGCGAGAGTCTTAAACGGCATCCAGGTGGTCCTGATGCACAAGGAGACCTATGAACCGACCTGGCCCCAGGCGCTTCATAGAAGGACATTAAGGCGGCTCTTCAATCTCGTATTGTCGGAATTGGCCGTGGCGCCCTTGCTACGGTTGCTGACGGCCGAGGTCTACTTCCGGTGCGATTTGGTCCAAGTCTCCACGAAGCTGAATATCAAATTAGCCGTCTGGCAAACAAGACTAAGGGATAACTTCCTGGGAACGAAGGCCCCGGACACGTTCGTCGACGACACCCGGGCGTTCGCTGGTCTTAAAACGGTGTTTCAGGAGGCGGATGCGTCCCACAAGTTAGCCGACGGCGACCTGGCTGATAGACTAGCGGACGCGGTCAAGATCGTCCTGAACGCGTCGCTGTATTCTTTACTGTTCCCGGCGGGCTACTTCTTCCACGTCGGGGCGTTGGTACTAACGTACGCCCTCGACAAGTACCAGCATTTGAGGCGCCTGCGCCCGCCGAAGGCGCGCGACCCCTCCATCGTTATCGCGGCAGCGTTAGATGTCCTATGCCTCGCGCCGGTCCTCAAGTTCGGCTACGCTTTATTACTAGCCTACTCGTGGCCTTTTGATAATGTGATGGTCGAACGCGGCGCGTACACGCGGGTCGACAAGGGCATACCCCTGCACCACAAAGTGCGCGGTTCCAGCTGGCAGGCGGACTTCCTGCGACTCTTGAACGAGCTGGGCCGGGGCGCGCCGCACCGGCGGCCGTTCATGGCGCGGGACCAGCGGAAGTCTCTGCAATTGTACAAGTACGCCCTCTACACGTCCCTCGCGGTCGTGGTTTTGAGGTTGAGCTGGGGGCTATTGACCGCGCTCCTGCGCTTTTTATTAGGCGGCCACATGTTCCGGAGAAAGGTGGGGGCGGCCCAGGACGTCACTTTCTCGTCGTGCAAGGACGCGCTGCAGATCTACGCGCCCGTGTTGGACGTCGATGGGTTCATCCTCAACGCGGCGGCGGGCGTCGATAAGGTGCCGCATCGTCATTTACCGTTGTATGGTGTCGCGCACCATGCGCGGCACAAGGTCCTCCACTTGCTCGGCGCCACCAAAAATAAGGTCACGCGGCCGAAGCCCGTGGCGCCAGTCTTCGACTTGGAGCGGTTACTAAGGACGTGTTTGAAGGAAGATAGAACCCGCATCGCGCGGGAGAACTTGGATTTGGTCGAGTACCACGTCCCGTCCGACAAGCGGTGTCGGCCCATGTGCCGGCGGTTCCAGAACGACCGCGATCTGGGCAAAACGGAGACGGACGTGCAGCAGTGCCAGTTAGCCGACCTGGCGCAGGCGGCGATAAACGGCGCGCCGTACTGTCGGGGCATCGAGGGCCAGGTCGATAAGTGCATCCGGGACGTCGCTACAGTAAGACGGTTCACCATTACCAAAAAGAAGAAACGAAGAAAAGATTCGCCCATCGAACCGAAGGAACCGGCGCCGCGGTTGACGTGGAGCGGCTTCGCCAAGACCTTCAAGGCCTGCGGGGCCTGCATTTGTCGGGACGCGCAGCGGAATAGATTAGGCCGCCTCTTCAACAGTCTGACGACCCAGGAGGACCCGGACCACGTCTTGATCAGCACGTTGATCGTGCGATGCATCGAAGCGTACCGGTACCGCCACGTCGGTTTACATGGTAAAAGAAAACCTGTGCCCTTGTACGACGTCCTCCAGGACCACAATTCAAGGACCGTGCCGCCGGAGTACCCCCAGCACCCCATGGACCCGAACGCCGAGCGCGACGCCTACCGGAACGTGGACCACCGCTGGGACGCCCATACTTTAGCGAGGAAGCACCGGCGGGACTCGACGAACGCCGCGGGCACCGTGGACCACCGGACGCGCCGTCTGGACGTGGCGGACGCGGCCGTGGCGACGCCGGCGGCGGACGACGCCTGGCTCAAGTGCGTGGACGTCGAGAACCGTATGCCGGCGGAGAGCCACTACGTCGTGTCGGCCAGGGGCGTGCGGCCGCCCCATACGCGCATCGCGCGCCGGCCCCTCACGCCGCTCGTGGTGGACCGGCCGCCGCCGCCGCCCGCGGCCGCGAAGGACGATGTTACCGTCGCGTCGTCGCTACCCGAGGAGTACCGGTACGCCTCGGACGAGCTGTCCGAGTCGTCCGGGGACTCGGACGAGGACCTGTACGACGACGACGGCTACCGCCAAGGGCGGTGGACGCACCGCGCGGCGAACCTCTAATTTGCTATGTTAGGCTCTTGTGCGGCGTCCCGAGGCCGGGCCAGTAGCCCGCCCGAACTTTCAAGTGTGGCCGCGGCGCGAAGTAGGTCCTCTGCTCCGGCGCGTCCAGCGATCCGTGGGCGTGCGGCGGCATGCGCTGTAAAGTATGCCGCGGGCCGGTCTGGGATTTGGGCGGGGCGCCTTCATTCATCCACGACCAGTCCCCCACGGCCAGGGGGCCCGTGTAGGGCTTCGTATACGTTCCCGCGTCGTCCCGGGGCTCGGGCCCGCCCGGCCGCGGCAACGCTGTTGCTGGCGCCTGGAGACTCTGGAGCACGTGCTCCGCGGTCGAGAGCTCGTGCCCGATGGACGCGGAGGACCGCAGCGCGCCGGCCTCGTGCCACGTGCCGTCCCGGTTCCGGAAGACGGACACGTCCGGCTCGCGGTAGGCGGACTGCGTCGAGCTCCGCGCGTCGACCATGTCCCCGTGGTAGGAGTAGGGCTCGTCCACGGCCACCAGGTGGTGCATCTGGGGGTCGAGCTCCACGGGCACCTTGTCCAGGGGCCCGACCGGCGCCGGCGCCCGGTATCGCTTGGCGGAGGCGTCGGCTTTCGCGCGCGCGAAGGCCGCGTCGGCGGCGCACTGGTCTATGCGGAGCGTCGCCTCGGCCAGCTGCCGGCCGATGGTGGCCATGTTCTTCTCGTCGGTTCGTGTCAAAAGGTTCTCCAGCTGCCGGCGCCGCCGCACCGTCTCCGCGTGCTGCACGCGGCTCTCCTCGTGCCGCCGTTCGTCAAAGCTCCGGTTCGCCGCGTTCGCGCGCCGCGCGGCCTCGCGGGCGCGCGCGTGCTGCGCGTGGACCATGCAACTGACTTGCGTCGCGTCTTTTAATCGCATGCCCTCGTTGTAGAAGGTCCGGCGCCGCTGCGCCCGGTTCCGGAGCGCCGGGTCGAGCTCGTGCTCCGCCCGTTCGAGGTGCGCCGCCAGCTGCGCCAGGCGCTGCGACCGCAGATCCAATAACGACCCGTACACGAGTTCGTCCGACAGCCAGTCGGGCGACCGCGGCCCGAGCTTCGCGACGCGGTGCCCACGCCGGAGCGCGACGACGAACAAAGTCGGCGTCTCCAACAGGGTCGCCCACTGCGGCCGCGTCCGGGCCGCTCGCCCCTGGCCGTCCTCCGACGCGAGGTACTCCTGTAGTTCATCGCAGGAGAAGTGGAGGCGCGTCGAGGGGTCCGTCGGCAGGTGCCCGTCTTGCTGGAGCCGCCGCAGGGCCTGCACCACGGGCTCCAGGTCCCGACAACCCAGCGAGCGCGCGTCCGCCGCCGTCGGCGGGCCGACCGGCTTGTGTAAATCGACGGCGTCCTTCCCGTGGAGGTAACTTAATGCAAACAACGACAGGCACCAAGCCGGCGTCGGGCCCGGCCGGGGCCAGCCCTCGTAGGCCGGGAGGCCCACTAGACTAGGCTCGACGCGCGGCGTCTGGGACCAGGTCTGGCCGTCGCCCAGCAGCTCGGGCGCCGGGAGCCGCGTCCCGCCGCAGTGGATTAGGAGCGCGGGGTTGCACTTGTGCTCCCGCCGCCCGATGGCCGCCTTGGCACCAACGCGCGCGGGCGGCGCGGCTCCCGGACCGTCGCCGGGCCGGTCCGGCGGCGCACCCGCTTGTCTCAGAGCTGAGACCTCCTCGGGCGTCGCTTTCCCGCCCCCCGGACCGCCCTGGGGCCAGCCGGGCGCGTCCGGGTCGACGGACGTCCGGACCGCCGCGACCTCGACGCGCATCGGCGACCGCGCCGGGAGCGGTCGCGTGTCTCTCACGAACGTTGCGGAGTCGACGCTCCGGCGCCTCTCGACCTCTGAGACCGTCGGCGGGATCACGACGTCAATCAGGCTCCTCCGGGGCGGCGACGCCCGGGCCGGCGGCCGGTCCGCCGACGCGAACGACGCCGACTCGCCCCGCGGGTCCTCCAGCGACATCCGCGCGAACGAATTCGTGACCGCCGGCGGCGCGCGGAACGCGTTCAGAATGGCCGCCCGCGCGGGCACGACCCGCTTCACCGCGCGGCCGCCCTTCCGGATGTCGACCGTGATCGCGCCGAGGGGCAGGGTGCCACTGCGCTGCACGAAGCGCGAAGTCCCGCCGCGGCGCGGCAAAAAGGTCTCGGACGCCGAGCGCGGCGGCAATCTCGTGGCTTCCAGCGACATGTAGCTGACGTCGTCGTCGCCGTACGGGTAGGGCGTCGCGTCCAAGCCATAGGAACCGTCCTCGTCGAAGCTGTAGAGTTTTGGTGTGCTCGGCCGGGGCGCCCCGGGCGTTTTGACGATCGCTTGCGACGCGAGCAGCGTGTTCTGGTCGCCGAAGCGGCCCATGGTGGTCTTGGGCTGCCCGCTCTCCTGATCAGCCTGGCAGCGTGTTGCGAGAGCACAGCGCTGAAAAGACAAAAAGTGCCAAATTGCCCGAGCTGCTTCCGATCGCTGGGAGTCGTGGCAAGGCTGGGAGGAGGCCTTGGCAGTGGCCTCGATCACTTCCTGCTCACAAGCGCCGGGTTTCCGCGCGCTGGCGGCCCGTTGCTGCGCGTTTGTATGGACCAGCACCCGTCGCGGCGGAATTGAGCACACAAACGCGGCTGCCTTTGCCGCGGGGCAGCGCCAATGGAGCGAACGGCGGACTTTGGAGCCCGGCTGGGGCGCTATAGACTCCTTGCAATGGAGCAACTGGTCGAACAGGCCTACCGGTGCCCCGAGAACCCGCAAACTGCCGGTGTCAGCATCGACCGGGCGTCGTTGCTGGCATTCTACCGGGTACACAACCCCGGCCTCGCGACGGAAGCCAAGGCGGAGGAGATTCTGAGCGGTTACCGCGGGCGCACTCACGTGCTGGTGCTCATGTTGGCGAAGAAGTATGGGAAGCAGCTCGTGGAGCGCCGCCAGAGCACGCCGCGGTCCGCCGCGTCGACGAGGGGCTCGGCGCGCAAGAAACCTAAGTCGACGAATTCGCGGCCGGTGCTGCGACCCATCTCGCGGAACTCTCCCGTCGCGCAGACGACGACGAAGAAAAATAAGGTTCGCGCCGCCATCGAGGCCGAGGAGCGGGTCCCGTTCGCGACGTCGCTAGACGAGGAACGCACCGCCGTTGCCTCGGCGAGACTCGAAGCCAGGTACGCGGCGGAGCGGCTCCATCGGGCGCGGGCAAGGCTGGCGGAGGAGGCCGTAGAAGTAGAAAGGACGCGTGCTGCGAAGCTCGAGCAGGACCTCGCCACGGCCCTGGCTGACGCGGTTCGCATCAAGGCGACGGCTACGGGCGCGGCGATAAATCTTGAAGCCATAGAAGTCGAACAAGCGCGCGCGACGAGGCTCGCGGAGGACCTCGCGCGCGTCAAGGCGACGGCGGCGGTCGCGTCGAATAGTCTGGGTGCGGCAACAACAGCGCTTGAAAACGCACATGCCGAAGCGGCCGCGGCGCGCGCCGAGACTGAACGCCTCGAGGCGCAGTTGGCCGAGGCGCCAAAGTGCGACGAGGACGCCCTCTTGGCGGCGCTGGCAAAGGCCGAGCGGGATCGCGACGCCGCGAAGGATCGGTGCGCAAAGGAGGAGGCGTTAGCGGCGAGTGAGGCCAAGAGGTTATCAAGCGAGCGGCGACACGTCACGACCGCACTTGAGGCCGCGACGACGGCGTGTCAAGAGGCGGAGGCCACCGCCGTCGCGGCGCGCCGCGAGCGTGACGCCGCCCGCGCTGATGCTGAGGTCGTGCGGCGTCACGCGTCAGATATGGCCGCCGCCCGCAAAGACGCGACTGCCCAGAGCGCTGCCAACGACGCCGCCGCGACCGTGGTACGGGCTTACGCCGCACGCTTGGAAGCAGAATTGGTAGACGCGGCGGCCGAAGTCGAACGATTGACTGGCGCGCTCCTCGCGAACGATGCCATGACCGATGCCACGGCCTCGATGTAAGCCGAAGCCGAGGCCCTCGAGTTGCAACTGGAAGCGGCAAACTCAGAAGTTGCTCGCCTAGCCGAGTCCGCGGCGGCCGCCGCATTTGAGAGTGAGGAAGCAGCGGCCGCCCGCGATGCGGCACTTCTCGACGCGACAGATCGCGCGGCGCGAGCGGAACGCGAGGCGGCCGCCCGTGATGCAGCGCTACTTGATGCCACCACGAGGGCGTCTACCTTCGAGCTGGCGGCTCTCGCCGCGACTGAGGAGCATAGCCGCCTTTCCGACGAGCGAGAGGCATTCCGTCGGGAGCGAGACGCCCTCGCAATGCACCGCGCCGCATCGGAGGTGGAGCTCTCTAAGCTCAAAAGTGCCGCGGAGCGGGCACATGCCGAGGCAACCGTGGAGCGCCTTCGCCTCAAAAGCGCCGCAGAAACGGCACAGGCCGACGCCGAGGCGCGACGCACGAGCGAAGCCGCGCTGCGGAGTGAGAATGAACGGCTACTGTCGGCGGCCATGGATCGAGCCCCGACGTCGCCAGCGCCGACATTGACGGTCGGGGTTTCACAGACGACGCCACCGCGGACGAAACGGTCGCCGCCGCGCAACGGACCGGACCCGCGGTCGCCGCCGCGCACCGCGCGGGCCGTCGCGCGTCGCGGAAGCTCGCGGCGCCGCGGCCGGTCGCCGACGCCGCGAGGGTGCCGGAGCTCCATCCCGACGACAGAACTTCTCAAGCGCGCGGAGCGACAGCGCCGTACCTACGAAAGCGAGCGTGCGCTTGAGGTCGCCGCCTTACGGGTGAAGCTCCGGCCGGCAGCGAGCGCGCCTCTCGTTTCTCCGTCTCCGAAGCAGTCGACACACCTATCACCGTCGGTCGTGGAGGAGGACGAGGCTGTGCCGCCCGACGCCGAGGTTCCGCAGACTACACAGTTTGGGCCGCGGGCACGAGTCTTGGCGTGCTTATGCCTGGCTCTCGTCGCCGTCTCTCTACGCGCGGGTCGTGTCAAGGCGCCCGTCGTCGCAATCCCGTTTCCCACAACAGTCGATGTGTCACCTCCACCATTCGTTGGGCCCCGGCGGCGACGATTCGCGCCGTTTGGCCGGCTCGCAGGGCGACGACGAAATCGAGAAGAACGACGCGGCCTGAAGATCGGGCGACCCGGCCTACTAGTCGCCGGTGCCGCCGCGAAGCCCATCCTCGGGCCAGTAGTCAAATTCTTTTCCTCCCGGCCGGTCCTGCGAAAGATCGGCGGCTTCTTGGCACGGGCGGGCCTATCGAACACGGCGATGCGGGGTCTGCGGAAAGTCCTCCGCCGCGCAATACCAGTCCTGCGAGGCTAGTGTTAGTAAAATTCAACCTTACTACGCAAACCGAGACGCTGCAGGCGCATGCGGTTGGAGTGGTCGCCGCGACGGGCTAATCGGACTCGCCGGCTCATTGTCGAGAGAGAACGCGATCGCCGGCGGCGGCGAACGCGTACGCCTGATCGTCGGGCTCGCAACGTCCAATGCCTTGTCGGGCGAGGACGCGATCGCCGGCGCCGGCGACCGGTTCCGCCTTCTTGCGGCGTCAAAGTCGACCGACATTTTGCCGTGGGCCGACCTCAATTTTTCAAGTTCTTCCGTCGCGGCGTCGGCCCGCGCCCTTTCTGCTTGCCACCGCCTCTCGTGCTTGCGTACCTGCTTGTAGATGTCGTTCAGGGGGTCTGGGAGCGCCGTCGTACTCGTCGAGATGTCTGAACTCTCCGCCGCCAGGGCCGTCTGCGCCTCGGCCCGTCGAAGCTTCTCGTGCGCAACGACCAATTGCCTGGACACATCCTCGAGCGCACTAGCGTGGCGCTCGTCTCGCGCCTCGTGTGTGCCGGCCTTCTCGGTCATTTTCCTAACTTTCGCCAACGCCTCGCCTAGTTTCGAGTCTTTTTCCTCGAGCTCGCCGCTCGCCGCGTCCGCCCGGCGCTCGGCATGCTCAAGCGCAATGGCTTGCGCCTCGTCCCCTTCGTCGATACGCTGTTTTAACTCTTCGTATCTATCTCTCTGAGCGTCGCGCGCATCCCTTAAGCGATCGCGCTCCGCCACCCAGTCGTTCTGGGCCACTTCCAAATCCCTTTGCAAGGCCTCGCACCGACCCTCGGTCCTTTTCAACGCCCCGGGCGACGGCCGCTGCTGCGCCGCTTGCGCCTCGGCACGCGCGTAGATTGCGTCCGCGCATTTTTCGGCGGCCAACTTCGTCTGCGCCGCCAACTGCTCCTCGGCCTCGCGTAACCGCGTGATGTGGTTCGCCCGGAGCTGCGCGAGCTCCGAATCCTTCTTCTCGACGGCGCACCGCGCCGCGGCGAGCTCCTCCTTCAACGCCGTCGAGGCCTCAGATTTGGCAGCCTGGACCTCGCGTCGTAATCGCTCGACTTCCCCGGCGAGGCGGCCGGCCTCCTCCAGCTCCGCATTCTTCGCGGCTAACTCATTCTCGAGCTCGTTTCGCGACGCCGCTACTTGAGCGACGGCCGCGAGTTCGTTCCGGGTGTGCTCGAGGTCCTTGGCGGCGTATCTTGCCTTGGAGATGGCCTCGGCCGCCGCCGCGGCCGACTTGCCCGCCACCTCCTCACTAGCCGCACAACGCGCCTCGGCGTCTTCGGCGCAGTCCTGCCAGCGCTGAGCTTCGGCCACGGCGTCGTCGCGCTGTTTTTCGGCCTCGCGCTGCGTCCATTCTGCCGTCGCGGCCTTGGCGTCCACCACGATGCGCGCGGCCTCGACGCCGTCGATCTTCAGCAGCAGGGACGCCGCCTCGCGCCGCGCGTTCTCGGCCGCCGAACGCAGCGCGTCGCCCGCCGCCCGCTTGTCGCGCGTGTTCAGCAGCGACACCTCGGCCTCGGCGAGCCGCCCGCGCAGCGCCTCCGCGGCCGCCGCCGCCGCGTCTCCCTTCGCAGCCCGCTCCCGCAGTTCCTTGGCCTCGCGCCGCACTAAATCCATCTCGTCCCGAAATCGTTGCGCCGCTTTTTGGTGCTCGTCCGCCGCGGCCCGTAGCTTGTCGCGCTCACTAGAGACACCATTGAGCTCGGCCAGCAGCTTGACCTTGGTCGCCCGCGGCGTCCGGCTCGCGACCTCGGCGCGCAGCTCGGTTTCCGTTTCCGTCGCCTTCTCCAGCCGCGCCGCCAGAATAGCCTTGCCGGTCCGCGGCGTGAGCATCTCCGCGTCAGCGCGCAGCTGCTGGTTCTCGCGCCGCAGGGCCGTCTCGCCCTCGCCGCGCCGCGCCGCGTCCCGCCGCGCGACCTCCGCGGCGCTTTTCTGCGTCGCGAGCTCCGCTTCAAGGGCCGCGCGGTCCGCGGTCGCCGCCGCGCGCAGGGCGTCGCGCTCCCGCTGCAACGCCCCCTGATCGTCGGAGAGCCGGCCGCGGTCCGCCTCGGCCGCGGCCAGGCGGTCCCGCAGCGTCGCCTCGGCGGACGTGTACACGGGCGACGCCGGCGCGGCGACCGCGTCGCGCAGGCGGCCCTGGATGCGGTCGCGGTCCGCCTCCGCCGCTCGCACGCGCTCGCGCAGTGTGTCCTCGACCGACGTGTAGGCCGGCGACGGCGGCGGCCGCGCCTGGAGCGCCGCGACCTCGGCCCGCAGGGCGTGGGCGACGTCCTCGCTTTGCCGGAGCCTCGCCGTCAAGCTCACGAACGCGTCGCCGCCGTCCAGGACGACGACGGACGTCTGCGAGCTCACGTCGTCCAGGTCGCCGGACGCCGCATGTACCAGCGCCTCGTGCGACGCGCCGTCCACCGACGCGGCGTCGTCGTCCGCGATGCACGCCTCGAGCGCGTCGGCGCGCGCCCGGGCGGCGGCCAGCGCGGCCGCGTGGTCGTGCGCGGCCGCCCGGAGCGCCGCGGCCGCCTCGTCGGCCTGCGCCTCGGCCGTGCGGCACCGCTCCACCGTGCTCCGGACCGCCGCCGCCTCGCGCTCCCAGCGCTCGGCGCGGCGCCGCTCGGCGGCCGCGTCGGCCTTGGCCTCGTCGGCGCTCCCCAGCGCGAGCCGCGTGGCCGCGCGCGCGTCGGCGGCGTCGCGGCGCGCCTTCTCCGCCTCGGCCAGGAGCGCCGCGGGCTGGCCCCGGGAGCCCTCGTATTTCAGGCGCCACTCGCGCTCCGAATCGCGCGCGTCCACCACCTCGTCCCGCAAACGCCTTCGTTCTGCTGTCGCATCTGCTAGGCGTCGCTGCGCGTCGGCCAAGGCTTGCGCGGCGTCCCGTAGCGCGCCGTCCCGGGACGCCCGCGGCTTCTTCTCGGCCTCGCGCGCCGCGACGGCCCGCGCCACGGCCTCGGCGCCCAGCGCGCGCTCCGTGGCGAGCGCCGCGCGCTCCTCGGCCAGAGTGAGGCGCTCTAGGAGGCGGTCCTCGCGCTTCGGCACGAGAGCCATGTTCTCTCCTTTCGTCTCCCGACGCGCGCGCCGCGCAGCGCTTTTGGTTTTGCAGTTGCAAGCCCCGTGCGTTCTGTGCACGCCCTTATCGTATACGGGAAGCGCTCACTGCTGTAACAGCGGACGCGTGTCGCTCTTGAAAAGAGTTTTAAGGTCGACGGGATAACTCAGCGCGCCGTACCGAGGCACCGTTGATCATGACCAGGTTAAAAAAAATTAACTCCTTTGCCTACTAAACGGGTACAACGACAACCAAAACAGGGCGCTGAGTGCGTCTGCACGCCCACCTGGAGGACGGGCACAGCCACCAGTTCGAGTACATAGCGGAGGCCACGAACTGTTCGCACAACCAGCGGTAACTCTCGTAGGCAGCCCCTGGACGGCAGGCAGCCGCCACCGGTTCGAGCCTGCGCCCGGTAGCTACTAGTTCGACGCCATCGAGCACAGCCACACACGACCACCATGGCCACCCACGCCCTGCGCGAGGTGCCGGGCGCCGTCACCGAACTCTTGACGAGCAAGCAGTACGGTTCGCCCAAGGCAAGACACGTCATCGAGGAGCGCAGGGGAAGGCGCCTCAAGACCCGGGCCCAAATGAACGAGTGGCGCGAGCCCCAAATTGTGAAACCGGTGCACATGGAGACGAAGTTCGCGGTGAAGAAGGTGGGCCTGCACACGCCCCCGTCCTACGAAAACCACCTGCCCCTCAAGGGCTGGCACCGGCACGTCATCTTGCGGGGCGAGGTCATCGGACCCCAGGACCGCGTCGTGTGCCACTGGCCGCCCTTCGACGCGCAGAGCGAGGACCCGACGCGGCGGAAGCTCCTGCGGAGCGAGGCCGAGGTCAAGGAATGGCTCGCGTGCTGCAACGCCCAGCTCTACTTGGACCGGTTTTGCTTTGATGCCTCTGAGTGCCTTGCGGAGTGGCCTTCGGAAGGCGACGGTTTAGTTTTACTAAAGAACAAGGGCCTCCCGAAATGTTTAGGCCAGCTCCCGCCGCAGCGGTCGGGGCCGCACATGAATGATAGAGCTAAAGCGGAAGAACAGGAGATCTTCATCGCGAATGCGCTGGGCTTCCCGATCGACCGCTACTTCGAGTACGTGGACGAACTGACCTTCCGGTGGACGCACCACGATTTTTTAAAAACGTTAAGGCATAGCGTGCGCGACGACATCGCGCGGCAGTGCAAGGAGGAAAAGGAGAAGCGCCAGAACGTGGATGCTGTCTTCAAAAAAGAAAAGAACCGGTGCTTCCGGCACGCGCTGCACGCGCGGCACGGCCGCGCCGTCGACGACGAGGATCAGGGAGAGACATCGTTGGCCGTCGAGGCCTCCTTCATGAACATCGACGGCATGAATCTGCTCTACCACTGCGCCGCGTGCCACGCCAAATCTGAATTATTTGAGTTGACGCCGCACCTCGCGGAAGTGACGGGAGACGTGTACCAGTTTCCGCTGTTTGAACAAGACTACTGCCGCCATTTAGCTAGAGTAGCGAGAGCGTTTCGAGCGAAAGCTAGACAGCACTGTTCCCACCTCGTGGGAGATACGGCGCGGGCGCCGGCGCGCATCTGCCTCGACAAGCTGGGCTTGACGGAGGATATCGCGACGGAACTGTTGAAGCGCGTCGCGCGGCCCCTGGCGGCGCGCCTATTTCCCAACAGTGGCGGCCACTCGCTGGACCACCACGTGGCGTTTTTTGATACGAGAGCGGAGACCGTGCGCCACCAGGAGCCCATGGACTGCCCGGTGTTTGGTGAGAACCGGAACGAAGAAATTTTCCACCACAAGCTGGAGGACGAGGCCGAAGTTGTGTTAGACATCTGCCTGGACGCACGTGATGTCGAGGGCTTCCTTCCCTCGCGATGCATCCACGGCACCGACGAGGAGCCGGTCGAGCCCCCGGTGGAGATCTCGCACCATCAGGTAGGCACCGCTTTGCTGTACGACGGCACGGTGCGCCATTCTCGCGTCGTGGACGGCCCCGAGCGTTTGCACCTGGTGATCTGGTGCCGCAGCATGCCTTTTCGGGACCTGAACAGCTACGAGGGCGGCGAGGACTTCCGGGACTACGGGCCCCTGGCGCACGAGTACGGCGAGGCGGGCGTGCCGGGGCCGGGCTACGGTCATAACGAGGCCGAGGAGGAGGGCGGGGTCGTCTTCGACGGCGAGGAGCGCATCTATGTGGAAAGGGAGAAACCAATCCGGGTGGAGCGGCCGGACGAGGGCGCAAGACTCGTGCCCGTGCGGGGCTACGACGCGGTCGGGCCGCTCCCGTACGACCCCGACGCGCCGCCGCCCCAGTACCGGCGCGACTTCTTTGATGAGGGCCATTCCCGGGAAGACCTCTTCCTGCCGACGCCGCGGGAGCGCGCGAACTTCAAGGAGTTCTGGCGCGACGAGATCGAGCGCGTCCAGCGCATGGCCGTGGCCGGCACGCTGAAGCCGACCGACGACGTCCTCGGTGCGCTTCTAGAGCGGGCCGACGAGGCCGGCGGCGTCGAGGGCGTGCAGTACAAGATGCACTCCGTGCAGAGGCCGGAGGTGCGGAACAAGGAGCCACCCAAGGTGCGCTTCGACCAGGAGGACGACTTCGACAACCGGTTCGGGGAGGGGCTCATCAGTTCTAACAACACATGTGAATTAGACTCGTCCATGGAAGCCGTCCCCGAGCGCCTCGATCTCGGCGCGGACGACGCTTGCGTCGTCGTCGACGTCGAGCTCTACGAGCCACGCCTGTTCAATGCACTTAGCGTTGGCCGCGAGGACTCCGGGGTTGTCGACAACGGCCTCGTTGCGCGCGGAGACGACGCCCGCGATCGGCGCCTCGAGATTCACCATGCCACCCGGCCCCTCGACCATGGCGAACGGGCGCCCGGGCAGCGCAAAGCTGTCGATTTGGGCAAGATCTACGAACGCCTTGTCCTCCGTCAGGCCGAGCTCCGCGACCGTCGCCGCCGTGACGCCGAGCCGAACCATCACGTCGCCGGGCCGCATCGCCGCCCAGACCTTGTCATTGGCCCGAAACACCGCGGGCGGCGCGGCATCGGTCGTCATCTTCCGTGACTGCCTCCGTCGGCCCGAGAGCTTCGCCGCCGGCTTGACCACCGCCTCCGGCTCAGTGGTGGTCATCTGCTCGGCCAGCCACCACAGGCCGCCCTTGTCGAGGCCGCCACTCGCGAGCTTCGCGGCGTCGGCGAGTTCCCGCCGCATCGCCGCGGCGTGCTCTCGTTCTACCCGCACGTAGACTGCCAGCGGGTCGTCCGCGGCGGCGCCGTGGGCAGGCGTCGCATAGGGCGCGTCCAAGTCTTCGCCGCGTAAGGCGCTCTCGTATGCCGCCGCGAGGGCGCGAAATTCCGCGGCCGAGCCGCCCTGGTCGGGGTGGCACGATTTTGCGAGCCTGTAATAGGCGTCGCGAATTTTATCGCGCGAGGTGCCTTCGCTGCAGCCCAGACGGTGCAGCGCAGCAATGCGAGTCGTGCTGCTGGAGCATGTTCGCGACGTGCAGCCGCGGCGCTGCAGCGCGGCAGCACGCGTCATCGTTGTTGAGAGGTCTCGTAAGGATGCAGTCCGTGTGACTGAGAGAGTGCGCACAGCAGCAGTCCTACCGCTGCGGAGGCTGCAGCGTGTCAACAGCAGCATCGAACAGGTGTTACCAGTGCGATTTTAAAGCGTATCAAGTGGTAAGGCACAAACTGCGTTCGCAGACTGGCACGTTCCAGCTATGGCTGCAGCATGCAGCCTGCCAAAAAAATAAAATGAATGTGTGTAAACCCGTCCCGTTAGCCTCACGACTAAGAGCGATAACATACGTCATGAGACGCCGGAATCAGCCCGGAACACCATTCTCGCGACCATTGCCATCTACGCGGCTGGGACGGGTTTCTCGATCTGGTTTCTCGCCCTCTCAATCAGTTCTTGCGTCAAGCTCGTCCCTTGGCAGCCCGCAGCGCGCGAAGCAGCCACCATGGCCGTCCCCGTCTACTTCTACATCGTAGCGGCAGCGTTGGTGGGCCTGAGCGGCCTCTTCTCGGGCCTGAACCTGGGGCTGATGTCCCTGGCGCCCGAGGACCTGAAGATCATCATCGAGGGCAGCCCCGACGAGGACGAGCGGCGGAATGCGGCCAAGATCCAGCCGCTGCGCAAGACGGGCAACCTGCTGCTGTGTACCTTGCTCCTAGGCAACACGTTGGTGAATGCGGCCATCGCCGTGCTCTTGGCCGACGCGACCTCCGGGATCGTCGGCATGCTCCTCACCACGGGTTTGATCGTCATCTTCGGGGAAATCGTGCCCCAGTCCGTGTGCTCTCGCTTCTCCCTGACGATCGGCGCAAAAAGCGTGCCCATCGTCTGGTTCTTCGTGGTGCTGTGCGCGGTCGTGGCCTGGCCCATCGCCAAGGTCCTGGACTACCTGCTGGGGGGCGAGATGTCCGCCGTGTACACGAAGAACGAGCTCAAATCGCTCATTCGATTGAACGTCGAGGACCCGCAGCGCATGGCCGAGTCCGGTTTGTCGCATGACGACGGCAAGATCCTGACGGGCGCCCTGTCCTTCAAGGAGGAGCTCGTGGAGAACGTGTTCACGCCCCTCGACGCCGTGTTCTCCCTGCCGGAGGACAGTACGCTGGACGAGGACACGATGGGCGTCATCTTAAAGAGCGGGCACACGCGGATCCCCGTCGTGAACCACGGCAAGGCCGTGGCTATATTATATGCCAAAGACTTGGTCGGTGTGGGCTTTGAAAGGAAATTACCTCTCAAGTCCGTCCTGGACGCCTTCGACGCGTACAAGCGCGTCTTTCCCGTTTACGAGAAGACGTCGCTGGGCGAGTGCTTCTCCATGTGCAAACGGGAGCGGCGCCATTTGCTGGTCGTTGTGGAGAAGATCAGCGGGGCCCTGTGCGGCATCGTCACGACCGAGGACATCCTCGAGGAGCTGCTGCAGGACGAGATCGTCGGCGACGACGACCAGTGGATCGACGACGGGAACCAGTCGAGCCACCGCCCCGGACTCGCCCGCCAGAACTCCAAGTTCTACGACCCGCTCGTGTTGATGCGCCAGCTCTCGCCGAGGAGGGGCTTGGACATTCCCCCGGAGTTTCCGCCGGATCCGCCGGCGGGGCAGGAGTAGTATAGGTTATACGGAAATAGTTTCTTTACCCAATGAACCACATTCTACTTGTTCCGCGACAGGACGATGTAGCAGATCGAGATGAGCGCGTCCCGCGCCTCGGAGTCGGGCGCGACGCGGCAGATCGCGTCGACGGCGCGCTGCGCGTGGAAGCCCGCGAGCTTCAGCGCGAGGTCCATGCCCTGCGAGGCCCGCACCGTCTCGTAGGCCGTGCTGACGTCGCCCTGGCCCTTGAACCGCCGTTCAATTAAAGGACGCAGCTCCGGGTGGTCCTGGGCCGCGAACAGGATTGGCGCCGTCGCCAGGCCCAAGGAAAGGTCCGCGCCGGCGGGCTTGCCCAGCTGGGTGGAATCCAGCTGGAAGTCGAGGACGTCGTCCACGATCTGGAACGCGAGGCCCAGGTGGTAGCCGTACTCCTCCGCGGCGGCGACGACGTCGGAGTCCGTCGCGTGGCCCGCCAGTAAAGCACAACTTCTACTGGCGTCGCAGATGAGCGAGGCCGTCTTGTAGTACGACTTCCGCAGGTACAGCTCCATCTCCCGGGCGTCTCTTTCGGCTAATTCCTTCTGCTCGGCCTCGTGCGACCGTCCTAAATTTAAAGCAGCTTTCACGCTCTTAAGGAAGCCCTTCTTCACGGTCGCGGGCCCCTGGAGCTCGTCCTTGTCCTCCACCGACTTCTTGTCGGCGGCCCCGTTGGCCTTGATCTGCATGATCTCGCCGCTCACCAACGAGTCCAAGGCTCGCGCCATGACCCGCACGACGTCCATGTGACCTAATTTAGCGAGTAGCACGGATGCCCGCGCCAACAGGTAGTCGCCGGACAACACGGCGACTTTATTGGAGTACATCTTGTGGATCGCGTCGCCGCCTCTTCTCGTATCGGCGTCGTCCAAAACGTCGTCGTGAATTAGACTGGCGACGTGGATCATCTCCGTGACCTGGCCTAACCTGGCCTGGCGCTCGAAGACCGCCTCGTCCGACTCGCGCCGCGCGTTCGGCAGGGCCTGGGCCAAGAGCATGACGATGGTCGGTCTAAACCGCTTGCCGTGCCTTTTTTCAAAAAAGTGCGAGGCGGCTTGCGACAGGATGGGGTTCTCCGAGGCGACGAGGAGCTTCATGTTGTCGGAGAAGGGGACCAGTTCGCTTTGTACAAGCGCAAAGGGGTCCGGGCACGGCGGGCCCTTGACCAAATCGATCACGTGCGTCCGGTGCTCTTTCTCGTCGAGCAGGCGGATGTCCACGGGGGGCAGAGTGGCGTACACATCGATGCTCCGCGCGGGCTCCTCAACACCAACATCTAATGGCGCGCCCTTGATGGTGCTCTTGTCTAAAGTTGTCGTGCCGAGCGCGCTTTGTCGTCGTCCCGCTCGCGGCCCGGTCGGGCTGTAGGCTGACGTCGGCGTCGCGAGGAGCGCCACGAGGGCGCTTTTGCCCCGCATGATGGCGCTTTCGAGCGAGGTGCTCGAGTGACGCTGTGCGAAGCGCCGCGCGTGGCGGCAAGCAAGCTTGGTGGCGGATGCAATGCTTCTAGTCACAGGCGCCGAACGCAGCCGGCAGCAGATGCAAGCGTTGAGGACGCTTCGAGTGCTCGATTCTTGTTCGTCTCGTGTCGTTCGCAGCGCAGAAAACGCGGACTGACGGTGTCTATTCGAGGATCTCGACCAGCACTGTCGACAGGCCTGTCACACTGTCAGTGGATCCGTCCTGCCGTATTGCCGCCGCCAGCAGTCAAGGCGTTGTGTCAGGGGCTATTGGATTGCTAGAGGGGTTAAAACGAGAGTCCGCCTGTTTAAACCCGCACGATATTCAAACATGAGCCGCCTGCTCCGTGGGGCCCGCACAGTAGGGTCGTTGGGAAAAGCCAGCGATATTAAACCACATTAAAAAAACAATAATCCGACGACGAAGAAGAATCCGCCGGCCCGTCGACCGCCGCGAACGCGTCCGCGACCGCCTGGTGCGACACGGCCAGGTCCGCCAGCTCGGGGAAGCCGCACGCCGCGAGCGCCTCCCGCCACAGGGCCGTCCCGTGGTCGTCCGCGACGGGCCCCAGGGCAATGGTATGGGGTCCCCGCGCCCGGAACCACACGCCGCGCTCCAGCTCGTTCGAGAGCTGCGCCACGGACCAGCCGCAGTAGCCGCAGAAAATGCGCGACGACCCGCTTTTGAGAGAGGTCACGTCGTCCGTGAACCACTTGGGCGGCCCAGCGTCGGTCCCGCCGTCGACGTCCGAGACGCCCGTCAGCGTGCGCGAGCTCATGTCGCCCCCGACGAAGAGCTCGGAGGCCAGGAGTCCATTATCCAGCGCGGCCATGCCGTGCTCCGTGGCCGCGTCGGCGAGCGTGACGCCGGACTTCTTGTTGACGACGAGGCCCATGACGAAGCCCCCCTCGCGCCCGAGCGCCGGCGGGGCCTCGGCCTCGGCAGCGGACGGCGCGGGGGTCCACACCCCTTCGTCCGCGTCGTCCGCCGGCGCGGCCTCGGCGGCCACCAGCAGGATCACGGCGCCGTGTAATGTCGGTTGGGATAGACATGACATAGGATGGGCTACCAAGACGTCCCCCACGCCGACCGGCGAGGCCGCGTCGAGGACCAGCGGCAGGCCTCCCGGGGCGCGCGCCCGCAGGCCGCCGCGGCGGCCGTTCATCGCGCTCGCGAGGGCCGCGACGCGCCCGAGGCGGCACAGAGCGGCCATGCCCAGTTCCGCGCCGTCGAAGCTCTCGGCTCGGAATGCTCGCGCGGCGCCTTCCAAAGTGGCCGTGAGCATCCCGCCGCGCCCGGGCACATAGAACTCGCGGCCGCCGTTCGCCTCCCGTACGAACGCGTCGACGGCGTCATCCGCAGCACGCGCCGCGTCGTCGGCGTCTCGTGCCACCGGTTCCATGTCGACGACTTGGCGCGCGCGGCGGTCGTAGTAGTTCGCCGGCGTCGCTGTCAACGCACCTCTCCGCGCTGCCGATGCGTCCAGGTGCCGCGCGAGGCGGCGCACGCTGCGGTACAATGTGCGCTCGAGGGCTTGCATTCTTAACTCTTGCTATCAATGCGGTAGGCTGCCAATGCTGCAAATGCAATAAGGCTCTGCGCTCTAGATCTGCGCACCGTGCACGAATATGCCCTCGACAAATGGTTCAATCGAATCGCGTCGGGTGCGTTTCGCGCCGTGATGCAATAACGACGCGTTTTTGGCGGCTGCAGTGTGTTTTTGCTATATTTTTGCATGGAAAACCCGAACAGCCAATAATGCAAGCTTACAAAGAAACGGCGAGATATCCTTGCACTCGCATCAGACCTCCCCTACGATAGTTCCGAGCGCGCCACGAGGGGGAAGGCTGCAGCGGAGATCAGAAAAACACAGGGAGAGTTGTGCCACAAGAGAGAGAGGTGGTGGCTGCGCCATTTGGGATTCAGCCAAGGGCCATCCGAACAGCAGCAAGCACAACTCCTCCGGCCAAAGAGCAAACAGGCTGCCCATCAAGCAAAGGCCCACCAGGCAGCACGGCCTTAAACATGGGACGGGGCGCCGCGAAGCTCGAAACGCTCTGCATCACGCACGCCGCCCCCGCGCCGGCGCCGAGCCTCGTCCCTGTCACCCAGGAGAAGCTGGCCGAGGCCGCGGCGCCGCCGTTCATACGACGGGTTAACCTGGCGTGCAAGTGGCGGGACCGCACGATCGAACTTTTAGGATTGGACGAGAGTCTGACAGTAGAAGATGTCAAAATAATTTTAGAGGCGGAGACGACGGTACCAATAATGAGGATGAAGTTGGTCGGTTTGAAAGCACGAACCGGCCGTGCAAACGACGCCACGATGCTCGCCGAGCTCGTTCTAAAGCTCCCCATGCAAAAGGTGCTGGTCATGGGCACGCCGGACGAGGACCTGTTGCGGGAGCCGTCGTCGCCCGTCGAGATTTTTGACGACCTGGAAGATAGGCCTGTCCACGTCACCAAGTACACGGCCTGGGAGTGGGCCCGAGCTTCCAGAGGAGAACTCGACGGCTTCAACGAGGACAGCGGCAAGCCGTGGAAGTGCGTCTTCGTGGACACGTTCGCGACGGACGGGCCCGTGGACGCGGCGAAGTGGGCCTTCCAGACGGTCCGGGGCGGCGTCCGTCGCCTTTGACCTCGACGCGACTGATGCGGTTCCTGCGGGTCGATGGCGTGCCGAGGCCGCGACGCCGTTGGTGCAGGTCCCCTCAACGCTATCGACACAGCTCACCGGTCGTTTTTTTAACACAGGACTGCAACGCGTGGATCCACGACCAGCACCACGGGGAGCGGCAGCTCTACACCGAGTCGGAGAACGCGCGCGTCGAAAACGGTGTGTTAGTCATCGAAGCGCGACGGGACCACCCGACGCAAGACCTGCCCTACTCGTCGGCGCGCCTGACGACGCGGGACGCGCCGCACGGGCGCTGGCGCTACGGGCGCATCGAGGTCTGCGCGAAACTCCCGCCGGGCAAGCCGGGCCTGTGGCCGGCCATCTGGATGATGCCCTCGCGCAGCGTGTACGGCACGTGGCCCCTCTCGGGCGAGATCGATTTGATGGAGAACGTGGGCTGGGAGCCCGGCGTCGTGCGGGCGTCGATCCACACGGCCAAAAATCATCGGAGACGGGGCAACCATAATAGGCGCATATCGGGCGTGAGGGATGCGCACTCCGAGTTCCACGTCTACTCGTGCGACTGGACGCCGGACTCGCTCGAGTTTTTCGTGGACGATCGCAAGTTCTACTCCTATAAAAATGAAGGGCGCGGAGCGGAGCAGTGGCCCTTCGACCAGGACTTCCACCTGATCCTGAACGTTGCGGTGGGGGGCGCGTGGGCGGCGCGCCGCGGCATCGACGACAGCGCGTTTCCCTGCGCGATGGAAGTCGCGTTCGTCAAGGTGTTCCAGCGGCGGGGCTAGTTGTAATGTTGTTTTGTAGACATATTTTACACAAACAGGGTGACGAACACCTTTCCGCTCCACTCCTTCCACATCCGGTGCGCTGCGTTCAGAGTCACGGGGCGCCCGTACCAGCTGTCCTCGTGGCGGACGACTTTTTGATTCACGTCAAAGTCGATGATGATCGTGCTGGGCAGCAAAAACCGAAGGCGCGGCAGCGCGCGGAACGCGTAAGTTGCCTGCTGCGCCAACCGCGCCTGCGCCGGGATGGCGTCCGGCGAATCGCCGCCCGCCGCGTCCTCGCTGAAGACGAGCCCGCCGGCCGCCGGCGGGTGCAGCGTCCATTCGTCGTCGCTTGGATCTACATCGACCACCAATAGACGATGAATGAGCTCGAAGCCTTTCACGATGCCGCGCGGCGTCCTGATCGTGCCGCACGGGTCGTCGAACACGGCGTCCGCGGCGTAGACCTCCAGCAGGGCGTCCGCGTCGAAGCGGCCGCGGTGCGCCTCGCGCACGATGTCGCAGACCGGCGCGGCCCACGCGCGCATCGACGACTGGTGCCGCACAGTATCGAGCATCGACTGCAGCCTGCTCTCCCTACATTTGGCTGCTCTCCGGGCCGTAAAACGCAGCATAGCTGCTAGCACTCGATGCAGCGCTCACGTGAGGTGCCAGTGTGAAACCCTGGGCCTCGAACCGCACTGCTGTGCCAGCATCACCCTACCAGCATCATCATCTCAGCCACAGCTCGAAACCCGTCAGCTTAGAAAAACGCAAGGCCGACGCCTTCGTTTGCTGTTCGGTTGTGCGTCAAAGATACTTAGAGCGTCGGGGAGGGCTTATTTTTTTTCTCGAAACCCGCACGCGTGGAGCACGCGAATCGCGTTTTATTGGCGCAGTCACTCCCGCGCAGTCGCGTCAGACCAGCAATAGAGCACCAAGAGCCCGCCCTCAGCAGCCGCCAGCGTCGCAAAGCCTTTGAGCCCTTCGCTTTATGCTGTGCCAGACCTGAACAAGGAAGGCGATACTATTGGGATGCTACATGCGGTATGCGACGCGGGCGTCGCTTCGAGCCCGTTTGAGGACGGAAGCCAGCCCCGCGGCGCACGTGGTAGCTCCGCTGCCATTTTTGCGCTTTTTGGTGATTGACGCGGACCGGACGGGGCGCCGCCGCGAGAGCATCCCACTCACCTCCGTCCACGCGCAGGTATGGCCAAGATCCCCGTAACGGTCCTCACGGGCTTCCTGGGCAGCGGCAAGACCACGCTCTTGAACCACATCCTCACGAAGCAGCACGGGAAGCGCATCGCCGTCATCGAGAACGAGTTCGGCGAGGTCGGGATCGACGACGATTTGTTGCGGAACAACATCAAGCAGCAGGTCGAGGGCGAGGAGCTCTTCGAGATGATGAACGGTTGTATTTGTTGCACCGTCCGAGCGGACTTGGCCGTAGTACTAAAAAAACTCAAGAAGACCCATGAAAGTGGAAGGAAGATCGAGGCCATCGTCATCGAAACGACGGGCATGGCGGACCCGGCGCCCGTGGCCCAGACCTTCTTCGTGGACGACGAGATCGCGGCCTTTTGCGAGCTGGACGGTATCGTAACCTTAATTGATGCGAAGCATATCGTCCAACATTTAGATGAGGAGAAGCCGGAAGGTGCGGAGAACGAGAGCGTGGAACAGGTCGCGTTCGCCGACCGCTTGATCCTGAACAAGTGCGACCTCGTGCCGGACGAGGCGGACCTCAAAAAGGTCGAAGCGCGGTTACGGGCCATCAACATGTTCGCGCCCATCGTGCGCTCTACGAAGTCCGAGGTGTCCCCCGACCAGGTGTTAGGTATCGGCGCCTTCGATTTAAAAAGAACGTTAGAAATGGACCCCGAGTTCCTCGACACGGAAGGGGAGCACGAGCACGACTCGACCATCACGTCCATTGGTATTAACATGGAGGCGGACGTGGACTTGGGTTTGTTCTCCGGGTGGTTGGAGGTCCTGCTGCGGGACAAGGGCGCGGACTTGTTTCGGATCAAGGGCGTCTTGCCGATCAAAGGCGTGCCGGACAAGTACGTCTACCACGCCGTGCACATGATCTACGAGGGGCGCTTCACGGAGGTCTGGGCGCCCGACGAAGAACGTAGATGCAAGCTCACCTTCATCGGGAAAAATTTGGACCACGCCGCGCTGCGCCAGGGCTTCGAGGACTGCCTGGCCAACGAGGCCAACTACGACAAGCTCAAAGAGTCCTTTAGGTTCGGGGTCGGGGACGCGGTGGAGTGCAACACGGGCGACGGCTGGGTGCGGGGCACCGTCGTCGTTTTACTATATAGAGAGGAGGGCATGCACCCGTCCTTTTTAGCACCGTACCAGGTCAAGTTGGACGACGGCGGCCTCATCTACTGCCCCGCGGACGCGGACACGTGCGTGCGCCAGGCCGTCGCGGTGACGGGCCGCAAGGCGCTCTGACCTATCCCCCCCTCTGAACGGCGCTCGAGCACGCGGCTAGCCCTAAGACTCTGTTCGCGAGTAGTAGTTTCAGGGCTGGGTCTGAAACGCGGCACGCCTCGGCGGCCCGCGGCGACTGAGCGTCAGCCTTCAGCCACGCCTCGGGGCCTTGGTTCAAACTCCAGCCCGCGGGTTTTGCAGGCTCTCCACACAACGCAGCTTTTCGCAACTTTTCACAGCGGAAAACACAGCCCGGCGCCGCCGCTGCACAACGCAAGTGCGTAAGCTTCCGTCCGCGAGAACGTAAAAAGCTGCCCGCGGGCCGCACGACAGTACTCGTTGTGGGGACTGGTGGGGTAGCAAACACAAGACATCAACATGGGAGCCACCGCCAGCGTGCAGCTCCTCAGCTGGCAGCAGCTGGCCGAGCTGGCCGAGGCGGCGCGGCAGCCGCCCGTGGTCGCCGACACGATTCGACGGTACAAGCTCGACGCCGCGACGGCGCTCGAGATGGAGGAGCGGGACGTGGCAAAGCTGAAGCCGCGGCTCAAGCCGCTCGAAAAGCTCAAGGTGGTGGCGGCGCTCTCCCAACTGGGCTCGTTCACACATCGGGCCGACGGCGCGCGCGCCCGATTGGCGGCGCTGGCGAAAGACAAGTTTGGCGGGATCCGGCCGATGTTCGAGAGCCTGGAGATTTGGGACGTGCTCGACGACGCGACCGCCAGAACGAGCTTATCGAGGAGCACGACCGGCCGCCGCCCGCGGCGGGAGATGTCTTTGGCCCTGTTCTCGCGCGCGCTGAAGCGCCACAAGCTCCACGGGCTGTTTCCGTACGACGAGCAGGAGATGGTCTTCCGGGCGATTCACGCGGACGCGACCGAAATGATGTTCTTCTCCCAAACGGTCGGGGTGAAGGAGTTGATAAATTGGCTCGAAAGTACCCCGCTCCGGGCCCCGAACGCGGACCCGACCTACGTGCCCCGGAGCTACGTGTCCCCCGGCTACGTCCAGCCGCCCGAATTAAAAACCGTGACCGTGGAGGCGCCGCGCGTCGAGAGCGGCAACATCTCGCGGGTCAAGAAGCCGCTCGGCGCAGGAGGCTTCGGCACCGTCGTATCCGCGACGACCTGGAAGCAGTCGTGGCGCCAGGAGACCAAGGTCGCGCTCAAGCGCGCCGCCAAGGCCCAAGCGGCGGACGTCGCGCCCGCCGAGCTCTTTGCGCTCCAGGAGCGGCCGAATCCGTTCCTCCTGCAAATGCACGGCGTCGTGAGTATAGACGGCGCGCTCAACGTCATCATGGAACTGGCCATGTGCTCGCTGGCCGAGGCCGTGAAAAAAGGCCTGGGGCAGGACCGCCTCGAGGCCGTGCGCGCGGCCCGCGACGTGGCGCTCGGCCTCGAATTCTTACACCAGCAGGGCATCTCGCACCTGGCCCTGCACCCGAATAACATCCTGTTGGCCCAGCGGTCGACGAAGCAGGCGAGCGAAGACGTGGCCAGCGCGCTCCAGCACGCGCGGAGCGGGGCCGGCACCCTGCACTGTAAGCTCACGGACCACGGCGGCGGCGTCGTGGCGGCGGCCCAGCGCGCGGCCGCGGGTTCGCACTACGCGGCGCCCGAGCTACTGCGAGCCCAGTCCGAACTGGCATTGCGCGTCTGGCAGCGCCCGGAACTCGCCAAGTCGCAGTCGTGGCGGCGGGCGTTGAATTACAAAGACCTCCTGGCGGCGCCCGAGAAGTGCGACGCGTGGTCCTACGGCGGCGTGCTGGTCGAGCTCCTGACTGGTAAGGCCCCCTGGAGCGACTTGTCTCGAGATGCGATCGTCGCCGAGGCCGCGCGCGGCGCGCCACCGCCCCTTCCGGACGCGAGCAGTGTCGCCGCGCCGGAGCTCCTGGAGCTGGTAAAATTGTGTCTGACCGTCGACCAGGCCGCGCGGCCGCGGTTCGACGACGGTAAGGTCGCGGAACGCTTCGACCTCTTCCTCCTGAAGGCGGCCGTCGCGGCGCCCGCGCTTGACGACGCGGACGACCTGAAGTCGAAGGCCCAGGCCGTCTCGCAACTCGCTAAGATGCAGAAACTTTTAGCAGACGAGCAGAAGAAGGACGCCGACGCCTACGCGCGGGCCTGGCAGGACTGCGAGCGCGGGGCCGAGCCCCAGGCGGTCGCCGACCTCCGGGTCAATTGCGGCGAGCTCCAGGAGCATTTCACGCCCGACGGGGTCGTGCGGCAGCCCGTGGCCGTGGCGAGCGCAAATGCGCTGGTCGCGATGGCGGGCGCCGCGAGCGGCGCCTTCCACGCGGCCTTGAGGCCCGTCATTGAGGATGCGGGCGGCGAGTACCGCCAAGGACCGCGCAAATTGCCGGACCGCATAGATGACAAGGCCCGGGACGACTACGACAATGACCACGGGCGGGTCATTGACGTCGAGCGCGCGACGGGCGTCTTCCAGGACCTCGCGAGCTTCGGGCGGGCGATCGCTCAACTGCTGGCGCTCGGCGGGAGCGGCGAGCTCTTGATCCGCCGGGCCAAGGACCGCATCAACACTCCGATGAAGGGGTCCGGCTACCGCGACGTGCTCGTGAACGTGGAGGTCGCGGGCTTTGTCGGCGAGCTGCAGCTCTCGCTCGCGCGGCTCCTCGAGGTGAAGAGCTCGGCGCACCGCATCTATAACTTGACGCGGGCCCTGGGCGGCGAGGGGGGACTCCTCGACGCGCTCGGGGAGGGTCCAGCGCCTACTGTTACTCTTCATGCGGCCTGTGAAGGAGGGGGCATCAGCATCGTGCGGCGGTGGCTGCGCCGCGGGGCCGACGTGGACCTTGCGGAGAACGGAAGGTTCCCGCTGTGGATCGCGTGCGAACAAGGCCACGCCGAAGTGGTGCGGATGTTGCTTGAAAAGGGCGCCGAGGTCGATGCGACGGACGAGGACGGGAGGACCGCGTTATACATCGCCTGTTGGAAGGGGAAGGTCGAAGCGGCGCGGCTGGTGTTGGAGCGAGGGGCGGAAGTCAACAAGACCAATAAATACGGCGAAACTTCTCTCTTAATCGCGTGCTCCAGCGGTCACGTCGACGCGGCGCGGCTGGTGTTGGAGCGGGATACCAGCGCTGTTAACATGGCGAATGTTAACGGCAAGACACATGTTTGGTGCGCGTGCGAGAAGGGACACGTCGACGTGGTGCGGCTCTTGCTGGAAAAAGGCGCCGATGCCACTCAGGCGATGAACGGCGGCTCGCTCCCGTTGTCCATCGCAACGAGCAATGGCCACTCGGCCGTCGTCGCGCTGCTCGAGGACCACGTGTACCCGCTGCACGGCGCGGCCAGGACGGGCGACGTCGCCGCGTTGACGCGGCTCCTGGGCGGGGAAAGTGACACGCCAGACCTTTGGGAGGTGGCGCGAGACTTAACGGTTAAGACGGAGCCCGAGATGGTGGCGCTCTCCGCCGCCTCGATCGCGCCAAGCGCCACGGGCCGCGCCGTGGGATCATCTGGAGCGGTGCGGATCTCCACAGTGACCGCGTCGCTCGCGGCTGCCTCTTCGCCCAGGCGGCGCTCCGCCTCGTCGGACGAAGAGGAGGTACCGGCGAAGGGTGGTAACGATTCTAGCGACGGGGAAGAATCATACCTCACTACGGAACGAGCCGCGCAGAAGCGAGGTAAACGACCATTGGCGGAAGAATCATTGAAAGCTCGCAAAGTGGTGGAGATCGACGCGCTCAAGGAAGGAGTAACGCCGCTAATGGTCGCTTGTGCGCACGGCCAGGTCGATGCGGCGCGGTTCTTGCTGGAGCGCGGGGCGAGGCTCGACCTGAAGCCAGGGTACGGCCAGCAGCTAATGTACGACTCGTGCAAGAGCGGGCACGCCGGCATAGCGCAACTGTTAACAGAGCGCGGCACCAAGGCCGATCCGGTGGACGAGAACGGTCGGACGCCACTGTTTACAGCGTGCCTGAACGGAGACTTAAAGGCGGCGCGAGTGTTCTTGGACCTCGGGGCACAAATAAACAGGCGGAGCAAAAAAGGAAACACGCCGCTGTGGAAAGCGTGCCACGGAGGCCACGTCGATGTGATGCGGCTCTTGTTAGATAAAGGCGCGGAGGTCAACGCGGCGAATCGGTGGGGCGGGACGCCGCTGTACGCCGCGTGCTTCGGAGGCCACGTTCATGCGGCGCGAATGCTGTTAGACAGAGGTGCCGAACTAGAGAGAGCGCGCAAGGACGGCGCCACGCCGTTGTACGCTACGTGCACCGAAGGCCACGTCGAGGTGGCGAAGCTGTTGCTGGAGAGAGGCGCCAAAGCGGTGTTGACCATGAAGAGGAAGGGGAGTGGCGATTTTCCACCGGCCATCGACGCCCTATTAGGAGAGTGGCAATCACGGGGCTGATGGGGCACTGGTAAAGCTGTGTACTATGATTCACTACTAGTTAACGCGCTTACCCGCTAGTCCAGATACATCACAGTCACGAGCTTGTCCATCTCCTTGGCCTCGACCGTGGTCTGCACGATCGTGTTGGAGTCGTGGAAGGCGAAGGCGATGAGGTGCTCCGTCTCCTTCACGAGGCGCCGGTTGCAGCGCTTCGAGGCCACCTCCAGCGACAACGCGTCGTTCTCGGGCAGCGAGACGACCTGCGTCACCTCCGCAATGAGCTCCTGGCAGTCCTCCGTCTGCCGACTCCTCGACTGCGGCAGAATGACCGTCAACAGGTCCGTCGCGTTCGCGCGCAGCGCGCCGCGGATGACCGCCGCGTTGGTCCCGGCCGCGCCGCTGGTGTAGACGTGGTTGCCCGAGAGCACGAGCGCGTAACTGAGCAACTCAATAATTTGCTGGTGCAGGTACGAACAATGCCTCGAGCCCAAAATGCAGTACGTGCGATTTGCCGAACCCTGGATCTCCCGCAGCTCCTTGAGCATGTCCTCCATGCCCGTCTCCTTCTGCAGTTTTAATTGCGGATCTCCGATGTCCATAGTTTTTTCGAGCGTCACGACGCGCGAGTCGCCCTCGAGGGTGGTCTTGCGCTCGCCCTGGCGCTCCGCGCGCGGCGCGGCGTAGAGCTCATGTGGCGGCGCCGGCGCGGCGCCCGGCACGGCTGGCGCGCCCGCTTCGCTGCTGGCTCTCCATATTCTTCGCGCTCCCAGCAGCGGTTTTGGCGCGAAAGGCTGAGCCAAGAAGCCAGCAACAGCAATAAGTGGACCCGAGATGAGTATATACCTCATCATAATGGCAAGGGATGCGCTGCAAGGCTGAATCCGCAGAGCGCACATCTTTGGGCCCAAACCTTATTCAACAAAAAACGGGTTTTCTACCGCCCCGCACGACAGCCGACGCGCCCAGCGTAATCGATATTCACCCTCCGGATGTCTAAAAGCATAGCTTTATGAAAATAAATGTCCTTAATATATATATATGACGGCGCGGAGGCGTCCGAGATGGGCTATACTTGCGACCAGGCGGTCAGCGTACTTAGGTTTTATTAGTAGGATGCCTAACAACACATGCCCGTCAGAAATAAACATTGTTTTGAAATTCCCGCGGCCGCCCGAAGGCCCAAAAATCGACTTCGGTACCTTCCCGGGTAGGTAGACTGAAATAAATGAGCTCCCAAATTAAGTTAGCACCATAAGCGGTCATCGAGACCAAGAGTTTACGTGTAGCGCCCCGGGAACATATGCGCGCGGCTCCCTGAAATCTTGGGACATTGGCAGATGAGTCTTACGGGCTGCCAAAGTACACCAGCGATTGACGCCGCCATCCACCTTCCAGTTAGTACATTATAAGTACTCCGGCCCAGTTTTCATGCATATCCGACGGAACTGGAGCCGATAGCCCGCGCTCGGAGGGCGGGAAAGGAATTCTTGGCTGATCATGCTTGAGTCAGCTGGACTGCTAAGAGAATTGGTAGATATAATCCAAGCGCCATCGTATACTGCATAGGCGATTGCACACGTCTAGTAACGACCCTAAGCGACCCCAGAGAGACCTCTGGACCACGGATTGATCGGATTCCACCGGCGCGACTGACCACTTCAGCACCGCGAATCAAGAAATTAATTTCTTCGCCCCCCAGTAATCGCCCTATTGATCTCTTTGGACCACTATCCAACCGAACGATACTCAAGCAACTGCATGTCGCGCTTTGTAAATGTAAGTCTAATTGCGCTATTCGGGTTTCTACCGCATGCTCGAGCCTGTGCCTTTTGCCATAGACTGGCAAGCCTGCAGGCAAGTACAGCTCGAAACTCTAGGGCGGTCTGCAGTGGCCCCGCTCGCAGCGCACCCACCCCAAGTGACAGCATAAATCTGCATCGCTGCGCACTGCGCACTCAAAAGCAAATCTGTAGCAAAGCAGGCAGCCGTGGACCATGCCAAGCCTCCTCCACCGCCTGGCGGCAGCCGAGGACAGTTATGAAATCCAACTCGCACTCCTAGTCCTGCACGCGATGCTATGGCACGTCATCACGACCACTGCCGCGAAACGGATAGCGCCGTGGTGCCTCGCGCAGCCTTGGATAAAACGCTTCCGAGCGCGTGCGGGCTCGACGTTATGTAGAGGCTACGGCATCCAATTCGACGATGAAAATGACATGTTCGCCCTGGTCATGCTCGTCGCCGCGATTCTCTGCGTACACCTGACGGGCGGGCTGCTGTGCGTGCCCGCGCTGCTAGCCAAGAGTCCTACGCCACTAGTCGTCGCGTTGGCGGCACACGGGTCCCTTGTCGAAGCGGGATGGGAGTTCTCGGACGTT
>Ga0302122_10000086_pt1 | contig 45924 bp, 37 predicted proteins | sample CB21_SCM_MG_FD_203115 | JGI IMG/M metagenome (GOLD analysis project Ga0302122, IMG submission 203115) | Marine microbial communities from Western Arctic Ocean, Canada - CB21_SCM | ecosystem: Environmental > Aquatic > Marine > Oceanic | place: Canada: Western Arctic Ocean | collected 2017-09-28 | reverse complement strand
TGGCGTGTGGACACTCTTCATGGTGAAGTGGTAAGTCGCGATGCAATGCATAGAGGTGAACTTCTTGTTCAGGAATCCATCGCAATGGGACAATACGTGGAGCGAGTCCATCGACAGGAGTCGTTGTATGCGGTGCAAGTCGGAGTGTACGTTCTAAATCACCGTTGGTCATATTCATGAGAACCGTTTGTGCCATGTCATCGAGATTATGCCCTAAAGCAACATAATCCGCATTGACTTTTTTTGCCAAGTGGTTGATGCCTTGTCGGCGAAAAACACCACAGTAGGAGCATGGCATTCTTGGTGCATTCTTGTTTTCTTTAACGAGACCAGGTATTCGGCTTGCAACTTCATCCATTTCTTTGAAACTTAATTCTGGGTAGGAGACCGTGATGAACTCTATTCCAAGGCGGTCACACAATTCTTGAGCGCAAATCATTGACGGTGGGCGGTAGCCATCGATCCCTTCATCGACCGTTCCTGCAATAATAGTGACATCAGGCCGTTGACCGAGACGGTCGACGAGGCTATCAAGCAAAACAGCTGAGTCCTTCCCTCCAGAGATAGCCACAAAAATTGTAGTTTCTTTGTCGCGTGGAAGTTTTAATTGGTGCCGTAATTCTTTCCCGACTTTTTTCCGAACAGATTTGGCCATGTGCTCACCGCACAATATCCGCCCAGAATAGGCCTGTTCAAGGATAGCGGGTTTTGAACAACTATCGCAGGTTGGAACAGAAAACACCGGTTTAACCTCCTTCGCCATGTACACCTGCGTGCACCTCTATGGTTTGAGTTCACCGCTTGAGTGACGATTACCAAAACATCTCCAACACATCCTCGTGAAATTTTCTAATTGTAATTTCAATTATCCAATTGAAATATTCTGTGGTCTATGCTAATTTATCGGGCATTATTCGACAAATATCGAGACATTTCCAAGCGCGGAAAACCGGCTAAAACAACCTTTCCGCGCTGGTTTTTTTGAATCTCCAGTTGGAAAATCAATTTGGGTCTTCAAATCCCCCTTTAGGGGGATAAAAGCGCAAAACTACTTGAAGGCTACAGCGCTGACGATAAGTTTGAGAACCATGCTGCAACGAGTACTTGCCGGATTATGCCGCCTTGAAGGTGTCAATCAAGCAATGCTCATTGACGATGCCGGCCAATTATTGGCTAGCGTCGGCGAAGAAGGAGTCATGCCACCGTTTGAAGAAGCGGTAGAAATGATCCATGTTGCCCAGGAAACAGGACATGCTCTTGGTCTTGGCCAAGTCTATGAAGTGTGGTGTGAAAGCAAGAAACGGATGGTAATCGATGTGGCAGCACCAAATCGAATAGTCGTTTTGAGTGGTGACGGAGGGCGATTAGCCCGATGGCGTCATGCTCTTGACCGCGACCGTCGAATAATTGCGACAACCCCAAGAATGTGAGTGATACCATGTTTAATCTACCAGACGGAAACCCAATCGAAGAAGAAATTAATGTTGGAGACGGTACAATTCAGCCGTTTGACCATGGCGTGATTAGCACGTGGATAGGTCGTCGAAAAACTCCTGCTGGGCATCGCTTAGTTCGTGCTGGTCGAATCGTTGGTTGGCTCTCAGAATCGGAGAAGGGCAAGATGTTGTTGGGAGGAAAAGATGCCCGACTTAGACTTGAACAACTCGAATCTAAAGGCTCCTATCGATTCACTGCGGGCTCCTATTCGCTTACAGGACTTGGAAGCATTGCAGAAGCTGTCCCGGAGGCTTTTGAATTCACGGTAGATCGTCAGGGATTGTTACCTCGGGGTGACGCACTTCAGCGCTTGATGAGCCGAGACCTTTCCGCAGTTTTGCGGGTGCTCATCGAACAAGACACAGTTCGTGGCGGTGTTGTTGTCGACCAGGGGATGCTTATTGATTCGATTGGCGAGCTACCTGCAGACCCAGAAATCCTTTCTGCTCAAATTCACACAACTCTTTCAGATATGAGAATGGAAGGTTTGAACCATGAACTAGGACTCAACGGTTCGAGTCATTGGACTCTCCACACAAATGACGGAGCACTTCTTCTCGCAGAATCCGGCGACATCTCAATTGGAGTTTGGACCGAAGCAAATACCAACCACGGCCGCCTCATTTCTGCAGCATCTGCTCTTCTCGATGGAGAAGTCGGTGCCGTTGGTGTGCTTGGTGGGCCGATTCCAGAAGGTTTTGTACTGAGAGAAGGGCGAGGTGGACCTGATGCAATCCTTTCGATGTTAACTGCCGCAGTTAAAGAAGAAGTTACTGGGCATTTGCAAGCCGGTCAATCTGCAAATGCAGTTTCCGTTCTCTTGTCGCGAGGCATTCCAGTTGGTATTTCAGCACCAGAGGGGGATTCTTTGGAAGATGCCATGCTTAAATTTACAGATTCTAAATGGGTATTGAAACTTCATCGCCTCCCGGTTGGAAGTATTGTCTCTCGTGAATCAGGGACTATTGATGCGTTCAGTCTCGACATGTTCCATGAATTATTAGTGGTACTTCGAACCCGTTCAGAAAGTCGAAGAGCAAATCTCAAAGTAAAACTCAATGATTTGTTCGGTTTTGAGATTGGCATGGATGTGCTGCGAATGAGCAGAGCATCAGCGAAATTCGCTGAAACGGTTGAAGAAGTGGGCGATGGTATTGGTGGCGAGGTTACACAACCTTTGGCTATCGATTCAGGTCTCCGTAGACGTTTGGAGGCTGCAGACCATCGTATTGATGAATTAGTAAAAGAGAAGGCAGTAATTGCTGGACGTCTTGAGGAATCACATTCGGCAAAGAACGCAGCTCAAATCCTCGCTCGTGAAGCCAGTGAATCTCGAATGGAGTCGATTACTAAAATCGAGAAAAACAACTCAAATCTCGATAAGATGCAACTCGACCTTGCCGAATCACGCGCTACATCTGAACAAGCAGAAAACCGAGCGGAACGATTAGTAAAGCGCGTCAATGAACTTGAACATCAAGTTAGCGTCCGGGCTGCTGAACTTGCCAAAGCACTTGGAGATGCCACATCAAGTGAAGAATTGCGTTCTGGAATCGAAGAATTGGCTTTGAAAGAATCTCAATTGAATGCAGACTTACTAGTGGGAAGCGACCGATTATCCACAATTCGTCAACAAGCAGATGACGATGAACGACGATTGCGCGTACTCCAAGAACAAGTTGAAGCAACTCGCGAACGTCACACACGGGCCCAGGCTGAATCCATGCTCTTGGAAGAAAAAATTCATTCGCATACATCTGAATTAGAATCGATTGATACAGAAGCAAAAGCATCGCGACGGCGCTCCGAAGAAGACCGTACTCGACTTGCTTCTGATGAGGCACGTCAAGCACAAGTCCAGGCTGAACTTCGTGAACTGATGACTGAACGTCGACAAACATTGCGTGAACTCGGAGATTTAGGAGCCCGACGTGGTCATGCAGAGGCAGAATTAGTTTCACTGGTTGAACGGGCAGAAGCCCTTTCTCAAGCTCATGAAGAAGCCCTTTCCGATATTCAAGAAGCAGAACGTCTGCGCGCTCGTTTGGCTGAAGAACCATTGGCCCAAGCCTTACTTGATGATGCATCGACTTTCGATGGACTTGGACCTGTCCTTGAACGACTTGAAAACTCGCGAGCACTTGGTTACTCAGTTACTCTTCTTGACCGAGCCGTTGAACGGGGTTTGCAAGTGATTCAATCAACTGTTAATCACGTTGCTGCAACCCCCCGCCATCTACTTTCAAGTGAAGTGATGACTTTACTCGAGCGCCAAGTCCCTCAAACAGCAGGTGCAGTTCGTGGACTTGCTCGATGGTCTGTTCAACAAAGGCTTGAGCATCAACTCGGTGAAACAGTTGGACATGTTGTTATTGATTTGGAACATTTGTTGGAAGATTTCGACCGTTCAATTACGATGCTTCGTCGTCTTCGCAATGTTCTTGAGCAACTCGTTCATTTGGGTGCACCTCCACAAGAAGTTGAAGCATTACTCAATAATTGCACACGCCCTGAAGCCCTTCCAAGTATTGCACAAGCCACTCGGAAATTGATTCAAGTTGCACTTGATGATATTTATCTTGAAGCTGATCAACGTGATGCTGGTGAAGCAATTGCACTTGAAGAAACCGCACGAGTTTTGGAAGAATTGATCACTCAACTTGATGCTTCTGGCCTTGCCGACGGAGTCCCGCGTGGAATGCTTTGGGAATTCCAACGTGACGGATTGTTACCTTATGAGAGAAATTCAGTACCGGACGCTCAGCGTACACCGGTTGAAGAAGAAATGCTCCTCGATATGGAATCAAGCCTTGCAGGTTCAGTTCCTGTTTCATTGGATGTAGTGATGGAAGAAGCAACAATCGACGACGCAGGATGGGAGAGTTTGCCATCTCCAGTTGATGAGACTGAGCTCAATGAAACTACGACATCTTCCAGCGTGGTTACCTCAAATGTTATGACGCCTTCAATTGACCAAAGCGATGAACGCGCAGTTCTTGAAGCGGAATTAGCACGTTTGGATGCTTCTTGGAATCATCGGCAAGAACCTACAGTAGAGCAAGCAACAGATCCCGCTTTAGCAGCCCTTGAAGCTCGGTTATCTGGTCTTGACTTTTGAGGTGAAGCGATGTCTTCTGAAACTAATACCCTTTTCCTCCGCGAAGAAACACAGGGAAAACGGTATCCATTATTTGTCGAACGCCTTCTTTTGCTTTTGGTTGTAGTTGGATCTATTTTTCTTCATCCTAAAGTTCTCGAAATGATTGATGGTACATTAGGTGCGATTGTAGCTTGGTGTGGATTGCCGCTCTTTCTGCTTATGTGTGCAGAATTGGTTGGACGTATGGTCCAAACAATGCACTCAGACCAATAATCAAATATCTACGATTTCTTTTACTTGAGAGTCAGGTTCTTGAGTTTGTCGAGCGTAGATAAATCCCCAAATGCGTTCCCAAGGCACAAAGAATCTAAGCAATGCCATGATGCTCAAGAACATCGCTGCCGAAATAACCAATCCGTAGGTGAGTGACAATTCGATCGATTCTGAAATTTGTCCCGCCCATTGACTTCCCGTTGAATCTTTGACAATGTCCAAAAGAACACCGTGGAACCCAAGTGCCACCATTGTCGCAATTCCGGTCAATCCAAGGAAGCCAAAAGTGTGTTTGAGATGTGTGTTGAGAACGTTATCCATTTGTCGAACATATTCAGGGTCTCTCTTACAGGATTCGGGTAGGCGGTATGCGTATTCCAAATAACGGATGACACCATATGACGACTCTTGGAATACCATGATGAGAATTGCAATCATAATGAGGGAAAATTGTTCCTTTGTGACCAACATCAAGCCGAAAATTCCGATGGTAGGTTCACTAAATTGTGCGCCTATTACGCTGACTGAGTCGCCGTAATTACCAAGTTGCCCATTGATGAGTGGGAATGAAAGTATTGCGTGGATTCCAAGGAACAAGAGTGTGAATCCAATAGCCCAAGCAATGGAACGACGGGAAAGACCCCAAATTCCGCGGACACCCATAATGACCGGTAAGAGATAGAGGAAGAGAATCATCAATGACAAAATCATCAGTAAGGGCCATTCCAAAGTGCTGAGTTCACTGGAATTTGGGAACCGTAAATCGAAACTGAACAGCATGCCTGTGAACCATGTAAGCAAAAGTTGTCCTACTAATATGACAATGAGTGTGATGATGAATCCTAACTTCGCCCGTTGTTGAACTGCGGGTGTTTGGAAGGCGAGAAGTGCCATTCCGCCACCAAGAGCCAATCCAAGAATCAATGGGACAAAGAAACGCGACAAACCAGTTCGCCCTTCACCAGTGAACCAATCACCAATCGGTAATTGATCATTAATGATAATTTCAATGGTGTCGAAAAGCATAGTATGGTCAATCGAGCCGACGACATAAGTTGATACAATTTCGAGATACATTCCGAGGAGTGCCACGGTTGCAATCACTTGTAGAGTTATGATTTGCCATTGTTTTCGTAGCATCTTTATGTGCAGTGTACGAGGGTGAATTTCACCACTAATGGTGACGTCTCCTTGGAGTCCAACATCATCAGCCATTTCAGTACCCCCTCACTTGCATCAATGCCTGTGACAAATCCATGTCCGGCATCCAATCAATGACCATGGCTCCTGAGCCAGCTAACGCCGTCAAACGGTTTTGGCGTTCGAGTTTGAGAACTTCATAGGACATACGAGGAATACGACTCACCAGCCGTTCAAAGTCAATACTTGAAGGCGAGAGAACAGTTACTTCATGGCCACGTCCGACAAGGTCACGAACGGCTGCAGGCACCGTTCCATCACCTTCGCAAGATGAGATAATGAAAACTGGACTTCCTCGACTGAAGCGACCACTTAGTGAATTGGTCACTGCTTGTAATGGCATTTTGCCTTTTGGAGAAACGCCAGCAAGCGCACTAAGGATTTTGAAATACTGTTTATCGCCGGTATCTGGCGGCAGATAGGAAAGATTGTCATCAAATATCGCCAAGGCGACAGAATCACGCCGCTTGAGGAAGAATGCTGCAAGACTCGCAGCCGAGACAGTGCCCATTTCAAGTGGATTCTTCAGCACCGTCCCTATTCGTGCAATGTCCCGGCTGTCCAAAAGAATATACAGGTCAGTCACCGCATCACGGCATTTTTCGTTGACCATTAATTCACCTGTACGGGCATATGCTTTCCAGTTGATGTTCTTGAACGGGTCGCCTGGAACATATTCTCGTAGAGAGTAAAATTCTGAACCTTGGCCGGGGGTTCGCAAAGTTGTTGCACCAGTATACATCTTTGGTGTTCGAGAGCGAAGGAACGCTTCCTCAACTTCCTTAATTTGTGGGAATATGACGATGTCACTGTGATGATCGACATACATTTCTTCGACACCGAGGTTGAATGTATTTCGTGAGCGTAGAGAAACCGGGCCAATGGAATAATGACCTCTCAAAGGGCAACGAAGAACATATCGAATCCGTGCACTTTCACCAGGGCGTAGATTCAAACGCATTTGGTTGAGTCCACTCCGTAGTTTCATTTCATGGGGAATATTATCGTAGACTTCCAATAATTGCGTATTTCGATTTGAACGGTTGGTAACCAAGAGTTCAACATACAAATCATCACCTTTGTAGAGATTATCAGCAGAAAGGGTTCGCTGAACTTCAACGTCACCATGACCAGAAATCCAAGAATTGACGACAATAAACGCAATGAAAGAAATTCCAAGAATTATCATTTGTAGATTTGCAATCATCATGCCGATAAGAATCAGCGCGATACCGCCAGTGAATGTGAATGAAGCCTTACGTGTCCACATAGTCTCACCTCAGGTGCGTCCCCACGCTTTGATTCGTTTGACGACAGCCACCGTCTGTTCAAGTGAATATTTGGTTGGTTCTATGGCGAACTTCGCCAAAACGGGGTCGTTGATGAGCGATACCAACTCACGGGCTGGCATCGCATGGAATTCTTCACGACTCAAGCCATTTTGATTTCTAACCTTTGAAAGGAACACTTGTCGGATTTTATCAGTTTTTGCATAGTATGTGTACCGGTTAGCATCTCCGAATCCATAGTAAATTATGCTGAAGACGTGACGCCATGGCTCAGGGTCTCGCTTCTTGATAAGAACCGCTTCAAAGGCAATAAAGAGCACGAGGAATAACAACAACATCGCCAAACCTTCACCGGTAAAATAGACTAAGAGGAAGTACACTGTGTTGTAAGAATCTGCCAACAAGGCACTTTGAGGGTGACGTGATTCATCAAAAATCACCATAGCATTTTCTGCTGGTTGACCTTCTTCACCAGTATTCGTCGACATCAGCGCTTCAGCTATGAAATCCATCGCCCACTTTCGATTATCATTCTCAGGGATACATTTCTCATTGCTGGTGACACAGTCATTGGTCCCATACAGCGGGTTGTTTGGGTCGTTGAAACCTTCATAGTCGTACATTGCGTTAATGAGCGCTGAACCATCTGCCATGAATACAATGCGTCCACCATCATTTGGGTCACATGATTTTCGTGCACATGCTTCGATACTCAGATTAAATTGCCCCCATAAATCTGGAGTTTCAGATGTTTGTTCATTGCCAACCCAAATCTCTCCATCACCATTGACATCAACGGTTGCTTCATTACTGGTTACAGCCTGAATCGATACTTCTGAAAGGGCACCATCTACGCCCGGAATGAGTTCCAAGGCAGTGACGTTGTTAAGCAATAATTTGTAGGTGGCGTTATATTGAATTTCGCCATTTAGCCAGTGTTGAGAGCATAAGCCAGCCTGTTCGAGAGGCATAGTTTGACCATTCAATAAACTGCAGGGGTGAGCGCCTTCACCCTTCATTCCACTCCATCGCTCATGAACAGATATGGTTGCTGGGTCGATGCTGCTTCCGTTCATGCCACAAGGTGTAGCCTGCACACACATCCAAATATAATTGTAATCTAGTTCTTCGACATAGGTCGTTTCGTAGAGTTGGTAACCAGTGTATCGTACACCATAGGCCTGAGCAATACTCCCTGCAAATCCATAATCATCAAGAACCAATGCAGTGCCACCAGCATCTACAAATTCGACGATAGCATCGATTTCTGAGGGAGAGTAACCTTCTTCTGATGCGATAGTGATGAATCCATCACTGTCAAATTGCGGTAATGAAAGTGTATCGCGTTCCACGCCAGCAAGAATGTAGGTTGTGTTTCGCGGATCTTCGATATCAGCTAATAACAGCGGACTACTCACCAATGAACTAGTTTGAATTCCCATGTCCTTGATGTCTTGTCGAAATGCCGACATGTCATTCCAATCATCATCGTAAGCGGATAATTGATTGGTGTTGGAGAGATTAACAAAGTTAAGCAAGATACTCATTAACAAAAGAAACATTACGAGCCAGAATGCGGCTTGTAGGCCGATTCTTCGGTAATTGAGATTCGCGTTGTCGAGCATGAGGTCACCTTCTAGAGCACTGTTCCTACATACCCACGCGTTACATTGGGTTTAGAAGGTTGTCATTATGTGGGAGATAAATGCTCATTGGCAGTAAAAATATTTTGAGGACAAACAATGCATATTAGCGTTTCAAATGAACTTTAGAAGCAATACGTGCAACCTCGTCGACAGGAATTTCCATCAATCCCTCAGCCATTTCCCAAGGGAGTGCAGTCGGGTCAAGATTTTCCTCAATTTTGACTCTGATTCCAGAGATTGAACCCGATTGTTTGTCAAATACAATATCTCGAAGTGTTCCAAGCAACTGGCTATGTGAATCAATGACTTCTCGGCCAATAATTTCACGAGCAAAGACAGCCATACGATTTACTCCCCAGTTACAAGCCAACCACACCGATGCAGCACATCAATGCGTCGATTCAAGGAACTGCCTCACATCGATTCCATGCCGTACCCAGTATCTCGGTCCCGTTTGATATTGGAAAGGCCAGATGTCAGCAAAGTTTCCATCTTTTGGTAGTAAGCGAGCATTTCTGCATTCACTGTTGGGCGAACACGCTTGACAGCTTCTTCGAAATGCGTCTTTGTGACTTTCTTCTTATTTGCACGCATACAGATGAGTGCCGCTTCTCGACATACCGCTTCGATATCAGCACCAGTGAACCCATCGAGCCCTTTCATGATGTCCTTGAACGAAAATTTTGACAATGGCATATCTTGGCAGTGTATCTTGAAAATTGTCTCTCGAGCACCTGCATCAGGTGGAGGGACGTGAAGAACGCGCTCAAATCGGCCACTACGCATGAGAGCAGGGTCCAGCATTTCAGGACGGTTCGTCGCAGCGACAACAATGACACCATCGAGCGATTCGACACCATCCATACTGGCGAGCAATTGATTGACGACCCGGTTACCAACATCACTACCTTCGGTTCCAGATGAAGATCGGCGACTTGCAATGGACTCAAATTCATCCAAGAAGATGATAGCAGGTGCTGATTGCTTTGCTTTCTTAAAAATTTCACGAACAGCACGCTCGGATTCTCCAACCCACTTGGAAATCATTTCAGGACCTTTGATACTGATGAAATTCGCTTGTGCTTCGTTGGCAATTGCCTTAGCAAGCAGAGTTTTACCGGTTCCTGGTGCGCCGAACAGAACGATTCCTCGCGGTGGCTTTATGCCGAAGTGCTCAAACAATTCTGGTTTAGTAAGCGGCCATTCAACCGATTCCTTTAGACGGTCTTTGACCTCATCCAATCCTCCGACTTCCTCCCAAGTTACTTTAGGAATCTCGACATAAATCTCTCTCAATGCTGAAGGTTCTATGTCCTTAATAGCTTCACGGAAATCATCCATACGTACTTCCATCTTTTCGAGAACTTCAGGAGGTATTGTTTCCTCTTCCAAATCCATTTCAGGGAGATAGCGCCGCAAAGCCTTCATTGCAGATTCGCGAGCGAGAGCAGCCAAATCCGCTCCGACAAACCCATAGGTATTATCGAGAACCCAATCGATTTCAAAGTCATCAGAAATTGGCATCTGTCGCGTGTGGACATCCATAATTTCGTTGCGCCCCTCTCGGTCAGGGACACCAATTTCTATTTCACGGTCAAAGCGGCCAGGTCGGCGTAATGCAGGGTCGAGGGAGTCTCTACGGTTGGTTGCACCGATGACAACGACATTGTCTCGTCCTTCCATGCCGTCCATGAGTGTTAACATTTGAGCGACAACACGTCGTTCAACCTCTCCACTGACCTCTTCTCGCTTCGGGCAAATGGAATCAATTTCATCAATAAAAATAATTGCAGGAGCATTTTCCGCTGCTTCGTCAAAAATTTCTCGAAGTTGTTTTTCAGACTCTCCGTAATATTTTGAGATAATTTCGGGGCCATTAATGCTCTTGAAATGAGCGTTAACCTCAGTGGCAACCGCCTTGGCGATCATTGTCTTACCTGTTCCTGGTGGGCCATGAAGAAGCACTCCCTTTGGTGGGTCAATACCAAGTCTACGGAATAATTCAGGATGCTTGAGTGGAAGTTCAATCATTTCACGAACTTTTTGCAATTGTTGTCCGATTCCACCGATGTCTTCGTAAGTAATACCCTCCGTTTGACCAGCATCATCATCATCAACAGCTTCGTCTTTGATGACAATGTCGGTATCGTTGGTGACTTTTACAATTCCTTTTGGAGTGGTTTGAATTACAGCAAACGGCAAAGCCTCTGCAAACAAAGTCATGCCAGGGATAAATATACGGTCTCCTTGAACGACCGGTCGCTTTGAAAGACCTCGACGAGCAAAACCTTCTATTCCTGGGCCGAACTTAACTTTCTGTTTATTGGCCATGACTGGAGAGAGAATTAGTTTGGTACATTCCTTTGCCTCAACTTTACTCACCGTGACTCGGTCGCCGAGACTTACGCCGGCATTCTTGCGAATGATACCATCAACGCGGATGATTTCCATCTTCGCGTCTTCAGGTCGACTACGCCAATATATAGCAGCAGTTGAGCGCTTTTCACCCTTGATTTCTACGATATCTCCAGGTTTTAAGCCAAGATCATTTTCTCCCGAAATACGAGCTCTTCCATGGCCCACATCGGACGGAATTGCTTTGGAGACACGCAAGGACATTGTTTTTTCATCTTTCGCCATATTTTCACTTCCATTGTTGAACTATCGAGCCTATTTAATGGTGGGCTGACCGGCTCTTCTCTGTTCGTTTCCGCCGACCCCCTTTTAACCTTAAGATGAGAAATCATGGATTGATTCAAGAATTATTTCGTTAGAAAAGGTCCATCAATTTCAAGAGGGGCGTTCCGTTGGGCGTGATATGGTTCACGTTCTTGAAACTGGTCTCGAATTCCTTGCTGCTGAAAACCCAAACGGAAAACCCTCTGTCAAAGGCTACAATATCATCAACGGCCAACTGAGTTTGGCGAGTGACGGTGTTACTTTCACCTCGATTAATCCAGCTATCCTCAACGATACACTTGGAGAGTTTCCTCTCTCTACCAGAGCCGATGTCCACGTCGCTTTGGATGCTGCACATGCCGCTTTCCCAGCATGGGCTGCAACACCTGCGCCAACCCGCGGTCAAATCATTGGAAACATGGGCCGTTTGCTCATGGACCACAAAGATGCAATTGTTGCGCTTGAAACACGTGAAATTGGTAAGACACTGAAAGAATCAGCAGGTTCGGTTCAAGAAGCAATTGATACTTGTTTGTTCTTCCAATCCGAAGGGCGCCGTCTTTATGGTCAAACTGTGAACTCAGAATTACCCGATAAGGAATTGTTCACCTACCGCCGTCCGCTTGGAGTTTGTGGAATTATCAATGCTTGCAACTTCCCTGCAGCAGTACCTTTCTGGAAAATGATTCCAGCGATTATGTGTGGGAACACATGTGTCTGGAAGAGTCCACAAGATGCACCACTTCTCTCCTTTGCTCTTGCACGTATTATGCATGAGGCAGGATTGCCGGATGGTGTAATTAATTTGGTTCACGGCAAAGGCAGTGGCGCTGGCCAATTCTTAGTCGATGCAGTTGACGAAGGTCGGGTCAACAAGATTTCCTTCACAGGCTCAACCGAAGTTGGAAAGATGATCGGTGAAGTATGTGGTCGGAACTTAGTTTCCTGCTCACTCGAACTCGGTGGAAAGAATCCATTGGTCGTCATGCCAAGCGCAGACCTCGACAACGCGGTCGAAGGTGCCTATTGGGGTGCTTTTGGAACTGCAGGACAACGCTGTACTTCTCTTGGAAACTTGATCCTCCACAAAGATATCTATGATGAATTCATGACTAAATTCATGGCAAAGGTCGAGACGACTACCATCGGTGATTCTCTTGCCCATGATGGCGTATTGTATGGACCAATGTTGTCAGAAAAATATGCAAAGGATTTCCTCAAAGGTGTTGAGATGTGCAATGCATCAGGAGCGAAACAAATCTTCGGCCAAGGCCGTATTACCAGCGACAATCAACCTGCAAACTTCCTTGGAACTGCGGAAGATGGTGTATTCATGTGGCCTCACGTGTTCACCGAAGTCACCGAAGGCATGGATTGTTTCAATGAAGAGGTCTTTGGCCCTGCAGTAACAATCTGCAAAGCAAATGATTTCGAGCACGCACTTCACTTAGCCAATGCAAGCCCCTACGGTTTGTCATCAGCAATCTATACCAATGACCGGTTGGAAGCCTACCGCTACAAAACTGGAATCAAGGCTGGAATGACCGGAATCAATAATTCAACAACCGGTGCTGAAGCACATTTACCGTTTGGTGGCGTCAAAGGTTCAGGAAATGGGACGCGAGAATCTGGAATCTGGGTTATCGAGGCATATTCCTATTGGCATGCTGTGAACGATGAACTCTCAGGAAAACTCCAACTCGCTCAAATGGATGTTGAAGATGTCGAGATGGCTGAAGCCGATGTTGATTGGACTCAATTGGCTTGATGCGGCTTCTTTATTGTCATTGTTAAAAAACCACACTTCAAATATGAATAGACTCCGATTCGGGGTATTGGAGTTACTAGTGTGCCGTCAATCTTCCTTCTTGGTGATGAAATTGATAAGAGTTTCATCGAGCGCGTCGAACTTGCGTATATTGAATGTGAACACATTGCTCGCAGAGCATCATCATCTTTCTTCCGTTCATTTAGGCATCTACCAGAATCAAAAAGAAAGTCTGTAAATGCACTTTATGCTTTTTGTCGTCGAGTTGATGACATTGTCGATGGTGATTGGCTACCTGAAGGAGATTTGAATCACTTGAATTCATTGACTGAAAAGCATTGCCAAGAATTACTTGGACAACGAACATTCAACCCGCTCTATTCGAAAGAGGAACATTTCATTCGTCTTCGAGCCTTACTTTCATTCCGAGAGAATTTGGATTTGATTGAAGCGGGTGTCAAAATGACAGACCCGATATTCATGGCACTCGCAGATACTTTGAATCGATATCCAATTGAAATTGTTCATCTTCGTGAACTCATCAACGGCATGGAGGATGACTTGTTCGAAACCACCTACGAACATTTTGAGGATTTACGTCATTATTGCTACCGTGCCGCTTCAACAGTAGGTCTATGTCTAATCGAAATTTATGGGTACTCGGACCCGAATGCTCGCCGTCACGCCGTGGAAATGGGCATTTTTCTTCAATTGGTCAATGTTCTACGCGATGTTCAAGAGGATTTGTCGCGAAACAGAATATACATTCCCTCCGAAGAGTTGGCAAAATTCGGGATATCTCAAGATGATTTGAATGACCCTACCCTTGCCAGAACCAATGCATGGCAAAATTTCATGTGTCACTATATCGATCATATTCATGCACATCGAAGAAATGCACTTGGGCTCTTGCCGCTACTAGACAAAGACTCCCGTCGTTCTCCACGATTGATGTGCACTGCATACAATGCGATTCTCAACGAAGCAGTGCGCCGAAATGGAGATGTATTGAGTCGACGTTTATCTCTGAACCTTTACCGTCGAATTCAAGTTGCACTTTCGACCTTACTTTCTCCGAACATCGAGTGAATCAAATCGTATAGATGCAGCCATTCATATTATCTAAATGTAAATGCTTTACGCTAGTCAATAACTTAACGCCCAAAATGTGCGTTGCAAGAAGCCAATGAAAAGGTTGTAATATTAAACACTGAACTCAATGAAAAATCAACCGAACTCGAGGATATGCGTGCGGTGAAAAAACATAAAGCATGTACTTGAAAAGTAATCAATCATTCCACTTACCCAAAGCATCTCGAAGCGCAGGTTCAAGCGTTTTGTATTGGAATTTATAACCACTTTCCAACAATCGATTTGGCAGAACTTTGGCACTATCAGTAGCGAGGGTAACGCCCATTTTACCAAGTAAAAACCAGATTCCAATTGGAGGGACTGGGATGAATGAAGGTCTCCACAAAACCTTACCCAATACCTTAGCAAATGTTTTTTGACGTAGAGGATTTGGTGAACTAAAGTTGTAGATCCCATTGCATTCCTTTGTCATCATTACATAATCAATACCGTATACTTGGTCATCCATTGACATCCATGAATACCATTGCTTACCCCAACCGATTGGGCCACCTGCACCAAGTTGTGCAGGTAAGAGCATTTTTTGCAGCGCTCCACCTGTTGCGTCGAGTACAAGACTAGTGCGACAATGAATGGTACGAATTCCAGCATCTCGAGCCGGTTGAGCTGCTTGTTCCCAAGCATCACATATCTCGGGCAGGAAACCTTCCCCACGAGCGGATTCTTCGGTGAGTTCTTCATCTCCACGATTACCATAGAATCCGATGGCACTTGAAACGATGAATACCTCAGGTTTCTTTTCGAGTTGAGCAATTGTTTTGGCAAGAAGTTCAGTACTTTGTGTACGGCTATCTTCGAGTAACTTCATTCGCTTTTGTGTCCATCGCTTATCGCCAATTCCGGCTCCACCCAGATGAATCACTGCGTCAAAACCTTCCAGATCTTTGGGATTAATTTGCCCTTCACTCGGCTTCCATTGGATTTGATTTTTACCAGGCTCATTTCGGACTAATCGCCACACTTCATGGCCAGCCGTATCGAAAAAGGCAATCAATTGACGTCCAATGAGGCCAGATGAACCTGCGATTAGGATTCGCTTTCTGCCCATGTGTGCAAAATCTTGGTAACGTTTGGTATCTTTTTCCAAACGAATTTGCCGTGCTCGAAACATTCGCTTCAATCGACGTTTAATGCTGCCACCGCCAAAGATTCGACCAAGAATTCCCATTGGGAGTGTGTATTGGACATTATCCTCTACACGACATGCCCCATCTTCTGTTTCAACAAAGGAGTGAACATGATGCCATGTTTTGAATGGTCCACTAATCATGGTATCCTCGAAAGCATGAGGTGGATTATAGCCTGAATGTTCAGCAATCCATTTCATTTTAACTGGGCCTAGCGGGAATTTGAATGTTAAGCGAGAACCATTTTCCAAGGATGAGCTTTCTCCAACTTGTTCGGCCTTTTCCCAAGGCGGCATCAATCGACGAAAAGCGCCTTTACGCTCGTGCCATTCAAATGTATCTTCAACGTTGGTTACAACTTGTGTAGTGTGATTATATTCCATTTATTCACCTCAGTAGCGAAATTCTTGCAAGTATGGTTTGAGATCGAACTTGCGTCGTGTATTGGCAGAAGACATATATCGGATTTTCCCAAAAATTGCCCGTTCAGGACCCCATGCCCGGTCGTGGCGGCCAAGAACCCAGAAAATACCTGTGTACGAATTGGGGTTACGTCCATCAAGTGCAAAACTGTCATTGAGTTGAATCATCCATTCTGCGGCAATTTGTGGAGAGGGAGCCCATTCGAGGATTCTCTTCCCCCAAAGCATCCTCAAGTAATTGTGAATAATACCATCTCGTACCAATTGACGTTGGGCGGCATTCCAAATTTCGTCGTGGGTATCGGCCTCTTTGATTTGTTCGAAGGTATATTGCACCCGTTCATCAGTTGCATGTTCCAGCAAAGTTGTTTGCGCCCAATTAGGAAGCGATTCGTATTTGTCGTGTTCGGGAATATGGTACGCGTTGTTGAATCCAAGTTCACGCCATGTGATAATTTGGTCAAGGAAACTTTCGACAGCTCGGTCAAGGTTCCACCATCCCTCCCGAGAACCTTTTCGGGGCATTTGAATGGTTTCAGGGTCCCATCCGTTGGATTGAAGTATTTCTTGAACAATTTCGATAGTAGAAATATGGCCAAAATGAAGCCAAGGGGAAAGTCCACTGGTTGCGGGATTACTGACAGCATTACGGTCATCTGCATAACGGTACAACCGATTGGATAGAAATTCATGCAACATTCGAATACTTGTACTACGGCCACCACGTGCATTCGAAACAGCGGGTATAGAATGGTCAATCCCAATTATCGATAATGCATCACGCCCAGCACTATTACTTTCTCCGACTCGCCACAACCATTCATAAGGAGTCACATGAACATCCCATTGCGAGGATAATTGTTCGAATAATTCATCATTTAGCCATAAATCGTGGCCAGCTGGAATCGGGTGGAATTGCGGCCAAGTTTCCATGCATTCAACGAAGCGCTGATGGACAAAACGACGGAACCCATGTGCAGTTGGATAGGCACGGTCTGTCCAAGACATGGGGAATACACCATTTGAGTCTACAGCAACCATTCTTCGATTGATCGAAAGGCTGGCATGATGGACTGCCTTTGATGGGTAATAGGTCGGGAAATCATCGGTAATGACCATAACAGCCTCTTGAGAGAGGCCGTGGAGTTTCCCTTTCCTTCCACTCAACGGTGTTTCAACCCATGGGATATAGCGAATGTTATTGTCTTTGAAAGCCCGAATATTTTCTAGCATACCTTGCACCATAAAGGTGCAAATTCGGTCATTCGAAAATTTATGACTGGTTGATATTTCTTCTAATACCAGCAAAGGAACATGATGACTAACAGCTAATTCAGCAGCGTATTCTAATGCAGCATTACAGTTAAATCTCCGATTTGCAATCATCCAGTATAGAATGTATTTTCCCTCAGGATTAATTGGTTTTTTGTTGCAGGAACGAACACGGTCTACCAACCTAGAATTCATGCTTCCCCCCCCAAATTCTTTGAAAGCGTGTGTAACATGTAAGGATGGCCTTTACGAAGTTCGTAATCGATAGTTTTTAGGGTCTGATTTGAATTTACTGCCGAATTCGCCATTGAGTGCATTGCATCACTGATCCAATTCAAATCTTCAAATTCATCGACGTGAACATACCGAGTTTCCAAAACCTCTTCACCAGGAATTGGAGTTTGATTTTCATGTAGTTCGACCAAATAAGCGACGAATATAGCCGGGATTCCTTTTAGTAAACGCTCTCGGATAGCTTGTACTCCAATGACTGTTCCTTCAACTGCACATTCCTCAAAAAGTTCTCGCAATACTGCAGTGCTTGGTAATTCGTGTTCATTGACGTATCCTTTTGGAAGCCCCCAACAGCCCTTATATCGGCCAAGGGCCTCTTTGACTAATAGAATACTACGCGCCTTGCGAACAATTGCCGCAACCCCAACATCGCATTCCACTGTGTGCATAAAACCAATTTCCGGATTGGAGTTATAAAGAAGTGTTTTTGAAAGTTCAAGGTTTGATACATTGCTTTATAACAAAATGGGAAAATGTGACACTATGAAACAATATCACATACTTGCCCAGAACATCCAATCTGATGCAGTGTTACCTACTGAGCATGGTAATTTCCGAATAAGAGTTTTTGTTGATTCAGCAGGTGCAGAGCATGCACTTCTCTCCATCGGATGCGATGATTTTTCTAAACCTCCATTGGTTCGAATACATTCAGAATGCCTCACAGGTGACGCATTTGGTTCTCTAAAGTGTGATTGTGGGCCTCAACTCCAAGCATCCATGGCCCGTATCCAAGAAGAAGGATGTGGAGCGATACTTTACATGCGCCAAGAAGGGCGTGGAATTGGTCTTGAAGCAAAAATTCGTGCTTATGCTTTACAAGATCGAGGGCTTGACACTCTTGATGCCAACCTTGCCCTCAATTTACCTGGCGATGGTAGAGAATACGACTTTTGTGCTTTCATGTTGAAGCAGGTTGGCATTGAGAGCGTTCGTCTCATGACCAACAATCCCCTCAAAGTCGAAGGTCTTCGCATGAATGGAATTGAAGTAGAAGAACGACTTCCACATATCACTGGTCGATGCCAGACCAATAAGTACTATCTTTCTACGAAAGCAAAGCGAATGGGGCATTTAATACCTGAACAGGCATAGTATGATTTTACATGGAAAAGCATGGAGGAGCAAATATGGGCAATCAACTTGTAGGTGCAAAAGCACCTAATTTTACCTTACCGTCCTCAACTGGAGAAACGGTTTCTTTGGCAGATTATGACGGGAAATGGAAAGTTTTGTTTTTTTACGCAAAGGACGGTTCACCGACCTGTAAGCGTGGGTGTCTTTCTTTCAAGCAACAGTATGATTTGTTCCAATCGTTAACACCTCCAGTTGAAGTTATTGGAATCAGTCAAGACTCACTTGAAGACCATCGCCGATTCAAATCCGAACTCGACCTTCCCTTCTCCCTCTTGAGTGATCCAGACCGTGAAGTTGCAAACGCCTTTGGCGTAATGCCTCATCTTGGAATATTTCCTTCGAAGTCTTCATTCCTCATCGGACCCGATCGGACGGTTCACTATTGTTATGATTGGCTGTTCCGTCCACGACGACATGTTGCTCGAATTCTCAATGCATTCAGTGCGCTTTCCTCAGGAGGGGTAATTGAATGAATTGGGTGGAATTGTTTCAAGATGCAGGACTTTCTGAACGTGAGGCACGTTCAGTTGAAATCCTTTCATCATCGAGGGAACTTAAGGCGAGCGAATTGGCCAAAAAACTTGGAACAAATCGATTGGATGCATACAATTCACTTTCCCGATTGACCGAAATAGGTTTGGTAAATGTAACTGCAGACCGTCCAATGCGTTTTTCGTGCTCTTCTTTACCTGTTTTAGTCAAACGTTTGTTAAAAGATCAAAGAGAACGTATCGATAGAACCAGTCAATCGTTTGAAAAACTTATGTCTGGTGCAAAACCTGATTATGCTGAAGAGGAAGAAACTACTTCTGATGAAACGAACGCACGTTTTGCTGTTTTGAAAGGGAGAGAACATATTCACAAGAAGATTGCTAATTTTGCAGACGAAGCAGAAGAACGCCTCATCCTTCTTTTAGGCCGCTTTGGAATATTGCATTTATGCCGTTCTTCTGGATTAGAAGAAGTAAATTCAGCAGCCAAAAGAGGCGTTTTAGTGACGGTTCTTGCTCAACTTGACCGCCGTACTGTACGGTTCTATGACCAACTTGACGCCTCGATTGAAGTCCGCCATTCCGATGAAATTAGTTCACTCGGTGTTCTTCAAGACACGAATCAAGTGATTCAATACCTCCACGTAGAAGAAAATCCCGTTGGCCGAGGTCGTGATGATGCTGCTCTCGTAATCAATTCGAATGTGTTTAACTCTTCACATTCGGATTTCGTCTTAGCAATCTGGAACGAGGCTGTTGATTTTGAAAGTGCTAAAAAACGATTCACTGAAGAACGAATTGTCGACCCACTCCGATTAACAATCGGCCAAGGATCATTCCTCGATCAATTTAGAGATGCACTCAAAGTGAGCACAGAATTACCTGAAAATGATATACCTTTTGATCCAAAATCATTCTTGGCCTCAACTCGAGAAGTAAACCAAGCCAGAGCAGCACTTCAAAACGGAACAGTGCAAAGTCTTACTCAACTTGGTATCGATATCAATACGATGTTGCGCCAAGTAGGCCAACGAATCGGTGAAGAATTGGCGTTTAGTTTGAGGGACATCGAAGGCCATGTGGAATTCCTTAGCGAACTCATGGATTGGTGGGAGCATGCTGGTTTGGGTGAATTGGACTATGACAGTGACCCTTTCTTCCATATTGTTGTCAAACTTGCCGATCCTGGTGAAATTGAGAATCAGAACTCACTCCCTCTTTGGGAACTCGATGATGGCATCATCGAAGGTGCGTTGCTGGCGCGATATCCAACGACAGGAAATGTACGAATTCGCCGTGAAACATTCGAGAATGCAGGTGAACCTGCATGGCGCTATACCTTGATTTTCATCGATAATGATCTGGATGAAAATCCGGATTGAGAAACACGCTTTGATAAGTTATCTTTTGAAGCCAATGATATGCGAATGCTGACTTTCTTTCGATTTATGCGCCAGATACTACGCAAAAAACCTGCAGACCTCGATTGGATTCAAAGACAGGGACTTATTGCAGTAAAACTCGCCCAGATTTTTGCACTACGCCCTGATTTACTTGGTGTCGAGAAATGCCGTCAATTGCAACAATTGTACCAACACGCTGCCTCGATTGAATCTGAAAACTTGCATGAAACAATTGCAACTAAAGCTCCAGCAGGTTTTGCTGATTCATTTGATTTCATCGATGATGAACCACTTGCTGCTGCCTCCGTAGGACAAGTTCATCGAGGTCGGTTGAAAACCGGTGAAGAAGTAGTTATCAAATTCATCAAACAAGCCAATGCGGTAGAATTCAAAGAAGAAGTTGTCAGAATGCGGCGATGGTTGCGAATATTTCTCATATTTGCACCTAAATTACGTAAAGTAGGTAATCCAATGGCTCTCATCAATCATGTTGCTGATTACACGTTGCGCGAACTCGATCTCCGCAACGAAATAAAAGGTGCTGCAGAGTTAAAGAAAATTCAGATTTCAGTATCAAAGGATTTTGATATGTCTATGTTACGATTCCCGACCTATTACCCCGAACTCTCAAATCAAGATATTCTCGTCTCAGAGTATATTGAAGGAATGTCGCTTGAAGAAGGAATAGAAACCAAATCGTTGAGTTGGGATTTTCTGTTACAATTCTTCCGGATTCACGGTGCATATCTGTTCGGCATCGGTACATTCCATGGGGATTTACATCCAGGCAACTGCATCATAGATGCCGACGGGAAATTTGTTTTTATCGATAACGGTGCTATTTGTCATGCACCACAGCATGTCGCTCATTCCTTGTTCACTTTTTTCGACCATCTCTCCCGTCAAGAACGCCATGAAGCATTTACTGCATTACTTACAATGACTGAATTGCCTCCAAAGAAAAAGAAATTAGAAAAGTACTATGCTACGATGACAGAGATTTACCATGATTTTGAACTAAAACCCGTCGGAGAACAAAGTTTAACTCGTATCATGATGCGAACCGTTCGAGCAGCGGTTGAACATGCAGGTGCTCATTTTGGAGAAGAAGCCTTCCCGATTATTCGCGCACTCATGTACCTGGATGGATTAGTTATTCGCACCCACCCTGATGCACTCCTCATACAATCGATGGGCCCCTATTTGGAAGAGTTCAAAACTAAACTAAAGATTTAGGTGGTTTAATGGGACAATCAGTTGCTGTTATTGGAGCAGGATTGGCTGGTTTGCGCTGTGCCGTACTTCTCAAAGGGCATTTAATTTTGAGTGGCTCGATGTACAGGCATTTGAACCCGGAGCGATAGTCGTTGGTATTCGAAAAATAAAATCTCGAATAATTACTTTTCTCAAGAGCCCATCCATAGAGGGGAATCCTCAAGAAGTAGACACTCCACCACGAATTGTATTTCCATGGATTCTTTCGGCTTTATCAGCCCTTTAATCTTCTTTGTGGTAGGTACTTATTTCTTTTATTCTACTTCAAAAACCTTGAATCAAAGGGAAAAAATGTTGAAAAGACAGAAAGGAAAATTCCCATTTACAACCTCATTACCAATAAGCGAGAATTGCCGGGAATAATCACTTCCATTTTCTGTGTATTTGTTCTTTTTTGTATGTTCTTCGTTTCTTCGGAGATGCTTTGGGCTTGGCAAGATGCACAATATCATTACACCTGTCATTTAATCACCTCATGCGATCTTTCAACTGGTTGGGCTAATACTGAAGGCCCTACAATGTTAGACGATTATTCTTCTGATCACCCTTTTATGGCTGACGGGCCTTGGATTTGGATTGGTTATTTTGCTGTTGCCGTACTGCTATCACTCAACCTTCTAGGCAGAGGTTATCGAGAAATGAATTCATTTCAACACCAATACAAAAAAAGAAAATCTGAATCTGCTCTTATTCCAATGTTAGCCTTAGACCCAAAGTGTGTCTCCGAAGGCCGAGTCATTTTACCTGCTCCAATGGAGCCACTCCATCCTACTCTCGTGGAAAAAATAGTTTCACCAATGTTAATGTTCACCACAGTTTTAGTGACGTTGGGAACATTAGCCGCAGTCGCGTATGAACTCTTAGACGGTGGGTTTCAAGACCATTATCTTATTGTCATTTACTCTTCATTTGGTGTTGTCAAGTTCACAGGTGATGAGTTTATGTTAACCGCATTATTGGCGTATTACGCGTGCATGGTCGTGTATATTTGTTACACATTATTTCCATATTTTGAGCGGCCCATATTCGATGAATCCACCACTCTTCTTACAGCTCAAATGACAGGTGTTGCAGCGGTTGAAAACCAAGATACTGATGTGCCGGCACCTGTGATTGAATCTGATGAACCTGCTCGAATGGATGCAGTCATTCAAATTCTTGAGATGGAAATGCGGCGAGCTCGTCAAGAAACACAACGACTGAAAGGTGAACTCGATGAAGCTAACAATAAAGTGGTGATTTTGAATTCTGAACTCGATGAAAAATCATCTGAACTTGAAGATATGAAAGTTGTGAAGAACAACATGGAAAAGGTAGTTGAAGAACAATCAAAAAATGATGGCAAATCACTGACTATGGCTGATTCGGTTTTGGTCGGTGATGCACTCTTTGGTTCAACAAAGATTGACCAGCAAATTATCAATGACCCGGTAGCAATTGCGCGAGCAGCTATTGAAGCCTATCAGCAAGGAAAGAAAGATTCCGAGTAGTGATCTCGGCCTTTCCACTTGCCCAAGTCCAAGAAAGCGTGTGCAACATGTAAGGATGACCTCGGCGAGGTTGGAAGTCAAGTGTTTGCAATGCTTGATTTGTATTGATAGCCGAATTTGACCGATGATGAAAAGAAGTAAACCCTCTTCGTCAATCCATGGCGCAGGAGGTGAGGATGCTTGGAACTGGAAATGCATTCATGCCTTATGGGCGATATCATTCTTTTGCGATGATTGATGGTAAACACGTAATCGATTGCCCTCCTACTGCAATGGCTAGTTTACGCCGAGCAGGTGTGCCTCTGAGCGACATTGAAACGATTTTCATTACGCATATTCATGGAGACCATGTCTTTGGATTTCCATTCTTTCTACTTGAACGACGGTATATTTCTGACCGAGAAATGCAAAAACCTCTGACGGTGGTTGCTGCGGAGGGAGTCAAAGAACATTTATGGCATTTATGTGAATTGGCTTATCCCGAAAGCCTCGAGGAAATTTTTGCTACAGTCGAATGGAGAACTGAATCAGAGGGTGCCCTCTCATCTGGCCTGACTTGGAAAAGATTCCGCGTCCATCATGATGAATCAGTCGACCCATATGGCTATCATTTCAATGCAGGTCAATTTGGTAGTTTTGTCCACAGTGGTGATTCTGGCCCCTGTGAAACTTTACACAATGAAATCCTCTTGTCCGACATGGCAATTCTTGAGATGGGTTTACCAGAATGGGTTGAATCAGACCATCACCACAAACCCTCTGATATACAGTCGCTTGCTCAACGGGCTGAACACGTTCCTCTCATCATTACCCATACTTTTGTCGACCAACCAGGTTTCAATTCTAATCCCACGGTCACTGATATCTATCCAGTTCATCCAAAGAATGTCCATCATGCTGAGGATGGCCTTCGGTTAATTCTTGAATCCCGGGGCTGGATTTTAGAAATTTAATTATCGGAAATTTCTCTACGCAAATAGCCGGAATACGGCAAGAGTTTATGTTATTTTTGCGAAAAACTGCATTTAATTGTGGACCCTTTATAATGTATTAATTTTTTATTCAAGTGAATCAAAACCTTGCCATCATCTACTTCGGACGGTCATATTTATGAGGGGGACTCGGACTAACGCACATTATCGCGCAAGGCCGTTATCGGCATTGATTCGATATCGCAATTGAGAAAGAGGCAACCGACATGAACAGAAACATTTTCGACGATATTCTTACTCGTCAAACTCTGTTCATCAACAAGGAAATCCTTCGTCATGACCACCTGCCTCAACACCTCCCTCACCGAGACAAAGAAATCGAAGCAATCGCCTTCAATTTGGTCGAAGCACTGAATGGACAAATTCCATCGAACATGACTTTGTATGGTGTGACCGGTGCAGGAAAAACGGCCGTGACGAAATATGTCTGCAATCAACTTGAAGAGAAAGGAGCCGAAAAGAATCGAAGCGTTCGCTCCATTATGGTTAATTGTCGACAAATCGATACACAGTACAGAGTGTTGAGCCATCTTGGAAACTCGTTGCGAGAAGAACATGAAATCGATGAAATCCCTTTCACTGGATGGCCAACTGACCGAGTGTTTGGTGAACTCGTTCGTCGCATGGACAAAATAGGCGGGGTATACATCATCGTTCTGGATGAAATCGACCATCTAGTCCGTAAAGCAGGTGACGATCTTCTCTACAATTTGACGAGTCTTAACGCTTCACTCAAATCGGCTCGAACCTGTGTGATTGGAATCTCCAATGACCTAAAATTCACTGATTTCCTCGACCCTCGAGTCCGTTCAAGACTCGGACAATTGGATATAGTGTTCAATCCATATGATGCAGAGCAACTTCAAGATATTTTGCGACAACGTTCAGAAGGTTCGTTGAAAGATGAAGTTCTTGATGACGGTGTAATTGCATTGTGTGCAGCACTCGCAGCACAAGAACACGGTGACGCACGTTGTGCGCTTGATTTACTTCGAGTCTCAACTGAGAAAGCCGAGCAAAACGGGGATGAGACTGTTGGGCAACGACATGTTCGAATGGCGCAACACCAAATTGAGCGAGATCAAATGATTCCCGCGATATCTTCATTGCCTAGTCAGCAAAAACTCGTTCTAGCTTCTGTTCTTTTGAATGAAAAGAATGGGCTTCGTAATATTCAGACTGGTGAAGTGTACGATGTCTATCAACAAGCATGCCGTTACATTGGACATAATGCATTAACACAACGCCGAGTGTCCGGATTGATTTCCAACCTTGATATGCTTGGTTTAATCACTGCTCGAACAATCAGTAAAGGACGATACGGTCGAACAAAACAGATTAATTCCTGTATTCCACAAAACGTTGACCCTCAGGCAATTATGATCGAATCTGAAGCAGAAATGGAAGAAGTATTCACTCGTCCTTATCGACATCAAACACGACTTTGAGCCGTGAGATGAGAAAAATTCCAAATCTTGAGGCTTCGGTGTTCTTATATCCAAAAGGCAGGTGGGCGAGTTCATGAGCACAGAAGAGAGCGACCCTTCCAACAGTGTAGTTTCGATGCTAATGAATCCTTCACGGGTTATGGCAAACTGGTATGTAGGCCTTGGAATATTAGGAATATTCCTTGCAATCCTCAACATCGTTGGTTGTATTCATCCAAACTATCACCTTTCATGGGGAGGTTTGTTGACCTTTGAAACAACCAATGCTGCTTTTGAGCCTAAATCAACCTCAACTCAATTCGTTCTTTCCGATGCGGTTTTCATCGGCCTATGTGTGGCACTTTCTGGCATGGGTTTCCGAACAATTCAGAATGATGAATTAGGCCTTGCTGGTTGGTTCAAAGGATTGTTGATCAATGATACATGGACTGCCTTAGTCGACCCAGAAAGTGGCGGTTGGAACAAACTCTTCGGAGCTTGGTCTCTCTTGCTTGGAATCGTCTTTTACTTCTTTTACGGAATTGTTTACAGCGGCTGGATTGACATTGGTGTCTATTCGGTGAGCATTGCACTCATCGCCTTTGGACTTGCGCTTTTGATGGCTGCAAAGGCACCAGAAGGCAACGAGAACTTGGATTGAAATTACTTTTGTTTCTTTCCAAACAGTTTACGATGACCGTTTTTTCCTCGCAATGCGTCGACTACACCCAAAAACATCCCTTGCCATAATGCAATGCTCCATCGCAAAGTTAAGTTTCGAATTTTGAAAATTGTCATCAATGACAATTTTCCTTGTTTGATAGCACCTCGATTGACAACACCAAGTGGACCTCGCCAGAGAACAAATTCGTGAATGACCATCAAACCTAATGTAGCCAGTAAAAGTCGAGTCTCCCACCAAGTTTTTGCAACTTCCCACGACCAATCAGGTTGAGTGAGGAAAGAGAAGAGAAACGGGATTCCAGATACAAGGGCCATGAACCAAAGAGGAAATATAGTGAGGACAAAAGTTGAACTACCGATGAAATCTAACTCAGGTCCAAGTCGTTTTCTTCGTGGGAAATGACGTAAAATTCGTATATGTGCTCGAGCATCACGCCTCCGTTTTGCTAAGAATCGCGAAGATTCTATTTCTGGAACGTGATGTACAACTGCATCAGGCGCATAGACAATTACGCCACCATTCGCAATAAGTCGCAGACTTACCTCCATATCTTCCGCATGATACCAGTGTGGATTGAAACCACCAATTTCAAGCAAGCTTTCTCGCTCAAACATAGAACAAGGCCCATTTGCCAGGCTGGTTCGTCGTGGCCGGGAACGATATTTGGTTTCAATTTCAACGGAACGAACACGGCTCACCACATCACCTGCATGCTCGAAAACGGTACGGCCTGTAACCGCTACGATTTTTTCTTGCTGATCAATCGGTTGAATTTCAAGAACCATATTCGTGATCCAATCTGGCTCGGGACGAACATCGATATCGGTTATAGCAACCCATTCTCCTTGCGCTTTCTTGACCGCTAATTGACGGCCTGCTGAAAGTCCCTTGGCGCTTTGCGTGAGTATTCGGATCGGAATTTCTCGCTCTTCTTCATGCCATGCAAGTAACTTTTCTTTTGAACCATCACTTGAACCGTCATCAATAGCAATAATTTCTAATGGCCTGTAAGTTTGAGAGGCAAGAGACTCTAGACACCCATCTATCCAATCTACTCCATCTCGAACACATACAGTGACGCTGACTAGGGGGTTTTCATCAGGCACTATACCACCTCGAAAAGGGAGAGGAGGAAACGACAACGTTGTTTGACTTCCAGGGTTGTGCATTGAACCACAACTCCTTTTTTGGGTTGTCCATACAAGACGAGAGTTCCAATTGGTGCTAAACAATGAATGACGAGAGGCGCTAAATCTTCTTCGCCATCTATTTCCAAAACGAGAGTCTCTTCAGCCAGCAAAGCTTTGGCAATCGCTTGGTTGAGCGATGGAGTGAGGAAACCCGCAGGATTCTCAGCATGAATATGATGGTGAAAGCGTTGAGGATTTACTTTGAGGTCTTCGTCCAATTCAGTTCGTTTTGTTTGGCCATCAATGAGGGCGATGTCCGGGGTTAGGCCCATGTCCAGCATAGTTTTGGTAGTGACATCACCGACGGTAACAATCGCTCCATGAGGTGAAGGCAATCCGTCCAATGCTGCAGCCATGCCGATTTCAGGGTCGTCTTCAGGCCCTTCGAATAAGATGCCCATCGGAGTCTTGAGTTCCATATCGAGGGCTGCAACCATTTTCAAACGACTTTTCCGCAATTGCTCGGGCATCCAAGGATGACCTTCTTGGTCCATATACCCGTTTCGAATTGCAGAGGAACTAATGATACCACCTTCAACACCATCAAGATGCATGACTTCAATGATGTGTAAAGGCGTCAATCCATTTTCTACTCGTTCTTCATTGATGGATGAACACATGCCAATGGTTTCCGGCGTTGCAACAATTGCGTCAGCAGTTGAGTGATGGCGTGCCGGCCCATAGGCATCATTGAGTCGATGGACGGACACTTTGCAATCGGTTATTTTTGTAGCCCAATTGTACAATTCATCCATGCGGTCTTCAAAAGATTGAACAAATCGAGATTTTTCTTCTGCTATCTGTTCAGAAGTGATATGAATTTCAATCGCATCAGCATCTTTACTCGCAGCATTGAGCAGTAATCGATGCCCGGCATGAAGTCGGTCAAATGTTCCTCCAACAAGGCAGCAGCGAAAACGCCGAGCAGAGGCCATAACATGAGGTGGGTTGAACGGCTCTTTGATTGCATCGCTTCTTTTAGAGCCAAGCAATGCGATTTGGCTTATAGAATAAATCAACGAGGAGCTGTACCCCGACGCGTAACGGCCCTTTTCATAGCAAAGCTCGAGGGCCTGACCCAGCGTCAGGGTTTATGCTGTCCAGTTGGTTGGTTGTCTCGTGTTCATCCTGACGTCGCACGAGGACCCATTACCTACCGGTTGGTTTACCGCCTTGCACCGAAGGTCATTCCCCGAAGGGTCACTTCAGTCTTCGATAGCGGACCGTACCATTGGTATCGGACTTCACAGCAATTTTCACAGTAGCTCTGCCAGATGTTGCGGGTACGGCAATCGATTCCTGCGGCCTACCCCTTTTCAAGTCATCGAATTATTCTAATTTTGAGGCAAAGGAACGTGCATAGAGTAATGCCCCAATTTCAGGCTCACCTTGGTTGAGAACTTCCAGCCCCATGGGCGGCCAAGATTCTACCGAACGCGCTAGCCAACCGACAAGTGGATGTGTACGGCCATAGTGCACCGGTTCTAGACGTTCCGAAGTCGCTAGCATATCATAGACATCTAACAGTGCAGGTTTTCCTCTTTTATCTTCAAGGAGTAGGATGTGAAGAACATCATCAAGCCCAATTCGTCTTGAAGGATACGGAACAGGCCACGCCGGTAACCCTCCTCGTTCCCCGGCAGGTCGCGTTAACAGAGCTGGCCATGGTAACGGCGATGTTGCTAACCAACGACGACCAGGCGATGATGTGAGTTGAATTTGTAACCAATCTCCAGCCCACGCCCTCCACCAGGCAGACGGAAGTTTGGTCATGATTTGTCGAAGAAACTCAGGAGTAATAGGTTCATTTGATTCCATATTATCCAACAAAGTACCCCAAAGATAGAGTATAGAGTCATGTGGATGTACTTTTGCTGCAGCTTTGCATATTATCAAACATTCTTCAACATGATTCAACAGTGACATGCCAATCGGAAACAATGATTGCAATACTTGTTCAGGTTGTCGAGGTGCATCGACCCATAGACTGCAAGCCTGTTCAAGGAGCGGATGAAATTCTTCGGGAAGTTGTCCCGAAGCAAGTAAGACTGCTGTGGCCATCCAAGGGCCTAGTGTGTCGTCTTGAAAGAAAGATTCGTATTTCAATATTGATTCAACATTATTGGTGAAGCGTTGGCGTGTTTTTTCTAATGCTTGAAGACTCCATTCTTCGGAACCTTTCGGCATAGCACTGATGAGCGTAGCAGTCTCACAGAGTTCGATGGGTAGTAAATCAGCCCATCCATCTGGGAGAATAGTTCGTAATCGGATCCAACGCGAGGTCCGATGTTGCTGAGGAGTAGCAATCCATGCCGCCAATGGATAGGTGCTTTCATTGAGGTTAGCCCAATTTTCATCACCTCCGGGGTAGTTTGAGAGTGCATACCATATTGCTTTTCGCCGATTGATATCTGGTTCAGTTGCTGTGAATAATTCCTTTTTCATACCTTCTTCATTATCCCAAGCATGTAGTAGTTCATCTGCGGATGAAGGTACTTCTTCATGCATATTCTGTTGAGATGGTCCGGTGGTTGATTGAAGCAATGTGAGGGGCAAACTTTTGCCGCGACCAAGGCTTATCGATGCCTTCATCAAGGTTTTTTGAGTTAAAATCACAGATGTCGCTGAAGAGAGTGGGGTATAATCTCCATGCGAGGTTATGAGTAACCTGCAGCGACCTGACGATAACATTCTCTCGAGTATACGACGATTTTCATCTAATGGATACGGCCATTCAACAGCGCATTCCCCATCCGAGTTTTGGAAAAACCACTCGATTAAAGCAAGAGCGCCAGCGTTTGATACGCCAGAGAAATTGATATTGGTAATCATATTTCCATCACGCCATTCCACAATCCCAAAATCTGCAAGTAATTGCCTTTGGAGGGAGATTGATGGCGAAATGGCATCTTTTTCTAGTAGATATGCCCGTACTTCCTCCCTTTTTTGAACCAGTTTTTCTTCACTTAAACGTGGATGTCGGGCTCTTAACCAAAAGTGAAGTGCCTCATGAGGCAAATACCGAGTGGACCTTTGCTGAGGACGTTCTTCAAACACAAGAGCATTTTTCCGTACAGTATTCAGTACCATAGCCCGATTCACCGGTAGTGCGAGGTGGGCATGAATCCCAAGTTGAGGAGATGCTGAGATTTCTGTACCAGTGACAGTGCCAAGTACATGTTCACCTTGTACTAGGGCATTTGGCAAAGAGGGTGGCGTATCTGGTTCTGTATACCATGTCCCTGGACTGAGTAACCATTCGCTGCTCGTATCGAGTAGAGTGGCGTGCACAATACCAATCCGATCAACTTCTTCAGTCCATTCTTCAAGAGTCCCTCGCATTATTTGTGGGCGCGGGGCATCAGTCAATTCCAAATCTGAAAGAGTGTACCATCGAATTGGCTCATCTCGTTGAATTGCCCAACGCCCCCCTTGCCTTCCATTGGAGAATGTAGGGGCGTTTTCATGGGTGGATAAGCCTTGATTTGGCAACGAGAGGAGCTTGGACTGGGGGGGATTCACATAACCAAGTAAGAGATGAGCCCCATCTTGACCAAGAACAATAGCTTCTGCTTGAGATGGTATTTCAGAGATAAGTGTATGGGCACGCGCCAATGCATCTTTTGCTAAACGGCTCCTGCCTGCCTCATTGAGCCGATGAATCGCTCCACGAATACTGCCTTGTTCATCGCGACTTACTTCTTGCCGCTCACGAAGTTGGCGTAGAGCTAATGATGCGTGTGGCATTCGCAATTGTAACGACTCTGCGACCTCAGAAACCGTGCCCCCGCCATCCATGAGCCAATTCAGAACACGGCGTTGATGGCCACTTCGAATCCGCTCCCCTGACATCAAAAGACACCTTGTTCCTGCGCTGCCGCTCCTCGTTGATAAATCTTGCAGTATATTATGCTACTTAGTTACAATTAGTTATTGATTTCCACTGGAGAAAGTTTCTTTTAACTTACATTCAATCTCTGAGGTGTGAAAAAAACACTCAAACGGCATATCAATTGTAACTACCAACTGATTTCTATAACAAGGGTTATATGAGCACCCTCAGTCATCTGTCTTGGTGGCCCATCTCCTTTGCGGGAAACGGCCTCATGACAGGAGGAATAATAGATGAAAACAACTAGAATCAGAGAAAAAATCAAGAAATTCTTGGGAGATCGACCACGTAATACGGCAGAGATTCTGGAGCACATCAATAGCACTATGCGGCATGGCACGACAAGCCAACAACTTGGTAATGTTCTTTCAAAGGACAAGGACATTGTCAAAGTCGGTTACATCAAGCGCTCAGGAATTCTCTCCGGCGGCTATGATATTTGCGAATGGGCAACCCGTATCTGGGTTTCTTCAAATTGCCCTGGATGGCAAGAAGGAACGCCAATCATTATCGATAATGATGGCAACATCACGACAGGCAACAGTACTAGTCGAATCCGTTGAACCCGATACCGTAGTTCCAAAAACCCTTTGTGGTGTTAAAACGCACTGACGGGGGATTCAATAAGGGGAAGCATTTGGCCTCGCCATGGATAACTTGGATAAGACTGAGAACTATACCGTCCGCGACATGAGTTTGGCTGAACAAGGTGCACTTCGTGTCGACTGGGCAAGAGCCAGAATGCCTGTTATGGCTAAGCTCAAAGCAGAAGCTGAGCGCACAAAACCTCTTGCAGGAATGCGCGTCGCTGGTTGCCTACACGTCACCAAAGAAACCGCTGTTCTGATTGAAACCATTGGTGCTGCCGGCGCTGAAATTTCATGGTCTGGTTGTAATCCACTTTCGACTCAAGACGATGTAGCCGCTTGGATTGCTTCTGAAGGATACTCAGTCCATGCTTGGCATGGTCAATCCAACGACGATTTTTACTGGTGCATCGACCGAACCCTCGAATTTAATCCTACACTTACTCTTGACGATGGCGCTGACTTGATTGTCCGCGTTCATGGTAAGAAATCAGAATATGCTGCTGGAGTAATCGGCGGAACTGAAGAAACAACCACTGGCGTTCATCGCCTACGTGCAATGGCCGCTGCCGGTGACTTGCGTTATCCAGTTCTTGCAGTTAACGATGCAGTTACAAAGTGGGATTTCGATAATGTCTATGGTACAGGGCAATCAACCCTTGATGGAATCATTCGTGCAACATCAGTATTGATTGCAGGCAAGACCTTCGTCGTTGCAGGTTTCGGACATTGTGGTAGTGGACTTGCAATGCGTGCCCGTGGATTGGGTGCGAATGTGGTCATTACCGAAGTAGACCCACTTCCAGCACTACGTGCAGTTATGGAAGGATTCCGAGTTATGACAATGGATGAGGCTGCTAAGATTGGAGATATATTCTGCACTGCAACCGGAATGGAAGATGTCATCTTTGGCCCTCACTTCGATTCGATGAAGGATGGAGCAATTATTTCCAACACTGGGCACTATGACTGTGAAATTAAGATCACTGACCTTGAAGAGCGAGCAACTTCTGTTCGAACAATCCGACCAAATAATGAGGAATTCCTCATGCCGGACGGTCGTCGTATCTTTTTGCTTGCACGTGGTCGTTTAGTCAACCTTGCAGCAGCGGAAGGCCACCCATCAGAAGTGATGGACATGTCGTTTGCCAACCAATACCTTTCTCTCTGCCGCTTGGCAAAAGAAGGCGCTTCAATGGGCAAGGAAGTTTACGATATCACAACTCAACAAGACCAAGATTTGGCAACCACCAAACTTGAGACACTTGGATTCAGTATCGATGTTCTAACTGACGCTCAGTTAGCCTACCTCGATGACTACACCGTTGGTACGTGAGAACTTAATCCCGTTTTCTTGCCAATATGGCAATCAACGCGATGAGAAGACAAACCGTGGTTGCTCCACCTACGCCTGCAAGAAGGTAGATTTTTGAATTATCTGTTTTTGTTTCGATTATTATTGGTTCAACCAGGCCCAAATCATCATTTATATCGCCAAGAACCATACATCCACCAATATAGTAATCCAAATCATAGTAGCCATAATTGCCTTTCAGGTATTCCTCTACATCGTCATTCTCACCGAGGACGAGAATAAAAATTATGTAAATGTCCTGTCGTGGATTTTCAGATATTTCAATCGAGAATGTAGCTTCAAATTCAGTACTCTCTCCTACTCCGATATCAAGAACAATATCTTTCGGAGTCTGTACTTTCATTGTTCCTGGGGTAGGATATGAACCATAATAGTCATAATCAAAACCAATGGTAGGTGTTGCTTCATAATTACCTTCAACCTCCACTTGTGCATTTAAGTAATAGTCGTTTTCGATACTACATTCTTGGAATTCATAAATATCATTGAGGTTGAATGTACCTTCTGGTGATTCAGAGATAAGATCTATGTCCATTGAAATCCATGGTAGAACTTCGACATCCGTACTACTTGATGTGGTTTCACATCCAGTGCACTCGCGAACTTCTCCATATTCGACGACTGTCGCATAAAGCGTAAATGTTTCAAAACCCGCAAGAGTATCATCATCAGCTGTGAGTTGTATGGTAATGTATTCCTCACCATTGGCATTTATATTTAAATTTCCTGAGTCATCATAATCGTGATTATATTCCCATTCCACTGCGATTTCGACCTCTACCGAATATGCTTCATTATTTTTAATAGTACATTCAATGGTAACGGAACCATAATAATAGTAATTTTCATCTGGGTCGACTGATAATTGGTCGCCGTAATAATTACTGCATGAAACATCCACTTCTGGTTGTGGTTCTGTTTGTGCCAATGAAGAATTAGGTACAATTGAAAAAAGTAGGAGAATACAAATCCATGCTACCTTGCCCATAGTCAATAATGACTCGCTCTAACCTTAAACATATACCCGTCATGAACTGCAAAGTGAGTCAACGATGATTTTCGACTCAATTTCCGTTGAAGATTGCCATTGCTTTGTCAACAGATGCGCCTTGACAGATGATAGCGTGACACGCAGCAGTCATTCGAACAGCAGATTCAGTATCGCGTTGGTGAATATTTCGGCCAGTTGCAGCACCCATACAGTTTCCAACGGCCATTTGGTCGTGAAGACGTTGTAAGAACTCGTCAGCAGGGAGTGAACCACCACCAGAGCAAATGATTCCAGTTCGGCCAGCAGCCTCAGCAGCGATAGCGAGTGATTGTGGTTTGGTCATTCCATCAAAGGCATTTGGATAATTGACTTTAGCAAAGTCAGCACCGATGCAAGCAGCAACACCAGCAGCACCAGAGATGAGTTGCGGGTCCTTTTCATCAGCAACTGCTTTGCCACGTGGATACATCCACACAACAGCAATCATTCCAAGTTCGTGTGCTTGCCGAATATATTGTGCAGCTTCTGAAAGCATTTCATGTTCAAATTCACTCCCGATGTAAATGGTATAGCCAATTCCGACGACGTTGATACCGTTGTGAGTAAGCGCCATGACATCATCCATGTCCCACATTGCTTGAGAGATTGGGTCACGTTGGTCGGTGTTGACCATGTGTGATTTAGAGTTCAATTTAACCAAGTAAGGCAGGTCAGGATAGTCACGTGCATACCGTGAGATGAGTCCGAATTGCCCAGCAAGGACGCCGATTGTCCCCGCATCATGACATCGTTGTCCGATTTCGAACAAATGTCCAGGATCGTTTGAAGTGGCAGGGATTTTCTTCCCGCCATCGTAGAAATCATCGTTTAGGTGTTCGATTTTTTGGTCACAGGCAAAAAGATTCATTTTACCAGTGCCCGCAGTTGCCGCATTCATGTTCTGAACGTAGGTTTCAATCAAATCATTTGGGACATCGGCTGGGACATTGTACTCTGACATCTGCTCACCTGTGATTTGGGCGAAACGCGCTGAGGACTTCAAGACTACGGCTTTGAACTCCTGTGGATTTCATACCTTTTGAAGGCTCTTTTGTCATTTTTGAAGAGATGAAAGAGATGATTCATGGGTCAATAATCTTCCTCTTCAATGAATTACATAAAAATACACACAGACCTTGGTCGGCACTTTAGTATTCAGCGTCGAGTCAGTAAGAACACTGAGAGGCTACATCGGGTCAAGTCACGTTGTTCTTGTTCCAATACATCAGTCCATTGAACCCGTTCTACCGTGAAGTATTGCGAAAACAAAGACTCAACTTCAGAATCCGGTAAAGCGAACGGAGGCCCTTGCATTTCTCCTTGAGGATAATCGAAAGTAACCATCAATCCTTTGCCGTCCTTCGTTGTCAAACTGAGCAATTGTTCGACGTATTCTTGACGCATTGTTGAGGGAAGTGCGACGAGTGCTGCACGGTCATACCATGCCTCTACGGGCATCTCATCCGGTTGAACTTTGAAGAAATCAGCATGGTAAAGGTGGATGTTTTCTGCTGAATGTTTGGTACCAGTCTGCTTTGATTCTTGTATGGCTAAGGTTGAGGCATCATCAAAAAATTGTTTGATCGCTTTCTCGACAAATTCGATGCCAACAATGGTATGGCCTTGCTGATTCAACCAATGCATGTCGAGCGATTTGCCGCACAGGGGGACAAGCACCTTTGCATCACTGGCGAGAGAAAGTTTAGACCAATGGTCGGTCAATGTAGGATTCGCTTCTAAGCGGTGAAAACCAATACGGTTCTCATCCCAGCGTTGATGCCAAATTGACATTCAATCACTGGCCAGTAAAGTTTGCAACTCGCTTTTCAACGTAGGCTGCGATACCTTCCTTTGCATCACTGCTGTTGAATAGAGATGCTTGCAACTCTCGCTCAAGGGCCAAGTGGTATTCGAATGGAATCTCTGGACCAGTTTGGCAAGAGCGCTTGATGTTTCCAACAGCCTTGACTGCCTTGTTTGGTAGAGTAAATTGACTGCACCAATCAAGAATATCTCGGCGGAAATCTTCCGCAGATCCTTCCCAGATGTGATTGATAAGGTTACATCCGTGTGCGTCCTCAAAGGACATCAGTTCGCCAGTGACCATCATTTCAAGGGCCATTGCCTTGCCAATAAGGCGAGTCAAACGAGCAGTTCCACCGGTTCCTGCAAGCACACCGAGATTGATTTCTGGAAGTCCGACTTTACCGGCATTCTTTCGTGCAATACGGATATCTGCAGCCATTGCGATTTCAAGGCCGCCACCGACAGCGTGACCGTTGATAGCGCAAACTACGAGTTTGGAAGTTTGTTCAAGCCGTGAAAGTGTTTCGTTGGCGTGAAGACAGAAATTGTATTTGAAGCCTGGAGTAACGCTGTTCAACATTTGAATTGAAGCACCTGCTGAGAAAAAGGATGCTCCGTTTCCAGTCAAGACGATGCATGTGACGTCATCATCGAAGCGAGCCTTGACAACAGCAGTATCAATATCGCACATCATGGCGTGTGTATAGGTGTTTGGAGACCGGTCATTTGCGCCTTCCAATGGAGCACCAGAAGAGTTTGAGGTGAGTTCAATAACTGCGATACCGTTCGTGGTGACGCCGTAGTTGACGAGGCGGTTAGGCATTGGTTCAAGTTTGAGTCCGTATAGGTCGCTCATATCCCGACCCACAGGTATTCGCATTAAGAACAAATCGCCTCTCTTTACTGCGGCTTATTATCGGTTTCAGAGTCTTTTTCAAACGAAACTTTCGCCCCCTTTCTTCGAACTTCGTTCCATTGTTCACCGATGGCCACAGCCTCAGGTGATTGTTCCCAAACATCGCGCTTGAGTGCTTTACGAAACGGCATACGCCGAACTCCACGACCCATTGATTTTGGGTCTTTCTCCAACATGAAAGGAGTGACAAACCGATAGAGAATCGATTTGAAAAGTGTTGGGCGGAATAATTTCCCAATCCAAATAAGACCATCGCCACGCTTTTTCTGGTCTTTCATCCAAGCATTGCACATACGCTTGAACATTCCATCGCCAACCCGGTTCATGAGCCAACGATTGGAGACACTGGTGCGGACATATGGCATCAAATACTTTCTAACATCTGCCTCATAGTCGCCTTTTCCAATAATATCATTTGCGGCAAGAACGCCTGACCAAACGGCCATTCGCATACCGAAGCCCCACATAAAATCTTGAAGACCACCGGATTCTCCAACATAGTAGCGCCCATCTTGTTTGTAATTTCGGTTGATAGTGAAGTCGCCTTTTCCTCCAACGCGTTTAATCGGTTTCCGATTTAGATTTGGATAGTGTGCTTCATACCAAGCAATAGTTTCATTGAGGAATCGCTCGCTTTTCTTTTGTTTACGCCATAAACATGTACAAATCAAGCCAACCCCATCGATGATGATGAGGTAGGAATAGGAACCGGGCGCCAATTTGTCGTTGAGTTGAAATCCAATGTGATTTGGATGGTCAGTATGGAAAATTTCACCATAAGCCACCGCAGATGTGCCTTTTGGGCCACAAGCGATGATGGTACAGTCTTCTTCTTTCACTCGTGACTTGTAGTGGATCTGAGCGCCTGCTGCTAATGCCTGTCGCTTGAATCCTTGGTCAATGGTGTGGTCTGAAGTACCCCGCTCAACAATCCGATAAGCGATGCCTGGAGTGGTTGCCTGTGTGATGACATCATCCGGGTGTATCAAATCAATAGCATCAAATTCAGTTGCCTTGAATTCCGATAAATCAAATCCCCATTCCTTTAACTGGTCGAAAAAATCGACACCTATACTCCAGTTTTCCAATGCTTGAAAATCGCCATCAAATCGAGCACCTGAATCCTCACGAATATCGTGGACATGGACTTCTTTACCAGCCTTTGCCAACACAGTCGCAGCAGCAAGACCCGAAAGCCCAGCGCCCATGATGTGGATGGCAGAATCAGCGCCCATGGCCATTGCTATACAGGCGTGAGGTTTGAATGATGCGTTACCTTCGTGTATCCATGGCGGGGCATATTATCATCGAAGAAGCGGTTGAGGCGCTCGATGATGTAGCCCTCAAAGCCAAATTACCGACAGAAGGATGTGGCGCAATTGTCTCTTTTTTGGGAATCACTCGTGGTAAGGAGGGTGACGCCGATGTTCTTCGTCTAGAATTCGATGCATGGCAGGAACAATTGACGTCAGTTTTGCACGGACTCGCCGAACAGGCCATCGAAAAATTTGGTGTTCTGGCAGTCGTAATGGCTCATCGAGTGGGGAGTGTTGAGCCACAGGAGCCAATTGTTGCCATCCATGTCGGCAGTCCTCATCGCAAAGAAGCATTCCAAGCCTGTGAATGGCTCATCGACGAACTCAAGAAGCAGGCGCCCCTGTGGAAAAAAGAAGTCACCAGCAAAGGTGAGTCTTGGAAAGCCGGACTCGGCTGATGGAGAGGATTAAATGAACAAAGAAATCGAAGGCATCGTAGAAATAGGTTCCAAGCCAATTGTCGAACGTCGTGCAACTGCGACCGGCCTGCTCAATTTGAGCCAAGCCTCTACCGAAGCGATTCAGACCAAGACCGTCAAGAAAGGAGATGTACTAGAAGCTTCGACCATTGCTGCAATTCAAGCGGTCAAAGACACGCCTCGAATCGTTCCGCATTGTCACCCGATACCTCTTGAGGGTTGCAAAGTGAATTGGTCGTGGGAGGGGCATTCACTCCGATGTACAGTTCAAGTTTCAGCACATTACAAAACTGGGATAGAAATGGAGGCACTCACGGGTGTAAGTGCCGGTTTATTGTGCGCTCTTGATATGGTGAAGTCAATCGAAAAAGACGACCAAGGCCAGTACCCTGGAACATCAATTTCCGATATTGTTGTCGTTGAGAAGTTCAAAGGTCAATGAGATTCATTGTAATTTTTCGAACCTCTTCTAATACGCTTCGATTCGTTCGTTTTCCTCCAAATCTGAAGAAAATAAATGCTTTCTCCGGGTTATTTCTTGTGTCGAATCTTCTCATTTCGCTGTTTATTTTCTAAACGACATACAGTAAACTCATTATTCAATCGCTTGCAGCCAACAATATGCGAGTCAAGGCACTTTACATGGTTCTCCTCATGATTACCTTTTCTTTAGCCGGTTGTTTCGGTAATGACGAAGTAATCGAAGAGCCAGAGGTTGAAGTTCTCGAAGATGTTCGAACCTTTGTAACCGATAAATATGGTAATGCCACAAATACTCCACCACTCGAAATGGAATTCCAGTTCAGTGATGTTGGTGAAACTGGTAAAGAGCCAAGTATAGGTATTACATCAAGCGGCTGTATCTTTTTTATTGCTATGGAGAAGGTCATGAGGTCATGTGATTATGGTGAGGCTTGGGAGGAAACTCAGGACCCTGTGCAATGCTCACCAACGACGAGCGACCCTTATGGATGGGTTGATCCAATCACCGACCGAATTTTCAACGTCCAAATGATTGGACTTGAAACATCATGGATTTGTTGGAGTGATGATGATGGCAATTCATGGTTGGGTAATCCTCACGATTCAGGAACAACTCCAATCAACGACCACATCAAATTAGCAAGTGGTCCGTGGACAAGTTCGGGATACGGAGCTCTTGGTACCATCACCGGTAATTTCTACGAAACTGCAGTTTACTACTGCTACAATAAATTAGCAGGAATCTTTTGTTTCACGAGTTTTGATGGTGGTGCCACCTTTGAAGCAGGTGGGCAAATTATTGGTTTGGCGACAACAAACGGAGGTTTGCATGGTGCAATTTCTACCGCTGCCGATGGAACGGTATATCTTACTCCACGTGTTGCAACTCCTACTGTTATTATCTCGAAAGACAATGGTTTCTCTTGGTTTGAAAGATCAATGGGTACAGACGTCGGAACTCCGGACCCAAGAAAGAATTCTGAAGTCTCTGCTGATACCGAATCTAATGCTTATCACATTTGGACGGGTGCTGATGAAGGAGTGTACATGTCTCGTTCGATTGATTCTGGTGAAAGTTGGGAACAAGAAAGTATCAGAATCTCTCCGAGTCAAGTCATTTCAACTGTATTCCCACAAACCGATGCTGGTGACCCGGGAAGAATTGCAGTCACATATCTTGGAAGTGAAAATTCAGAGATGCTTGGTCAGCCGGATATCGACGGAAATTCTTGGAATGGAAATGCTCACTATGCAGCAAATAATGTAACCTACCACCTCTACATTACATACAGCCTCAATGCTCTGGACGATGAACCAATCTTCCATACTCAGAGAGTTACCGACGACCCTGTTCAAGTCGGCTCAATTTGTTTGAACTCGGGAGACTGTCGGGACATTGGTGGGTCGAATAGAAATCTCTTGGATTTCAATGACTTACACATTGACAGAGAAGGAAGAGTGTATGTGGCTTTCGCTGATGGTTGCACAGGTGAATGTGCTGCAAATAACAATTCTACCGCTGCAGATTCAAGAGATGGCAGAGGCTCGGTTTACTATCTTGCAAGTGGGCCAAGCCTGCTTGAAGCATTTGACAATATGTCCCCACTTCTTGCTACCACGAGCAATGCTGAACCTCATGAACCATGTCAAGCAGATACGTGTAAGAGAAATCGTGAAACTGAATCTGAAGAATAAATTTCTCTTCAGATGATGTTGACAAGTGTGTGTCATATATGTTGAGTTTTTCTCAATGACTATGAACCAACTGCTGTAGCCAGTGATATGTTCAACCGATTCGACCTCACCAAACCTACTCGATGGCATCTAGTTTTTTCTGATAAAGAACTGAACTATCTCGAACGCGCAATTGGAATCTCTTTCTTTGCCGGGTTAACTGCACTTTGTGCGCAACTTTATCTCCCCGTGAATTGGACACCAGTTCCATATACATTCCAGACATTTGCCGTAATGGCAACCGGAGTGTATCTTCGTCGAAACGATGCCTTTCTCTCAGGCGGCCTGTATTTGCTTGTTGGAGCACTAGGAGCGCCGGTCTTTGCCGGAGGTGGCGATGCGCTGTTTTCCGGAAACATGCTCGTTGTAACTGGAGGATATCTCATCGCCTTTCCCTTTGCATCTGCTCTGGTAGCAGAAGGCCTTGACCGTTCAAGAAAAGCAGGAGTTGCTGATTTGAAAGCTCAAATCATATGCTGGTCTTTCGCCATGATTCCGGTGTACATCTTCGGAACATTGTGGTTGGCCGAAGCCCTCAATCTAGACTTGCCTGTAGCCTTTGATTTGGGTACGAAGCCGTTCCTTCTCTGGGATTTCGGCAAGATTTTATTGCTTGGCTTGGTGACAACAAAAGTGTGGTCTTACGAGCCCTTTGATGATGAATCGGATGAAGAAGTTGACTCGATTGAGTGAACTCTCACACCGTAGTTTCACACCGTTTCATTCATGGATAGGGCGCGCCCGTCTCTACTCATGGGCAGCGTTGGCGACCTCTACCACCACTTCTTGGAGGCGGTTGACCAAGCGGCTATTTCTAGTGCTGCATGGCGTGGTCTTGGTGAAAAAGACAAGGCTGATGAGGCTGCAGTCGAAGCCATGCGTCGAACCTTCGACAATGTGCCTTTTGATGGCCGTGTTGCAATTGGTGAAGGTGAGCGAGATGAAGCCCCTATGCTCTACATCGGTGAAGAGATTGGCAGCATGGTTGGCGTAGCAGGTGCTGCGCAAATCGACATTGCAGTTGACCCTCTTGAATGCACCAATAACTGTGCATCAAACTCTCCAAATTCAATCGCAGTTCTTGCTGCTGCACCTCGAGGAACTCTCTTGCATGCCCCTGATTGTTACATGGATAAAATTGCAGGTGGCCCAGAACTGGTTGGTCATATCAGCCTTGATGGTGATGTTGCCTACAACCTTGAGCAAACTGCTGCTGCACTTGACAAATTAGTATCGGACGTCCGTGTGGTTGCCCTTGACCGAGAGCGTCATTCTCAACTGTTCAAAGAGATCCGAGCCAGTGGCGCACAACTCGAATTGATGGGTGATGGTGATGTTTCTGGAGCAATCTGGGCAGCGCGTCCTGATGGACCGTTCGATTTGTTGATGGGCATTGGAGCAGCACCTGAAGGTGTTATCTCTGCTACTGCAATTCGTGGACTTGGTGGCGTGTTTGAAGGGCGTCTTGTGTTCCGTTCTCCCGAAGAAGAGGCTCGTGCAGAGAACATGGTCGGTGATGATTTGACTCGTCTATGGGAAGCGCATGATTTGTGCAAGAGTGAAAACGCAATATTTGCAGCATCGGGCGTCTGTGAAGGTTACCTTCCTGCGGCGATTCTTGGTGAAACGCACACCACAACCTTTGGCGAAATCATCGATGTAGAAAGTGGAGCAGTTCGAAGAATTGAAACCACTCGAAAATTATAGATGAACAAATACAGAATAGGGCCCTTGTATAGTGTGTCGTATCTAAGGCTAGCCTCTGAGAATCCTAAGAGTCGAATATTCCTTATTTGGTAGTGAATAAAATGACTAACTATGTGTGGGAAATTGGGGCGTAAAGTACATTATCTAGATAATCATGGGTCCATCATGGACTCGCGTAATGCAATAATAATGGCCCTTTTGTTCGGATTAAGTTCCTTTAGTGGAATTATATCACCTATACCAGTAAGCGCAGACAGTGCTGCCGGTGGTAATGATGCTGCAGACAGTGAATCTACAGCTACTGTAATCTCTAGTGAGAACACTTGGTATTATGGAGAAGTTAACAATTCGGACGATGAGTATGATTTCTACGCCATTGACCTTGAAGCAGCCGACACCATGGAAATTGTGATTACAGTACCACAAAACGACATAATAGATTTCGAATATTGGCTGGACGGGAACAACCCTAATGGTGTCTCTAGCGCAACCGGGAATTCATATTACTTCAATGAGTCTAACGATGGAGGCGACACAAAAACACTGGTTCTCCTGTTCGCGAATAGGAATATTCTTGTTGAACAAGAATACTGTTTCAAGGTGAACCAAGATGATAATTTGACATCTGCCCTAAATGCCAATCCATGTGCTCCTGTAGTTCCTGCGGTCTCGGTATATGGAAACACAGAAGGTACAAGCATAATGTGGGATATTAGTTTTGTAAACTTGACCATTGACACCGAAGTCACATTAAACTATTCAGTAACACATGATAACGAACCTCAAGAAGATAGCAGCATATCATGGACTGCTGAATCTGATTATGGCAGTGAATCTATTGAAACTGATTTTGTGACTGCAGGTGAATGGTGCTTGGATGCAACATTTTGGCAACATGACCAACCTCAGCATGTAAGTGATTCTTTATGCATCACTATCGAGGAACCAAGCAATAGTGTAGTAAATATTGATTGGATTGATACAACCGCATTTTTCGGCGCTGGAGAGGCTAACTTTTCAGTGCACTCTGAAGGAATTTGGACTGCATATTGGGGGATTATTTCTTACTCATCCGAGCCCCCACAATGGAATACTAGTAGAGGTTGGTGGGATGCGGATGTTAGTGGAGGCCTCTCCACAACAACTGAAAATGGTGATCATACTTGGAATTTCGAAAGAATGGAAGAGTATGGTGCATTGAATGCTCAAGCATGTTATGTGCTGATTATTTCTCTGTTTGACGGCACAACTGGAAATGCCTCGGCCCAATCAACCCCGGCAATAGGCTATCCTGCATCGACTGATTTTGAACTCTTCCAACTCGACCCTATGTCAGAAGAAGATTGTGAGATGGGTTGGGATAATACTACAGAAGAACCGTATTTACTTGTTGATACTGACCAGAGACATTGGAGTGGCACTGAAGATGTCATTATTTCATTTGAAGCGGGTGGCTTAGATACATCAATTGAATGGGTTATGGAATTTGATCTCTATTCCATTCGAGAAGACGGTTCTAAGGATAGTATAGGAGTTGAACTGGTCGAAAACGACCCTCGATATGGCATTGAAGTAGACTCTAGTGGAACGGCTTTATTCGAGTTTAATTTTGGTACATCCGGTTCGGGTGAACTAAGTGATAATTGTTATTCGCTAGAATTTGATATCACCGATAAAGAAACATTAGGAACCTATACGATTGGTCCTTTCGAATTATTGTATTCAGTTGGAACTGGTGATTGTGGTGACGAAACTGGAAATAATACCGATAATGATTGGTGTGACCAGTTAGAAGGTTTTGCTGGCGCAGTTTGGGATTCGTTACTCACCTATGCAGTAGGCGATGTTGTAGAATATCCTGCTAATTCTGGCCAGTTCTACAAGGCTAAGTCCCCGACTAGTAGTGATAACCCTTCACAAAATAGTGATGCTTGGAACGGTCCATGTTCCTGTGAAGATATTTGGATGGGACAAGTTTGGAGCCCTACAGATACCTTTGGACAATGGGAAATTGTCCAAGATAGTGGCAAATTGTGGATTTCCAAGTTGAACAGTAATAGTGGTCATCAGCCTTCATCATCACCAAATTGGTGGCGTGCATGTTCTTCTGAGTGTGCACTTGCTAATGGTACAGCAGGATGGTGGTATGACCAGACTCAAGAACAATATCAATTGGGTGATGTTGTAGAATATCCTGCAGATTCAGGAAATTATTTTGTTAGCACAATGAATGGTAATACTGCTCATCCTACTAATGGTGAATTACGTGGTTGGGTTGAATGTAGTTGTAGTGATATATGGGAAAGTGGAGATCAACCTCAATGGGATGCTAGTGAGCATTATGAAACGTTTGAGGTTGTAGAACATAATGGAGAATATTATGTTCGAACTTTCGCTTATAATATGCCATTCTCAACCACTCCAGAGCCAGGTGTTAATCCTACTTGGAGAGCAGCTTGGAAGAAATGCGATCCTGGAAGATGTGATTCAACAGGCCCTTATTCACAAATATATGCTAATATGGGATTCTATGACAAAGGAGTTTCAGTGGCAGCATCATTTGGTTCTGCAAAGATTTGGACTTCTAAGGTTCATAACAATGATGTGTCACCACCGGGCACAGGATTCTATGCACCGACTTGGTTAGCTTGTTTCAAAGATCCAAGGCCTCCAATTAGACCTGAACTTGTAGCAGGTGATTGGATAGGTCCTCCTGGGGAGGGAGATGATGATGATATTCGCAAATATGCTCGGATAATGAAAGGCTCAGTTGTATCATATACCGATGATGTTACAGATAAGAGAGTAGACGATAAAAGGTCTGGAGAACGTTGTGCAGATATTGATTTC
>Ga0302122_10000085_pt1 | contig 46108 bp, 42 predicted proteins | sample CB21_SCM_MG_FD_203115 | JGI IMG/M metagenome (GOLD analysis project Ga0302122, IMG submission 203115) | Marine microbial communities from Western Arctic Ocean, Canada - CB21_SCM | ecosystem: Environmental > Aquatic > Marine > Oceanic | place: Canada: Western Arctic Ocean | collected 2017-09-28 | reverse complement strand
ATGCGCTCGACGCTGAGAGTAAGGCGATCTTTGACGACATCGACGCTCGTGTGCGTTCCGGGGCGATCACCATCCCCGACGAGACAGAAGGTGCTGTCACCATCGGGGCGGTCGGTTCAGCGGCGGACATTGACGTCGAGTCGATCGGCTGCACGCCGGGCACGGCGGCGCCGGCCGGGGAGTCGTTCAGAGTGGCCCTGTTCACACCTGGCACCGCCGACGATCTGAGCTGGTCCAATGCGTGGGACGATGGTGCCCAATTGGCGGCGGCAGCGAATCCGCTGATCGAGATCACACATGTCGAACTCCTCAACGAGGCAGATGCTTTTGTTCAGCAGGGTTCTGCTTTCGCCGAGGAGGGCTTCGATTTCTTAATCTTCGCCCACGGCGCCATGGTGGATCCGGCACTCGAGGTGGCGACGAACTTCCCCGACACCCAGATATGTCTTTCGCCCCATCACGCGTCGCAGGAAATGCTGGCTGCGACACCGGACAATCTGTGTTGGATCGACATCGATCAGCACAATGCCAACTTTCTCACCGGCGTAATCGCCGCACTGGTTACTAAAACTGGGAAGGTCGGCACTATCAACGGGTTCGAGTTTCCCGCGCTGACCCGCCAACCCGAGGGATTCCACCTCGGTGCGCGCTGCGTGAACCCGGACATCGGATTCAGCCAGGAGTACATCAACACGTGGACCGATACCGCCGTTGCCAAGGCCGCCACCCAGGCCCTGATCGCGGGAGGCGCGGATGTCATCATGTCGGCCACCGACTCGGCGGTGCTCGGGATCATCGATGCTGCGCAGGAAGCTGACTCCCAAGTTTGGGTTGTGCCGGCCTATTACGACAGCATCACGCTCGGACCCGACGTAGTGCTTACGTCGTCCGTTCACGGCCTCGCCGAAGCCGCAACTGCGATGATTGAGCGGGCCTTTGCCGGAGAGATAGGTCCGGCTTCGTTCCATTCGTTCGACGCGACGAACAATCCCGGCATTGTCGCCGCACCGCTATATGACAACGCCGATGCGCTCGACGCTGAGAGTAAGGCGATCTTTGACGACATCGACGCTCGTGTGCGTTCCGGGGCGATCACCATCCCCGACGAGACAGAAGGTGCTGTCACCATCGGGGCGGTCGGTTCAGCGGCGGAAATTAACGTCGAGTCGATCGGCTGCACGCCGGCCAACTAGAACCGCTTCAAATCAGCAACTAGAACCGCTTCAAATTAGAGGGAGAACGTAGGACATGGCGCAAAACGATCGTGTAGCAGTTTGGGGCGGCGAACCCAAGCCGCTCATGCCGTACAGCCCGGCGATAGCTGCCGGCGGCTGGGTGTTCGTAGCCGGTCAGCTGGCGTCGGACTTCGTCTCCGGCCTGGCGCCCGAGGCCGGAGGCGACGGCAGAAACCCCAACAGCTACAACCACCTCGAGCTCCAGTCTCGGTATGTGCTCCAGAACTTGGAGGAGACGCTCAAGGCGGCCGGATGTGACATCGGGACAGACATTGTCCGGATTTATCAATGGTTCACATCACCCCATCCGACGATCGAGGAGTTCTCCCGCGGTAACTCGTGGCCCCAGATCAGCATTACGCCCTACCTGCGGACTCGCGACGAATTTGTGCACCCGCCGAGGCCAGCCTCGACGGGCATGGGTATCCGGGAATCCGGCCTACTGGTGAACAAGACGATCCTCGAGGTCGACATGATCGCCATCCCCGGGGGTGGAAGCGTTGGCTTCGAGGTCCCTGATGGTGTGGCGTCACCGCTGGCAGGGTATTCACCTGCGATCCGGCGCGGCGACTGGATCTTCTGCGCCGGTGAGATCCCTGTCGACTGGTCGGGGGATTTCAACCAGCCAAACAATATGGGCCCTCCCAGCGGCATCGCACCCGACGCTCGGATCAATCCGTACTTCTGGTATGGATCCGAGATAGAGAGTCAGACCGACTTTGTGCTCCAGAAGCTGGAGAAGATCGTCAACTCCGCTGGCGGGTCCATGAAGAATACGGTGAAAGCAACCGTCTATCTGGCAAGTCCGAACGACTTCGAAGGGATGGAGAGGGTCTGGAAGCAGTGGTTCCCGAAGGATCCGCCGGCCAGGGTGGTTATCCCATACATGGGCCTCGGCGGTATGGGCAGTCGCATCGAGATCGCGCTGAAGGTTCTCGCCGACGACGCCTCCATAAAGAAGGAGACGATCGAGACCTCCGATGCTGTCGAGCCGCCATGGCACGAGCCGCAGGCGGTCAAAGCCGGCGACTTCTTATTCATGTCGACTGCTATGGCCTACGACGAGATGGGCAATCTACCGAAGTCGGTGCAGCGCCATCCCGAGTTTCCATGGTACAAGCAGCCGCCGAAGCTGCAGATGGAGTACCTGATGGAGAACACGGCGGCGATCTGTGAGGCTGCGGGCACGAGCTTGGAGAACATCGTCAGACGGCAGTGTTTCCACGACGACTTCACCCACTTCCAGCAGTCAATCGAGCAGTGGTCAACGTACTTCCCGGGAGACAGGCCAGCATCTACGACCCTGGAAATCGGTGGGCCGCTACAGGTTCCGGGCGCCCAATTCATCTTGGATCTGATCGCTTACGTTCCACCGAAGTGAACTACGGGGCGTAGCCGATCAGATCGAGCAGAAATTGCGCGTTCTCGATGTCAAGCCAGCGATCTCGATCGTCGTGATCGCTGGCTTGATGTCGGGGCACCCCCGTCGGGCCACACCGCCTCGATCAAAGGTTTTGCCAGCGTGGACCTCCTGGGTCTCCCGCGACACTATTTCAACTCAGAGATAGAGCAGATCTGCAATCTTGGTCAAATCCTGCCACTGGCGATCACACCGGTGAGAACCTAAGATAAGCCCACAGTCGGCGACAAAATGGGGAATTCATTCAAATGAAGAGCGACATGTACATATACCTTGAGGGACGTGATCGAAAGGTCCTTCCTTCGGGAACAAGCAACTTCGAAGATGTCTTCGAACGCTGGCTCGATCCTGAAAAGACAGCGATCGCGTGCATCGACATGCACCGCGGTCACATCGGCCCCGAAGAAAACCTCACGTGCCCAGCGCCCCGAGCCCGCGCAAAGATTCCCGCGCATAACATGTTTCATCGAATGGCCCGCGACATCGGAATTCCGATTATCCACGTGCAACACTGGCAGCGCCACGGCGGGATCGATGACCTCAACTCCAAGCATCACAACCGGATGGGCAATTGGCGAGTCATGTACGAGCTCTACCTGCCGCCCAACCCCGCCATGAACGAGCACAGCTGGGAAGGTACGAAGTGGCTCGATCTCCTCGTCGATGAGGAAGAAGGCGATTACTACGTCCGCACCAAGAAGCGCCTGTCTGCGTTCGTCCCTACCGATTTAGAGTTCCTGCTGCGCCAGCTCGACGTGCACAACCTTGTATTGACCGGCACCTACACCGATGCATGTGTCCTATCGAGCGCCTTCGACGCCGCAAACAGGGATTTTCGGGTCATCGTGCCCGGCGATATTGTCGCTGGAGCAAGTCAGGAGGCCGAAGACGCCGCGCTCATGATCACTGCACTGCACCTTGGTCTCGTCACCGACGGGCCCGCGCTCATTCGAGAATGGTATGCCCGAAAGGGTGTCGAGATCCCGGCGGAGTTGGAAGGTGTCACGAAGATGAGCGAAGCCTCTGGGGAGCAAGACGACGCCGTCAGCTCGTCATAACCGCGTGCTCGGCGAGCCAATCGCCGACCGTGGCCATAAACCTGGCTGCCTCCTCCATTAGGAAGAAGTGGCTCGAGTCTTCGAACATGACGGTCTTCGACCCGTTGATGCCGTCGGACATCCAACGCGTCGCCGTCGGCGAACAGATCGGATCCTTCCCGCCGGCCATGATCAGTGTCGGGCATCCGATCTCGTTCAGGCGGTCGATCGTGTCGTGTTCAAGACACGCGTGATTCTGGCGTACGTAACACTCGGGTAGACGGGTTTCGCCGCCGATCAACCCAAGGACACGTTCGATCGTCTCGGCGTTCTCGTTGTAAAATTCGGGCGATACAAAGTTCTGGACCGAGTGCCGAGCATGGTCACCCCAATGGTTGCGCCACTCGAGCACCTCGCGCATATTGGTCAACACCCGGTTGCCCACCGGATCGATCTTGGCGAACGAGGCACACATGATGAGGGTGTGAACTCGCTCGGGCGCGAGCAACGCCATGTGCTGGGCGATAGCACCTCCCATCGATCGGCCCAAGATATGCGCTTTGTTGATTCCGACTGCGTCCATCAATGCCAGCGTGTCCTTGGCCATGTCTTCGGTCGTGATCATCTCGTCGACCTGAGTGCTTTGCCCGGCCCCTCGATTGTCGAATGCGAGCACCCGGTGATCTTCGGCCCATGTTGGCATCTGGGCTTCCCATGCCTTGTGGTCCCCGGCCAAACCGTGGATCAAGACGAGAGGGAAGCCCCTCCCCGCCTCGACATAGAAGATCTCGTAGCTACCAACGGCTGCGGTCGGCATAAATTATCCTCACGATGTCTTGTTCCAGGGTACGTTGGCCCGGTCGTACAGTCCGGCGCCCGAGAGCATTCTGTCGGCGATTATCTTCGCTTCTTTCAGAACCTCCATCTCGCGATCGAAGGCCAGCTCGGACATCTCGCCGATTGCCGTGATCGAGTCGTCCTCGATTCGAACGAACCCATTGGTGAATACGTTCCGATCGCCATCGACAGAGACGACGTAACCGTTCGTGATCAGCGTTGTGCCCATGTCAGACCGCGGTGTAGGCACCGTCAACGAACAGGAGGTGACCGTGAACGAAATCGGACGCAGCCGATGCCAAGAAGACGGCTGCACCGGCGATGTCGCTGGGCTGGCCGACCCGACCCGCGGGAACCGCTGGCAGGAAGCCCTTCAGGAAGTTCTCGTCGTCGAGAAGATATGCGTTCATCTCGGTTCGAACGGCGGCAGGGGCGATGGCGTTCACGTTCACGCCGTGAGCCGCCCACTCGCTGGCGAGAGCCCGAGTCAGCTGCATCACACCGCCCTTCGACGCGCAGTAGACCGCGAACTCGGGAAAGCCGACAACGCTGAAAGTGGACGCCAAGTTGATGATCTTGCCCGACCCCGCCTCCAGGAAGGCTCGACCGCCGGCCTGACAACAAAAGAAAAGCGCCTTCAGGTTGGCGTCGAGAATCGCGTCCCAATCTTCCTCGGTCACATCGAGCGACGGCGCTGTGAGCTGAATGCCGGCCGAGTTCACGAGGATGTCGAAACCCCCGATGGCAGCGGACAACTCGGTGAACAGGTCGGGGATGTTGGCAACCTCGGTCAGATCGGCGACCTTCGTAGCCGCAGTCCGGCCCTTGGCCCTCACCTCAGCCGCCGTACCGTCAAGCGTCTCGGCGGTACGGCCGATCACGGCCACGTCTGCACCATGTTCGGCAAAAGCGACTGCGATCGCCTTTCCTATCCCCCGACCACCACCGGTAACGATTGCTTTTTTACCGGCCAGTTCGCTGGCACTCACTACATGACTCCATTCGGTTTATCGGATCTTGTATGCGCCGTCGGCCGCCGCCTGATCTAAGTGCCTGGGGCCCTGCATGAACTGCTGGATCCACCAACTAAAGAAAATATAGCGCAGTACGTCTGCGTCGCTCAAGCCGTACTCGCCGTCGGCGACGAGCTCGTCGAGCAGCGTGCGGTGCTCAGGGCTCAGTTTGACCGGAACATCGGTGATCGAGATCGGGTAGTTCGTGAACGACGCGTCAAACGTCGGGTCTTTACTCAACTCTCGATCGACCTTGATCGGTCGTTCCGCGAAGTCGGCTGTTTTCAATTGCGTGGCGAAGTTCCCGAGTTCGGGGCGATCGCCGAACTGCTCGAGGTCGCGAGGGTGCCCCTCGTAGACGGCGATGCGCAGTGGCTTGAGCTCGAAATTGCTGGTGGCCATGATGTCTGCGCCGCACACGTTGGGCACCGCAAGCAAATCAATCAGAGCCACTATCTCCACGTAGTCGCCCTCGTCAGCGTTGTTGGAGGCAATGAATGGATGCCCGGCTGGATCGATGCCCGTGTGCATGAAGAAGTTGAACGAGTCGTGAACGTCGTCGCTCGTCAAGCCATACTCCCGCTGAGCTTCGGCTTGGATGTCGTGACAATTGGTGTGTACCGGGGCACCGAACTGGTACTCGAAGAGAAGTCCGCTGCAGCGTGGATAGAGCACATCGTTGGTCCCGACCGTGTCGGTGACGATGGCAGCTATAGGGCGATCACGAGGGGGTGCCGACCATAAGAAATCTCCGGTTGTCGGATGCATACCGTGCATGTGCCTGGTCCGACCGGTGTGAAAGTGTTCCTTGTAATCGTGCAGGTTGAAACAATTGAAGTCGGCACACTGACCGCCCTTGCCCACCTGCTCGATACGCAACACTTGGCCGGCGAGCAACTCGACCGCCTTGCCCGTCGCCGGTTCCATGACTTGTTCGTAGAGCAACTTTCGATCACTCATGGTCGTTGGTCCCGGTGGAACTCCTCAAGGGAGCGCAGAAGGATCTCGGCGCGGTTCTGGGCACCGAGTCTTTCGACCGTCCTGTCAATGAGCTCGAGTTGCTGTTGGTTGAGTCGGACGGTGACTTCGTCGGACTTGCTCATGAAGGGTCTCCCTCGATTATGGCCACAGCATCAATTTCGACGAGGAGGTCAGGGTTGACGAGACTCGTGATCCCGATCGTAGAACTGACGGGTGGGTCCACAGGAAAGTATCGAGCCCGCACGACTTGAACGTCGGGGAGATGCGTCATATCGGTCAGATATACCGTCAGCCGCACCACGTCGGCGAGGGTTGCCCCTCCGGCCGCGAGCACCCTCTCAAGATTCTCAAGCGTCGCTTCGGTTTGGGCGCCGGGGTCTCCCTTACCGATCACTTCTCCCCACTCGTCCAGCGCGACCTGCCCAGCTACCCAGACCGTGCGGCCGGGGGCGCTGATTACGCCTTGTGAGAACGGCTGGGGATGATCGAACCCCGCATCGGCCGGATTCCAAACACCCTCCGGGCGAAGAACGGACCTATCGACCATCAGGTTTGACTCCCCTCAACTTGGTGGTAACCCGGACCCTAGTGCACTCAGAAGTTGCAGTATCAGGAGTTGCAGAGGCTGCGGATCGCTCGCTGTTGCCGTCGACCTCGACTGAGACCGCTTGGTCAGGCGTCGGGGATGCGGGGCACCATAACCCAGTTGGGACGATCCGGTCCGAAGTGCACGGTCACCTGGTTGTCGAATACTTCTGGTGGCCGGTTCCTGACATCGTCGTGGATAAAGGGTCCACATCCGGTCAGCTCGTTCTTGAAGTTGGACAGGCTCATACCGCTAGTGTCACCACCCCATACATAGTCGCGTCCGCGAATCGAGAAACCGATTCGATACCCGGGCGGAATGACGATCGAAGTGGGCCAGATCTCAATGTCGAGTGCGTACACCTCACCAGGTGTCAGCGGCTGCTCCTCGTCGTGAGTGTGATACGGGCGCCACTCCTCGGATAGAGCGTCGTCGAGCTTGCGATGAGACGCTCGCAGCCATCCCTGTGCGATCGGCGTATGAGGATCGATCGCGCCCATGAAGGTTACTTCCTCACCGTCGGGGTCGAAGACGCCTACGACCAAGAACAGATCGGCATCGGCTGTTGACGACGAGATGTGCAGTTTTGCTGAGAGCGGACCGGTGATCTCGGTCTCCTCGGCCATCGGCGTCGAGTAAAACGTGAGGCCATCACCCATCGCGTCGTACGTGATCGTCGCATCGTCGCCGACTGGATCGTCCACCAGTGACAAGTTGGATGGGTCGAGATGCAACTTGGTCCAGTCGGTTCTGGAAATTGGCCAATCAGTCTCGCCCCGCTCGACAAAGCGGTCGATATGGCGAATCAGTAACTGCACCCGCGGTTGTCCGTCCCATGCTGAATCGTCGCCCTTGAGGTACTTCGCAAAGAATCGCTTCTGTAATTGCACCCCGTAATCGGTGTAGTACTCGGTCCAGTGTTCGATGCCATGGGATTCGAGCCACTTCTCCGTCGATGCTGCTCGGATATACGACTCGAAATTACCGCGCGGATGTAATCCCTGCCCTCCCCAATTGGAAGCCGAAAGAAACGGAACGGTGACCTTGGACCAGTCAGGCGAACGATCCTTGTGGTATTCATCGTCCAACGGGTGAGACGCTATCTCGTTACCAAAATCGCAGCGATTGGCAGCTAACTCTTCGTCGCTCAACGTTTCGGGTCCGGCAACCAACTCTCCCGTTACCACGCTTCTGGCCCCGCGCTCGCCGACACCGTGCTGAACGGTCATGACCTGCATGTCGTACCAGTTGTCCCAGAAAGTCGAGAGGATTCCACCGTGGAACGTCATGTCGCGATACCAGTCGGCTGCCCCCTCCCATGGGATCATTGCAGCCAAGTGCGGCGGCTGAAGTGACGCCACATGCCACGAGTTGATGCCGTAGTAAGAGATCCCCGAAAGGCCGACCTTGCCATCGCTCCATGGCTGGACCCCGGCCCATTCAATGCAGTCGTAGAAGTCCTTAGTTTCACGGGGCGAGAAATGATCGATGTAACCCGGGCTACGACCAGCGCCCCGGGAGTCAACACGCACGCAGACGTAGCCGTCCGGAACCCACTTCTCCGGATCACACACCTCCCAACTCTGATACTTGTTGGTCGATCCGGCCACGACGTCGGGATGTTCTTCTGCCATTCGGTTCCACGCGCTCGGGTAGCCGTCCTGAAAGGCAAGCCCCTTCGCGTAGGGCCCATAGCTGAGAATTACGGGGTATTGACCGTCATCGTCCGGTCGATAGACGTCGGCGCGAAGCTCGAGGCCGTCGTCGACCTCTATCACCACGTCCCAGTCGACTCGCATCCCGTCCCGAACTTCACTGGTTGTGGTCATAGCTCCCCATTTGTTGTCGGTGGCGGAACTATAGATTCATAGCAACGCGCATGCAGAACCCTAGGCGTTGTTGCCGTATCCACTCAGACTGAAGCGACGTTGACGAAGCCAACGATCGAGTCGCTTCGCCAGGGCGACCACCGCTGCGCGATTCACAACGCAGGTGGGCGAGGCGAACGCAACTTGACCGTTGAGCCGTAAAGGAATCATCGGCGGCGCGTGCGCTGGGACTTCGGTGATTGCACCTACGGTGGAGTTCACGCTCGGATGCTGCAGTCACCGTCGCGGAAACGGCCCACCGGCCACAAGTCTGACCATTTATAGATGGTCTGTTTATAGATGGTCTGTAATTTGAGGTAGGTTAAGCACTGTTAAATTTCAATCCGATCGAAGAAGGTAAAAGGTAATTTGAGTATTCTTGGAAACGCCGTCGCCCGCATTGAGGATCGTGACCTACTGACCGGGAGGCGCCCTTTCACCGCCGATCTGGCCAACAGCGATACGTTGCACGCCACATTCGTACGCTCCGACATTGCCCACGGTCGGATCGTAGGCATAACCCACCCGGAGAATGTCCATACCGGCGCCTCCTTGGCGCTGCCCCCACTCGTGCCGTGGCCGCCAACGCCAGACCGCTACGCCCGTCCGCTCCTTGCAATCGACACCGTGCGTTACGTTGGCGATCCGTTCGCAGTCGCGCTGGGCGAAACTGCAGCCGAAGCGGTCGACTTAGCCACTCAAGTCATAGCCGACATCGAGCCCATGACCGCTGTGATCGACGCCGAGCAAAGCGAGGAGATCGCCTACGAGACCGAACCGTTGATCGACGACGGCGTGCTCGATGAAGCCGAGATCGTGATCGAAGCGCGGTTCGTGAATCAAAAGCTGGCGCCGGTACCAATGGAGACCAACAGCATCCTTGTCGTCCCACGGAAGGATCGCGCCGGGCTCGACATCTGGGTGTCCACCCAGTTCCCATGGGACATCAGGAACTCGGTCGCCGCCGCGCTCAAGTTGGAACCAAGCAGCGTCAGGGTGATTGCGCCTGCCGTCGGGGGCGGCTTCGGAGCGAAGGGGCATACCTATCCCGAACACATCGTCGTGGCCGCGCTGGCGCTTCGCCTCGGACGATCGATCGTCTGGACCGAGACCAGGTCCGAGAATCTCGTGAACATGACCCATGCCCGCGGGCAGATTCAGTACGTGACACTCGGTGCCAAGCGCGACGGTTCTGTGACAGGCATTCGCGTCAAGGTGATCGCCGATGCTGGTGCATATCCCCACGTTGGCGCCTGGCTGACGGATTACACGCGCCTCATGGCCACCGGCTGCTATCGAATTCCTCGGGTGGACTTCCGGGCGCGCAGCATGGTTACGAATACGGCTGTTGTCGGTGCATATCGCGGGGCCGGCCGTCCTGAGGCAACGGCGTATCTTGAGAGGGCGATGGATCTGCTGGCAGCTGAGCTCGACATCGACCCGGTCGAGATACGTCGCCGCAACCTGCTTGAGGCCCACTCGACCGCTCATCGCACTCCGAGCGGTGCGGTCTACGACTCGGGGAACTACAAGGCGAGCCTCGACAAGGTCGTGGAGCTCTCCGGGTATGAGACATTGCGAAGTGAACAAGCCGAACGCCGCGCTGGGGGCGATCACCGGCTGCTGGGCATTGGAGTGTCGACATATATCGAAGTGACCGGCAACGGTCCGAGTACGGAATATGGCTCAGTTGCAATCGAACCAGACGGATCCGTAATCTTGAAATGTGGCGTCACATCCACCGGACAGGGTCACCAGACGACCTACGCCCAGATCGCATCCGAGCGGCTCGGATTGCCGCTTGATCTCATCCGCTTGGTCCAGTCTGATACAGAACTGGTGCCCAGGGGAGCGGGCACATACGGGTCTCGGTCGCTTCAACTGGCCGGCAGCGCCATCGATCGAGCCACTGAGGAACTCGTCGAGCAGGCGCGACGTATTGCGGCTGACCGTCTGGAGGCGAGCCTTGCAGATGTTGTCGTCCACCCGGGTATCGGCGTGGGGGTCATAGGCAGCCCGGCAAGCGCTATCACATGGTCCGATCTTGCGCCTCTGGCCGTCGAACACGATTTCGATCAAGCGGGTCGCACCTACCCATTCGGAGCGCATGTGTCGGTCGTCGAAGTCGACAGCGAAACCGGTGCAGTGAGTATTATTCGTCACATCACCGTTGACGACGCTGGCAATATCATCAATCCGCTTCTGGCCGAGGGCCAGCAGCACGGGGGTATCGCCCAAGGTGTGGCTCAATCCTTGTGGGAACAGATGGAATACGACGAAGACGGCCAACCGAGAACTTCGACCCTGATCGACTACCTGGTGCCGTCCGCAGCCGAGCTTCCGTTCTTCGAGACCCACACGATGTCGACTCCGACTCCGTTGAATCCACTGGGAGCAAAAGGCATCGGCGAGGCGACAACGATCGGATCAACACCCGCGATTCACGGAGCGGTGCTCGATGCTCTTGCGCCCTTTGGCGTACACAGGCTAGATATGCCGCTTACCCCTTCGAAGATATGGATGGCGATCAATGCATGACATTTCGCAGGTCAATGGTTTTCCGCGCTACTCGGCCGGAGAGATGGCCCGAAGACACGGTGCGATCAACGCGTTGATGTCCGAGCACGACCTCGACGCGGTGCTGATCGGAGGCGCTACCGGAGCCCACGACACGACGGTCCAATACTTCTGTAACTGGCCCCCGCTGTTTCCGGTATACCTCGTATTTCCTCGAGACAACGAGCCGATTCTGTTCGTACGATTGTGGAATCACCTCCCGGACGTCGAGCGGGTGTCGACCGTAGAGGATGTCCGTTATGGCGGTGATACCCACGGTGACCTGGTGGACAACGTTGCCGCTCTACTCACGTCGGCGGCACGCATCGGCACGATCGGTGTCGTTCCCTACACCGATGCGGCCGTCCTGGGCACCGAGCGCCTGGTTGACCTGAATACCGACTACCAATCGATGCGCCTGGTGAAGACCGAGGAGGAAATGCGCTACGTGCGCATCGCGTCCGACATGAATGACGCCGCTGTCGCTGCTCTTGCTTCGGCGACCCGTCCAGGCATGAACGAATGCGACCTGGCCCGCGTTGTCGAGGATGTCTACCTCGACAAACGAGGTACCAACCTTATCCACTTCACCCTCACTACTTCGATGGCCGATCCCGAGTTCTTCGTCCCTCATCAGTATCATCCGGACCGGATTATCCAAGCGGGCGATGTTCTCGTCACGGAGATCAGCACTAACTTCTGGGGCTATAATGGGCAGATACTCAGGACCCTCGCGATAGCTGGAGAGCCGCCACCGCTATACCTCGAGATGTACGATGTTGCCGAACGCACATACACTGCAATTACGGAAATCATGCGGGCCGGAACCAGCGTTGGTGAGGTGCTCGACCGGGCAGAGGCAATCAACGCCGCTGGATTCGACATATGGGACGATCTCGTACACAGTTACGGTGGCGGCGGCTACCTTCCACCAGTCATTCGCACCCGATCGAACCGCGGAGCCACCCATGACGACGACTGGGTCTATCCCGAGGGGGCGGTCGTCGTGGTCCAGCCGAACGTGATCTCCCTACCCGCACGCGCCGGGGTTCAGGTTGGAAACTCGATGTGGCTCCGAGCCGATGGTGTCGAGGTGACCCAAAAGCATGCGAGGGAACTGATCCGTTGTGGCTGATTCAGCTGTAAAACTACGAGGGATCTCGAAGCGGTACGGAGACACACAGGCCAACGACGGGGTTGATTTCGATCTGAGGGTAGGCGAAATTCACGTCCTGCTTGGCGAGAACGGAGCCGGCAAGACCACGCTCATGAACATCATGTTCGGGCACGTGCTTCCTGACGAGGGGACGGTCGAAGTCAACGGTCGCCCGGTCGTCATCGAATCGCCGAATGACGCGTTGGCTCTCGGCATCGGAATGGTCCACCAACACTTCTCTCTTGTTCCCCCATTTACGGTCGCAGAGAACATCGTCCTGGGTTCCCGTTCCGCCCTTGACCCGAACCTCCAACCCGGTGCCGTGCGCCGAGAGATAGCCGAACTCGCCGATCGCTACCAGATGCCCATCGATCCAGCGACAAAGGTGCGTGACCTTCCGGTCGATCTTCAACAGCGGGTAGAGATATTGAAGGTGCTCTACCGGGGTGCGAAGATTCTGATACTCGACGAGCCCACGTCGTTGTTGGGCCCTGCCCAGATCGAGAATCTTCTTGGCCTACTCGACGACCTGCGATCGACAGGCCATTCGATCGTCCTGGTGACCCACAAGCTGGCCGAAGTGATGCAGCTGGCCGACCGGGTCACTGTGATCAGGCAGGGCAAGAAGGTCATCGAGGTGGAGAGCGGGCAGTTTGACCAACAAACACTCACCCGGGCGATGACCGGCCACGACATAAGTGCGATCGAGGTGACACACACCGAGCTTGATGAGACGATCGGTGGGGTTCTCACTGTCACCGATCTGGTCACAACTGGCCAGGGGGGAGGCGCTCTCGATGGGATCAGCTTGTCCGTGCGGGCCGGCGAGATTCTCGGCGTCGCCGGAGTCGAGGGAAACGGCCAGCGGGACCTCGTCGATGCCATCACCGGCCTGATCGGCCTGGAGTCGGGCAAGGTCCAAATAGCGGGTGAGGACCTCACCGGCTCCGATTCTGCTCATCTGAGGAATCGTGGGCTGGCGGTGATTCCCGAGGATCGCCAAGGTTGGGGACTGATTCTCGATATGACGCTTGCGGAGAACATCGCAATCAACGAGATCCCCGCCGGCGGGTTCAGTCGCCGGGGAATACTCGATTGGGGTCGAATTCGGGAATGGGCTCGAGAGCGCCTTGAAGAATACGACGTCCGGCCACCGAATCCTGATCTTCTCGCCGGCTCCCTATCGGGCGGGAATCAGCAGAAGGTCGTGCTCGCGCGCGAGCTGTCCCGGGAGCCGAAGGTGTTGATAGCCGACAATCCCACATGGGGCCTCGACGTCGGCGCTATCGATTATGTCCACCGGAGATTGCTCGAGGTCAAGGAGAACGATGCGGCAGTACTGTTGGTCTCTATGGACCTTGATGAACTCCTGGCGCTGAGCGACCGCCTCTTGGTCATGTATCGCGGTCGGGTCGTACTGGAGCGCCGTGTCGACGGGTTGAACATGGACGAAGTGGCTTCGGCCATGGCGGGAACGCCTGCGACCGTCTGAGAGGTGGGAATGATAGACCCGAGCCGCGGCTTCGTCGGACAGTCGGTCACCAGGATTGAAGATGAAAGGTTGTTGCGAGGCGCGGGCCGCTTCGTCGACGACGTAGACGTACCCGGACAGCTGTGGATGCGCGTGGTGAGGTCGACGCAGGCCCATGGGCGGATTCGCTCGATCGAAACGTCGGGAGCGCTGGCGATCGGAGGGGTTCGCCGTGTTCTGACCGGTGCCGATGTGTCTCAAATCGAACTAATTCCGTTGCGCCTTCCGTTTGACGGTTTGGGTCTCGAGAAGGCGCTTCAACCGGTGCTGGCCCAAGATCGGGTCCGATACGTCGGTGAACCGATCGCGATCGTATTGGCCGAAGATCCTTACATCGCAGAAGATGCGGCCGAGTTGATCGACGTCGATATCGAGCCGATGGATGCAGTGGTAGATATGTTCGAAGCCATCGAGTCCCGATCGTTGTGGCCCGAGGGAACAAATGAGATATGCGTTCTCGAAAAGGGCTACGGCGATATCGAGGTTGCTTTCGCCGCCGCCGCCCACATCGTGAGAGCGAAGGTCCGGATCGGTCGCCACTCCGGGGTCCCGATGGAGACCAGGGGACTCGTGTGTGACATCGATACAGGGCGGGATCAACTCACGATCTGGGGTGCCACGCTCGTCACTCACTATCACCGCAAGGTGCTGGCTCGGCTGCTCGACCGGCCCCTCGCCAGCATCCACATGCGATCGACCGACGCAGGTGGAAACTTCGGCGTGCGGGGAGACTTCTTTCCCGAAGACTTCCTAGTGGCCTACGCCGCAACGCTGACTGGACGCCCGGTGAAATGGATCGAGGACCGCACCGAGAACCTCATCGCCACGAACCATGCGCGCGAGCAGACTCACGTCTGTGAGGCTGCATTCGACTCGAACGCGCAACTACTCGGCCTCCGAGCCGAGGTGTGGCACGACAAGGGCGCGTATATCCGTCCGACCGGCGTGATCGTGTCGGAGCTCACCCTCGGCTTGATCCCGGGGCCGTACCGCTTGCCCGCATTTGCGGGAAAGATTCATGTAATCACCACTAACAAAACACCCGCTGGGCCATATCGGGCGCCGGGCCGGTACGAACTTACCGTCGCCCGGGAGCAACTGTTCGACATCGCGGCCGCTGAGTTCGGTCTAGATGAGGCCGAGATCAGGCGTCGCAATTTGGTCACCGCCGCGGAGTTGCCATACGAGTCCGGCCTGGTTATCGCTGGTGAGACGTTCGTCTTGGACTCGGGCGACTTCATCGGGTTGATCGACCAGGCCGGCGCCAAGCTCGCCGAGTGGAGAACGGAGCTTGCCGGAAGTGGACAAAACGGTGAAGCGACCGGCGTTGGAATGGCGGTCTTCATGGACAAGAGCGGGCTCGGTCTGTACGAAACCGGCGCCGTGGAGATCGATACCACGGGCGCGGTTCGCGTGATGACCGGCGGCTCGTCGTCGGGCCAGGGGATAGAGACAGTGATGGCGCAGATCGCCGCCGATGAGCTCGGGGTCGATCCCGCACAGATCCAGGTGATTCACGGAGATTCCGATGTCATACCCGACGGAGTCGGTTCGTGGTCAAGCCGCTCGACCGTGATCGGGGGCAGCGCGGTTCAGGCCGCTGCGCGGCGAACCGCCGACAAAGCCAAGCGGATCGCCGCCGATCTGTTGGAGGCCGCCCCCGCCGATCTCGTGCTCGCCGATGGTCGGGTTTTCGTCGTTGGCACCCTCTCGAAGTCGGTGAGTCTGGGCGAGATCGCAGAGGCATGCGGAAGTGTGACCTCAATGGAGCGGGGTGAAGAGCCCGGTCTCGGGGCCCGCGAGGTTCACATCGACGAGAAGATGAACTATCCCTATGGAGCGGTCGTCGTCGATGTGACGCTCGACGCCGACACCGGCCACGTTCGGTTGGAGCGCGTTTGGCTGGGCTGCGAGGTCGGTCGAGCGGTGAACCCGAAATTGGTCGAAGGTCAGGTCCTGGGAGGGTTCGTTCAGGGTCTCGGGGGAGCGCTGCTGGAGGAGTTCAGATTCGACGAAGACGGCCAGCCCCGTTCGGTCAGCTTCATGGACTATTTGTTGCCGACGGCAGCCGACACACCGGTCATCGAGGCGGCGGTTCTGGAAAACGCCCCAACGCCCACCAATCCGCTTGGGGCCAAGGGAGTAGGTGAATCCGGCATCGCCGGCGCGGGAGGAGCGATTGCTGCAGCAGTCGGCAACGCCCTAGGCGACCCAGAGGCGGTCGCTGCGCTTCCGATCACGCCCCAGTGGGTGCGATCACAGTTGAATCACGCAGTAACTCGTAGACCGTAACCGGATCCAGCGGCGTCTCGGTAACCCTTGCTCCGAAAGGAAGTAGAGCGTCGGCCACGGCGTTGGCGATAGCCGCGGGTGACCCCACTGCACCGCCCTCACCGGCACCCTTCATCCCGTCGGGGTTCAGTGGAGTGGGGACGGCCATGTGTTCCACGGTCATCTCGGGCATGTTGCCCACCGCAGGTATGAGGTAGTCCATGAAGTTCGTACTGAGAGGTTGGCCATCGTCGCCGTAGAAAAGCTTTTCCATGAGCGCTCCGCCGATTCCCAACGCTACGCCACCCTGAACCTGGCCGTCCACGAGCAGCGGGTTGATCAAGGTTCCTGAGTCGTTGACGACCACGTGCCGGAGGAGCGTGACGACCCCCGTCTCCACATCGACCTCCACCGTCGATATGTGGCATCCGTAAGCGAACGTGTTCGTCGTCGGGTGATAGACGTCGGTCGCATCGAGTGTGTAGTTATCGACGCCATCTGGAAGCTGTTGGCCGGGGGCCACCCGACCGGCGATCTGCGCCAACGAAACAGCCCTGGTCGGAGTGCCTTTGACCTTCACCTCACCGTCGATCAGCTCCAGGTCATTAGGCGCGGCTTCGAGCATGTCGGCTGCAATCCGAAGCGCCTGGGCGCGTATCGCTATCGCTGCGTGGCGAACAGCTGTGCCACCAACGGGCGCACTGCGACTGGCGTATGTACCTACACCGCTGGACACTAAGTCGGTGTCGCCGTGCACGACCACGATGTCGTCGAAATCGGCGCCCAGTTCGTCGGCCGTGATCTGCGCGAGCACAGTGTCGTGACCTTGACCGCTGCTACACGCCCCCGTGAACACCACCACTTGGCCTGACGGTTCCACGCGGACGCGCCCGCTCTCATACGGGCCCAGACCTGTCTCCTCGACGAAGAACCCAATCCCGATGCCGAGGTGTCGGCCGTCGGTTAGGGCTCGTTCTTGTTCGGCGCGGAAGCCATCCCAATCGGCCACTTCCAATGCCCGGGTCAGGCAGGCCTGGTAGTCGCCGGAGTCATAGATGATCTCGCCGGCAAGCACATTCCCGATGCCACGGTGGAGCGGGAAAACGTCGTTGGGCAACATGTTGCGGAAACGGACCTCGGCCGGGTCGAGACCGACTCCCCCGGCCACGAGATCGACGATCCGCTCCATCACGAAGGCCGCCTGCACATGGCCGACCCCCCGGAACGGATTGAGCGGTGTCGTATTGGTCATGAGCACCGTAGAGATGAGATGCTGGTTCTCGATGATGTACGGGCCGCTGAGCATAGATACGGCGATGAACGGCTCGACCAGCGCTAGGCGTTGGAGGTAGGCGCCGGTGTTGGTGACCGCGTGGTCTCGGATCGCCAGGATTCGGCCATCGTCGTCGTAACCGACCTCGACGTCGTGGTACTGCTCGCGGCCGTGGGTTGACGCAACGAAGTGTTCGTACCGATCCTCGATCCATTTGATCGGCCGGCCAACACTCTGGGCTGCGAAAGCCAGCACGATCTCTTCGGGGTACGGCTGGAGCTTCACCCCGAATGCTCCGCCCACGTCGGGAGCGATCACGCGGACTGCGTTTTCGGAGAGGCCCAGATAGCCGACGATCGCGGCCTTGAGGCTGTGGGGTATTTGGGTCGACGACCAAACGGTGATCCCGTCGCGGCGCTGGTCCCAATCGACGATAACGCCTCGAGTTTCCATCGGCATTCCCGCTTGACGCTGGGTGACAAAACGTTCGGTGAATGTGTGCGGCGCTGAGGCGAGCGCCCCCGCTGTATCGCCGATGTCGTACTCGAGCACCTCGGCAACGTTCGTCTCGGAGTGCACGATCGGTGCCCCAGGTGCCATGGCTGCCTCGGCGGTCGACACCGCTGGCCTGGGTTCGTAGTCGACCTCAACGAGTCCGACCAAGTCTTCGGCGATATAGCGATCGCCCTCGACGATAAGAAGGGCCACAGGTTCACCGACGTAGCGCACCCTGTCGGTGGCGAGGATGGTCTGGTTGAAGGGTTTCGTCGTTTCTTCGGCATCGATGCAGGGCAATGGTGCCAGCCCAGGTGGCAGGTCGTCGGCTGTGATTACCGCCACGACTCTTGGGTCGGCCAGCGCTGCGCTCGTATCTATGCCGCGCAGATCTGCGTGGGCCCAGGTGGAGCGAACGAAGATTGCGTGGACCATGCCGTGCAACTTGATATCGGCTACGTACCGGCCGTCGCCGCGCAAGAGTCGGGGATCTTCCTTGCGGCGAACACTTGCGCCGAAGAGGCTCACGTCACGCCGCCACGTATTGCGACCGCCTCTTCGACCGCTTCGATGATCTTGACATAGCCGGTGCATCGGCACAGATTTCCGCCGAGCGCCTCGACGATCTGGTCGCGGGTCGGCTCCGGATTCTCGTCGAGGAGCTCGGAGATCGTCATCGCGAAGCCGGGCGTGCAGAACCCGCACTGCATGCCGTGCTTCGTCCAAAGACCTTCCTGGATTGGCCCAAGCTCACCGTTCTTGGTCATGCCCTCGAACGTTGTGACTTCACTACCGTCGGCTTGGACGGTGAGCATCAGACAAGCCCTTGCCGTCTCACCATCGACTATGACGGTGCAAGCGCCGCAAACCCCGTGTTCGCAGGCGAGGTGCGTCGCCGTCAGGTCGAGTCGTTCTCGAAGATAGTCGGCCAGGGTGAGCCTTGCCGGTACCGAGCCGGTACGCCTCACGCCGTTCACCATGATGCTTATGTCGTGCGATGTCATCTGGCATTCTCCATGGCCTTGGTAAGCACACGTTTCGATACGACCTCCGCCAGGTGCAGGCGATAGTCGGCGCTGGCGTGAGTGTCGTCGGTCGGGTGGAGTCCAACGGCTGCGAATCGTGCTGCCTCCTGTGGACTGGCACCACCGACCATCGCTTCCTCGACGGCGGTCGCCCGGACCGGCCGATCACCTACGCCGATGAGTGCCAGTCGGGCATCGACGACCGTGTTGGAGTTGGAAACTTCGACCTGAGCGACGGCACCGCACAGAGCGAAGTCTCCAGGACGCCTCGCAATCTCGACGACCGCCGATCCGGCTCTTGGGGGCGCTACGGGAAGCTCGAGATCGACCAGTATCTCATCGTGGCGAAGCGAGGTAGTCAAGAAGCCATTGAACAGGTCCGCCGCCTCAATAGTCCGCTCCCCGCTCGATCCGACTACTCGTACCTTGCCGTCGAGCGCTAGTACGACCGCGGGCAGCTCGGCGGCCGGGTCGGCGTGGGCCAGGCTGCCGCCGATCGTGCCGCGCGAACGAATCTGTGGGTGACCTACATATCCCAAACATGTCGAAAGCAGCGGACAGCGACTGGCGATCATTGCATCTCGCTCGATCTGGCGTTGACGGGTCATCGAGCCGATGACGATGCGGTCATCATGTTCCACGATGCCGGTCAGCTGGTCAACGCGCGCCAGGTCGACAAGGAGCGTCGGCCAGGCCAGCCGAAATGCAAGGAGTGGGATGAGACTCTGGCCGCCCGCCAGAACCATCGCATCGTTATCGCTCCGCAGAGCGGTCAGTGCATCGTCCAGCGAGGTTGGAGCCACATAGTCGAAGTCGGGGGGTTTCATCAGACTCGCCCGCGAAGACGGGCCCAGGCATGCACTGCGAGGTCTCGGTTGGATTCTCGCCAGCATTTCAACGCAGCGCTGCCCTCGTGCATGAGGCAAATGTTGCATGACACGCAGTCGACCATTCCCGTCCGGCCTTTCTCAATCTGCCGAACCAGGTCGGGTTCACGGATAAATGGCCGAGCCAGTGACACGAAGTCAGCCGACCCGTCGTCGATAACGTCGTTCATGAGCTCGACCGTTCGTAGACCTCCGACCAGAATCGTCTTGCCCTTAGCGGATGTTTTGTGACGGCGCGCCTCATCGCGGTAGTAGGCCTCAGCGACGGGTTTCGCGAATATTCGGTTCAGGAGCTTGTCCTGGACAGCGCGTTTCCGAGTGACGCCTACATAACGCGCTGCGCTCTCGGCAAGCGGTGACATCAGCCCAGCGGATACCTCGACCGCGTCGAGGCCGAGCTGGTCCATCAGCGCAGCTGTGGCACGACCCTCCTCCACGGTCAGGCCGTCGGGGACATAGTCCCAGAGCCCGATCTTGTTCGCGATCGGAAAGTCGTCGCCAACGGCGGCCCGCATCGATTTGTACGTCTCGACTAGCAGGCGCTGTCGATTTTCGAGCGACCCTCCCCACTCGTCTTCGCGTCGATTGGTGGCCGGCGAAAGGAACTCCGAGAGCAGGTAGCCGTGGCCAGCGTGGACGTGCACACCGTCGAACCCGGCCTGCTTCACCCGCCGCGCAGCGTCACCGAAAGCCGCTATTGCCTCCCAGATTTCTTCCCCGCTCGCGGCTGCGAGGGGAGTCCGGTGGAACTGAGGATTGGCGACCACCGAAGGAGCCAAAGGCTGGATCGAGTCGTCACGGCTCTGACTCCCAGCATGGTTAAGTTGAGCGAAAATCTTGCCACCTTCAGCATGGATCGCATCGGTGAGCTTCTGCATGCGCGGGATGACCTCGTCACGGTCAAAGGCGGTCATCCCTCGTATGTAGTTGCCGCGACGGTGAACGGAGCAATGTCCAGTAAAGATTAGGCCAACTCCGTTCCGGGCGAGGCGGAGGTGGAAGTCGTGATATTCAGGTGTGATCAGCCCCTGATCGTCGGCCAGCGTCTCCGAGGTGGACGATCTGATAATTCGATTTCGAGTCTGAACGCCTGCGATGTTTCCTGGTTGGAGAACCGGCGACATCGTCAACCCCTTAATTGGCGTGCGAGCCAGTCGGCCATTTGTCGTCTCACCACGGGCCCCATGTTGTGACAGCAGTGATCGCCGTCGGGCTCCACCTGGATTTCGGCTTTGGGGTTTCCAGCTAGTCCTGCTCGCAGGAGCTCGGTTTGGTGGGGTGGGAAGATGGGATCGTTAAACCCCTGAACAAGCAATGTGGGGCACGTCAGGCTTTGGATAAAGGCGCCGAGGTCGAACGTTTCTTGAAGGTACGCCCGGCCCTCGTCGAGATCATCAAACCCCGACACGTATACGAATCCGGCCCGCGCGTGCGGAGGCATACCATCGAAATCGGACATATCGGAGAAGCCACCCCATGACACGCAAGCCTTGAGTCGCGGATCGGTCGCCGCCGACTGCATCGCGTAGTAGCCACCGAGACTGCGCCCCAGAATCCCGAGGCGGGCGTTGTCGATTTCGGCGCGCGAAATGAGGGTGTCGATTACGGCTGAGCAGTAGCGATTGAAGTCCGCGACCAGCTTGACGTCGAAGAACATCTCGCCCTGCCCGGGACCGTCGAAGGCAAACGTGGCCAGGCCACGCCGGTGACAGAGTTCCTCGAACCGGTAACTTTCTTCCTTGGTGGATTCCAAGCCACCGATCAAAATGGCGCACGGGTGCGGACCCGGTCCGGTTGGGAGGCGGAGGTATCCCGGGATGATGGAACTCTCGAATGGGATCTCGATGCGCACTGTCGCCGCGTCCAAGAATGGAGCCGCGCGTCGGTACAGCTCAACCTTCCTCCGCTGGCCGTGTTCGCGCCGCTCCGGCTCGTGAAACCACATCAGCTGGCCGTAGTGCCACGACAAAGATGCAAGCCACAGCCATTCGCCGCCGCTGACGAAATTCCCCGACTCAATGGCAGCGTCGCCTAGGTCTTCGTAGCGGTCGGCCGTGTCGGCCCAGAACGGCAACCAACCGGCCAGATCGTCGAGCGCGCGGGCTGCGGCGTAGTCGGGGTAAGGCACTCCGTCGGCGAGCATTCGACCTGGGTTCAGGATCGCTTCGACCTTCTCGGGCACCAGGTCTGCGCTGCGCATCCGACAGATCCCCCTTCCCGGGATGGGTAGTTCGAGTCTTGCTGTCGAGACCTTAAACGGTGCTCGAATCACGCGCCACTGCGGCGAGCACGGCGTCGATGATTCCCTGATATCCGGTACACCGACAAAGATTGCCGCTCAGCGCTTCAGCTATCTCGGGGGCGGTCATGTTCGCCAGCTCTTCGAGCATCGGTTCGATCGTCATCAACAGGCCAGGCGTGCAGAATCCGCATTGGAGGGCATGGGCCGCTCTGAACTCTTCTTGGAGTGGATGAAGCGCTGTTGGCGTTGCCATGCCTTCGACGGTACGTATTGGACGCCCATCGCATTGGACCGCGAATAGTAGACAGGCCCGAACAGCGTCGCCGTCAAGTTGGACGGTACATGCCCCACAAACTCCGTGTTCACAACCGACGTGCGTTCCGGTCAGTTGGAGATGGTGACGAAGGAAATCCGACAAAAGCAACCTTGGTTCGATGTCCCGTTCGTACTCGATGCCGTTTACGACAACCTTGATGTGACGAAGACTCATCGTGAAGTCGCAACTTTCGCGTTTGCTTCCGCTACGGCGTTGCCGGCCAGGGTGCCGATCAGCCCGCACCGATACTCGGAGTCGCCGTGCATGTCGCCGGTCGGCTCGATCGACGCTTCGATGGCCTCGGTTGCTTCCGCGATGGCCGCTTCGTCGATCACCCGACCCACCAGAATGGCTTCGGCCGATGGCGCCCGTTCGGGGATTGGACCGGCTCCGAGCAGAGAGATGCGCGCTTGCCGGCAGACATCGCTGTCCGCATCGAGGGTGATGACGGCAGCCGCGCCTCCGAGCGCGAAGTCGCCGTGGCGCCGGGCATACTCTACAAATGCAGTCGCGGAACGGTCCGGCAGGATGGGGAAAACGATCTCGCTCAACAGTTCGGTCGTCTGGGCGGCGGTCGTGAGGAACGATACGAAGAACTCTTCGGCATCTATCCAGCGTTCGCCGGAAGCGCTCGAGAGCAGGAACTTCGCGTCGAGGGCGCGGGCGACTACCGGCAGTTCCGCGGCCGGATCGGCATGACTCATCGAGCCACCTATAGTGCCTCGGTTCCGGATCTGGGCGTGCCCGATCCAGGGGACGGCTTGAGTGATGAGAGAACATCGCTCTCGAAGCACTACCGAATGCTCCAGCGTTCGCTGTCGAGACATGGCTCCGACACGGATTCCAGCGTCATCCTCCTCGATGTAGGCCAGTTCGTGCACGCGATTGAGGTCGATCAATCTGGCCGGTCGGGCGAGTCGATAGTTCATCAGCGGCACGAGGCTCTGGCCTCCGGCGAGCACCCGCGCCTCATCGCCGTGTTCGGCCAGAAGTTCCAAAACTTCGTCGATGTGGTCGGGGGCGTCGTACTCGAAGGCCGCAGGCTTCATGGCGTTTTGTGGCATCCAGACGCTGGCATCGCGCAAGCCTAGGACAATGTCGCAGAGCATTTCCAGAGACCCACGTTTATCGCAACATGCGACAGGGCTCCTGTTGACGACCGTGGGCGTCCTCGTTCTTAGCCCCGACAGTTTGATGATTCGTGCGGTCGATGCCGATGCCTGGACCCTGGTCTTCTGGCGTGGCTTACTGATGTGCTTGGTACTGACAACCGTGACGCTCTTGCGATTGGGCAAAGGCGCTGCCGCCGAGTTTCGATCCATCGGGCTTCGGGGCTTGGCTGTTGGCGTCCTGTTCGGAGGCCAGCTGATTCTGTTCGTCACGTCAGTCAGCCACACAAGCGTGGCGAATACGTTGGTGATCTTCGCTACAGCCCCGCTGTTCGCCGCTGTCTTCAGCAGGATATTTCTCGGCGAACCAGTGCAGCGCCGAGTGTGGATTGCCGCAATCGTCTGCCTCGGCGCGGTGAGTTTCATCTTCGTCGGCAGCGTCGGTGCTGGTCGACTCGGAGGCGACCTCGCAGCGGTAGGCGCAGCGATCACAATGGCTTTAGGTCTCACGATCATGAGGCATAGTCGTGCGGTGAGCATGGTGCCGGCGTGGGGCCTCGGCGCGGGGTTCGCTGCTGCTGGGGTGTTCGCTGTCGCTGATCCGCTCAGCGTCGGGGGCAGCGACTGGCTGATCCTGTTTGGCAGCGGGCTGCTGATATTGCCAATCGCATTCGGCCTGATAGCGCACGGGCCACGACGATTGTCAGCACCCGAAACTGGTCTGTTGATGTTGCTCGAAACTATCCTGGGGCCGCTGTGGGTCTGGTGGTTTCTGGAGGAACAACCGAACACCGAGGCGCTGATTGGGGGAGTGATCGTAATCGGGGTTCTGGTCGCAAACTCGATGCTGGGGTTGCGCGAAACATCGAGGGTTTGAGTCGTAGGCGACGCTACGAATGCCGCAAGATCAGATCGATCTCGATCTCTGGACCCCAGAACATCGCGCCCGTGTCGCCGTTGCGCTGAGTGCTCGGCATAAGACTCATAGACGGAAGGTTCTCGGCTGCCACGCCGTGCTCAGCAAAGATCCGTCGCCAAGCTCGATCGAATCCCCGGAAGTCACGCTGGGCGTGGATGAGGTAGATTCGGGCATCGGCAACATCGCTCAACGCGAAGCCGTTGGCCTCGATCTGTTTGTAGAGGAGTCGCATGGTCGCTTCGGTCTGTAGCTCGATGTCCGACACATAGTTCGGCATCCCTGGGGGAGCACCTTCGACATCGCCGGCGGCGTAGTCGGGTACTGGTAACTGGCCAGCAAGGAACAGCCACTCATCGCCGACTGTGATGCCGGGGGTGAAGTTCACCTTACGGGTGTCGACCGGGTGCCAGCTGATGCCCAGCCGGGTCTCTTCAATCTCGTGTGATTCGTCGGGCACGACCACCACCAGATTCGTCACCATCACTGCACCAGGCACAAGGAGGTCGCGAACGGCCATCGAGGCCCTGGTCGGAGGGCGGGGCATCTTCTCGGCCCAAACGGCATCGACCTCGGGAAAGGTGAGGAGGTCAGGCTCGTAGAGATGCGACTTGACCGTGTTGGCGATGTCGGTCCCGGCTGCCTTGCAAACGGCGTTGATGTTGTCGAGTACATAGTGAGCTTGCTCAGTGGCATCAGAGCCGTAGTACGGAAACCGAGGGAGCCGTCGACCACCGGGAATCCCGGTCTCGAAGTCGCACGCAGGGAGGGCCGACGGGAAGACGAATGCTCCGGCTTTAGTGGCCTGGGGAACGTGCTCGTATTGCATGGGATCGGGTGCTTCGTCGGTGTGGATGGTCTCGCGCTTCAGCGAGGATCCGCCGACGATCGCGAGAGCGTTCAGGCACACTCGACACCCGGGAATGATCCAGTCGTCGCCGACAACGACTGTTGTACGAGCTGGAGGGGTATCTCCGAATACGTCAGCCCAGACAAGTTTAAATTCGTAGAAGTCCTCAGCCGCTGCGAGCTGCACCTCTACACGCACAATCTGGTCGAGCGCGCTGCCGGAGGCTTCGACCAACTCTCGCAACTGCTCAAGGATAGCGCCGGTCTGGGCCGCCATCAAGGATCTGCCCACATGGGGCGACGGGCCCTCGTTGAGCACAGGTACACCAAAGTCGTCGATTGGGTAGATGGTCGACACGAAGAGGAAGTCCCCGGCGACATTGCTGGCCGTACCTGGCAGAAACATTAATGCCTCCCGAGTTGACTATCGATCGGCCGTAAGATTAGCAGAGCCGTGCTTACTCAAGACTTGCGACAGCCGAATTTGGTCTCTGTGGGGACCTGACTTTCGACTGTGGTGGTTGACCAGGGCAAACGCTGCCGATGCTGATCAGCTGCGACTATCACCTAATCACCTCCCTGGCTCGCCCCAGTTCCGCGGCATCGAGATGCAAATCCATCAGGGCCTGCCCAACATCCGTCCCGGGTTGAATCGACCGACGGGGTCGAGGGCCTCTTTCACCCGTCCCTCGAGTGCAACCACCCCTTTAGGTCGAGCAGGTCTGTCGACGAAGTTATCGGTGTGAACCATCCCCACACCGACCTCGGCAACGAAGCGACCAGCAATGGGGTCACCGAGTTTCATTTCGGCTAATTCGGCCGGGCAGCGTGACCAGCGGTTAACGGGCAATTCCGGCGGCTCGTCTGGTTCGAGGCGACCCAGGCCTGCCAGCGCGGAGAGATCGACGTCGACGTCGACCCTGTAGCCGGCGCTCAAGACCCACGTGCTGTGGCCATCCCACAGAATCGACGCTGCCGTTGAACATTCTTTGAGGGCGTCGAAAGGATCAATATCGTCAATCCTGTTCCACTCCTCGACCTCAGGGATAGGGCGAGTTCGCAGGATCATGTCTCCCAGACAGCCGAGGGTGCCGAGCGACCCGACTAGGACCCGGCACAGGTCGAAACCACTTACGTTCTTCACCGTAGGGCCGCCGGCAGTGATGAGGTCTCCGTCCGCCGAGACATAGTGAATCTGTAGCACAGTGTCACGAACTTGGCCGCGGCCCAACCTAGCGACACCTGACCAGCCAAGCGAAATGACGCCTCCGACCGAGGACCCAGCCAATTCAGGCAACGAAGTTCGCTGGCCAAACGGTTTCAGAGCCTCATGGAGCTCGGTCACAAGGGTGCCGGCTCGAACCTCCACAGTCATCTCATCAGCGCGAATCTCGACGATCCCCTGGGGAGGTCGAATCTCGCGCGCCGAAGGATCGGGAAGGCCGCCGACATCCCAGTGTGTGCCGCCGCCCCTGATGGTGACAGGACCGTCGGGTCCAACGTTTGCTGCGAACTGTGTTAGTACCGGATCCGAATTCGGCGAGCGGATCAGCCCCACAGCTCCCCCTTCGCCTCGCTGAGCTTTGCTATGTCAGAGCATGAGTGAGGGCTCGGGAGAACCTTGCCCGGGTTCATCATGCACAGCCCGTCGAATGCGCCGCGGAGCCGTGCTTGCTGATCGAGGTCGTGTTCAGAAAACATCATCGGCATGAAATCCCGCTTCTCGACACCAATGCCATGCTCCCCTGACAACACTCCGCCAGCACGCAGTGAGACCTCGATTATCTCGTGCCCAGCTTCCCTCACTTTCTCCGACATTCCCGGCTCCCGAGAGTCGTAGGCGATGATGGGATGGAGATTCCCATCGCCGGCGTGAAATACGTTGAGAACTATCAAGTCGCGTTCGTCGATGATGCTGTAGATGGCTCGTAGCACCTCAACCAGCTTGCTTCGTGGCACAACGGTGTCGTGCAAGTAGTAGTCGGGTTTGATCCTGGCGATCGCGCCGAACGCGCTCTTGCGTCCCTTCCAAAGAAGTTGACGCTCTTCTTCATCCGCCGCGACTCTCACACTCCCGTGTTGTGAGATGGCAATCTCCTCGACCATTGATGCCTGGGCCTCCACACCCCCGGCCATACCGTCTACCTCGACAAGCAGCACGGCTTCGGCATCGCGCGGGTAACCGGCATGCACGAAATCTTCTACCGCCTCGACGCACCGCTTGTCCATCATTTCAACCGCCGCCGGAACGAGGCCAGCGGCGATGATCGCCCCAACCGTGGCGGCCGCGGACTCCACGTCTTGGAACGAGAGCAGCAGTGTGCGAACGGACGGCGGATTTCGCGTGAGCTTCACAGCAACTCGTGTGGCGACACCGAACATTCCCTCCGACCCGACGAACGCACCGCGCAGGTCGTAACCGGCCGATTCGGCTTCCAGGCCGCCGAGCATCACCACCTCGCCATTCGAGAGCACCACCTCAACCGCAACGATGTGGGCGCTGGTGACGCCGTAGGCAAGGCAATGTGGGCCACCGGAATTGTTGGCCACGTTGCCGCCGATCGTGCACACCTGCTGTGACGATGGATCCGGCGCAAAGTGCAATCCATACCTGAGCAGATGGTGTGAGAGATCAAGGTTTATTACGCCGGGTTCAACCCACGCCACCGAATTCTCCAGATCGACCTCGAGAACTCGGTTCATGCGGGTGGTAGAGATCACCACAGGAGAGTCGAGCGGAACCGCTCCACCCGTGAGCCCGGTCCCGGAACCGCGAGCCACCACTGGCCGGCCATGTGCCGCAGCGATCCGCACACATGCCTGCACATCAGCGACAGAATCCGGGTAACAGATTGGACCGGCAACGCCGCCACGAAATATCGAAGCGTCTCTTGTCGCCAGGAGCCGAGCCGTCGCGTCGGCTCTAACCCGACCATCACCAATCGCAGCCACAAGATCCGACACACACGGGTCATCACTTGTTGACCTGGACCTGCGTGCCGCGGGGCTGAACACACCGCGACCATAGCAACCATTAAGAGTCTGATATCTGGCCTGACCAAAGATTATGCAAATTGCATACCGCCAATTAACACGATCAGCGGCGCGCTCTCATCTATCTGCCAAATTCACCCTGCTATGGCCCGAATAGGCCAAATCTCCACTCCGGATCCCCCACCTTCATCGTTGCATTCTTCTGTGCCGAATCCCCCATACGTCGGGATCTAGCGGCGACCGTTTGAGCCAATTCGATCTGCTGTGCTTCCCAGGCACCGAGCGCGGCATTCAGAGAATCACCCACCTCCAGATGATCTCGCAACGCCCAAGCATCGGCGCAGGCCTTTGCGCTACCTGCCGCAGCATGGGGGCGAACGACGGTGGCGGCATCACCCATGAGCACGATTCGGCCGTGAACGAACCGGTCAGCCGACATATCGAATATTGCCTGAGCGAACGGTTCTTCACATGCGAGCACGGTGTCGGCGAACGCACGCGCCAACACGCTCGATGCCTCTGACCTGAGTTCGTCGACAAACCTGGCTTGTGCGAAACCCGGTGGCATTGTCGCGAACCGCTGCAAGCCATCACGGTCGACCATGATGTCTTTATATTCGGCCAATGTCGCGTTGCGGTACCACACCCAATTGAGAGCACGCCGCCCCGGCTTGGTGGAGTTGTCGTCACCAGGGATCGCATAGGCCAATATGTGGGAATGATCCAGCACCTGGTAGACGACGGCATCGGCAAACGCCCTCGCCGCGGCGGGAGACAGATCACCCTCCTGAATCGTGCCCCGCCAGGCGATATATCCCGCATAGTCGATGGTGGTGTGCGGGGAAACGATCTTTCTCACGGTTGACGACATTCCGTCGGCCGCAACGAGCAGATCACACTCATGATGCTTCCCATCAGCGAAGGTCAAGGTGACCTGGTCTTCAGTCTGCGCGACCATCGTTACGGCATGTGACAGATGGTATCGGTCGTGTGGGAAGGCCTCCAGCAGCGCTCGATACAACGTATTCCAAGATCCCAATCGGTTGTAGGTGGCCACCGAGTTGGCAGTGTTACCGAATCTGTCGATGTATTCGTAGTTGGTGAGAGTGAGGGCTACGTCTGACGCACCATCGACCGCCTCACCCAGCGCGCCACCGCGTTGCGTGACATAGCGCTCGGTGATGGGAAGCACAACGATTCCCGCACCCCGGTCCTTCAGCGCAGCAGACGACCGCTCAAACACATGAACATCGTGCCCGAGCTCATGTAGGAGTACAGCCGCTGTCAACCCGCCGATCGAGCCACCAGCAATATCGATACGAAGAGGCCGATCCTGTCTCGCAGACATTCGATCAGTACACGATCATCTCGATGAGGTTGCCCCATGGATCGTTGAAGAAGATCTGGCGGCGGGCAGCTGGCGAATTGGGCAACTCCCAAGTTTTCACACCGTGGGCTCCTAGTTGCTCGAGCAGCGCGTCCGAGTCGCTGCACTGAAAGGCCAAATGAGCATCGCCCGGATGCAACGGGGATTCCGCTCCGCGGAGAGCGCCTCCGGTGGTCAGATGAATCGCAACGTCGCCGGCAGCGAACCACGCACCGGGAAATCCGAAATCTGGGCGGGGTAGCGCCTCGAGGCCAAGAATTCCTCCGTAGAAATCGATACCCACGTCGAGGTCACCAACCGGAATCGAACCGTGATCAAGCTTGATGAAATGTGGGCGGGAATCTCCGGAGGTAATCGGACTCAGCTCGCTTTCCTGGGTTGATGAAGCAAGTCAGGGGCCGGCAGCGTGCAACCGAGTCGGTTGCGACGGGCACCGCGACCGACCACGACGCCTAATCCAAGATGGCGACGCGTCCGGCGTCGCCATCGAGCATTCCGAGACGCGGTCCCGACTTCACGATACTGCTGATCGGGCAATTGATCACGGCCGGAACCGTGAGAGATCTTGCCACCTCGAAAAGGTGAGCAGTCGGGGCACCGCCAATTGTGATGATGCCGGCAGCATCCCACAGCAGCGGAGAGAAGTTCTGTAGTGGGTATTGCGTGACAATGATGTCGCGCGGTTGAACGTGTTCCGTTCGTTTGGAACTCTCGATCCAGATCAGGCGCCCTGCACCAATGCCTCCCACACTCGGCTCGCCTTCATGGGGCTCGCCCTGAAGAGCAACGACTCCCGCGAGAACAGGCTCCCATTTGCCAATGCCTCGTCGCAGTGAGCTCCGGTCGGTGCTCTCCAAGTAGTCGATCATCCCCAGCAAACGCGCCGCAAGATCATTGTCGACCGAATCCAGGTCACGGAGAACATCGATGGACTCGTTCGGTCGGTGACTTCGGAATCGCTTCAGCACCGACGCGGCATGAGTCGAAGCCGCATCAACTGGTTCGTTCCAAGCTTGCGACAACAGTGTCCCGCACATTTCCCTAGCAATATCAAGGATGTCTTCGGAGCTTCCAACTGGCGAGTATGGAACCGCCACCAGATCGTGGTTTGCCGCTGATCTCCAGCCCAAGACCAACTCATCGGACAGAGGTCCGGAGTGCTGCTGAGTCAATCGAATGAAGTCGGCAGCAAACGGGTGTGCCAACGCTGCCGGAATCACGAATGTCTCTTCAGGTTCTCGGATAGCAGAGTTCTGCACCTGGAGAAGGACCGGCTCACCGTCCACGATCGCCCACTCGATCAGATTGTTGCCAAGCTCTTGTCTCACCCGCAACGCCAGATCGGCCACGGCCATGACGTTGTCGCGACCCATGAGGTCGATCGCTTCGGCGCCTCTCAGTTCGCCCTCTTCGAGAACGGCACGCACTCCAGGCACCCAACCGGCCATCAGGTCCTTGGGTGAACCCTTCACCGCGTTGATGGTGATCGCTCCCAGCCCGTCCACGATCGCTGCTCCACCGAATTCCGGCTGGATCTCGGGTTGCACGAGCACCCCCATCGGGGCACTTCCGGGTTCGAGGCCGGCGGCTTCGAAACGCTCGAGTACTTCCAGAGCAAATGTGGTGGCCCACACGCTCTTCATGGCTTTGACAACCTCGTTATTTTGAACCTCGGGAATGGACGTGAAGGCACCGGACCATTCACCGTCGCCTTCCAGCATGCTGGATGATCGAACGATGAGTGGCGCCTGCAGTTCCAGGGCGAAACGATCGATTTCGTCGACGAATTCTGAAGGCAGTTCGTATCCAATTATCGACATTCTCGAGCCCCCAGTTCCGCGTTTCTCCAGCACGTTCGCAGCACTCTGGAGGGCCGGGAGCGAGCATGCTGGAGGAATCACGAAACCATCGAGCACGGGAAATCCCGCAGCGAGAGCTCGGGCCAAACCCGCTCCTTTCTCACCGCTGATCTCCGGACTCGTGCAGGAGAGGTCATTTAGTTGTCGCAGTTGAGTGGTTCTACCGATCATCCGGTGCAGATGATCTCGTGGCTCTTGAAGTTGGTCAGCATTTCGTAGCCAGTTTCTGTCACCACGAGCATTTCCTCGAGACGAACACCGAAGTCATGCAACTTTCCATGCTGGGTCTCAAGCGCGAATACCATGCCTTCCTGGATCTCCTGAGGGTGATCCAGCGACCAGATCCTGGAAATGACCGGCTGGTCGTACTGCGCCAATCCGAGCCCATGCCCCCACAGATTGGCGGCAGCTTCGTCTTCCTCCTCGTAGCCCCAAATCTCTTTGGCGGAAGGCCATACCCCGGCGATATCTGCCGTCGTCACACCCGGCTTCACCAATTCAATCGAATCCCAGAGCCACTTGTGGGCCAAGTCGTAATATTGCTGGTGCTCCGCTGTTGGAGTTCCTCCGACGCAGTACGTGCGATACACACACGACTTGAAACCGTTCCACGTGAGTGCGGCGAGGTCGATGATGACCATGTCGCCGGGACGAATGATTCGGTCGCCGTGGTTACGCCAGTTGGGCCACGCGTTTGGCCCTGACGAAACGATCACGTCTTCTACATTTTCCATGCCGGGAATGTTGTAGAGATATTCCATCGTGAAGGCGGTCACTTCGTTTTCCGTTACACCAGGCTTCAACCATTGAGACAACTCGTAGTGCGTCACATCGGCAATCGACCCCACCATTCGCATGGCCTTTTGCTCGTTGGGGCTCTTTATCGAGCGAGCCTCCATCATGGGAGTCATGCCGTCTACCCAATTGATTCCACGCTCCTCGAAAGCGCGAATCATGTTGATATCCATGAAGTCGACACCGACCGGCTGATCTGCCACACCGGCATCCTCTAGATCGTTCATCAAAGCATTGGTGAACTTCTCGACCTGAGTGGTTGAAGCCGGGCCGGCCGCACCCTTGATCCAGGCATACGAGTATCGGACGTTCTCCTTGGGGATCCACGGTGAATGCGCAAGAATGTGTTGGCCGATATCGCCTTGCTCATACAGAATTGGCTCTTTACCTTCGGTCAATACGGCGTATCGCAGTCCCGGCTTCAATTGGTTCCAGCCAGGGGTCATCGTCGAGGTCACATAACGGATGTTCTCGTCATACATGAGCAACATGGCCCCAAGACCATGACGGCGCATAGCTTCGCGAGCACGCCGAAGCCTCCAATCTCGTACCTCTTGCCAATTGATCCCCTCGCGCCAATCGGTTGAAAGTACTCCGAATGCTTCTTTCATAAAAGTACCCCTTTGTCCTTATCTAAGTGTGACAATACAACATTGACTGATGCCAGCCGGAGAGGGACCCCACACGGACAGGATTTGCCGTTTCTCGGGCGATCTTATTGGTACGGGAACAAGCCGCGACTTCGATTTAGACACCATATGCGATGTCAGACTTCAATGTGAGCAGCATTCGGAAATCAGCGATCAGGAATTGTGACGTAGTACCGGCTCAGCTCAGTCAACAGTGATGAGAACTTTCAAAGTCGACGATTCTCGTGCCGCCTCCAGAGCCTTATCAGCCTCCGCCAAGGGAAATCGACACGACACCAGCGGCGCACAACTGATAGTCCCGTCGGCAACCAGGTCGATGGCCCGTTGGTAATCGGCCTTCGTGGCGGCACGCGGGTTACGGATCGTGAGCTCATTTATGTAGAGCAGGTAGTAAGGCAATCCTCCGCTAGACCCCGTCGCCGTGCCAAAGAACACTACGGTCGCCGCTGCGCCCGCCAACTCGATGGCTTGGGTGAACGTCGCTTGAGATCCGACCGCTTCTACGACCACCTCCGCCCCACGACCCGAAGTGGCCTCCATCACTGCCTCCTTCGCGTCGGCTGGGGCCACTGCCGATCGGGCTCCATGTCGAATGGCCAGATCACGCTTTTCCTGTGAGCGGGTCACGCCGATCACCCTCGCACCGCTTGCTGTGAGCAGTTGAACAATCAGTTGCCCGGCAACTCCGAGGCCTATGACCACTGCAACGTCGCCAGGATGGATGGGAGCGGCTTTCACAGCGTGAACGCAGGTTCCCAGTACCTGAATTGCTCCTGCCTCATCGCTCGATACATCGTCGGGGACCACGAGCAATTGTCGCTCCGGTACCGCTGCATAGTTGGCAAACAAGCCATCGATGTCCCTGCCCATCAGGCCGCCGTTGCGGCACAGGTTGGGATATCCGCGACGGCAGAGGTCGCACACCTCACAGGAAATTGAGGGATCGATCAAAACTCTCGTACCCGCGGCCACCAGGCCCAGCGGGCCAGGCTGCTCCACAACACCGATCCCCTCGTGACCCAGCACCCGCGGCAGGTCAACCGGGATCTTGCCGGCCACGATGCTCGAATCGGTGCCACACACTCCAAGGGTCTGCATTCGCACCACCGCGAGCCCGCGTCCGTTGGGAGTATCAGTCTCGCCTACCTCCACCAAACCTGGTTCGATCAATCGGGCACTAAGCATTTTCGGCTCCTAGCGGTTAGACATGCAAACGGGACGCAATACCGTTCAACTGACCCAGCAACGGTGAAGGCACGGGTACACCTTTTGCAATGTTGTCAGCTTCGACTTGGCCGACTCGATCACCGGGCAGACGAACATCCACGCCATCGGGCCCTGATCGGGGTAGCTCATCGAGATGATCGTCGACCGATTCGAAAGACTCGGATTCGGACATGATTAGGTCTGGTCGAAGCACAAAGATCGATTGGTCGGTGTTGGTCGGCGAGTCGAGCTCGACTCGGTGATCGATGACTGACCCGCCGAACGCCGTTCCACTCATCACACCCGTGAGGAGTCCGATCGCGACATTGAGCCCTGAACCCTTGTAACCACCTATGGGCATGAGGTATCCCTCGTGGGCTGTCGCCGGATCGGTGATCGGCTCTAGTTACTGTACACCCACCAAATACTTTACAATATATATGATTCGTCTAAACACAGCAGAGAACAATCACATGAGCGAAACGGTACGTCTGGCATCAGTGGGGCTCGGATGGTGGGGCGAAATACTGGCCGACGGGGTCGAAGCTGGTGATGAGGCCGAAATCGTGTCGTGTTTCAGCCGCACCACAAAAACCCGAGACGCGTTCGCCACGGCGCGCTGCTCCCGACAAGCTGCGACGTTCGAGGATTTACTGGCAGACGACAGCGTCGAAGGCCTCCTACTCGCAACACCCCACCTGAGCCATGCCGATTTGATCGAGGCTGCGGCCGAAGCCGGTAAGCATGTCTTCGTAGAGAAGCCATTCACGTTGAACGTAGCCGACGGGAAGCGGGCGATCATTGCCGCCGAGAAGGCCGGCGTGGTTCTCCAGGTCGGCCACAACAAGCGCCGACAGGTCGCCAACCGTCGACTCAAGACGCTGATCGACGGCGGTGAACTCGGCACGGTTGTCATGGTCGAGGCGACTCAGACGGCGCCGATGGCTCTCAACTTCGGCAACGAATACTGGCGAGCCAGCCGCGACGAGAGCCCTCTCGGGTCGATGACCAGTCTGGGCGTTCACATGATCGACACCTTGAGTTACCTCATGGGGCCGGTCGCCCGAGTTTTCACCTTCTCGAACACGATCCTCGACAAGCCCGCCATCGATCACGTCACCACGATCGTACTGGAGTTCGAGTCTGGCCAACTTGGCTATCTCGGCACTTCGCTGGTGGCTCCTCCATCGGTGAGCATCACCGTCAGAGGCACCGGTGGCTCAGCGTGGAATGACGAGGACGGCAACAAGTTCTACCGTCAGGCTCTGACGGAGAAGACCCGCGAGGCCGAGTCCATCGAGGTCATCGATACCGTGGCCGACGAAATTTCCGAATTTGCCAGATCCATACGAGGCGATGCCACGCCCGAGACCGGTGGAGCCGAAGGGCTCGAGGTGATAGCGGTCCTCGCTACGGCGATCGCGTCAAGCGAATCAGGCCAGGCAGAATCAGTTTCGGATTTCCGGTAAGTCGTTGCTTAGATCCTTCAACAGGTCGAGCAGAAGATGATCGCCGCGAGGCGCCGTCATCAAACCGATCCCGATGTGTCTCCCCACTGGTATGCGGGTGCTCCAGACCACCTGCGGAGCTCCGACCATCCCGGCCGGTGCGGTAAGGCGGAGACATCCAGTCCGAAACTCAACAGACTGCTGGTGAGTCCACGTTCGTCTCGGTCCGTGCTCCGGCACGACCGGCAGCACCACCACGGTGCCCGGTTCGACCACCTCGGCAAACTGCCTACGAAACTCATGCATGAATTCCAGATCAGCATCCGGTTGCCGTTCGGAATCCAGACTCAATGACCTGCAACGCTCCAGTCTTGCCCGAACATCGTCGTCAAGAACGCCAAAGTTGTCGTCGACCCAATCGCCGTGGTGTTCCCATATTTCGCGCCCCTGGAGCCGAGCAAAGACCGCTCCCACATCCGAATCTGAAAACGCCCGAGTATCGATGTTCTCGAGCGAGTGCCCTGTGGTACCTGCGATTGTTTCCCCCACCTCCAGCCCAACTTGGGCGGTCTGTCGATCGGCCATGTCGAACAGGTCTGTCGCCATCACCACCCGATGTGCGGTCTGTCGTCCGGATGATTGGGTGGTGATCACAGAAAAGACCTTGGCCAGCGTCGTCGCATCACCGGCGAGGATTCCGGGCACGTCGAAAGACGGAGCGAGCGGCAACACACCTTCGGTTGAAATCGAGCCGTGGGTCGGCCGAATGCCGAAAATCCCGCACACGGCGGCGGGCACGCGAATCGATCCGGCTGTGTCGGTGCCGAGAGCGAAATCCACCAAACTGCCGGCTACCGCAGACGCCGATCCCGACGACGATCCACCGCAGTACAGACTCGGGTCTGCAGAGTTGAGCGGTGCTCTCCCCTCCCCCACATCACCGATCAGTGAATATGCCAGTTGGTCCATCTTGGCCATGCCACTCAAGTTGGCGCCGGCATCGATTAGGTCGCGAATCACCCGAGCCGTGGAGGCGGCAGGATCGTGGGTTGACCGCCAACGCGAATGGCCGAAAGACGACGTGTGCCCCTCCACTGCGAAGAGATCCTTGGCCACAAACGAGAGGCCACTGAGCGGGCCATCGCCTGAGCCCTCCATCGAGACGGTCGTCGGCACAAGGCAGTCGAGTGGGTCGAGGCTCGACGGTCTGGTCTCTTCCACTGGTCTCGTAGCCTTGCGGGTTCGTGGTCAGAATTACGGTATCGCCGACGGGCAATGTGATCCGATCGGAAACCATCAAAGGATGCCACAGTGACATGCGCATCAGTCCGGAAAATTTGAGCCGTGCCAGGATGGGCGTGGGCAATTCTGGCGGGACTCGCCTTTGGTATCTCGCAGTTGTCGAACCGCGGGGTCAATCGAGAGATTGATGCACTTCGGGCCATCACGGCGATGGTTACGACGCTTCTAGGATTCCTGATTGCCGCCATCGTCGTCTCGGGCGACATCACGGATCTACCGGACATGACGGCCATGGCTGTCTTCTGGTTCGCGGCCGCTGGCCTCATCCACTTTCTGGCCGGTTGGACGATATTTGCATTCAGCCAGCAGAGAATCGGGCCCTCCCGCACATCATCAATCCTCGCGATCAATCCGGTGGTGGCCACCGGATTCGCCTATCTCTTGTTGTCGGAGAACCTGAGGTCGGTTACTTGGTTGGGAGTGCTGACGGTGACCGCTGGCGTTGTCGTCGTCACAAGTGGCCGTCTCACCAGCGGACGATGGACCAACCCCACGCTCGCGTTGCTGGCTGTCACGTGCTTCTCGATCAGCCCGATCTTTGTCCGGTGGGGGCTCAACGAATCCGATCACCCTCTTCTCGGACTGGCGGTCGGTATGGCCGTCACAGTCCCGGCCATGCACGTCTCATCTAGGCTGCTGACCGGCCAATGGGTGAGCGTTCCGAGGGGCATCCGTCATTGGCTGCTATCAGGGGGATTCGCCGCTGCCGTCGCCCTCATCGCTCAATGGAAGGCATTTGCCATGATCCCGATCGGGGTGGCGATCAGCCTCCAGCAAGTGTCGACCCCGGTGGTGATTTTCCTCGGGCCGCGCCTTTTGTCGGCCCCGTCCGAACGCGCCACACCAAAACTGCTCAGTGGTACCGCACTTGTGATCGCAGGGTCTACTGTCGTGGCATTGTTCGGGCGAAGCCTCTGAGAGACTGAGCCGCCGCTACGGCACGGGCGGGGCGAGGACGTGAGCAGGGGTGTAGGGCCCTATGTAGAGCCTGGTTGTGCCGCCGAACACTAACTTTGAGCAGCGATTCGCCCGCGACTGATTCCAGATTCGTTCTCGAGGTAGCGAAGAAGAGCCGCGGCATCAAGGTCCCCGAGCCCAGCGGCGTCGCTGGCCTCATAGATCGGCAGTGCCGTGTCGAGCAACGGGGTGGGCGCGCCGTTCGATCGGGCGAAGGCCTGAATGATCTTGGCGTCCTTGAGGATTGTGCTGAGACGAGCAGAGGGTGGCTCATATACGTCAGCGGCCATCATCGGTCCACGGATATCGAAGATTCGCGAGGATCCCACGCCGCTACCGATCACCTCCTGGACCGTGGCGGGGTCCATTCCAGCCGCGATTCCCAGCGCATGGGCCTCAGCGCTCGCCAGATTGTGGATCGTCACCAACAGGTTGGCAATGAACTTCATCATCGACCCGTTGGGGAATGCGCCAAGGTAATGAGTTGCTCTGCCGACGGCGTCGAATACGCACTTCGTGCGATCGAATGCTGCTTGCGAGCCAGATGCCATCACCACCAACGTGCCGTCGGCGGCCTGTAGACCGGTGCCGCTCACCGGTACGTCCATGAGCTCGACGCCGACCTGGGCCAACCGATCAAACACGTTCTGCTTGGCTTCGATCGGGAAGGTTCCCATCTCGGCCGCTATGAGCCCATCGTGGGCGCCTGCAGCCACATCCTCTGTGGCCGCGACGAGACTCGGGATACTGGGTAGCGAGAAAATCACCAATTCGGAAGCTGCAGCCACTTCGGCCCCGGACTGTTTATCATTACCTCCCATCAGGGCGAATTCGTCCAGTTTGTCGGTGGCGGTGTCGAAGCCATTGACCTCGAAACCGGCAAGCAGCAACTGTCTCGCCATCGCCGAACCCATGATGCCCAGGCCGATGATTCCGACTCGATGTACTGACTCCCCGACATCGGTCATCGAGTCGAACGCCTCACCGCGACCTCTTGGCGTGTGACTTCCCCCATGATGTCCTCAGCGTCCTTCCTGGTCCATATCATTTCGTTGTCTCCTCAGCCGTAGGCATCGGCGGTGTCGAAATGAGTGACTCCGAGATCGATAGCCCTGTTGACGGTGCGAATCGCTGAATCGTCTTCGGTCTCGCCGCAGTTCGACGTGAGGCCCATGCAGTCGAAGCCAACCTCCGCTACCTCTGGTCCATTCTCACCGCTTGCGGTTGTCCATGACCAACTCATCCTTTAGAGAATTAGAACCTGATTTTGCCGACCGGCGATGGCCGCTTGATTTTCCGGCTCATTAAGGACGTAACCAATCGGGGTTGTCGCCAATGTCGGCCTGAAGGCCTGTTGCCTCGACGCCCGCAACGGCGCATACCTCATCGGTGTCGGATAGGTCGCCAGATACCCCGATCGCTCCCATTACAGAACCGTCGCTGTCGCGGATAAGTACTCCGCCGGGCAAGGCCACCAGACCGCCGTCGGATAGCTGGGACAGAGCACCCATGAAAACCGGAAGCTTTTGCGCCTTGGCGAGCAATGCCCGACTGGCCAAACCCATACCTAACGCTCCCCACGCCTTGGCATGAGCGATTTTCGGCCGGAGGAACTCGGAGCCGTCGTCACGTTTCATGGCGATCGGGTGTCCTCCGTCGTCGAGCACGACAATGGACAGTTTTCCGAGATCGAGTTCATGGCCCTTTGCAATGGCCGTATCGATCATGGTGTTGGCCTCGTCCAAGGTGATTCTTCTCATAGCGGTTATCAATCCAATCAGCCGTTTGTTTCACCACTAGCAGCCACGGGTCGAGCGACAAGAATTGCCATCAGTACATGACCAGCCCTGAGGTGACATTGAGGTCGGCGCCAGTGATCCCCGCGGATTCGTCGGAACCCAAGAAGGTGGCAGCGTTGGCCACATCGCGAGCGGACACGAGACGTCGAAGTGGAGTCGACTCGACGAACTGAGCGCGCACCTCGTCTGCATCGCGTCCCAGCGCTTTGGCCTGCTGTTCGAAAACCCAATCGATTCTGTCGCCCTCAACGGTGCCCGGGGAGATCAGGTTGATCCGCACGTTGTGCGGCCCGACCTCTTCGGCCATCGTGCGGGTGAGCCCGATGAGCGCAGCCTTGCTGGCCGCGTAGGGCGATCGATTGAGTAGTGGACGCTTGCCGGTGACCGATCCGATGTTGACAATCGCACCGGAACGACGTTCGATCATCGACGGGAGCACAACCTGGCAGCACGAAAACACACCGGTGAGATTGACCGCGATCGTTTCGTCCCATTCATCGGGTCGTACTTCCCACGACGGTGAGGAAGGACCAGCAATGCCGCTGTTGTTAACCAAGAGGTCTATGCGACCCCATCGATCGAGCGCCTGACCCGCCATCGATTCGACACTGGCCCGATCGGTGACGTCGGTTTCGATCACCTGAGCGTCGCGGCCGGTGTTAGCGATCTCCTCAGCGACCTCAACGAGTGCATCGACAGAACGGGCTGCCAAAATTACATCAGCACCCTCGGCTGCGCACGCGAGCGCGATTTCCCGACCTATCCCTCGCCCGGCTCCGGTTACCAGAGCTATCTTCCCATCAAGTTTCACAGAGCACCTGATACTGTCGCGACTCGTGATGCATTATGCATAACTTCCTGTGAATTTCGCCACAAAGGTAACTATTGATATGGCAGAGACTCTCAAACACGCAGTAACCAAGGGCTCCCACGGCACCGATCCTCAGCTTTCGGTCCGAGTCGCTGAGATCATCGCCGACATCGAAAAACGTGGCTCTGAAGCGGTGCGGCAATACTCGGCAAAGTTCGACAACTGGTCCCCCAGTTCGTTCCGGCTGTCTCGCGACGAGGTGGAGCAGACTGTCAGCGGTGTCCACCAGACAGTGCTCGACGACATCCGGTATGCCCAACAGCAGATTCGTACGTTTGCTGAGGCGCAATTGGCGTCGCTTCATGACATGGAGATTGAGACGCTTCCTGGTGTCACGCTCGGCCATAAGAACATTCCGGTGGCAAACGTGGGTGCTTACGTGCCCGGTGGGCGATATCCGATGGTTGCTTCTGCTCACATGAGTGTCCTCACCGCCAAGGTTGCCGGGGTGCCGCGTGTGGCGGCTTGTACCCCGCCGATTCAAGGAGAGATACCGGCCGCCACCATCGCGGCGATGCACATGGCTGGCGCGGATGAGATCTACCTACTTGGCGGTGTGCAAGCTGTCGCTTCGATGGTTCTCGGAACGGATTTTGTTGATTCGGTCGACATGCTGGTGGGTCCCGGCAACGCGTTTGTTGCTGAGGCGAAACGTCAGCTTTACGGTCGAGTCGGGATAGACCTACCGGCCGGACCCACCGAGACCCTTCTTTTGGTCGACGAATCGGTTGATGCTCAGATGTGCGCGACTGATCTGCTTGGTCAAGCCGAGCATGGCCCGACCAGTCCCGCTGTGTTGCTAACCACGTCGCGTGAGCTGGGTCTGGCGACCATCGAAGAGGTCGAACGTCAGCTTCTGACCTTGCCAACAGCCGACATTGCCGCTCAATCATGGGCCGATTATGGGCGGGTGATCGTGTGTGATGATCACGCCGACATGCTCCGGCTCGCCAACGAGCTTGCTTTTGAGCATGTGCAGGTCATGACCACCGATGACAATTTCTTCCTTGATGGTATGGTCAATTACGGGTCGCTGTTTCTTGGCCCTATGACCAACGTTGCCTACGGTGACAAGGTGATCGGCACCAATCACACTCTGCCCACGCAGGGAGCGGCGCGTTACACCGGGGGCCTCTGGGTAGGGAAATACATCAAGACCGTCACCTACCAGCGGGTGACCAACGCTGCCTCCAGCGCCACCATCGGCCGCTATTGCAGCCGACTATGCGCATTGGAAAACTTTGCCGGGCATCAGGCCCAGGCCGACCTGCGCGTGGCTCGCTACACCTGAACGGGGAACTGCCCCCGATCAATCAATAAGGAAACCACCAACATGAGCACCCCAGAAATCAACGTCGAGCTTCTTGAGCAGTACTGCAGCGCCTATCGAAATTGGGGCCGCTGGGGAGTCGAGGACGAACTTGGCACTCTCAACCACATAACTCCCGAAAAGATCACCGAGGCGGCCGGTCTCGTGCGCCAGGGAAAGGTTTTTTCCCTTCAACTGCCGCTCGATTCGAAGGGCCCACAGACCGGGGCATTCGGCCGGGTAAATCCCATTCACCAGATGGTCGCCACTGGCACTGATCACGTGGAGGGAGCGCAGGACTGGCCGCTCGGATGGGGTGTTGCCGATGACACGCTCTTCTTGTTCCTGCAGGGAGGAACCCAATGGGACGCCTTGGCCCACATTTTCCACAATGGCAGGATGTACAACGATCGCGATGCCCGACTCGTGTCGAGTTCCGGCGCCAAAAAGAACGGCATGGAAAACCAGAAGACAGTGGTCTCTCGAGGCGTCCTGTTGGACATGCCGCTGGTGCGCGGTGTCGAATATCTGGAGCCGGGAGAGGCCATCACTTCTGACGATCTCGACGAGGCTTGTGCTCAACTGGGAGTGGAGGTGGGGACCGGCGACATCGTGTTGATCAGGACGGGCGACATGGCCAGACGCCGTGACTTGCCTCTATGGGACGGCTACTCCGCTGGAGACTCCCCCGGCCTGTCTCTACTCGCCGCGCCTTGGTTGGCCGACAGGGAAGTAGCCGCCATTGCCACAGACACTTGGGGCGCCGAGGTTCGGCCCAACGAGATCGACGGAAGCTTTCAGCCGCTGCATCTGGTCATGATCGTCAACATGGGTTTGTTGGTCGGAGAGATCTGGGACCTTGATGAGTTGGCAGACGACTGCTCACAGGACGGCATCTACGAGTTTCAGTTGGTGGCCCCGCCTTTGGTCATTCCAGGGGCGGTGGGTTCGCCATTGAATCCTCAGGCAATCAAGTAACAGACTATGAAGTTCGATCTTGTTGTCAGAGGCGGCACGGTGGTCAGCCCTCACGGTCGCAGCCGTGTCGATGTATTTGTACGCGACGGCAAGGTGGCGGCGTTGCTCGACGATACGTCGGCCGAATCGGCCGACGTAGTGGTCGACGCTGGCGGTGCGTTCGTGCTTCCCGGCATGGTCGACACCCACGTGCATTTGATGGAACCCGGCGACGCCACGAGAGAGGATTTCCCCACGGGGACTCTGGCAGCGTCTCGACAGGGTGTAACCACCATCATCGAACACACCCACGGTTGGCCGCTCACCGACTCCACCCGTGTTACCGAGAAGCGAAATCACCTGCGAGGCCGGTCGTATGTCGATTTCGGTTTGGCCGCCCACGTCTTTCCTGAGCATGCCAATGAGATCAGAGGACTTTGGGAGTCCGGCGTGGCCTTCTTCAAGATTTTCACTTGTGCCACCCACGGAGTGCCGGCAGTGACAGCTGAGGTCATGCTCGACGTTTTTCAAGAGCTTGCCGACATCGACGCCGCATGCCTGGTCCATTGCGAGGACGATCTGATGACGGCGCACAACGAGCGCCGCCTCAAATCCGAAGGCCGGATCGACCCGGGCGTGATTCCCGAGTGGCGCTCTCGTGAGGCGGAGCTCGTGGCGGTGGGATCAGCGGCGCTACTGGCGAGAGTCACCGGTGTTCGAGCAACGGTGGCTCATGTGAGCAATGCTGACGTCCTTGACCTAGTGACACGTGAGCGCTCCTACGGATCGCCGCTGGTTGCCGAAACCTGTCCTCAGTATCTGTACCTCGAAGAGTCCGGCATTCATCAGCACGGACCGTTTCGCAAATTCACGCCTCCCGCCCGTATCCGCTCACAAGAGGACGAGGACCGAATGTGGGCCGCGTTCAACGATGGCACCATCAATCATTTGTCGACGGATCACGCCCCCTCCACACCTGCCCAAAAACACGACGGCACAATATGGGAGTGTCACTTCGGTCTTCCTGGCCTCGACACCACGGTGCCTCTGATGCTGGATGCCGCCCTCACCGGCCGGACATCATTGGAGCGGCTTGTCGACGCATACGCCCAACAGCCGGCCGAGAACTACCGGCTGTCGGGCAAGGGACGGTTGGAGGTCGGCTACGACGCCGACATCGTCATCGTCGATCCCGATGAACGATGGCAAATTCGCAATGAAGACATCGTGTCGCGGGCAGGTTGGACTCCGTATGGCGGCAGAGAAGTGCGTGGCAAAGTTAAGTCAGTGTTACTACGAGGGAAGCTGCTCGATCATGGAGCTGACCCCAACGGGCGATTCATCCCAGGCCCCGGAATGATCGCCGAGAGAGCATGAGGAAACTATGACTCCACGAATTCCAACTATTGACATTCATTGTCATCTCGCCACGCCGGCGGCATCCGAAATATTGAGACCACACCTCCTGCCTGAATACCATCCCTACAGCTATTTCATGGGTCAGGATTCTCTCGACCAGAACCAGATCATGTTCCCAACCATCGTCGATGCTCTTCACAATCCGGAAGATCGCTTCGGGCACATGGATGCCATGGGGATAGATGTCCAAGGGCTTGCCACGTTCGTGTCGGAGTACGGCTACAGGGCTCCGGGCAAGGTGGGCGCTGAGTCTGCTCGTGCCCAAAACGACAATTTGGCTCAGGCCGTGGCCAACCACCCCGACCGCTTCTTAGCATTGGGTGCCACTGTGCCGCTGCAGGACATCGACATGGCAATCGCCGAGATGGACCGAGTGGTCGATGAGCTCGGTTTCAAGGGTCTGCAGATCGGCGGAACAATCGCCGGGCACAACCTCGACGAACCACGATTCAGACCGTTCTGGCAGGCAGTGGCAGCTAAGGGAATCCCGGTGATTCTGCACCCTGATGGCTACGAGGAAAGCCACAGGTTCGGCAGCTATTTCATGACAAATTGCATCGGCAACCCGTTGGAAACGATGGTTGCCGCCAATCGCATGATCTTTTCTGGACTGCTTGAGGAACTCCCCAACCTCAAAATCGTGCTGCTGCACGGCGGCGGCTATCTCCCCTTCTACGCATCTCGAGCCGACCACACCTGGAAGATACGCCCAGAGACGCGAGTCAACATTCCCGACCATCCGCCGAGCTACTACATGAAGCAACTCTTCTACGACACCATGGTCTTTCAGCCGCTCTACCTTCGCCACCTTGTCGATGTGGTCGGCAGCGATCAAGTCATGGCGGGAACTGACTTTCCATTCGATATGGGCGAGACCGACCCCTTGGGTCTGATCGACAGCACCGAGGGCCTCTCCGATGTAGAGCGTGTCGCTATGAAGGGTGCCAACGCAGTGAGAGTTTTCGAGCTCTAATGCTCGCTCGGTCGATCTCGCAGGGGGAGTCGATGTTGTTCGGATACTGAATCCAAGCCTGGGGTACTGACCTGTAGGGGCCTGATAAATAATTCTGATGGGCGTTGCGGCGTGGTGCTCCTCGCATAAGCGGGCATCCGGATAGCGGCCCAGGGGTCGGGCACCCGTAGGGTTTCCGACCCGTGGAACTCATCATCATCCGACATGCACAGCCGGAAGCCCAGGACCTCGGAGAGGGCGGGCCCGCCGATCCGCCCCTCTCTGCCCTGGGCGTTCAGCAGGCGGCCGCCACCGCCGCCCTGCTGGCCACCGAAGGCGTGTCCCACGTGGTCACCAGCACGATGCTCCGGGCCATCCAAACCGGCCAGCCGCTGGCCGACCTGCTGGGCATCACACCGGAGGCCATTGGCGACCTGAAGGAATCGGACCACCAACGGGCCACATATACGCCTGCCGAGGAGATGAACGCCGACCACGAGGTCGTGAAGGAGTTTCTGACCGACCCGATGGCCATGTTCTCCGACGGGTACGAGACGTTTCGGGAGCGGGTCCGGTCGGCCTTCGACTCGATAGTCGAAG
>Ga0302122_10000084_pt1 | contig 46245 bp, 45 predicted proteins | sample CB21_SCM_MG_FD_203115 | JGI IMG/M metagenome (GOLD analysis project Ga0302122, IMG submission 203115) | Marine microbial communities from Western Arctic Ocean, Canada - CB21_SCM | ecosystem: Environmental > Aquatic > Marine > Oceanic | place: Canada: Western Arctic Ocean | collected 2017-09-28 | reverse complement strand
AAGGTGAGGAGTTCCTCCCGGGGAAGCCACTCCAGCCCATCGGCAGGCATGCAGTAGGTGCAGCGGAAGTTGCACCGGTCCGTCACCGAGATCCGCAGGTCGCGATGCACGCGCCCGAAAGTGTCGATCAGCTGTGGGACCACGTAGCCAAGCGTAGGCCCCTGAACGGGCTGTCAGCCGGTCGAACCACCGCAGGCCGCTCAGCCCAGGAGGATGACCTCGACCAGGTCACCGTCGGCCACCCCGTCGCCATCCGGTAGGACCGCCAGCCCCGTGGCGGTCGCCATGGCGGTCAACTGGTGGGAGCCCTGGCCCCCGGCGGAGGCTGCCAGGTACCGCCCGTCCCGATACTCGACCACGACCCGCCCGAAGTGGACCTTTCCGTCGGCATGGCGCTTGAGTCCACCCACGACCCGGGCCTGGACCCGCTGTCGCTCGAGGTCCGTGTGACCCGACATGGCACGAAGGGCGGGACGGGCGAACAACTCGAACGACACCATGGATGAGACCGGATTGCCGGGCAGGCCGAACACCGGCACCCCCTCGACCAGGCCAAAGGCCAGCGGCTTGGCCGGCCTGATCGCCACCTGCATCCAGCGCATCTCACCGATCCGATCCAACACGACCTTCACGTAGTCGAAGTCCCCCATCGAGACACCGCCGGAAGTCAGCACGGCATCGCACCGGGCAACGCCGTCGAGGAGGGCCGCGGTGATCGCATCCTCGTCGTCGACCACCAGGCCCAGATCAACGGGCACGACGCCCATCTCGTCCAGGAGTGCCAGCAGTGCCGGTCGGTTGGAGTCCCTGATCTGCCCGACCCTCAGCGCTGCCGGACCCTCCACCAGCTCGTCACCGGTGGACAGCACACCCACCCTGAGGCGTCGAAAGGCCGTGACACTCCCGCATCCGATGCTGGCCAGCACACCCAGGTGCCCCGGCCCCAGGGTGGTGCCGGAGGCGAACACCTCCTCACCGGGAAGCAGGTCCTCGCCGGCTGAACGGACGTGGTTGCCCTCGCCCACCTCCACGGCGACCGTCACCACCGCACCGTCGTCGGACACCGCTGTCTTCTCGACCATGACCACCGAGTCGGCCCCGTCCGGCATCGGCGCCCCGGTCATGATCCGGATCGCCTCACCCGGACAGACCTCGACGTCGGGGACAGCGCCGGCAGCCAGCGTTCCTACTATCCGCAGACCCAGCGGGGCGCCGACGGTGTCAGCGGAGCGCACGGCGAACCCGTCCATGGCCGAGTTGGCGAACGGCGGGACGGCACCGGTGGCGACCACGGGTGCGGCGGTCACCAGACCGCGGGCGTCGGACAACGGCACCTCGGAAACGACCGGTCCGGGGCACCTTTCGAACACATGGGCCCGGGCTTCGGCGAGGGAGATCACCGACCGAGGATACTCAGCGCCTCCACGGCCTTTCCTCGCCGGCCAGGAGCCGCCTGATATTGGCCACGTGGCGAACCAGGACGAGGGCGCTGATGGCCGCCGCAACGAGGATCTCCGGGGTGGGGTTGCCGGCGGCAGCGACCGCGACGGGCAGGGCCACGGCTATGGCGATGGACCCCATCGAGGCCTTGCCGGTGACACGGACCACGAGGGCGAAGAGGGCGATCACACCGAGAGCCAGCACCGGGAACAGGACGATCGAGCCGCCGCCACCTGTGGCCACGCCCTTGCCTCCCCGGAGACGGCGGGTCACCGGAAGCACGTGGCCCACCGTCACCGCCGCCCAACAGGCCAGGGCCAGTGGACGGCCGGCAACAGCCATTCCCAGGAGGACCGCAGCAACACCCTTGCCCCCGTCGAACGCGAAGACGACCAACCCTGCCCGGCGTCCAGCGGTCCTGTAGACGTTGGTGGCGCCCGGGTTTCCGGATCCCGCCGAAGTCGGATCCACTCCCGACCGACCTGCCACGATCTGGGCCGACGGCAGGGTCCCGAGCACGTAGGCGATGGCCACCACCAGATAGGTCACAGGACCAGCATCACTGACGGCGGGCCACCCAACGCGGACCTCCGGTAGGATGCGACGTCGACCGGACATGGAACAACCGCTCCACGACCCCCGGCGACACCACCACCATGCCTACCTACCAGTACCGCTGCCAGTCATGCCGGGATGAGTTCGAGGTGCGCCAGTCCTTCACGGATAACGCCCTCACCGACTGCCCGGATTCAGACTGCGGCGGAATCGTGAACAAGGTCTTCAGCAGCGTCGGCATCTCCTTCAAGGGCGACGGCTTCTACAAGAACGACCACGGTTCGGGGGCGAAGGGCCGCAAGGCCGACACCGGCTCGACCGTGAAGTCGGATTCAGGCTCAGCCGACGCAGGCTCGACGAAGACCTCGGACTCGTCCACCAGCTCGTCGGACAGCTCGTCCACCAGCTCATCGGACAGCTCCAAGAGCAGCGGCTCGACCAGCGACTCCGGTGGTTCCTCCGGTGCGTCCGGTGGTTCAAGCGGCTCTGGAGACAAGGCCGCCGCCTCAGCAGCCTGATCCCGGCCACCGCCGGGTCGGTCCCCACTTCTCCCCCCACGACAAGCTCCTCGACCCAGCGCGGGGAGGCCCGGGAGAAACCGTGTCCTACCTACTGGCCAGACTCCGTCTCTGGGCGGCGCACCACCGGGTCATCTGGTGGACGTGCGCCATTGCATTCGCCGGACTGACCGGCATCACCGTCCGCTCCGCCACCAGTGTCGCACCATGCACGACCGCTGCCGAGACGACCTCCGACGTCCCAACCAGCGGCGAGCGCGGTGTGGCCCTCGGGCGCGGCCCCGATCCCCTGCCGGTCGAGGTGGGAGACAGGCTGGACCTGTGGTCGGTCGATGGCATCACAGCCCGGGGTCGCCTCGTCGTATCCGGCGCCCGCGTCCTGGACCACGACGATCGAACGGTCACCGTTGCCATTCCCGCCGATCGCGTGGGTGATGTCGCCGCCGCCCTGGGCAGTGGCGACCTGCTCACGGCACTTGTGCCCTGATTGGCAGCGCCTGTGCCGACCCCGGCCCTCACCGCAACGAGGTGGCCAGCAACCCGAGGACGCCCAGGCCGACCACCACCCGGTATACGGCGAAACCAGCCAGCCCAACCCGGGCCATGAGGCGCAGCATCAGGTGGACGGCCAGCCCACCGCTCACAGCCGCAGCGGCTGTTCCGGCAAGGAACGGAACCCACCAACCGGATGGAACCGAGAGGTCGGCCGCCGAGAGCAGCCCGGCACCGGCAATCACGGGAAGGCTCATCAGGAAAACGAGTCGTGCGGCGGACTCGCGTTCGAGGCGCATACCACGTGCCACCGAAAGGGTCACCCCGGAACGTGACACCCCCGGCTGGAACGCCAGCCCCTGGGCAATGCCAATGGTGACCGCCTCGCCGAAGGAGAGGTCCTCGAATCCCCGCTCCCCCGGTCGACGGTCGGCAATCCACATCACGATGCCGAAGGCGATGAGGCACACAGCCACCAGCCATGTTCGATCCCCCAGGTCGCCGGTCATCGACACCACCACCAGGCCGAGTAGCCCGGTGGGCACGGCGGTGGTCGCCAGCAGCATGGCCGTACGGGCATCACCGGTCAGGGGCCCCCTCCTCACCAGCCATCCGGTCCCGGCCGAGAGGTACCTGACCACGTCGGAGCGCAGGTAGAAGACGGCACCCAGGAGGGTTCCCAGATGCAGCGCCACGTCGAAGGCGTCCTCCAGTGATCCGTCGAGAGCGAAGTCGTCCCAGCCGAACAGCCACGGCACGAGGGTCAGGTGCCCGCTGGAGGAGACCGGCAGGAACTCTGTGAGGCCCTGGACCAGGCCCAGCAGGATCGCGTGGAGGATCGGCACGGCGCGTTCCCGGCGTCCCTATACCCCGGAGACCGTCAGCTCACCGATGACGAGGGTGACCCCCGCAGCGCGCATCGGCAGCCACTGGAGGTCGTCACCAATGGCCGTCACATCGGTCAGCATCTTCTGGATGGTCGAGGCGACCGTGAACTCGCGGACCGGTTCGGCCAGTTCCCCGTCACGGATCCGGAGGCCCTCGGCGCCGGTCGAGAAGTCCCCGCTGACGGTGTTCACGCCGGAGTGGAGCCCGCTCACCCCCTGGACGAGCAGGCCGTCACGGATGCCGGATATCAGATCGGTCGGCGACCGGACACCGGGCACGACGGCCACAGCGCGCACGCCCACTCCGGGCGTCGAGGAGTAGCCGCGCACAGCCGAGCCGGTGGACGTCGTCCCGGCCCGTCTGGCCGTCTCACTGTTGTGGACGAAGCGTTCCAGCCGACCGTCGGCCAGCAGGACGTTGCGGCGCGTAGCCAGCCCCTCCCCGTCGGTCTCGGTAGCGGTGTACGCCGCCGGGTCGGTCGGATCGTCGACCAGTGTGAGGATCGATGAAGCCACGTCCTCGCCGAGCCTGTCGGCGAAGAGCGATCGGCCCTTCTGCACGGCCTCACCGCTCAGGGTGCCTCCGACTATGCCGAGGAACTGGGCGCTCACCCATGGGTCGAACACCACCGTCATGCGTCCCGATGGTGGCTTGACCGCCCCGAGCATCCGGGTGGACCGCTCGGCGGCGTCGGCCGCTGCGGCCTCCACGTCCAGGTCGCCCGGCTGGCGTCCGAGCGAGAAGCCGAATCCGGTCTGGGTCTCCCCGTCCTGTTCAGCCAGGGCATACGCAGACAGGAAGCACCCCGTCTCACTGCTGATGGACCGGATGCCCGTGGTGGTCGCCACCGCACTGAACGAGACGGAGTCGGAGTACTCGGCCGACTCGACGCCGCTGATCCGGCTGTCGGAGGATCGCGTGATTCGTTCCAGGTCAAGGGCCATTTGCACCTTGGCGTCGATGGGAAGGTCGAGCAGGGCTTCCCGGTAGAGGTCCATCCCGACCGGCGCCACGCCATCGGGCTCGGCAAGGGAGCAGTGCTCGTCCGGAGTGGCGAAGCCGAGGTTGTCCCTCGCCTCGCGCATCACCTCTACGAGGGCATCGGGATCCAGCGTGCCCGCGTAGGCGAATCCCTGGCGGCCGTCACGGATGACACGGATACCCACACCGCTGGACTCGGCGACCGTCAACGACTCCACCTCGCCCTCGTACGCCCGCACCTCCGTCTCGCGTTCATGGACGACCACGGCCTCGACCTGCTCGCCCGAATCCGCCCATCCGACGATGCGCTCGGCGATCTCCAGGAATTCGGACACCTCAGGCCGCCGTTCCGCCGACAGTCAGGCGGGCTACACGCAGCGTGGGCGTGCCGTCCCCCACTGGGACCCCCTGGCCGTCCTTGCCGCAGGTACCAGGCGAACCCATGGCGAAGTCACCGGCAATGGCGTCGATGTCCAGAAGCGCCGCGGGGCCGTTGCCGATCAGGTTGCCGTCGCGGATCGGGGCCGTGAGGCGACCGTCCTCGATCAGGTACGCCTCGGTCATGCCGAACACGAAGTCGCCGGTGGCCGTGTTCACCTGGCCGCCGCCCAGCTGCGCCACGTACACACCGCGTTCGGTCCCGGCCAGGATCTCAGCCGGGTCATCGTCTCCAGCCTCCAGGTAGGTATTCGTCATGCGAACCATGGGGAGGTGCCGGTAGCTCTGGCGACGACCGTTTCCGGAACTCTCCCGGCCTTCCTTCCGGGCCCGCAGGCGGTCCCACATGAAGTCCGTCAGGACACCGTCACGGATCAGGACGTTGTGCTGTGCGGGTCGACCCTCGTCGTCGATCGCGTAGCGGCCCCACTCACCGACCATGGTGCCGTCGTCCACAAGGCTGACCATGGGCGCAGCCACGACCTCACCGCGGCGACCGGCGAACACCGACGCCGCCTTGGCTATCAGGTCCGCTTCCAGCCCGTGCCCACAGGCCTCGTGGAATAGCACCCCGCCGCCGCCCGGCCCGACCACGACCGGCATCTCCCCGCTGGGCGCCGGTACCGCACCCAACTTTGTCAACGCCCGCCCGGCGGCCCGTCCGGCCAGTTCCTCCACGTCCACCCGGTCGAACAGCTCGAACCCAATGGTGTGGCCCACCGACTCCCGACCCGTCTGGAGGCCCGAGTCCCCGCTGGCGACGCAGGACACGGAGAAGAGGGTGCGGATCTGTCGATCGCCGGTGAGGAGGCCGTCGCTGTTGGCAATCTGGATGCGTCGCTGGCTGTCCGCGTACCTTGCTGTGACCTGCGTGATCGCACCGTCGCGTGAGCGCGCTGCATCATCGGCCCGCTCCAGGAGGGCCACCTTCCGGGCCTTGGGTACGTCGGAGGGAAGGATCTCCACCACGGCCGACGCAGGGCCGCTCATGGAGTCCAACGCCACGACCCTCACCCCCGACCCACCACTGCGTGCTGCTGCCGAAGCTGCCGTGGCGGCAGCCCGGAGGCCGGCCGGGGACAGATCCGCCGTGTGGGCGAAGCCGGTCGTCTCACCCACCACGACGCGGATACCGGCGCCCCGGTCACGACCACTCGTCAACTCCTCGATCCGACGGTCGTCCAGCAGCGCCGAAATGGACCTGCGGTCCTCGACGAACACCTCGGCGAACTCGCCACCCGTGGCCATTGCGACGCCGAGCGTGTCAAGGAGGACCTGCGGATCGAGGATCACCGCGTCGCCACCGGTCATATCGGTCATATCGGTCACCTTCACCATCATCGTCTCCAACACCGCTTAGGTCATCTCGGCCCGGTTCCCGGGGCCATGGACGGATGCGTAGGGTACCCGTCGTGCCTCCCATGCCCGGGTTGCGCGGCCACGCCACGCACACCATCACCGATGCCGACACGGCGATCGCCATGCGTTCAGGCGAGGTTCCCACGCTCGCCACGCCACGCCTCGTCGCCCTCATGGAGGAAGCGACGGTCGCGGCGCTGGCCGACAAGCTGGGCGAGGGAGAAACCAGCGTGGGCATGCGGATCCACATCGACCACCTGTCCCCCTCCGGTACCGGGGCCGAGATCATGGCCGAAGCGCTCCTGGAGGCCGTCGAAGGCAGGCGTCTGACCTTCGGTGCCACGGCCACGGAAGGCGGGACCGTGGTGGCCACTGCCAGCATCGTCAGGGTGGTCGTCGCCACAGATCGCTTCGTCGGTCGCGTCGGTGCAGAGACCGACTGACGCCAGCGGCCTGGCAAAAGGTCCTGCCGTGACCGACCTGGACCAGCCTGATGCCCGGCAGGCGAGGCGCAGCGAATCGACCCGCGCCGGTACCGGTCTCCACTGGTGGGCCGAGATCCTGCTCGTCCTGACCTTCTACGTCATCTACTCGGCTGTCCGGAACCGCTTCGGGTCGGACTCCGTAGGGATCTCAGAAGCACTGGCCAATGCCGAGCGGGTCATCGACCTGGAGAGGACACTCGGCCTCTACCTGGAGCCGGGGCTGCAGGCGGCATTCCTGGGCCAACGATGGTTCATCCAGTTCTGGAACCTCTTCTACGGCACCTTCCACTTCGGCCTCACGGTGTTCGCCCTCGTGTGGGTGTACCGATACCACCCGCACCTGTACGGCCGCCAGCGCTCAACCTTCCTGTGCACCACCGGTCTTGCCCTGGTCGGCTTCGGTCTGTTCCCCCTGATGCCGCCACGACTGCTGTCGGACTGCGGGGAGTTCGGCGCCTGTCTCGCCGCCATCCACCCGTTCGTCGACACGGTCGCCATCACCGGTGGCCTCTGGTCATTTGACTCCGGCACCATGCAGGCGGTGAGCAACCAGTACGCGGCGATGCCCAGCCTCCACTTCGCGTGGGCAGCGTGGTGCACGGTCGCGTTGTGGCCGGTCGTGACCTCGCGGACCGGTCACCTGCTCATTGCCACCTACGCGCCCGCCACCCTCTTTGCCGTCGTGGTCACCGCCAACCACTTCTGGATCGACGCGTTGGGTGGGCTGGCAGCCCTCGGGGCAGGCCACTGCCTCTCCGGCCTACTCCTGGCTGGATGGCGGCGGCTACCTACCCTCACCTGAGCGTTCCCACCGTCGCGAGTGCACCATCGGGCTCAGCGGCTACCGTGGTTCCCTGGTTCCCTGGTTCCAGCGACGGAACCAGACCCCTCGATCCGGATTCACCGGACCGGCTCCCTCGATCGGACCGAGCCACCATGCGACTCGACTCAATCCGGACCCCGGACGACCTGCGCCAACTCGGACCCGACGAGCTTCGCTCCCTTGCAGCCGAGATCCGCGAGCGGATCGTGGAGACGGTGGGACGCACCGGCGGCCACCTGGGTTCCAACCTCGGAGCCGTGGAGCTGACCCTTGCCCTCCACCGGGTGTTCGACAGCCCCAGGGACGCCATCCTCTGGGACACGGGCCACCAGACCTACGTCCACAAGCTTCTCACCGGCCGCAATGGCGAGTTCGACGGCCTCCGCCAGCCCGGAGAGATGTCCGGCTATCCCTCACGGGCCGAATCCAGCCACGACTGGATCGAGAACTCCCATGCCTCGACCGTCCTTGCATACGCCCACGGGCTGGCCGCTGCTGACGCCACCAGAGGCGGCAGCCGGCGGGTGGTTGCGGTGATCGGCGACGGATCCATGACCGGCGGTATGGCGTTCGAGGGGCTCAACAACCTGGGCCACAGCGGCCTGAAGGTCACGATCGTCCTGAACGACAACGGCCGCTCGTATGCGCCGACAGTCGGCCGATTGTCAGAGAGCCTCATCCGGATCCGCTCCAACCCGACCTACATGCGCCGTCAGCGGCGCCTGGAGGACGTTGCCGAGAGCCTCCCGTGGGTGGGTGAGCTGCTGGAGAGGAGCATCAGCGCCACCAAAGCCGCCCTGCGCGACATGTTCGAACCCACGGCCTTCTTCGAGGCCCTGGGCGTGCACTACCTGGGCCCCTTCGACGGCCATGACATCGCCGAGATCGAAGATGCCCTCCGCAATGCGGCCGAGTTCGACGGGCCGGTGGTCGTCCACTTGCTCACCCAGAAGGGGCGCGGCCACGCTCCGGCGGAGCAGGACCCGATCAAGCACATGCACGACACGGGTGGCGTGAAGGTCGGCAGCTACACGGCGGCGTTCACCGAGTCGATCCTGAAGGCAGCCGAGTCACGGCCTGAGATCGTGGCCATTACCGCTGCGATGCCCGACTCGACGGGACTGCTGCCGTTCCGGGACCGATTCCCGGATCGCTGCTTCGATGTCGGGATCGCCGAGCAGCACGCCGTCGCCGCTGCTGCAGGAATGGCCATGGGCGGGCTGCGACCCGTCGTGGCCCTGTATGCCACGTTCCTCAGCAGGGCATTCGACCAGGCCAACCTGGATGTCGGCCTCCTCGGGCTACCGGTCGTGTTCTGCCTCGACAGGGCTGGCATCACCGGTGACGACGGACCCTCCCACCACGGCGTGCTGGACATGATCCTGTTGTCCAAGATCCCGGGCATGACGATCCTGGCGCCCTCCTCATACCAGGAGCTCCAGCAGATGTTCGAGGACGCCCTAGCTATAACGGATGGTCCGGTTGCCATCCGCTGGGCCAAGACCCCGGCCCCCCACGTGGGCTGGGACGAGGTGGGCAGGGGCCTCTCGGCCCGTCAGGTGAAGGCCGCCTCCGATGACCGCACGGTCTGCCTGCTGGGTGCCGGAAAGATGCTTGCGGCCGTAGAGGAGGCCGCAGACCTGCTCGCCGCCGACGGAATCCACGCCACAGTCTGGGACCCACGGTGCATACGCCCCTTGGATGTGGCGATGCTGGACGATGCCGCCAGCCACCGCCTGGTGGTCACAGTGGAGGACGGGTTCCGTGAAGGCGGCTTCGGCACGGGGGTCATGGACGACCTCTCCAGCCGATCGCCGCGGACGGAGGTGGCCGTACTGGGCGTTCCGGTGGCCCACCACCCCCATGGGAAGGTGGACGACCTGCTGGCCTCGTTCGGGCTGGACGGTCCGGGTGTCGCTGCGACCGTCCGGAGTCGTCTGGGTTGAGCCCCGACCGCCGGAGGGCGGATCGGTGGGCCAGCCGGATCAGGTGAAGAAGGGGTTGTCCCCGGCTGAGTGGTCCGTGGAGTCGACCACCTCGGTGATCTCCGGGATGGCTTCCAGGATCGCCCGCTGGATGCCCTCGGTGAGGGTCGCCTGGCTCATGGAACAGCCCTGGCAGCCGCCGCCCATCGTCACGTAGGCGGTGTGGCCGTCGACACCCACGAGGGTCGCGAAACCTCCGTGGGACGCCAGCATCGGATTCACCTTCTGTTCCAGGAGCTGCGCGATCTGCTCGGGAACCTCGCCCTCCAGGAGGAGCTCACCCACGTCGCCCAACGGGTTCGGACGGTTCGGGTTCCGGATTATCAGGCCGCCCTGGGCCGGGTTGCTCGGCAGGTCGAGGGTGGCTCCTGCAAGCTTGGAACGGCTCTCCTCGCCGACAGCCATCTGCAGATCGCCGACCTCCCAGCGGTGGCAGTCAGAAGGCAGCTCATCGACGGGGGTGAATGCCAGGTCGTAGACGTAGTCCACCCCGGACACCCCGGTCACATCGATCTGGAGGGCCAGGCCAGCGGGATCGTCCTCGCTGTCTCGCACCTCGCGGACCTTGGCCAGTGCGGCGTCGGTGACGGAGATGACCGGCTCGGCGGTCTCCCCATCGGGAACAAGGACGGTCTGCTCGCTCATGGCCCCATGGTACCGGGGCCGTCGGCCCACACTTCGACCCTCCCGACGTTGCGGCGGTAGGTTCTGCGGCCATGGACGACACAGGACCTGCAACCTCACCCGTCACCATCCGCCGGGACGGCAAGGTGGCGATCATCCACCTCGACGACGGCAAGGCCAACGCCCTGGGCCACGCTGCCATCGCTGCCCTGCTCGCCGCCTTCGATGAGGTGGAGGCCTCCGACGCCGACGCCGTGGTCCTGGCCGGCCGACCAGGACGGTTCTCAGCGGGGTTCGACCTCAAGGTGATGCAGGGCGGCCCGGATGAGGCCCGCAGGATGCTGAGCGCCGGCGTGGACCTCTTCCTCCGCAGCTACCTGTTCGGTCGCCCCGTTGTGGCGGCATGCACCGGGCATGCGATCGCTGCGGGTTCCATCATGCTCATGTCCACAGACCTTCGCATCGGCGCCGCAGGGGACTTCAAGATCGGCCTCCCCGAGCTGACCATCGGCATGCCCCTGCCCTTCTTCGCCACCGAGTTGGCCAGGGATCGGATCTCGAGGCGACATCTCTCGCAGGTCTTCCTGGGGCGCATGTACGACCCGGAGGGAGCGACCGACGCCGGCTTCCTGGACCAGGTGGTCGACGCCGAAGCGGTGATCGATACCGCCGTCGAGCAGGCACTGGCACTCAGCGGCGTGAGCCGTGGTGGCCTGAAGCGCACCCGGGTGACGTCCCGCGGGGCCATTGCCGATGCCATCCGGGCGGGCCTCGACGAGGACCTCTCCCACTTCTCCGTCCAGGGCTGAGGGGACCGAGCCGGAGACACACCGGGTCCTCCACGACATGATGAACGGCCGGTACGACGCCCTGCTCCTGGTTGCCTTCGGCGGCCCCGAACAGCCCGGCGACGTCGAACCGTTCCTGGAACGGGTGACGGCGGGGCGTCCCATTCCGCCGGACCGCCTTGCCGAGGTGGCCGGCCGCTACCTGTCGGTCGGTGGGCGGTCACCCCTGAACCCGAGGATGCGGGCACTGCTGGCGGCTGTCAGGGCCGAACTCGCCGCCCGCCGCATCCACCTCCCTGTCTTCTGGGGAAACCGGAACGCCGCCCCCCTGCTGGCCGATGCCGTGGCGGAGATGGCCGCCGCCGGGGTGGAACGGGCCCTGGCCTGGACCGCATCGCCTTATGCGTCGTACAGCGCATGCAGGCAGTACGGCGAGGACCTGGTGGCGGCCTGTTCGGCCGTCGGCGAGCGTGCACCGGCCATCGACATGATCCGGCGCCACCATGACCACCCGGCTCTTCTGGAACCGGCCGCCGACCGGCTTTCAGAGGCCCTGGCACGCCTACCCGGGGACCGACGCGACGGCGCCCACCTGCTCTTCAGCGCCCACAGCATCCCGACAGCGTTCGCCGACACGTGCGACTACGAGGCCCAGGTCGTCGAGGCCGCACGGCTGGTGGCCGCCCTGGTGGATCCCGCAGGCCACCACCCCCACGAGGTGGTGTGGCAGTCGAGGACAGGCTCGCCCCGGGTGCCCTGGCTGGAACCGGACGTGGGCGACCGGATCGAGGCACTTGCCGAAGACGGCGTGGATGCGGTCGCTGTCTCACCGATCGGGTTTCCGGTCGAGAACTTCGAGATCGCCTGGGACCTCGACACCGATGCCGCACGCCGCGCAGCCGACGTGGGCGTGGCGTTCGCCCGTGCAGCTGCAGTCGACGATGACCCACGCTTCGCATCCATGGTGGTCGACCTGGCGGTGGAACGGCTGGACGGGACCGCAGGTGGACCTCGACCCGGTGCGGGCAGCCTCGGCATCCGGCCGGATACGTGTGCTGTCAACTGCTGCCCGGATCTCCGCCGGGTGGAGCATCCCGAGGGGGATCCCCGACCGTCGACGTCCTGACGGGTATTTTCAGTGGTGATGAACCACGCTCGGATCGCCACCGAAGCCCTCCGCTTCCGGCTCGGCACGCTGACCACCAGGGCGGAGGGGCCCCAGGGCCTCGACCCGGTTGAAGCGGGCGACATCCTGATCACCTGTGGCGACCCCGGTGTGGACCAGGCCCTTCGCATGCTCGGACAGACCTGGATGCAGGCCGGGCTGGTACCCGAGTCCATCGACCATCCATGGTCGGCTGGCGACGCGGCACGGCTCCGATCCGTGGGTGGAACCGCCCTACTGGATGCGCTGGACGAGCTGGTGACCGGCGTCTCGCGGTGTCGCTTCCGCAACTGAGGCTGCCGCCGGCCTACCCCGCCCGGCCATGCCGCGGCGGAACCGATGCTCCGAAGTACGGTCCACACAAGGCCCCGGCGGGCGCTGTCGCACCCGTGCGCCATGCTCGTCGGACGACGACCGACCGGACGACAGGCGACCATCCAGCCCCATGAGCAAGCAGCAGAAACTCCTCCCCGACGACCAGTCCTTCGCCCGCGAGGTGATCGACGTAACCGTCGCCGACGAGCTCAAGGAGTCGTTCCTCGCATACTCGCTCTCGGTGATCACCGCCCGGGCCATTCCCGACGTGCGCGACGGCCTGAAGCCGGTCCAGAGGCGGATCCTCTACTCGATGCTCCGCATGGGAATCCGGCCTGACACACCGCACAGGAAGAGCGCCAGAGTGGTCGGCGACACCATGGGCCGCTACCACCCCCACGGGGATGCCGCCATCTACGACGCCCTCGCACGCATGGCCCAACCGTTCTCCCGGGGCATGACCCTCATCGATCCCCAGGGCAACTTCGGCTCGCTGGACGACCCGCCTGCGGCTTCGCGCTACACCGAGTGCCGCCTGACCGCTGCCGCCATGGCAATGGTCGGAGAACTCGACGAGGACACCGTCGAGTTCAGGGCCACCTACGACGGCGAGGCGGTAGAGCCCGTCTACCTGCCGGCCCTGCTGCCCAACCTCCTGCTCAACGGCACCACCGGAATCGCAGTGGGCATGGCCACCAACATGCCCACCCACAACCTGGCGGAGGTGTACGAGGCCATAGCGCTCACGATGAACAAGCGGCGGCCGAAGCCCACCATCGACGAGATACTTGCGGTGCTGCCGGGACCCGACTTCCCGAGTGGCGGCATCGTGGTGGACGACGGCATACGCGAGGCCTACGCGACCGGTCGGGGAACCATCCGCCTGCGGGCCCGCGCCCACGTGGAGGACGTCGGTCGGGGCCGCCAGGCAATAGTGGTGACCGAACTCCCCTACCTCATCGGGCCGGAACGGGTCATCTCGAAGCTCAAGGAGTTGAACGAGTCTGGCCGGGTGACCGGAATCGCCGACTTCAAGAACCTCTCGGACCGCCACACCGGACTACGCATCCAGGTGACGGTGAAGCCCGGCCACAACCCGCAGGCCGTCCTCGGAGAGCTCTACCGGCTGACACCCCTGGAGGAGACCTTCGGCATCAACAACGTCGTGCTGGTGAACGGCGAGCCCCGCACACTCGGCATCCAGGAGATGTGCAGCCACTACATAGACCACCGCCTGGACGTCGTGGTCCGACGCACCCGCCACAGGTTGGACAAGGCCGAGGAACGCCTTCACCTGGTCACTGGCCTCCTCACGGCCCTGGACTCCATTGACGAGGTCGTCGCCATCATCCGTGGCTCCGAGGACACGGCTGCCGCCCGTGTCGGGCTCATGGAACGATTCGACCTCAGCCGCATCCAGACCGACCACATCCTCGACATGCCACTCAAGAGGCTGACAGCACTCGAAACCCGTCGGCTGCTCGACGAGCGAGACGAGCTGGAGGAATCCATCCGTGGATTCACGACGCTGCTGGGCTCCGAAAAGCGACAGCGGACCCTGGTGCTGAGTGAACTGGCCGAAGCCGTGGAGTCCTTCGGGAGGCCTCGCCGGACCGAGATCCTCCACCCGGACGACCTCCCGGTATTCGACTCCGTGACGGCGACTGACGACGTGACCGACGAGGCCTGCGTGGTCACCCTGTCGACGTCCGGCCAGATCGGAAGGCTGCCGGTGGACGGCGCCAAGAGGGCCACACCGGGTCGACACGACGTGCTGGTCACCTCACTATCCACCCACACCACCGCCACCGTCACAGCCGTCACCTCCGAGGGCCGCGCCCTGCAGGTCCTGGCCGCCGAGCTGGCCGATGGCTCCGGCCGTGGGCGTGGCGCCGGAGCCGCCCAGGCGTTCGGCACCAACCGGGGCGAGGTCATACACACGGTGGTGGCCGAGGGCACAGAGCACCTGGTGGTGGTCACGGCCAACGGGGTCGCAAAGCGCCTCACCCTCGACGAGGTGCACTCCACCAGGAACGGCAAGCCGCTGTTGAAGCTGCGTGCCGGCGACCGGGTCGTGGCGGCCTTCACCGCCCCCGACGGCGTGGACCTCGTCATTATCGCCTCCGATGGCCAGGTACTTCGCACGGCGATCGACTCCATAAGCATCCAGGGCCGGGGTGCCGCAGGCGTCGCCGGCATGAAGCTCAAGGGTGGAGCAGCCATCGTCGGTGCTGCAGGCATCCTCGGCGATGACGCCCTGATCACGGTGACCGACACCGGCGGGGTGAAGGCGACCCCGAGCGCAGAGCTGGAGTCACGTGGCAGGGGCGGAATCGGCGTCAGGGTCTCGAAGCTGGCGGACGGTTCGTCCATCTCGGCGGCCCACGTGGGACCGTCTATTGGCCTGCTCGCCATCATGGGCACCGACGAGGACCCCCGGAAGCCGGACCCGGTCCCCGTACCCCTGATGCTGGAGCCCACCAGGCGGGACCTGGTAAGCGGCACATCTGAACGACAGATCCTCGCCATCGGCCCGGCGAGGTGGTGACCATGGCGAACACGACAGCCCGCTCATCCGGTGGCTCGAAGTCCGCTGCGACGACCCAGGGGTCCGGCAACGGTTACGACGCCGATGCCATCCAGACGCTTGAGGGCCTGGAGGCGGTGCGGAAGCGACCCGGCATGTACATCGGAGGCACGGGCTCGCAGGGACTCATGCACCTCGTCTGGGAACTCGTGGACAACGCAGTCGACGAAGCGGCAGCCGGCTTCGCTGACCGCATCCAGATCACGCTGCACCGCGACAGCTCCGTCGAGGTGGCCGACAATGGCCGCGGCATCCCGATCGATCGGCACGCCAAGCGAAAGGTCTCCGCCCTGGAGGTCGTCCTCACCGAGCTCCATGCGGGCGGCAAGTTCGGTGGCGGTGCCTACGGGGCTTCCGGCGGACTGCACGGGGTCGGGGCATCGGTCGTCAACGCCCTTTCCACCAGGCTGATGGCCCAGGTGGACCGTGACGGCTACACCCACGAACTGGGCTTCAGCGAGCGGGTTGCGGGCCAGTTCTCGGGATCGACGTTCACCGCAGGCCACCACCTGGAGAAGGTGAAGCGGATCTCCAAGAACAAGACGGGCACCCGGATCCGTTTCTGGTCGGACCGCGACATCTTCGACCCGGAAGCGCGCATCGACATCGACCTGGTCCACGAACGCGTCGTACAGGCCTGCTTCCTGGTTCCCGGAGTCAAGATCCGGGTCGTCGACAAACGATCCGAAGGCTCGGCCGAACCCTTCGAGTTTGTGTCCCGTGGAGGGCTGGCCGACCTCGTGGACCACCTCTCGTCCGGCGGCAACGCCTGTGAGGTCATCACCCTCTCCGGCATCGACAGCTTCACCGAGCGGGTGCCGGTGGACGGAAAGATGACCGACGTCCAGCGGGAGTGCCTCGTCGAGGTGGCCCTTCGCTGGGTGAAGGGATACGAGACGAGGGTGGAGTCCTTCGTGAACACCATTCCCACCAGTCACGGCGGCACCCACACCGCCGGCTTCGATCGCGCGCTGACCCGCGCCGTGAACGACGTCCTGTTGAAGGACACCCGCAAGTTGGCGAAGCTGGCCAAGGACAACAAACACCGGGCCATCAAAGAGGACGTGCAGGAGGGCCTCGTGGCCGCCTGCAAGGTGGTGTTCGCCGAACCGCAGTTCCGCGGCCAGACCAAGCAGGAGCTGGGCACGCCCGCCATAGAGAAGATCGTCTACGACGTGATGAAGCGGGGCCTCACCGACTGGTTCACCACGAGCGGCCCCCGCACGCACGTCACGGCCATCCGGGAGAAGCTGGCCAATGCCGTCATCAACCGGGTCACCTCCAAGCAGATGCTCGAAACCCGCCGTAGGGCAGCCAACATGGGCTCGACCGGAATGCCCGACAAGCTGGCCGACTGCAGGAAACACGGCCCGGACTCGGAGCTGATCATCGTGGAGGGCGACTCGGCCGCCGGGCCTGCCAAGGCGGGCCGCGACGCCGCGTACATGGCCATCCTCCCGCTACGCGGCAAGGTCGTGAACGCAGGCAAGGCGACCATGAAGCAGGTGTTGGACAATGCCGAGGCCCAGGCCCTGTTCACCGCCATGGGAGCAGGCTCAGGCAGGGATTTCGACCTGGAGTCCGCCCGCTACGGACGGATCGTGATCCTGTGCGATGCCGACGTCGACGGCAGCCACATCCGATGTCTGCTCCTCACGCTGATCCATGAGTACATGCGTCCCATGCTCGAGGCGGGCCGCGTCTACGTCGCCCAGCCGCCCCTCTACTCGTGCCGCCTCGGCGACACGGTCCACAGGGCCTTCTCCGAGGAGGAGCGGGACGAGATCACAGCGGAGCTGACCAGGGGCGGGCGCAAGGCCGAGAACCTGAGGTGGAACCGGTTCAAGGGCCTCGGTGAGATGAACGTCGAGGAACTGGCCGTGTGTGCGCTGGACCCCGAGACCCGCATCCTGCGCAGGCTGACGATGGAGGACGGCGCCGCCGCCAGCCACGCCGCCGAACTCTTCGAGACCCTCATGGGATCCGACGTGGCCAGACGCCGTGAATACCTGATCGCCAACAGCGCCCTGCTGGACCCCGCCGCCCTGGACGTCTAGGAGGACCGTCGTGCCCGACCTGCCCCGCAGTTTCTCGCCATCATCGGCCGGCACATACAGCCAGTGCCCGCGTCGCTGGCGGTTCCGATACGTCCAGAAGCTCCCCGACCCACCGGGTGAACCGGCCCTTCTGGGCACCTTTGCCCACCGGGTGCTGGAGCTGCTGTGTAGCGATCCGGCCCCGGAACGCACTGTCGAACGGGCCAGGGAACTGGCCAGACAGGTCTGGCCGGAGACAGCCGACAGCCGGGACTTCCAGGCCCTGCAACTCGACGAGGCCGCCCAGCGGGACTTCCGGTGGCGGGCCTGGACAGCCATCCAGGGACTCTGGTCCCTCGAGGATCCCGCCGACGTCGAGGTCCGGGCCACCGAACAGAAGGTCTCGGCGAACCTGGACGGAGTCCCGTTCTTCGGCATCGTGGACCGCCTGGACGTCGATGCCGATGGTCTGGTCATCACGGACTACAAGTCGGGCAAGGCACCCCGGGAGCGCTATCGGTCCAAGTCGCTGGACCAGGTCCTGCTCTACGCCGCAGCGGTGGAGGACAGCTCGGGGGAACGACCCGATCGCGCCCGACTCCTCTACCTGGGTAGCGAGATTCTGGAGGCCCCCGTTACCGAGGATTCACTGGGCGCCACCACCGAACGGTTCTCCGACACCTGGCGCCAGGTCGGTGAGTCCTGCGCCGCGGACCGGTTCGAACCCTCAACCGGTCCGCTGTGTGGGTGGTGTCCCTACGTGGACCGCTGCGACGAGGGACGCCTCGAGGTGGAGCAGCGTGTCGCCGCCGGCCGGATGCGTGCCGACGCTCCCGGCCGAGCGCTGCTCGGCCTCTGACAGCCGGCGTTCAGTCGGCTCGGCGTCGCCGCCAGAGCATCAGCGCCACGACCAGCGCCACCACGGCACCCAGCGCGCCCAGACGGTGCAGCAGGTCGGCACGCTCGTCAGTCATCTCGACCTGAGGGGTCTCGAACGGCTTCAACTCCTCGGATTCCGTCTCCAGAGCGGTAGCCGGGGCCTCGTCGGACACGTCATCAGACACGTCATCAGGTACGGCGTCCACCACTGGAACCGGCTCCAGCAGGCCGTCCACCGGGCTTTCATCCGATGGCGAGGGGCGGGCCCGTCGGGCCTGTGGGTCATATGCGGTCATCAGGCAGGGCTCCCCGGGGTCGGCGACTCAGAATCGGTCCGCGACCCTGATCCCGACCATGGGATCCGGTCCAGCAGGACCTCGAACTCGGCAGCAGCCTCGACGGCACCCGGACGGCGACCCAGGGCATGTATCGGCAGCGAATGCGCCGCCGCCTCGGCCACGGCTGCCCTCAGGCGGACGGGAGGCAGGCACCGACCCGGGTAGGCCTCCTCCAGCTGCTCGTTCCAGTAGCGGCCGTCACGCGTTCGGCCCAGACGGTTCACGGCAATCCCGACCAGCCCGGGCCTGTCGTCGCTGCGCCGGAGGCGAATGCGTTCGATGGTCTGGAGCATGCGGGCCACGCCGTCCACGGCCCAGACACCGGGTTCGGTGACGACCAGAATCAGGTCTGCGGCGAAGAGGGCGTTGACGGTGAGTAGCCCCAGGGAAGGCGGGCAGTCGATCAGCACCAGTTGGTGGTCGGAGCCGACTCCATCGGCGAGGGCCGCGGCCAGGCGACCCTGGGCCCCCAACGGGTCAGAGGCGAGCTGTGGCTCGAGAACAGCCAGGCCCGGCGAGGACGGCACCAGGAGCGGTGGTGGTCCGACCTCGCTCGACCAGGCGCTCGCTCGCACCACCGCTGCGAGGCCACCCGCGTTGTCCTCCGTCAGCAGCTGTTCGATGCCGGATCCGGCATCGAACACGCCGAGTCCTGTCGTGGCATTGCCCTGCGGGTCCAGGTCCACGACCAGGGTCGCGACTCCGCCGGCCGAAGCCGCCGAGGCCAGACCGAGTACCACGGTGGTCTTGCCGACCCCGCCCTTCTGGTTGACCACGGCCACAGTGACGATCCCGGCAACCTAACCGACCGAAACAGGTCGTCCTGTGGGTCGACGACCGATTCTCGGGCCCGGGACGCCATCAGGTGGGCCATTACGCTGCGTTGGTGCCCGAGCTCCCGGAGGTCGAGACGGTTCGGCGCCAGATCCAGCCCCTTGTGTCGGGCATGGCGATCCTGGATGCCTGGGCCCATCCCTCGGCGAAGTTCGCGTCGGCACCGGATGCTGTCGGTCACCGGATCTCCGGCGTCTCGCGACGCGGCAAGTACCTGCTGTTCGGCCTCGAGCCCCTCGCTGCGGGTTCTGGGGGCCGACTGGAAATGGTGGTCCACCTCGGGATGACCGGCGCCCTCTTCGTGGACCCGGCACAGCCCGAGGACACCTACTCCCGGGCCTGGTGGCTGCTTGAGGACGGCCGTCACCTCTGGTTCCGTGACGTCCGACGATTCGGCAGGACGGTCGTGGTGCCGTGGGGCGACCACCGCTCCCTGCCCACCCTCCGTGACCTGGGTCCGGAACCGTTCGACCCGGCGCTGACCGGCATCACCTTCCATCGGGCACTCGCCACCAGCAGTCGCCGGATCAAGACCAAGCTCCTGTCGCAGCGACCCATCGCCGGCATCGGCAACATCTACGCCGACGAGGCGCTCTGGCGGTCGGGAATCCACCCGGGAGCGAGGCGTCTCGGACCACAACGCTCGGAACGGCTCCTGGGACACCTGCGCGATGTCCTGGGCGAGGCGCTGGACCACGGCGGCACCACCCTGCGCGACTACCGCACGCCGGACGGCGGATCGGGCCGCAACCAGCATCGTCTCGACTGCTACGGGCGCTCTGGTCAACCCTGTCGCTCCTGTGGCGACCTACTCACCTCCCGATCCATGGACCAACGCACCACCACCTGGTGCCCGACCTGCCAGGCCCGTTGACCTGCGGTCGGGGGTGCCCCGACCGTCACCGTGGCGACCTCTACGCTCGGCGCCGTGAGCCTCTCGTGTCGACCCAGCATCCGGATGGCTCTCCCCCTCGCCATGCTGCTGCTCGTAGCGGCCGCCGCCCCCGTCATTGCCGGCCCCTACGACGCTGAGATAGCCCAGGTACGGACGGACATCGGGGAGAAGCTGGACCTCATCTCCGGCCAGCAGGATCGAATCTCCGGCGAGCAGGATCGAATCTCCGGCTTCGAAGATGACCTGGTGGCGCTGGACCACCAGATCATCGACAACGATTCGGCCATCAGCACCGAGGACATCGAGCTGAGGGTTCTTCCCGTGCGCCTGGAACTGCTCGCCGACCAGTTCATCCGGGTCCTGGCGTCACGCAGCGAACCGGCGATGCTCCACCAGACCATGGCCATCGACGCCTACCTGAGGAACGACGAGCGCATGAACGCCGTGCTCACCCAGTCCGCCCAACTGGTAGCCGACTCCCTCGACGGTGTCCGCGATCGGATGTTGTATGACTCGGTGATCGACGAGTCGCGACGCCGACTGGATCTCATAGATGCCGGGCTGAGGCTCTCAGCCGATGCCGTCAGGGGTCTCAGGGCCCTCGTCGTCGAGGCCGAGGGGAGGCGGCAGGAGGCCATTGACACCCTGTCCGGGACCAGGGATTCGAAGCCACCCATCCGGGTAGCCATCGGCGAGGCCCGGACCGCCATTGGTGACGCCCGGACCGCCATTGGTGACGCCCGGACCGCCATTACCGGGTACGAGGCAGAGATACTGCGCCTCGAGCAACTCGCGGTCACCCTGACGTGGACGGGAATGCAGGGAACCGACATCGGCCGTCCTGCTCTCGCCGTCAAGATCGACAACGTCACCCGGGCCCACCCCCAGTCGGGTCTGAACGCCGCCGACGTCGTATACGAAGAGATCGTGGAGGGCGGCGTGACTCGCCTCGTTGCCGTGTTCCAGTCCACGTCGGCCGCCGTGGTTGGCCCCGTCCGTTCGGCCAGGACCTCCGACCCGCCCCTGCTCACCGGCTTCGACCATCCGCTGCTCGCCTACTCAGGTGCCAACAGAGGCACGAAGAATGAGTTGGCGGCCTCCACCATGGTCGACGTCGGACAGGACGCCGTTGCCGGCGAGTACTGGAGGAACAAGAGCCGTCGGCCACCGCACAACCTCTACACCTCCACCGACGGCCTCTGGGCACACCACCCGGAGCGCACCGCTGTTCCGCCTGCACCGTTCGTCTACCGCTATCCGGGACAGGCCATGCATCCCGCCGCCAGCCCAGCGACCGGTGTCAGCATCGATTTCGGCCTGACCGAGGTCGGCTACGAGTGGAACGGCACCGGCTGGGCGCGCACCCACGGAAGCAAGCCGCACGTCGACGACAAGGGCGGCCGGGTGGCTCCCGCCAACGTGGTCGTGCAGTTCGTGTCCTACGGCTGGAGCAAGGCCGACCGCCGCTCCCCGGAAGCCCACACCACCGGATCCGGGGAGGCATGGGTCTTCACCGATGGTCAGGTGATCGTGGGCGAATGGAACAGGCCCGACGCCGCTCTCCCAGCCACCTTCTCGGTCGACGGCGAGGAGATCCGACTCTCGCCCGGCAACACGTGGGTGGCTCTGGCCCGCAAGCGGACCGCCACCTGGAGATAGTGGCCCCCGCTCGGCGGGACTGGAAACAGCGCCCCGGATAGCGAGGCCGGCTTCAGGCAGACGCCGCCAGGGCGAACACGTCAGCCGGTGCCGTGCCGTCGGCGGTGACCGTCAGCAGTTCGATCCCGTCCCCGGTCACCAGCAGGGTGTGCTCGTACTGCGCCGTACGACGACCATCCAGGGTCACCGCCGTCCAGTCGTCGTCCCACATGGCGCATGAGGGATCCCCGAGGGTCAGCATGGGTTCCACGGTGAAGGTCATTCCGGGCACCAGGACCGTCTGGGCACGGGGATCGTGGTAGTGCGGAATCTGCAGGCCGCTGTGGAACTCCGTACCGATGCCGTGGCCGATGAACTCCCGGACGACACCGAGGCCGTGGCGCTTCGCGTGCTTCTCGATGGCCCGGCCAATGGCGTGGATGGGTCGGCCGGGACCGGCCGCTGCGATCCCCTCATCCATGGCGACGCGGGTCTCGACGATCAGGTGGCGGTCGTGGTCCGACACCTCCCCCACCGGGAACGTCACGGACGTGTCCCCGTGGACCCCGTCGAGGAAGATGGTGACGTCGATGTTCACGATGTCGCCGTCGGCGAGCTCCCTGCTGTCGGGTATCCCGTGGCAGATCACCTCGTTCACCGATGTGCAGACCGACTTCGGATAGCCGCGGTAGTTCAACGGGCTGGGATAGCCGCCGCGCGCAATGGTCGCCTCGTGGACGATCGCATCCAGGTGGTCGGTGGTGACGCCGGGTGCCACATGGGGTCCCACCTCGAGCAGGATCTCAGCGGCCGCCCGGCCGGCCAGACGCATCCGCTGGATCTCGTCTTCGGTCCTGACCGAAGACGACGACGACGGTCCCGGATCGCCTGATACGGCGTAGGGGGGCCGACCAATGGTCGCCGGAACACTCCGGGTGGGACTGAGCAGCCCGGCGCGGATAGGTGGCTCCGAACGGGGGGCGAGGGGTGCCTGTCGACGCTTCCGCTTGGTCACGGGCCGATGCTATCGGCGGCCGGTGGAGAGGTTCGTCCCGCGGGAGCGACTCACCGGAGGAACCGGCTGACGCTGTCCACTACGCAGGCCGGGCGGTCCGAGCCTTCAACCTCAACGATTATGCGGATCACCGCCTGGTAGCCACCGGCCACCTCGTCGACCTGGACCAGTTCGGCGCCACCACGGACCCGGGAGCCGACCACAACCGGGGACGGGAAGCGGACCTTGTCGGTGCCGTAGTTGATCCCCATCGAGATTCCGTCCACCCGAACCAGCCCGGGCAGCATCTGGTTGGTCAGGGCCAGCGTCAGGTAACCGTGGGCGATAGTTGCTCCGAAGGGGCCCGCCGCCGCCCTCTCCGGGTCCACGTGGATCCACTGGTGGTCGCCGGTCGCCTCGGCGAACAGGTCGATCCGGTCCTGGTCGACCGTGATCCAGTCGCCGTACCCGAGATGGGTACCCACCGCATCGGGGAGCTCGTCCGGGCTTGCGAAGACGGTCGTCATCACGGTCCTCCATCTGGAAGGGGTGGGCGTGGATACGTCGTCGGCCGTCGTGTCGGCCGCATCCACGGTGGATACCGACACTACGCTTCGGATCGACCGAAGGGCCCGACGGGCCCGTGTGGAGTGCGCTGGCAGGAGGTTCCATGGCCGCATCCGGCGGTACCCGGGCCATCCTCGCCGCCCTACTGGCCAACACCGGCATCGCCGTGGCCAAGTTCCTGGGCTTCCTGGTGACCAGGTCGTCAGCGATGCTGGCCGAGAGCATCCACTCCGTCGCCGACGTCTCCAACCAGCTGCTCCTGCTCCTGGGCGGACATCGCTCCCGGCGTGCCCCGACTGCCACGCACCCGTTCGGCTTCGGCAGGGAGCGCTACTTCTGGTCGTTCGTGGTCGCCCTCGTGCTGTTCTCGGTCGGTGCCGCGTTCGCCGTGTTCGAGGGCATCAGGAAGGTCCGCCAGCCCCACCACCTTGAGGAAATCGGCTGGGGAGTGGCGATCCTCGTCTTCGCCATCCTCCTCGAGACCTGGTCGTTCCGGACCGCAGTGGTGGCCGCCCGTCCCGAGCGCGGCAACCTCACCTGGCGACAGTTCGTCCTCCGGACCCGGAACCCGGAACTGGCCGTGATCCTTCTCGAGGATGCCGGTGCCCTGCTCGGCCTGATCATCGCCCTGAGCGCCATCGGACTTTCATCGGTCACCAACGATCCCCGCTGGGACGGAGTGGGCACGATCCTCATCGGCCTCCTCCTTGGAGCCATCGCCACGGTTCTGGCCCGCGAGATGAAGAGCCTCCTGGTCGGCGAGTCGGCAGGTGAGACCGACCGTTCGGCCATAGTCGAGGCGATCACCAGCACCCCGGGGGTGGCCTCCCTCGTACACCTGCGGACCCAGCACCTGGGCCCCGACGAGATCCTCGTGGGGGCGAGGGTGGCGTTCGACCTCAGCCTGGATGCTGCCGGGGTGGCGGCGGTGGTGGACGTCGTGGAGGAACACGTCAAGCGAGCGGTGCCATCTGCCGGGCCCATCTACGTCGAACCGGCGGAGCCGGCGGAGCCGGCGTGACCTGGCACACCGGGGGTTCGCAGCATCCGACCAGGGAGGCCGGATGAGGCTTCGAACACGCAGCGGGCGACGTACCCGGTGGCTGCTCGGAGCCGTTGTCGTGACGAGCGGTTGGGCGGCGTTTGACACCCTGCTGGGCACCCGTCGGATCACCCGGGCCATCGCAGCGCCCGGACGCGAACGGACCAGGTCGATCCAGCGGGCCTTTCCTGTAGAAGCCGGTGACACGGTCATGCTCGGGGACAGCATCACCGCCGATGGCGACTGGAGGGCGGCCCTTCCCGATCGACAGGTCCGCAACCGCGGCATCTCGGGGGACACCACGGCGGACCTCCTGGAACGCCTCGACGAGTCGCTCTCGGGCCCCCCGGACGTGGCGGTCATCCTGATCGGGACAAATGATCTGGAGCTCGGAGTGGCCCACGCCCAGACGGTGCGCAACACCTGCATGATCCTGGACCGGATCTCGGCCACGGCACCCGGGGCCCGGGTCGTGCTCCATGCGGTCCTTCCCAGGAGCGACCGCTACAACACGCTCGTGGCACCACTCAACACCGCCCTGGCCCGGGTGTGCGGTGAGCGCGACATCGAGTTTCTGGACCTGACCGTTCAGTTCTCCGGCCCTGACAACAGGTTGGAACCCTCCCTGACCGACGACGGACTGCACCCCAACGGTGCCGGCCACCAGCGGTGGGCGGAGCTACTGCGGGAAGTCCTGGAATCCTGAACGGACGGAGTCCGGAGGCCTGACCCGGTGTCCGACCGGGCTCAGACCACGGAAGCCCCCACGAGACCACCGATCACGTAGGTGGCAGCGCAGGCACCACTGGCCACCAGCAACTGGCGTACCACCGTGCGCACGACGGAGCGTTCGGTCAGCATGGCCAGCACACCCCCCACCAGGGCGGCGGCCCCGACCCCGGAGATAGCCGAGGCCCAGATGGCGCTGGTCCCCGAACCGATCAGCCACGGGACCAACGGCACGAACGCTCCGACGGCGAATGCCACGAAGCTTGCCGCCGCCGCCGCAGTCGGGTTGCCCAACTGGTTGGGATCCACGCCCAACTCCTCCCGGGCGTGGACCTCCAGGGCGACATCCGGATCTGACATGAGCTCTGCGGCCACCCTCCCGGCCTGGTCCGGGTCGAGCCCACGATCGACGTAGATGGCGGCGAGCTCGGCCTCTTCGGCCTCCGGGTTCTCTGCAATCGAGATCCGTTCGATCTCCAGCTCGCGCTCCACCAGCTCGGCCTGGGCCTTCAACGACACGAACTCTCCTGCTGCCATCGAGATGGCACCGGCGAGCAGGCCGGAGATGCCGGCGAGGCGGACGAAGGACGGGTCGGTGCCAGCCCCGGCGATGCCCAGGATCAGCGCCACGTTGGAGACCAGACCGTCGCTGACGCCGAACACCGCTGCCCTGGCGGTTCCGCCCTGTACGTCCCGGTGCCTGTGCACCATGGAAGCAGCCATCCCATGACGGTAGCCCGACCGGGCCACGGGATATGCCGTGTCCGGTGGATCAGCCGACCGGCGCGGGATCCTCGCAGGGATCCACCTCGTAGAGGGCGCCGGATCGCCACAGGTTCTTCTCCCAGCCTGCTACGAGGTCCAGGCCTGCGTCGGCCAGGATCATGGCCGCCGCGAGCGAGGCCGCCACCTCCGCACCCTCACGGCAGATGTGGACGCCGTCGACCTTGCGGATCGGCCAGACAGCGCCGTGGCGATCCAGGTGCTGGACATAGCGGCCGTCAGGGTCGGTGAAGCCCGGGGTGAGGTCGACCACCGACATGCGGCTGTCATCATCTGCAATGTCGGCCAGCAGGCGGTTCAACCGATCGGACTGCCCCGGCTCGGGAGCCGGCAGCATCGTCAGCCAGTAGACGTGAGCACCGTCTGCGGTAAGGACGTCGAGCGCCACGCCGACAAGGAAGGTGTACTGGGCCTCCCAGTCGGGATCCTCCGGCCGGGGGCGGCGCCTCTCGCCGCCGTGCACGGTCTGGACATCCCATATCCCGACCTGGACGACGACCGCCTCGGGCCGTACCTCCTCCAGGAACGGCTCCCAGACCTCCCACCAGTGGAAGATCGGCCACTGGCTGAGGCCGAAGCCCATCTGGGTGCGATTTGCTGACACGACCAGCCCGGTGTACTCCAGTGCCGCCGTCAGGCCCGGCTCGATCTCATAGGTGACGCTGTCGCCGATCACCATCACCCGTAGGGGTTCGAGGGCGGTCGGACTGCGTAGGACCCGATACGCCCCCGTGGTCGTCGTGGGCACGACAGTCGTCGCTGGCGGAGCAGCCGTCGCTGGCACGACAGTCGTCGTGGGCACGACAGTCGTCGCTGGCGGAGCAGCCGTCGCTGGCACGACAGTCGTCGCTGGCGGAGCAGCCGTCGTGGCTGGTGCCGTCACGGATGGAAGGGTCGTGCCCGAAGGAACCATCGTCGCCGACGAGGTCGGCTGGACCCTGCTGGACGGCGACGGCGTCCCCGACAAGGATGGCAGGGTGGTCGGTGGCGCTCCGGGTACAGACGTGGCTCCGCACGCCACCGCCAGCAGCAGAGCCCCCGACCAGAGCACCGACCGGGCTGTGGATCCCATCTCGGATCAGCTATCCGAACGGGTCGTGAGCCATGCACCCCCGACGAGGACCGCAGCACCGGACACCTGAAGGGCTCCGAGGGTCTCGCCCAGGACCGCTATGCCGAGCACGGCGGCCACCACCGGCACCACATAGGTAACCGCCGACATCCGAACCGGCCCGACCCGGCCGATCAGCGAAGCTGCCGCAAGGTACGCGATGCCCGTTCCGCCCACTCCGACGGCCAGGTTCGAGGCCGCGGCCGACCAGGCGAAATCGGAATCAGCCAGGCCCACGAGGCCCCAGGGGGTGGTCACAACCGTTGCGACCACCAGGACCCGCAGCAGGACGGCCGGCGAGCCGTAGCGCCGTTGGAGGGGCCCGGCGATGTTCACCGCCACCCCGTAACTGCAGACGGCCAGGATGACCAGGAGGACGCCGACAGCACTCGTGTCACCCACGGACGCGGTCGGAATGCCGATCATCAGGAGTCCGACGATGCCGACCACGACGCCGGCCACCTGCACCCGATGGGTTGTCACGCCGAAGAAGGCGGCGCCGGCCACAAGCGTCATGACCGGCATTGCGCTGTTCATCATCCCGGCGATCGAGGAGTCGATCCAGGTCTGTGCGAGCGGGAAGAGGCTGAGGGGAATCGCCATCCAGAGAAAGCCCAGGAGGAAAAACTTCGGATAGTCCGACCTCTCCACCGGTCGACGCGCCGACGGAACCATCACCATGAACGCCAGACCCAGCACGGGCCGCAACCACGCCACCAGGCCCGGGTGCTCCACCTCCAGGGCAACGTCCATGAACAGGAAGGAGGAACCCCAGATCCCTGCCGCTGTCACCAGCAGAAGCCAGTCGAAGGCTGCCATATGACGCTGCTCCGAGGTCGACGCGTCCGGTGGGGGCGGCGGTCCGGGCATCGCCGCACGCTACCGGCGCCCAACCGGGCGGGGCCGCCCGGACCACGACGGAGACGTCCCGATGGGAACAGCCCTCCGGGCCGCACCTAGTTTCTGGGCATTCCCGGCCCCGATACGTAGTCGGATCCGATACCACCAGCTCCGAGGAAACCAGATGTCCGCCATCTCCGAAGCCGATGTCCGTACCCGAATCGAACGCCTCATGGAGTCCGACCTGTCCGATCGGACAGGTTTCCTGGGCGCCCAGTACGACCTCGGCCTGGCATGGATCCACTTCCCCGAGGGCAGCGGAGGACTTGGCGCCGGCCGTGGGTTCCAGAGGCTGGTACATGACGCCGTTGTGGCCGTTGACGCACCTCAACCCAGGTACGAGATCGGCTACGGCATGGCTGCTCCGACCATCGCCGAGGTCGGCACGGACGACCAGAAGACCCGCTGGCTACGGCCGCTGTTCACCGGTGAGGAGGTCTGGTGCCAACTGTTCTCCGAGCCTGGCGCCGGATCGGACGTGGCGGGGCTTTCGTGTCGTGCCGTCCAGGACGGCGATGAATGGGTGGTGAACGGCCAGAAGGTATGGACCAGCAACGCCCACATGGCCCGCTGGGGCCTGCTCGTCACCCGAACCGACCCTGATGCCCCCAAGCACCGCGGCATGACCTACTTCGGCATCGACCTCCATCAGCCCGGCGTGGAGATCAGGCCACTGCGCCAGATGACCGGCCAGGCGGAGTTCAACGAGATCTACCTGACCGACGCCAAGGTGTCGGAGGCCGACCGGATGGGCGACGTGGGCGACGGCTGGAGGGTGGCGCTGACCACGCTCATGAACGAGAGGGTGGCCATCGGCGGCGACACCCGGGATGCCGGCAAGACGGCCATGGACTGGATCCTGGAGGCCTGGAACGACCACGGCCACGACGACCCCGCCCGGCGTGACGAGATGATGAAGTTGTGGGTGCGTAGCGAGGTGCTACGGCTCAACAACCTGCGCGCCGAGGAGACCCGGACCACCGGCACCCCGGGCCCGGAGGGTTCCATCGGCAAGGTGATCTCGGCCGAGTTGAACAAGGACGCCTTCGCCTTCGCCCTCGGCCTGACCGGCATGGCGGGGACCCTGTTCGACGGGGGGTACGACCTTGACCAGACCCGACCCGTGCTGGACTACGACACGCTGGCCGAGTACTTCCTGCGGGTGCGGGCCAACTCCATCGAGGGAGGCACCACGGAGGTGATGCGCAACATCCTCGGTGAGCGCGTCCTGGGCCTACCCGGTGACGTCAGGGTCGACAAGGACGTGGCCTGGAAGGACGTTGTCAGGAACTGAGGCCTGACCGGTCACTCCGTGGTCGGAAAGAGAACCCTCAGGAGCCCGACGGCGACACCGGCACCGGCAACCTGCATGAGGATGAACATCGGTGCGCATGTCGGATCGATCCCGGTGAAGGTGTCCGAGAGGGTCCGGGCGACGGTCACCGCCGGGTTGGCGAACCCGGTGGACGACGTGAAGTAGTAGGCCCCGCCCACGTAGGCGCCGACCGCGTACGGCAACTGACTGGTCCTGGCAGTACGCACCAGGCTGAAGACCACCAGCAGGAGGCCGACCGTGGCAACCACCTCGGCGAGCCACAGGTTGGCTCCGGACCTTTCGGTGGTCGCCCACGCGACGGCGGGCAGGTCGAACATGAGGTTCGCCAGGACCGTGCCGCAGCACGCCCCGACCGTCTGTGCCAGGACCATCGGAAGCACGTCGCGGCCCGCCCGGTGACCCAACGCCCACGCACCGATGGTGATAGCCGGGTTGAAGTCGGCCGAGATCGTCCCGAAGATCGAGATGACCGCCACGAGGACGGCGGCGGTCGCAGCTGCGTTCTGGAACAGCTGGAGTCCAGTGTCTCCGGGGCTGAGTCGCTCAGCCATGATCCCCGACCCGACCACGCCCACCAGCAGGAACATGGCCCCTGTCGCCTCGGCAAGGAGCTGTCTGGATCCCACCGGCCTGATCATGGGACCGAGGATAGGTACCGCGATCCTCAGACGGGGGCGTCGGTGTGGAGGATCCCGAAGACCAGCGAATCCACGAGGGCCTGCCACGAGGCCTCGATGATGTTCTCCGAGACGCCGATCGTCGTCCAGGTGCGTTCACCGTTGGTGGTGTCGATGAGCACCCGGGTGACCGCTCCGGTCCCCTGGCGGACCTCCAGCACCCGGACCTTGAAGTCGGTCAGGTAGAGCCTCTCCAACTCCGGGAACCGGCTTCCCAGTGCCTTGCGCAGCGCTGAGTCCAAAGCGTTCACCGGACCGTTGCCCTCGCCGGTGGCCACCACCCGGTCACCATCGACCTGGACCGTCACGGTTGCCTCGGTCTCGACCTGGACGGCCACGTCGTTCCACGCCCGACTTCCGCTACCCGACCTGTGGCCGACGTTCACGGAGAAGGACTCGAGGGTGAAGTAGTCGTGCGACCAACCCGAGGCGGCACGCATGAGGAGCTCCAGGGAGGCGTCCGCCGCCTCGAAGTGGTAGCCGGCGTACTCGAGTTCCTTCAGGGTGTCGACGATCTCGCCGAGGACCTCGCCATCGAGCTGCACGCCCAGCTGCTTCGCCTTCAACTCAATGGTGGACCGACCCGACATCTCCGACACGAGGAAGCGGGTGCCGTTGCCCACCAGTGCCGGGTCAATGTGCTCGTATGCGTCGCTCCTGCGCGAGATGGCACTCGTGTGCAGGCCGGCCTTATGGGCGAACGCAGTCGTTCCGACGTACGGCTGCTGGGGGTCGGCGGCGAAGTTGACCAGCTCGGCCACATGGTGGGCCACCGACGTCAACTCGGCCAGGCACCCCTCGGGCAGCGTCTCCACCCCCATCTTGAGGCTGAGGTTGGCGATGATCGGCACCAGGTCGCAGTTGCCCACCCGCTCCCCGTAGCCGTTGATGGTCCCCTGGACCTGGGTGGCCCCACCGGCCACGCCCGCCAGGGCGTTGGCCACCCCACAGCCGGTGTCGTTGTGCAGGTGTACACCCACCTCGCAGTCCACGGCAGCGACCACTACCGCGACCATCTCCTGCACCTGGCCCGGAAGTGACCCGCCGTTCGTGTCGCACAGGACCAGACAGTCGGCACCCGCCTCGGCTGCCCCCTGCAGGACCCGGAGGGAGAACTCAGGGTCGGCGCGGTAGCCGTCGAAGAAATGTTCGGCGTCGAAGAACACCGTGCGGCCCCGGGACTTCAGGTACCGGATCGAATCGGCCACCATGGCCACACCCTCGTCGAGGCTGGTCCGGAGCGCCTCGGTCACGTGGTAGGCGGAGGCCTTGCCGACGATGCAGACGACCTCGGTCTCCGCCGCCAGCAAGTTGGCCAGGGTGGCGTCCTGGGCGGCATCGCCGTTCACACGTCGGGTCGAACCGAAGGCCACCAGCTTGGATCGCTCCAGGTTCAGCTCGGTCCGGGCACGGGCGAAGAACTCCACGTCCTTCGGGTTCGAGCCGGGCCAGCCCCCCTCGATGTAGTGCACGCCGAGGCGGTCCAGCTGCTCGGCTATGCGCAGCTTGTCGGCGACCGTGAGCGAGATGCCCTCCAGCTGCGCGCCATCGCGCAGCGTCGTGTCGTAGATCTCCACCGCGGCCGGTAGCCCGGCAACCGGGTCAGGCGTCGACATGGTCGTTCCAATCGGAGTATTCGGGGCGCTGGCCCCGGACCGCCTGGAAGAAGACCTCCTGGACCTGTCGGGTGATGGGGCCGGGATCACCGATCACGCGGTCGTCGACCGAACGGACCGGCACCACCTCGGCGGCCGTTCCGGAGAGGAACGCCTCGTCGGCCGTGTAGAGGTCGCTTCGCAGGAGGTTGTCCTGGACGTAGGGGATCCCGAGGTCCCCGGCGATGCGCCGGATGCAGTCCTGCGTGATGCCGGCCAGAGCGCCTGCGCTGGTCGGTGGCGTCACGATGGTTCCGTCGGTGACCACGAAGATGTTCTCCCCGGTGCATTCCGATACATAGCCCTGGGGCGAGAGGAGGATCGCCTCGTCGTAACCGGCCTTCACGGCCTGGACCTTGGCCATCTGGGAGTTGATGTAGTGCCCGCAGCCCTTGGCCGCCGGCGGCATGGCGTTCGGGTCATGTCGCTGCCATGACGAGACCATCAGGTCCACGCCCTTCGTCAGGCCATCGTCTCCGAGGTAGGTGCCCCATGGCCAGGTGGCGATCGAGACGTCGACCGAGCACGGCAGGGGGTTGAGCCCCATCTCGCCGTAGCCGAGGTACACCAGCGGACGGATATAGCAGGACAGGTGGCGGTTCACTCTCACGGTGTCGAGCGTCGCGGTCACCAGGTCGTCGACCGTGTACGGGACGTCCAGGAAGAGGATCTTGGAGGATCGAAAAAGCCGCTCGATGTGGTCACGCAGGCGGAACACGGCAGCGCCGCGGTCCGTCTCGTACGCACGTATGCCCTCGAACACGCCGTTGCCGTAATGCAGCGTGTGGGTCAGCACGTGGATCGTGGCGTCGTCCCAGTCGACGAGCTCGCCGTTCATCCAGATCTTGGAGGATTTCTCGATCGGCATGTCGTTTCCTTCGGTTCTGTCTCGGATTCTCAGGTCTTGTGTCGGCGGTCGGCCTGGGACACCAGGGCGGCCACGGCATCGCCGATGGCCGTCGTCCCATCGACGTCGGTGCTCGGATCAGCACAGGCCCTCTCGATGCTGGCGGCGGCCTCGGACTCCCCCAGGAAGTCCAGCATCATGGCGCCGGAGAGGATCGCCGCCTTCGGGTTGGCCAACCCCTGGCCGGCGATGTCGGGTGCCGAACCGTGGACCGGCTCGAACATGGACGGGCCGGTGCGTTCCGGGTTCAGGTTGGCTGATGCTGCGAGCCCGATGCCCCCCGATACCGCTCCGCCCAGATCGGTGAGGATGTCACCGAAGAGGTTGTCGGTGACGATGACGTCGTAGCGCTCCGGCGACTGCACGAAGTAGATGCATGCCGCGTCGACGTGGTTGTAGGCGGTCTCCACCTCGGGGTACTCGGTGGCGACCTCGTTGAAGGTCCGGTCCCAGAGGTCGCCCGAGAAGGTCAGCACATTGGTCTTGTGGACGAGCGTCAGATGGCGGCGGCGGGCCATTGCCAGGTCGAACGAGTAGCGGATGACCCTCTCCACCCCGTGGCGGGTGTTGACCGATCCCTGCGTGGCGATCTCGTGTGGCGTTCCGCGGCGCAGGAAGCCCCCCTCGCCGGCGTAGGCACCCTCGGTGTTCTCGCGCACGACCCGGAAGTCGATGCCACCGGCCGGGTACACGAAGGGTCGAAGGTTCACGTAGAGGTCGAGGGCGAAGCGCATCTTGAGCAGCAGGCCCCGCTCGATCAGGCCCGGAGGCACCTCCGGGGTTCCTACGGCCCCGAGGTAGAGGGCGTCCAGGGAGCGCCACTGGTCGATCACCTCATCGGGTAGAACAGTGCCGTCACGCCCGTAGCGGGCACCACCCAGGTCGTAGTCGACCGTCTCCAGCTCGATTCCGGCCGCCCCGATCACCTTGAGGCCCTCGGCAATCACATCGGGCCCGATGCCATCGCCGCCGATGATGCCTATGCGGTGGGTCACGACTGCTGTCTCCTGAGTGGGAAGGGAACGAAAAAACCGTCCACCGAGGTGGACGGTCGGGGCGCACACCTGAGGTGGTGTGCGCTAGCGAATGATGATCACCTGCGGTCTGAAGGTCACGAGCAGGAGTGTACCAAGCACCCCACGGGCCCGATCAAGCGGGTTGGGGATCAACAGCCGGTCCGTCAGGTGCTCTAGCTACCCTTTCGTCATGCCACAGGTCCAGCAACTCTCCCAGGAGGCCCACGATCGGCTGGCAACCGAGTTCCAGGACCTCACCACCCGCGGGCGCATCGACATTGCCCGCAAGATCGAGACTGCACGCGAGCTCGGCGACCTCTCCGAGAACGGCGACTACCACGCCGCCAAGGAGGAGCAGGGCAAGATGGAGGGCAGGATCCTGCACCTCGAAAGCATCCTGGAGAACTCCGAGATCGTGGAGTTGACGGCCGGAAGCGTCGATGTCGTCGCTCCCGGGACCGTCATAGCCATTGTCTTTGAGGGCGACGAGCAGCCCGAACGCATGCTCGTCGGCTCCATCGAGGAGAAGCGAGACGATGTCGGCGTGGTGTCCCCCGGGTCACCCCTCGGCGCTGCCCTGCTCGGAGTAGCGGTCGGCGACTCGGTCACCTTCGAGGCACCAGGGGGCTCCCAGACCGTCAAGGTCGTCGCAATAGAGCGGTGAAGATCGACGCGCCGCCATGGCGTGAGATCCACCTGCCGGGCCTTGGCCCGCTGCGAATCAGGGACTCGGGTCAGCCTGGGTGCGAACCGGATGCTCCGACGATCCTGTTGATCCACGGCTGGACCGTCAGCGCCGACCTGAACTGGTGTCGCACCTACGAACCGATCGCCCGCCGTGCCCGGGTCATCGCGTGGGACCAGCGGGGTCATGGCCCGGGTGGCATCCGAGCCCGTGGGCGTATGCGGATGGAGGACCTGGCCGACGACGCCGCTGCCGTGGTCCGGGCCCTTGGCGTGGACCGGGCAACCGCCGTCGGATACTCGATGGGCGGGGCGGTGGCCCAGGCGATGTGGCGTCGCCATCCGGACCTCCTGGACGGCCTGGTCCTGTGTGCGACCGCCATGGCATATGGCCTGACGGCGAAGGAACGTCGGGACTTCGCGGTCATGGGGGCCTCCTCGCTATCCGCACGCCTGGCCGCTGCCGTCGGTAGGAACGATCTCGGGTGGCGGGCCGCCAGACGGGCCGGCGAACGCCAGACAGGAGCGTCGATGGGAATCGGCGACGCCGACTTCCACCGCTGGGCGTGGGACGAGACGAAGGCCGGTTCGCTGGACCATGTCCTGAGGGCGGCATGGAACCTGGGTCGCTTCGATTCCAGCGACTGGATCCACGAGGTGGACGTTGCGCACGCAGTCGTCATCTGTGGCGATGACGACGTCGTACCGACGGCACGGCAACGCCAACTTGCCCATGCCCTGCCTGACGCGACGATCGTCGAGATCGATGCCGACCACTCCGCCTGCGTGCGCAGACCCGACCTGTTCATCCCTGCACTGGGCAGGGCCCTGGATGCCGTGCACGGACCGGCCCAGCAGTGAAAGGTGAGCCGGCTCCGACGGCATCGGGCAGGTTGATGCCACGGTGGTGGAAGGCCCTCTTCCTGACCGGTGCACTCCTCCTGGGGATAGGGCTCGTGGCCTCCCTCTGGGTGGACGACGACCGGGGCCCGGCGCCTGTCAGCGGGCTGGATTCCGAATCCGGCGGCAGCTGAACCCGTCGCTCACCCGAAGCGGCGCTGACAACCCTCGCCCGCCCACATCAGGAGCACCCTGCCGCTGTCGGACGTGTTGCCCACGGCCCCCCGGATGCCATCGCCCAACAGTGGTTCCGTGTTGAACCAGCCTGCCGGGTCCAGATCGGACGGTCGTTCCAGGGAGATCTGGTTTCCGTGTGCGGATCGCAGGTCGGCAACCGTCGAGCCGATCCCGATTCGCTCGAGAGTCCACAGTGACGTGGCGTCGGAGTCCTCACCGGTCAGGTACCACTGGGCCAGGAGAGTCGGGCCATCGGCAGCCTCACGGCCCAGGACCACCTCCAGACCGCCCCACCCGAGGCGTCTGACCTCCGTTGTCGGGCAGCGGTCGTCAGGTGCCCATCCGGAGTCGCCGACCGGCTCGCCCGTGACCGTCACGAGGTCAGCCAGGGCGGACCCACCGTCGTCGCCGAACGCCCAGAGCCGCTCGGTGTCGGTGGTGGCATGCAGGGTGAATCCGACGCCGGAGAGGGTCACGGAGCCGAGGTGCGGCACGGTGGTAGTGGACGCTTCCACAGCCGGAGCGACGCTGGTCGACGTATCCACCGGTTCCACCAACGTCGTGGTGGACGTATCCACGACCGGCGCAACGGTGGTCGAGGTCTCATCTGGCGCAACCGTTGTCGTCGATGCATCCACGGCCGAAGCGAGGCTGGTCGACGTCTCCGCCGGGAGGATCGTCGTCGTCACAGACGACACGGTGCTCGTCGTCACGACGGTGGGCGGCTGGGAAATGGGCCTGTCATCCGAGCGCATGACAATGAGGGCGATGAACGCCCCCACCACCAGGACGGCCAGGACGAACAGGACCGGGATGGGCGGTCCACCACCTCGGGTCGACCGCGGAGCGTCCTGCTCGAAGACCGTCCGGGGTCCCACCGCCACCACCGACGGCGCCTGCGGGAGACGACTATCGCGCGAGGCGTCGACGCCAAGATCCGCTCGGGTGACGATCGGCTTGGGTCCGGTGGGGGCATCCCCGCTGCGGTGCCAGAACAACCCACCCAGCGCCGGGGCCAACGACCGATCGATGCCCGCCGGCCCGTGGGCAGCCAGGGCGGCAACGGCACGCAGCTCGTCGAGCACGACCGGAACCGGAACCCTGGCCCGGGCGGCGGCCTCCCCCAGCGTTGCATCATCGGCACCCACATACGGGCGCACCACGATCACCTCGTCAGGCACGGCATCCACGATGCGTACACAGCGGGCCTGGGCTGTGGCCAGCACACGCACCAACCCGGGGCCGTCGGTCGGTGACGGGGCCTGCAGGTAGGCCTGCCCGTCACTCAGCGCCAGGACGTTGATCCGACCGTCCACGGATACCGCAGCATGTACCGAGGAGCCACCCAGGTGCAGTGAGAGGACGGTGGGCATCGAGGGGACCGGTCGGTTCGGTAGGCGGCAGGTGTCGTCGGCGACCCTACGACCTACGGATACCCGCCCACCGCCATCGCCAACCCATCGGCTGGCCATCGACAAGACGGATAGGTCCCGGCCGTGGCATCCTTCGGGGCGATGGACCTTCGCCAGTTGAGCCACCTCATCGCCGTCGTGGAGCATCGGAGCTTCTCAGCGGCGGCACGGGCCCTCCACACGGTCCAGTCAAACGTCTCGACGCATGTGGCCAGGCTGGAGAAGGAGCTCGGGGCGGTGCTGGTCGACCGGCACACCATGCAACCCACCTCCGAGGGGAAGGCCGTCCTGGAACGGGCCCGCCGGATCCGGACCGAGCTGCAGGCCATCAGCGACGACATCGTCTCCATGCGCCACGAGGTGGCCGGCGAGGTGCGGATCGGCTGCATAGGAACGACCGGCCGCTGGATGGCCGCACCGCTGCTGAGGCGACTGGCTGAGCGCCATCCGGCCCTGCACCCCGTGCTGGTGGACGCGACCACCACCTCCCTCACACCGAGGGTCATGAACGGCGACCTGGACATGGCCATCGTGAACACGCCCGTCGTGGAGGCCGCCATCGACTCCGAACCCCTCTTCGACGAAGAGCGGATCATCGTCGTCCCCAGGGGCCACCCGCTGGCCGGGCAGGGCACCATCGGCATCGAGCAGTTGGCCGAACACCCGGTGATGCTCACGCCACGCGGCACCACCTTCCGCGACGCCCTGGACCAGGAGTTGGCGGCGTCGGGGGTGCGCCTGACAGCGGCGGCCGAGGTGGACGGGCTCGGGCTCCTGGCCTCGCTGGCCTACCAGGGCTACGCCCCCGCCCTCCTCCCGGCCAGTGCCGTCTCGGGCTATCCGGAGGGCGACTGGTCCCTGGTCCATGTCGATGGGCTGGCCCGACGTTCAGTGGGGCTGGTACGCAACCGACGGACCACCCCGTCAATGCCCACCAGGGCCGCACGGGACATCGTCCTCGAGGTAATACGCGAGATAGCCCCTCACCAGCCGGGAATCCATGTCACGCTGGGTGGGTGACCGGAGTGCCTGACCTCGAACTCCGCAACCGAACGGGTGGGACCGTGGCCTTCGCTGTGCGCGATCTCGGTGGCCGCAGGGTCGTGGTGGTCGAGATCGCCGGCGAGGACCGTGGTGCGCTGCGTCCCGCCGACGGCGAGAACCTGGCCATCGCCGCCCGTACCGCCCGCGACCAGCGCCTTCCCCTCGTCTGCTTCGTCGAGTCCAGCGGTGCCGCCATCGACGAGGGCGTGGCTGCCGTCCACGGCTGGGGTACTGCGGCGAAAGAGTTCGTGGCCTGCTCCGGCGTGGTACCGACGATCTTCTGCGTCACCGGCCCGACCGTCTCGGGACCGGCGCTGCTGCTGGGCCTGGCGGACCTGGTGGTCATGATTGCCGACACGTACGCCTTCGTTAGCGGCACCCACATGGTTCGGCAGTACACCGGCGAGGAGCTCTCCAACGAGGGCCTCGGTGGTGCGAAGATGCACGAGCGGACATCCGGGGTGGCCCACTTCACGGTTGCTGACCGGTCCGAGGCCGACGACCTGATCGTCGAGCTGCTCTCGTTCCTCCCGGACCACACGGACCAGGTCCCCGCCGGATGGCCATGCGCCGACCCGGTCGACCGTCCCACGCCGGAGGCCGGAGACCTGGTTCCCGATACCGCCACCGGCAGCTACGACGTCCGCGACGTGATTGCCTGCGTGGTTGACGACGGCCACCTGCTCGAGCCACGTGCCCAGTGGGCTCCCAACCTGGTCACGGCGTTCGCCTCGATCGGCGGCCGACCCGTCGGGCTTATCGCCAACCAACCACAGTCGGTGGCCGGAACGCTGGACATCGCCGCATCCCAGAAGGGCGCAAGGTTCGTCTCCTTCTGCGATGCCTTCAACCTGCCGCTGGTCACCTTCGTTGACACGTCGGGCTTCTACCCGGGCAAGGACCTGGAATGGCGGGGCATGATCCGCTACGGCGCCCAGATGGCGTTCGCCTACGCGCGCGCCACCGTCCCGCGGGTCTGCCTGACCCTGCGGAAGTCGTACGGGGGCGCCTACATCGTCATGGACTCCCGCTACATGGGCAACGACATCATGTTGGCCTGGCCGTCTGCGGAGATCGCCGTCATGGGGGCGAAGGGTGCCGTGGAGATCCTCCACCGGCAGGCCGGCGAGGCGGAACGGGTCGAGTTGGTGGCTGCCTACGAGGAACGTCTCCTGAACCCCTACATAGCCGCCGAGCGTGGCTCCGTGGACCGGATCATCGATCCCGCCCGGAGCCGGTCCGAACTGGCAGCCGCCCTGGAGGTCCTGGTCGGCAAGAGGGAACGCCTTCCCCGCCGACGCCACGACAACACACCACTCTGACCCCGATGCCGGTAACGGCACAGGTAGGCGGATCTTCTGCCGTGAATTCGGTCTGAGTATCCCGCAGAGCGTTCGTGATTAGGAACTTTCACGCTTCTTTCAACCCTTCCGACGGCGATAAGTCTTCCACCCGCCCGGTACCTTCGTTGTAGCAACAGGGTTTCGGACGTCGATTAGGACCCCCGGAGCCAGCCCAGTCGCCGAGCCGATCCACCAGCGCAGGCCGGCACAATTAGACAGGAGGGACGGCACCGTGGCCGACAGCATCACGATCACCGACAACCGCACCGGCGAAACCATCGAGATCCCGCTCGTGGATGGAACCGTGTCGGCCAAGGCCTGGAGTTCGCTGCTCCCCGGGATCTGGTTCGACGACCCGTCCTTCAGTGCCACTTCGGGTGCGGACAGCGCCATCACATACCTGGACGGCGAAGCCGGGCTGCTGCGCTACCGGGGCTACCCGATCGAGCAGCTAGCCGAACAGACCACCTTCCTGGAGGTGGCGCACCTCCTGGTCCGCAAGGAGCTCCCGACCGCCCCCCAGCTGAAGGCCTGGCAGTCCGAGATCGCCGAAGCGGCCCCCATCCACGAGAACTTCCACAAGCGGATCCTCGAGGGCTTCCGGGACGACGCCCACGCCATGGGCGTCCTCGTCTCGTCCATCGCAGCCATGTCGACCTTCTGGCCGGACAGCAAGGACATCGAGGACCCGGAACAGCGCAGCGTCGAGACCACCCGCCTCATCGCCAAGATGCCGACCATGGCTGCCAGCGCCCACCGGCGCAGCATCGGCCTGCCGTACGTCTTCCCGGACCCGGAACTCGACTACACCTCAAACTTCCTCGCAATGATGTTCAAGATGGGCGACGCGCCCTACGAGGTAGACCCGGTACTGCGTAACGCCCTCGACATGCTCTTCGTGCTGCACGCCGACCATGAACAGAACTGCTCGACCACGACGGCACGCGTCGTGGGCAGCGCCCACGCCGACCCGTACGTCACGGTGGCAGCCGCCGCCGGCGCCCTCTACGGGCCACGCCACGGCGGGGCCAACGAGGCCGTCCTGCACATGCTCGAGGAGATCGCCGAGTTCGACAACGTCGACGACTTCATCGCCGGGGTCAAGACCGGCGAGCGCAAGCTCATGGGCTTCGGCCACCGGGTGTACAAGAACTACGACCCACGGGCCCGGATCGTGAAGGACACGGCCCACCGGGTCTTTGACATCACCGGCCTCAACCCGCTGCTGGACATCGCCATGAAGCTCGAAGAGGTGGCGCTGGCCGATCCCTACTTCGTGGACCGCAGGCTCTACCCGAACGTCGACTTCTACTCTGGCCTCATCTACCAGTCCATGGGCTTTCCGGTGGAGATGTTCACCGTGCTGTTCACCATTGGCCGCACGCCGGGCTGGCTGGCCCACTGGGACGAGATGCTCACGCAGAGCTCCCGGATCGCCAGGCCACGCCAGCGTTACACCGGCCCGGCCGACCGGGACGTTCCCTCCATCGACGTTCGCTGAAAGCCGGGACCGGTCGGAGACCCGATCCTCAGCCGGCGGTCACGTCCAGGGCGATCTTGCCCACGCTGGCGTTCGTCTCCATGTAGGCATGCGCCTCGGCGATGTCAGCCAGCGGGTACCGACGGTCCACCACAACCTGAAGGCTGCCGTCCTCGAAGCCCGGCACGACCCGGTCCTCGAAGGCCCTGCTGAGCGCGACCTTCTCCTCCAGCGAGCGGGCCCGCAGCGTCGTGCCGACCAGCCTCGCCCGCTTGGACAGCAGCTTTCCCAGGCCGAAGGTGGCCTTGCCTCCACCCATCAGGCCCACCTGCATGATCGTGCCACCTACCGCCAGGGCATCGGCGTTGCGGTCCAGGTAGTCACCACCGATCACGTCCAGCACGACGTCGGCGCCGCGCCCGTCGGTCGCCTCAGCCACCACCGACACCCAGTCCTGCGACGCGTAGTCGACCGCACGATCCGCTCCCAGCTCCAGGCAACGGGCGACCTTTCCGGCCGAGGCGGTGACCACGACCGTGGCACCGAGCATTCCGCAGAGTTGGATTGCAGCCGTGCCGACACCGGACGCCCCGGCATGCACCAGCGCCGTACCGCCCTCCCGGAGCCCGCCCTGCAGAACGAGGGCGTCCCATGCCGTGATGAACACCTCCGGTAGTGCGCCTGCCATCTCGAGAGAGGTTCCGACCGGCACGCGCACCGCCTGGTCGGCGTGCACCACCAGACGTTCTGCGTGGGCCGCACCACCGGTGATGCCCATCACCTCGTTTCCCTCGGACCACCTGGTGACGCCCTCGCCGACGGCCGACACCCGTCCGGCGAACTCCAGCCCGGGCACCTCGTGCTCCATCTGTGGCCCCGGGTAGAGGCCCATGCGCTGCAGCAGGTCAGCCCGGTTCAGGGCACTGGACACCACGTCGACCAGCACCTCGCCCGGGCCGGGGAGTGGCTCGGGCACCTCCATCACCTGGAGCACCTCCGGTCCGCCGTAGCCGGTGATCACCACCGCACGCATCAACGGCTCTTCTTCAGCTCGGAATAGGCGACGCCCTTGTCCACCCGGGGTTCACCGGGCAGCCCCAGGATGCGTTCGCCAATGATGTTGCGCTGCACCTCGTCGGTTCCGCCACGGATCGACATGGACGGGGCGGTCAGGAACTCGAGTTGCCCCGCTGAATCCGAGAGCATCCCGGCGGCCCCCCCGAGGTTCTTGCCCAGGTAGGCACGGGACTTGAACGCAGCCACGCTGCGGAGCTTGGCCATGGACCCCTCCGGGCCCGGTGCCGAGCCGTCGGAGATGGCAGCGGCCCTCGCCGTTGCCATCTGGTTCACACGGTGGAGGATGAACGACCGCATAGCCGCCTGGCGTTCCACCGGGCCGGACAACTGGCCGGCGTTGCGCCACGCCTCCATCCAGGACGGCAACCCGACCTCCTCGGCGTCACCTCCTCCGAAGGCCCGGCCACCGATGGTGGCCCGTTCGTGGGCCAGCGTCTCGACGGTCAGCCCCCAACCGGCCCCCAGGTCACCGATGCGGTCAGCGTCGGGAACCCGGACGTCGGAGACGAACACCTCGGTGAAGTGACGATCGCCGTTGATCTGCACCAGCGGGCGGACCTCGACGCCCGGCGCCGACATCTCGACTGCGAACATGGTCAGGCCGCGGTGCTTGGCCAGCGAGGCATCGGTCCTGGCCAGGCACATGCCCCACCTGGCATACGCGCCACGCGAGGTCCACACCTTGGAACCGTTCAGGATCCACTCGTCGCCATCGCGCTCGGCCCGCATGCCCGCATTGGCGAGATCGGATCCGGCATCCGGCTCGGAGAACATCTGGCACCAGATCTCCGAACCATCGGCGATGGGTCGGAGCCACCGGTCCTGCTGGGCGGGGGTACCACGGTCCAGCAGCACGGGACCCACGAGGTTCAGGCCCACGCCGTAGGGGTACATGTCGGCCATGGCGTAGTCACCCATGGTGGTCTCGATCATCACCGCTTCGGCCGCCTCGGCGTCACGGCCGCCATGGATCGAAGGCCACGTCGGCACCATCCACCCGCCGTCGACCATCAACGCCAGGAACCGCCGCCCGGCCTCGAGGTCATCGCTTCCGGCGCCCAGCACGGTGGAGGTTCCCGAGGGATCCCGACGATCCAGCAGGGCGTCCAGAGCAGCGCTGATCTGGTCGATGGTGAGGTCCACAGGTGCAGTCTGCCCGTTGACCTCCCGGTCCTGTGAACCCGGCGACCCTCGGCAATAATGGGAACATGAACGACCTCCTTGAAGCGGCCGGCACCGTCGCGGGCGACGTCGTAGCGCTACGTCGCAACCTCCATGCCGAACCGGAGCTGGGCCTCGACAATCCCCGCACCCAGGCACTCGTGCTCGACGCTCTCGACGGGCTGCCCCTGGAGGTGCGAACCGGCACCGGCCTCACGTCGGTGGTCGCCGACCTTGTCGGAGCGACCGACGGCCCGACCGTCCTGCTGAGGGCCGACACCGATGCCCTACCCATGACCGAGGACACCGACCTCGAGTTCCGCTCCACTATTGACGGCAGGGCACACGCCTGTGGCCACGACGCCCACACCGCCATGCTGGTCGGTGCCGCCAGGGTGCTGGCCGCCAGACGAAACGAGCTCCAGGGTCGCGTCCGCTTCATGTTCCAGCCCGGCGAGGAGGGCTTTGCCGGCGCCCGCCTGATGATCGACGAGGGCGTCCTAGACAACGTGGACCGGGCCTTCGCCCTCCACGTCTCCCCCAACCAGCGGGTCGGCACGGCGTCATGCCGACCAGGACCCCTGCTGGCCGGCGACACCTCCATCACCGTCACCGTCCGGGGACACGGCGGGCACGCCTCGACGCCCCATCTGGCCACCGACCCGATTCCCGCCACCGCTGCGATCATCACCGCCCTCCAGACGACGGTCACCCGGGAGGTGGACGTCTTCGACCCGGCGGTGCTCACCATTGCCCACGTCGTGGCCGGCACGACGACCAACGTCATACCTGAGACCGCCTTCTTCGAGGGCACCATCCGTTGCATCTCGGAACGCACACGGACACGCATCCGCGAGGCGGTGGCCCGGACGATCCGATGCGTGGCCGAAGCCCATGGCTGCACCGTGGACATCGAGATGGTCGACGGCTACCCGGTCACCCTGAACGATGTGGGGGAGGCAGCCAGGTTCGCCGAGGTCTGCCGCGCCACGCTCGGTGAGGACGGCCACCGGCTGATGCCGGCGCCAGCCATGGGGGGCGAGGACTTCTCATACGTTCTCCAGAAGGTGCCCGGGGTGATGGCGTTCCTGGGCGTGTGCCCGGCGACCGAACCGAATCCCCGGTCGGCTCCGTCGCTCCACTCCAACCGGATGGAGTTGAACGAGGACGGCCTGGTCCACGGAATCGCCCTGCACGCAGCCATGGCCCTGCACACCGGACAGATCGCGGACGGGATCTGACGATGGCCTGGGACATCCCGGACTTCGCCACGCTCCTGGCGCTCGAGGCGCACGGCCCCGACGTGTACGTGGGTATCAGCCCCGAGTACCCGTGGGGCCGCGTCTACGGAGGTCAGGTGGTCGCCCAGGGCCTACGTGCCGCCCAGTTGACCGTCGACGCCGACCACCACGTCCACTCGCTGCACGCCTACTTCATCCGGGGTGGCACCAGCGACGAGCCCATCCGATACGAGGTGGACAGGATCCGCAACGGCCGATCCTTCGTCACCCGACGCGTCGTGGCCCGCCAGTCCGATGGTGCAATCCTGAACCTGGCGTGTTCCTTCCAGGTGCTCGAGGACCAGGCAGACGTCCAGGAGTCGAGCCTGCCGGCCGAGGCGGGCGAGCCCGGGTCGGGCACCGTGGAGGACTGGGACCTGCTCGGGCGACGTGTGGCGCACCACTCCACCGGGCGATCCGCCATCTGGCTGCGCGTGCAGGACGACCTGGGTGATGACCCGATGATGCAGGCCTGCGCCCTGGCCTTCACCTCCGACGACATCCCGACCGACTCGGTGGGTAGCACCCATCCCAGGATCGGCGAGGTCAGGGAGGGCGACATCGGCTACGGCGACGTGTTCATCGGAGCCAGCCTGGACCACACCATCTGGTTCCACAGGCCGCTGCCCCCCGACGAGTGGCTCCTCCACGACCACCGGTCGCACGGTCTGGCCAGCGCCAGGGGTCTCAGCGTGGGCGAGGTGTTCGCCCCGTCAGGCGTTCACGTCGCCACCGTCGCCCAGGAGATCCTCATACGCGAACGGACCCGCTGAGGCAGGTCCCCTACGGGGCCATGCCAGACTCCCCGATGATGGATTCGCCAGAAGCTCCAACCCGGGTCCTCGTCCACCTCTGGGGTGAGCACTTCCCGACCCCGGCGATCCGCGAACGCTTCCCCACCGTCGAGTTCACTCCTGTGCACACCTACGGGCCGGTGGCCGAGGACGTGTCCGGCGAGGTCTGCATCACACAGGCCGCCCGCACCGAGAACCTGGAGGAGGTCCTGCAGCGGGGGGTCCAATGGGTGCAGGCCCTGGGCCACGGGGTCGACCACTTCCCGTTCGAGTACCTCGGCGACCGCACGTTGACGTGCGCCCGCGGGGTGAACGCCGTCCCGATCTCCGAGTGGGTGGTCGCCATGCTGCTCACCGCCGTGAAGCAGCTTCCGGACCACTGGCTGTCGGGGCCTCCCCGCCGCTGGGTGCTGGCAGACCTGGGGTCCCTGGAAGGCGCCACGGTCGGCCTGGTGGGGCTCGGTTCGATCAACCAGGCGGTCGCCGAGCGCCTCGCAGCGTTCGGCTGCCGGATGGTGGCCGTGACCCGCTCCGGTGGCCCCAGCCCCGTGCCCGGCGTGGAGGTGACCACCGACATCCGGGAAGCGGTGGCCGACGCTGACCATGTGGTCATCGGCGCACCCCTCACAGCGGAGACCGAGAACATGTTCGACGACGACCTGTTCGCCGCCATGAAACCCGGAGCCCACCTCGTGAACATCGCCCGGGGCCGCCTCGTCGACCAGGATGCCCTCCGACGCGCCCTGGACGGCGGACGCCTCGCCATGGCGTCCCTGGACGTATGTGAACCGGAACCGCTGCCGGCCGGCCACTGGCTCTACTCCCATCCGGGTGTCAGGCTGAGCGCCCACGTCTCGTGGTCCGACCCCGGTGCCGTGGATCGCCTCCATGCGGCCTTCGCCGACAACCTGGCCCGGTGGCTGGCCGGCGAGACGCTCATCGACATCGTGGATCCGGTCGCCGGATACTGATCCCCCACCGCCAGAAAGGCTCCCAATGCCGTTGTCCGCACAGTTCCTCGAGATCTCGTCGCAGGTACGCAACTGGGGTCGCTGGGGGCCCGACGACCAACTCGGCACCCTGAACCTCATCACTCCCGAGGTGGTGCTGGCC
>Ga0302122_10000083_pt1 | contig 46565 bp, 27 predicted proteins | sample CB21_SCM_MG_FD_203115 | JGI IMG/M metagenome (GOLD analysis project Ga0302122, IMG submission 203115) | Marine microbial communities from Western Arctic Ocean, Canada - CB21_SCM | ecosystem: Environmental > Aquatic > Marine > Oceanic | place: Canada: Western Arctic Ocean | collected 2017-09-28 | reverse complement strand
GCCTCGATCCGCACGGGCCCTACGTGCCGCTCTTCCGCGCGCGTTTCGACGACGCGGCGCTCGGCGTCCGCGCGGACCTCTACGAGGCGGACGTCGAGCACGCGGCGGCCGCGGCGCTCGCGGCGGGCCTCGCGGCGGCCGACGACGCGCAGCGCGCGGCGCCGCCGGCCGAGCGCTGCGCCCCACGCGTCTGGTCCGTGAATCTGGGCGAGCTCAGCTTCGGGCCCCGGGAGCTCGGGCGGCTCCGCGATTGTTTCGGCGACGCGCGGTGCGGCGTGACGCACGTCTTCCTCGAGTGCAACAACATCTGCTGCGTGCCCTACGACGCCGAGTCGGCCGTGAGCGGCGCCGTGCGCGACGCGGCGCGCGCCGTCGCCGCGCGCCGCCGCGCCGAGCGGCTGGACCTGCGGGGCGCGTGGAAGGACCTCTTCCGCGACCTTGCGCGGGCGAACCGCGCGAAGCATGACCTCTACCTGCTGCGCGACGGCGATGCGGACCAAAATGCCGTGGTACGTGCACCCCCGACGTCCTTCGCGCCTCACACTCGCGTCGCGCAGGTGCTTCAGTCCGTCAAGAACTGGTTCAATCCCACCGGCCACGGCGCCAACAAGGCCTGGCTCGCGCGCCAGAAGAACGGCGGCGGCGCCGACGCCGGCGCGGCGCTCCTGGCGGCCGTGGCGACGCGGTACCGCCGCAAGGAGGAGCGGCGCGCGGCGCAGGGCGACCGCGTCCGCGTCCTCCAGGCCGATGGCGCCTGGGCGCGCGGCGTCGTCGCACCGCTGGCGTTGCCACAGACCGACGCGGCGCCGGCCGGCGGCGCCGACGCGGCGCCGGCGCTCCTCGTCGTCGCGCTCGACGCGACGCCGACCTCGCTCGCCGGACAGCGGCTCGACGCGTCGACATTCGGCGCGGCGTGGCGCTGGGACGACGAGCCCGAGCGCGGCGACGTCGTCGAGTACGACCTCTCGCACCACACGGGCGTCTCGTCCGCGGGCCGGCGCGCGCCGGCGTTCCTCGTGGCGCGCGACGGCCTCCGGCGCTGCGTCGTCGTCGGCGCGCGCTGCGCCGGCCACGACGGGTGGCGGACCTGCGGCTTCGTCGACGCTGGCGCCGCGCGCCGGTCGCAGAGCCGCGTGCTGCGCCTGCCGCCGCTTGACACGCAGGGCCTCGCGCGGCCGGTCTGGCGGTTTCAGCACGCGGCGGGCACGACGGGCGCGGCGGCCGCGGCGGCCTACGTCCGCGGCCGCCGCCGTGCCGCCGCGGCGACCGGGGCGCCGTCGCCGGCGTCGGGCCAGCGCGTCGTCTGCCGCGTTGACCGCGTCGACCGCGCGGGCGTCGTCGAGCGCATCGGCGCGGCGGCCTGCCAGTACGACCGCGCGGAGGCGGAGCCCGCGCCGACGCCGGCGTTGGCGGAGCTCGCGCCCGCCCCGAAGCGGGAGCGGACGCAGACGCCGCGCGACGCGCGCGTCAGCCGCTGGGCCGAGGTCTACTGGGCCGGCGACGGCGAGTGGTTCCTCGACCGCGTCGCCGGCCAGCGTGCGGGCGCGGGCGGCCTCGAGCTCCGCGTGGCCTACACCGACGGCGAGACGGTCTACCTGGCGCTGCGCGACGAGCCGTTTTCTGGCGACGGCGCGCCGCCCGCGCCCGCCGACGGCGAGTCTAAGCACTTTCGCTTCGCCGAGGCGCCGCCGCCACCGCCGCGCGCGCCCAAGGCCAAATCCACACCTACGGATTTGGCCAAGCTCGTCAAGCACGACGTCATCGACGTCGACGGCGAACGCGCGACCGTCCTCGGCAAGCGCGTTTTCCTCGACGACTCGAGTGGCGACGGTGCGGCGCCGGCGGGTCGGGGCCGCCGCGAGCGCCGCAAGCCGGACGCGTTTGCGGCTGAAGTGTCATCGGCCGATTACACGCGCCAGCTGCGCGAGGCGGCCGCGGAGCGGGCCGCCGCCCAGCTCGCCGGGATGTGTTACGAATTGGAGTTTGCCGACCGAAAGGAGCACGTGAAACTGTCGTACGTCGCAGGTGGCGGTGACGGCACGGGCGCGCCGTGGACCCTTGTCGAGCGCAAGGCGCCGGCGACGAAAAAGGGGGCCCCGAAGCGGAAGGCCGTAGCCCACAAGCCGGCGCCGGCCAAGAAAGCAAAAAAACCGGCCAACAAGACGAAGCCGCCACGCCGCCGCGCGCCGCCGCCGCCGCTAGTTGACCGGCCGCGGCGCGACAAGCAGCGCATAAAAAGCTGGACGGACGACTTGTCGTCGACCGAGCTGACGCGCCTGCTGCGCGACGCAGCGTGCGACAAGGCGGAAGCCTGCGACGTGCTGCTGGACGAGGCGGACGGCCGCGCGGCGCGCGGCGTGCGGCTGCGCCTCGGGCCAAAGGCCTTCGCCGACGGTTTGTGGCGGCCCGAGACGGGCGCGCGGGCCGGCGGCGGCGGTGCGCCGTTCGTCATGCAAACTGAGTCGTGGGAGGCCGCCGCGGTGGCGCGCCGGGGCGGCGACGCGGCGACACGCGGCCGTCTCTTGGCCAAGTACAAGGGCGTCGTCTTCCGCGACATGGACGCCGCTTTCGACGAGGTCCGCGTGGTCGAGGACGTCTTCGCGTCCGGCGACGGCGATTACTGGGAGCTTTCGACGAAGCTGGTCGATGGCGGCAACGATGAGCCACCGCTCCCTTACGGCACCCCTGCCCTCATGCCCATGGTCGCGACCGCGCCGGCGGACGTGCAGACGCGGGACGTCGTCTTCGAGATCCCCAAGAAATGAGCTGTCCGGTCTTCTCCCATTAAGAGGAACCGCAGAAGATCAGAAGAATGCCGTCGTCAGAGAAATTCCTTCTGCGGCGAACCGTTGAAACCTAGAGATCCTGCTATACATACAAAATGTTTTTCCCATAAAAACGGGAAGCTTTATTACGCGCTATCATTATGCCCCGTACCACTAGGGCCTGTGTGCCCCGTACCGTTAACGACGCAACAACCTCCTTCAACCAGCCGCTCCACGCTCCTTGGTATGATGGATAGTCCACGCTCCTTGGTATGATAATTTGGTCTGATGATTCGGCGATTTAGCGATGAGTTGAGATGGAAAAAGTCAGAATCGGAATGACCGATTCGACTTTTTTTTATCTGTCGCGAGGTTGAGGTTAGGATTCGGTCCGAGTAAGGGTTAGGATTAGGAGTAGACTAGGGTTAGGGTTGGGGTTGGGCGAGAGTCGGGTTAGAGCGGGTCCGAAATGGTCCTAGTGTCGGCGGCAGTTTCGCGGCAACATGGGCTCGGATGGTTTTGAAAAAGTGCTCATCGGAACGCGGGGAGCGAGAGAAACGTTTTTACGTGGGGCGAAGGAGCGAGCGGCAAAGAACAGCGTTCTGGCGAGCGGCGCAAAACACACTAGGGGCTAGTGGCGCAAAACCTACTAGGACCTGTGTGCCCCGTACCGTTTTAGGTGTGGCGAAGAGGCGAGCGGCGAAGAACAGCGTTCTGGCGAGCGGCGCAAAACACACTAGGGGCTAGTGGTGCAAAACCTACTAGGACCTGTGTGCCCCGTACCGTTAACGGTACGGGGCAGCCCGTACTACGGCGGCGCGTTACCGTGTCCTGCGCGGCGCAACGCGTCGGGCATCAAAGCCAAGAGCACGGCGGACTACGCGTCGACGCTCTTTTCCATGCCGCTCGACACGTGCGACGTCGCTATCGTGCTGGAGGACGACGTGCTGCCCACGCGACAGCTCTTTGCCAAACTCGACCGGGCGGTCGCCGCCGCGGATTGCGCGGGACCCTGGGCGTACCTCAAGTTGTTCGTACCGGACAAGTATACCGGCTTCGAGACGCAGTACCACGCCGCGCCGCTCGCGGTCGGCGGGGCAGCCCTCGGTATTGCCACCGCGTTCGCGTCGAAGTCGATACTCCTCGGCGCCGGCGTGGGGGCGCTCGCCGTGGCGTTTGTCGTGGATATCTCGAGGCCGTGCTGTGTCCGACTTTGGAACATATTGCGGCTCGAGCCGCGCCTGGTGGGAGTGCCCGTCGCGGCCTCTAGCCAAGCGCACGTCTTTCCCGCCGCGTGGGCGACGCGGCTCGCGGACTACCTCTGCACGCACCACAGGGTCCCGAAGGACATCCTCACGCATCGCCTCGCGCGCGCCGGCGGCCTACAGACGCACCTCGTCCAGCCTCTGTTGTTTCAACACGTCGGCACGTACTCCGTGATTCTGCACCACGAGAAGGATCCCGCGAACGTTGTGTCGGCGGGGTTCTCGGTGGACTAACGATAACCCGAATTTACACAGCCTTAGTACACATAAGATCCCGCGTGAAATGCAAACGCGGCGATCTTCCGGAGGACATCGTGCGGGATGCGCCGGAGGGGAGAAAGGCGTCGTCGCGAGCGACGTCGTCCGTCCTCAGGGGGAGATTTCGGCGTCAACATCACGGCGAGTTTGTCGAGGTGATGTTGCTCGTACCTTTGAAACGAGCCGGCGTCGAGCACCGCCTGCAGGTAAGGATCAGTTGTCTGGGTCGGGATGGCGGAGCCGGCGCGGAGCAATAGTGGGTAATTACGGCGGTTTCCTTCTTCCATTGCGGATTCCAACGGCGTGTGGCCATTGTCATCCCTCGTGTTCACCGGCGCCCCTGCTCTTAAGAGCAAGACAATAGCATCGGGGTTGTTGCTATGTGCTGCGCGATGTAACGGCGTCCTAAGCTTCCTGTCCGTCGCGTGCATGTCGGCCCCTCCGAGCAGCAACAGAACCTCCAGCGTTTTGGTGGTTGATTTTTTAATCCATCCACTAGTTGCGTAAATAAGTACGTTGTCTCCATATCTATCGCGGGCGTTCACATTTGCACCCGCTTCCACGAGTAGGCGACGGCAAGCGGCCCTTGATTCGTCCTCCGCGTCCAGGGAAGAGTAAACACAATGAAGTGGCGTCTCGTTATACGTATCGCCGCGTTCGTCCGGCGACACTCCGGCGGCGAGCTCTCGTCTCAAGGCCAATAAGTCACATGTCTAGGAGGCTTTGTGGATCGGCTCCTGGGGCATCGCGCGCAGCTGTGGGGGAGCTCTAGCGCGGGTCCCGCAGTCCCGTGTCCGTCGCGCCGCGGCTGCAGTGGCTCAAAAGAACCTCGTCAAAGACGTGCGTTGCGTAACACGACCTGTGCAGGTTTGCTGCGTGGCCGTCGGCGCACAAGTGCAGATCAATGCGAAGAGGAGTACAAGTTATATGAGTTTTCCAACAGCTGTACCATTTCTTGATCAAATGGCTTCGGGTTCGGGTTTATGGCTTGACCGGACGGGTTTTGTTGACGGGTTTCGCGACGCGATTCATAGGCGACGCGGCCTGTGTAGTCTACACCACGCCGGGTGGTGTGCCTTTTTTGGCGTTACCGCTGCAAGTCACAGCAGCGCAAACACAGCAGCACACCGCAGCACGCCACAAAGATGGCCCACATGGAGTCCATCTACAAAAGAGAAAAGGCCGCCGAGCTGTGTAAAAGGGGTGACTTATTGCGGAGTCGAGGCCACCTCCACGAAGCCTTGGAGTGCGTCGGTGAAGGTTTAGCATTGCACCCGACGAGTAAAGATTTAGGGGCGTTAAGGGACGAGCTCACGCCTTTATTAGATCGGCTGGAGGCGGAGCTGGAGAAGGCGGCCCGAAGGGCGGCCAAAAGGCGCCATTTGAAGGACAAGAATAAGGAGGACATGATGCTCCAGGACGCCGCGCTGGTGTTAGGCGTAGCGGCGTCGTGCAAGGACGAGACGGTGCTGAAAAAAGCCTATAAGAAAATGAGCCTGAGGCACCACCCCGACCGTAATAGAGGTGATCCGAGTGCTACCCAGCGGTTCCAGCGCGTGCACGACGCCTACGAGTCGTTTATTGTAGCGTTGCCGGAGGACACCGGGGAGGCGGACCCCGCGGACAAGTCCCAGTACGATGCTGTTGCGGCTATATCAGCCTTCAAAGCACATCTGGAGACGAAGGCCATCGGGTCCTGGGAGAATTTTAACGACGTCTACAAGCGCATCCAGAATCATCCTGAGGTAATATGCGTGCGGACCCAGGGCGAGCGGAAGCAGGCCTTCGCCGAGTACGTTACAAAACGCCTCAAGGTGGAACGGCAGCAGGCGAAGGACCAAGTGCGCATCGATGAAGCGCGGAAGCGCGGCGTGTTCCTTGAGTTATTAGCGAGTCACGATTTCATCGATAGTAAGAGCGAGTGGAGAATTGTAGGCCCGCGCTTGCAGGAGCACTGCCGGGCCCACAAGGAGGAGCGATGGTTGCTATTGGACGCCGAGGACCGGGAACGGGCGTTCAATGACTTCGTGGAGCAGCTCCGGGACGCGGAAAAGGCGCTCAAGGAGGAGAAGCGGCGCAAACGGTGCGACGCCTTCCGGAGCTTGCTGGACGAGAGCGCGCTCGTGAGTGAATCGCACGAGGACGCTGGTGGAGAACCGGTCGAAGGCTACCGGGGCCTGACCTGGTCCAAGGTCGATGGTGTCCTGCGGCCGAAGGGCGACGGGCGGTACAAGGACCTGTCGTCCGACTCGCGGAAGCGCGAGTTCCTGGCGTGGCGCGACGCGAAGATCGTAGAGCTCGGGGGCGCGCCGCCCGCGAGGGAGACGTCGCGCAGCCGCGAGCGGTCGCGGAGGGACCGGTCGCGGCGCTCGCGCTCGCGAGACCGCTCGCGGAGGGATGACCGCTCGCGGCGCGACCGGTCCCGGGACCGCTCCCGTCGGCGGTGAGAATGTATGTGTTGCTCGACTCGGAGGATTACAAATTCAAGTTAAGCTAAGCTCCAACCCCACCAGTACGCCGTCGCCGCGTTACACACAACCGCCCCCTCACCCGACGAGCGGCCGCCGCGGGTCCGGCGGGAACGCCAGCGCGTGGAGCTCGTGGGCCAGCGACGCCCGGATGGAGAAGCCTGTCTCGGAGTAGGGCGCCCGCCGCACCGGTGGATAGGGCGTCCGGCCGAAGTCGTCCTCGGGGTGGACTTGCCACTTGTCCGCGAGAGACCGGAGCACGTAGTCCACCCTGCTCACCGCGCGGTGGTGGCGCAGCACGTGGGCGAGGCCGTTCGCGGCTACGCGCGCCGCTTCCTCCGGTCGCGCCAGGTAGTACCGCAGCTTCCTTTCCAGGTCATTACGATCCGCGTGGTCGTACACCACTACATGGACGCCGTCCACCAAAGGGTACGGCGTCGGTGTATGCAATTCATCGGTGAACACCAGCGCCCCCGACGACAGGGCCTCGAAGAGCCGGAAGTCGCCGTCCCAGGATGAAGGGTTGCACGTCACAACAATCTGGGCGCGCCGCATGAGCCCGAAGTACGAGTTGTCTATTGTTTTTCTATGTCCTCCAGTATCGCCCACGACCGCGTCGTCCTCACTTAGACCCATGTCCTCATAGAGTATGCTTTTGAGGAACTCGACGACGCGCGTCCGCGCTGGCTGTTTTTCATGAGAGGATCGGATCGTCGACACGACGCGCAAATCTCTTTCACTCCCGAGTTGGAGACCGTGCGTGTAGTTGTCCCAGACCGCGTAGGGTAAAGGGGCGAAGTACTGGCCCTTCGCCGGGTGATCTCTATTTTTCCACGCCCTATGGCCGTGGTGCTTGCAATGGCGACCGTTCCCCTCGCAGATCTCGTGCAGGTGGGGGTCTTTTCGAGCGCCTTTCACGTTTAGGTGGGGGATGTCGTGCGGCACGTCGTGGTGCACGCGGTGCATCCCGTTCCGCTTGTGCACCCAGCTCCTTTTGAAGTACACGCCCACGTTGGAGTTGCGGATCTGGGGCCAGTGGCCCACGTGGTCCCCCTCGTCCAGCACCGCGAGCTTGGCGCACTCGCCCTTGGTAAAGTTGTAGCCCTCGACACTAAAAGTGTTGGCGCAGGTCGGGATCCAGATCAGGGCGTGCGCAGTACTTCGCTCCTGGACACGATGTACAGCGGGGTGCCGCGCGAAGCCCTGGGTGATCAATTGGTTGAAGCGCCAGCCCTTCGTCAGGTGGCATTCGACGATCCAGACGCGCCACTCCTGTCGGACCTGGAGGAACGGCGGCACGCACATGGGCTCGCCGTGGAAGCCGTCCACGCACAGCGCCGGCGCCGGCGCGTGGCGGTCCGCGACCCCGATTGCTTCGAGCCTGGTCCATTGCTCGAGTTCCCCCGTCGCCCACGCCTGTATGGCGGCGCGGCGCCCGGGGAGCGGCAACCGGGCCGTCGGTGGCGGCGTTTTGATTTGTATACTCGGCGGCGGCGTCGTCACGCTCACGGGCCGCGGCGGCATCGTCACGGGCGGCGCGGGTGGCGCGTTGTGGAACGCGTCCGCGCTGTGGAACGCGTCCCGGTTGCCGGGGCCGTGCTGCGCGCTGAAGACGTGCGGGTGCGTCGGCAGCGCCGCGTGGTGCTGCGCCTGCTGGTGGAGCATGCATAATGCGCCGACGGCGGCCACGAAGAGCACGCGGTTGGTGGTGATGCGGATCGGTTGATTCAAACGCATTTCGGCTGCTGTCGGCTATCGGCTCATTTGGTCAAAGGCGCAGCGAGTGCGCGTCTAGTGCAGCTAAGGCAGTCGCAGGCGTCCGCCGGCAAAAAGTGTCCGCCGTGTTAAGCAGCGTGGCACGTAGCAGCACGTAGCAGCACACAACTGCGTACGCCCCGAGGGTCGGCCAGCTTTTGGCAAATTTTGGAGCCGGGTTTTAGCGTGCGGGTTGGGCAAGTCATCCGCCACCAGTCTTAGCCACAACTTCACACAAAGTAACTTAGAGCCCGAACCCCTCCAGGAACACGGCCGGGTCTACCTCGGGCCGGGGCCCATGCACCGACGCCGCGACGGCCACCGACGACCCGGGCAGGAACCCCGAGCCGTCGTCCTCCTCGCAGGCCCGCGGCAGGATGGGGATGGCGCACCGCCGCCGCTTGAACCACGCCACGCACGCGTCGTGCCGCCGCAGCAGCGCCTTGTGCACGGGCCGCTCGCCTCTACTATTTTCCGCGTTGATCGTCACGCCCTTGCTTTTGAGCACGCGCAGGGCCCCGATGCACCCGTGGTAGGCCGCCGTATGCGCCACGGTGTCGCCGAGCGGCGTCGCGGCCTTGAGGTCCACGCCGTACTCCGAAAGGGGCACGAGCATTGCGCCGTTGCCCGTCGTGGCCGCGACGTGCGCCAGGGTCCAGCCCTTGGCCAAGCGTAAATCCCGCAAAAAGGCCGGGTCGCCGCCGTCCACGAGGTCACTGAGTGCTTCAATGTTCGCCTCATGTACCGCCTTGATGGCCCGCGCAGGCCCGTCGTGCCGAGCGCGGTCCTTCGGTCTATTTGCGGGCCCCTCGCCCCGGCGCGCCCGTAGAACAATGCCCGACCCGCCCACGTACGCGTTTCCGCGCGTGCTTTGGTCGAAGGCCGCGTCCCCGGCGTAGCCTCGAAACTCTTGTTCAGGAAGGCGCGGCCGCTCGAAGGGCGTGTTCAAGGGAGGCGGCGTGGCCGGTCTATTGGACGACGCGTCCGAGTCGCTATCCGGATCCTCGTCGAGCGGCGGCCACGAGACCGCGGGCACGCCCGCACACCCTAGCGACGCCAAGACGACGCCGACGCCCACGCCCCGCTCGTTGCGGTACACGTAGAGCGGCCGGTGCTCGCCCTGCACTATTGGCGCCTTGTTCTTCTCCGTCTCCGTCGTGACGTTGCCGACCCACTTGCCCTCATGGAAGAGGGGACAGCCGTGCGTTTCTACGGGCGGGGCAAACCGGAAGTACAATCGATCCGCCTGGCGGTCGTAGTCGTCCACATGCAAGGTGAGGGACCGCTTGGCGGCGCCGTCGACGTGGCAGTAGCACTGGACCTCCGGCGCCCGTTTGGCGTCGCCACCGGCGGCCTTGAGGGCTGTGAATATTGCGTCCGGCGACGGGACTAAGGGCCAGACGCGCGGCGCTCTCAATGGCTCGGCATCCACGGCACAGAGGATTAAGCCAAACTCCGCGCGCGGGCACCACAGCATGTGCGGCTTCAATTGCGCCTCCGCCGTGGCGTCGCCCGACCCGTCCCCATAAAACACGGCCGTGGCCTGGCCCGCGTCGCGCGGCACCAACGCCCGGGCCTGGTCCCCGAACAGCACGCAGCACTGGCCGCGGCACATCAAGAGCGTCCCCGTCACGCAGAACTTGCCGGGCGCATTGACTACACAAACGGCCCGCTGGAAGCGCGTCTGGCGGTCCGTGAGGTCCAGGTAGGGCCGGTCCCTGGGGGGCGTGTGGCCGGCCTGGGAGGACGTCTGCGACGCGTTGCTGGGAGAGCCGAGCATGCTTACTGGTCACGTGCGGGCAGCCCCGCGGCGCCCCTACGCAGCACAGATCGCAGCGCGCAGCGCAGCTAACGCCGAATTGTGCGGGTTTATCCAGTGCGGGTTTTAGGGCGCAAATTTGCACTAAATGAGCTAGAGCGTCGTGATGAGGTGAAGATGCCAACGTGGACATTCATTTTGCTGGCGTCGTTGTCGTGGCTTGCAGTAGTTCCGGTCGCTTTGGTGCAGCCGGTTGCCAGGCCGCCCAGGCATGTTGTGTGTGGAGGGGCTGCGGCCGACTACTTCACCGAGCGTTTTGGCTGCACGGCAGAGGAGGCCGCCAAGGCTGAGCGAAAGCTGTTGCCGAAGATCGCGGAGGGCATGACTCGCGCGAGAGCTGAGGCGGTTTGTGGTTGGCTGCAGTCCGCGCTCGATCTAAGTGACAGCGAGCTGAAAAAACCTGTGCTAAGACACCCCGCGATCCTTACCTATAGCATAAAAGCCAACCTGGCGCCGACGGTCACTTGGCTTCAATCAACTCTCGACCTAAGCGACGTGGAGCTGAAGAAAATGTTGCTGGTGAATCCGTCCATGCTAGGTCAGAGCATCGAGACCTGTTATGCCCCGAAACTCAAATGGCTCCAGTCTCGCCTCGATCTGAGCAACTCGGAATTGTCGAAGCTGGTGCTGGCTTCACCACAAGTGCCAACCCTGAGCATCGAGACCAACTTGGCGCCGAAAATAGATTGGTTTGAGCAAGAGCTCGGCTTGTCTGTTTCAGACGCCCGCGCAAAGATCTTGGCTTCGCCAGCTCGTTTGACGTTGAGCCTGACGAAACGATACCAACCGCGCCTCAAAGTTTGCCGTGCCGCCGGGGCTGATCCTATGATTGTCCTCAATAGCGCCTCAAAGAAAGACGAGGTCTTCTGCAAGCGCGTCGGCGTCCCCCTCGAGACCCTCCGCGCGGCCCAGGAAAAATCGCCCGAGCTCATCGATCGCCTAAGCTCCGCGCCGGCGGCAGCATCGACGCCATCAGTGGTGGCGGCACCAGCGGCGTACAAGATGCCATCTCTCTTGTTGACAAGAGGAAAGATACCAACAGAACTTCTGTCGAGCTGGACCAAGGCGGGGCTCCGTCCGTGGCAACTCGAGGTTAACGAGATGATACAAGAACCCACCAACAACACGGGCATTTGGTTGTTCGACTCTCAAACGTACCCTGGGCGAGGCAAAGGTACCTTCTTCAAGCACCTCATAGCGACCACGGGTGACGTGTACTACATGACTCAGAGCTCACGTGCGACCACGGAAGAGACCCAAGTATACATCGACGACATCAAGAGCGTCTCAAAACAAAGCCGGGCGGTGTGTTATCGTCTAGCCCGAGCTGACTCCCACGGCGCAGCATTATATGAGGTGCTCGAGGCAGTAGCTCCCAAAACCCACGTTGTCGTGGCATGCTCGTTCTGGCCGGACCTAGGTATTCTTCCAAACCGAAGCTGGCGGCTTTTCGAATGGGACGATCACAACAACATCCACGAGCTCCCTCCCGGTGCTTATCCTGAAGGGCGCGTTGGCCTTGGGGACACAAACAGTGGTGAGGATTATATGCCTTATTGGAACCGAAACTGCGAAGGCGATAAGGCGAGGGAGTGACCCAGGCCCTATAACATATCCCATCGACTCTACCGTCGGCGGGATACGATAGCCTGCCGCGCAATGAAGTGCTCCGCCTACTACGAGGGGCGCGCGGGGGGTGGATGTGCTAAGATAATGTGATGTATCGAATGCTTAGGTGGTAACTTGACTTGCCCCGGAAAAACAAGGGGGCTACTCGGCGAGCGCCGGCAGCGGCTGCTTGGCGCGCTTGAGCGGCGAATCGTCGGGCGGCGCCGCGTCGCCCGCGTTCGCCCGCTTCATCGGCGACACGGGCGCCATGGAGTAGGCCCGCGCGAGCGGCGCCGTGGCCGCGCGCGCCGGCGGCGGCGCCAGGTCGTCCGGGGCCGTCTCCGCGAAGACCACCGGCTCGCGCGCCACCGGCGCCCGACCGACCGCGGCCGGCGCCGACGCCGCCCGCTCCAGCGCCAGCGACGCGGGCGGGTCCTCGAAGAGCACCAACACGACGGAGATGTTGTCGGCGGTGGCGTTGCCCCCAAACTTGTCGTGCCACTTCGTGAGCGTGTAGTCCGCGAGGCGCTCGGCGACGCGCGTGGCTCGATTGGCCTTGGACGTCCGCGAGGCCCGCCGCCCGGTTTTGTGCGTCGCGTCCATGACGCGCAACTCGTCCGCCACGAAGCGGCACGCGTCGTCATCAGTTAAAACGCCGCTCACGCCGTCCGAGTACAGCACAAGGAACCGGTCGCTCACGGCGAGCGTGTGCCGCGTGACGTCCGGTTCTGGAGATACGAGTCGAATGCCCGTCAGGGGGTGCCGCGACCAGCAGTCCCCTAAAGCTCGCGACATGTTGAGGAACGGGAGGTCGACGATCTCGCCACTCACTTTCTGGCGCTTCATCTGGATGGCGCAGTCCGCTTTCAATCGGGGCAGGCCCACGCGCGAGTCCACGGGGCCCCGCGCGCCGCCGTAGATGTACACGCGGCCCCCGCCGGCCTCGATGCGTCGTCGTTCATCAATTTCGTGGCACTTGTGGTCCGTCGTCAGGTTCACGGCCCGGCAGCAGGGCTCCCCGTCCGAAACGTCGTCACCGCGGCCGACCACGGCTCTGGAATCCCCGACGTGCGCCACGTCAATTAAATCCCCGACGTCCCGAATAATGCACAGCACGGCCGTCGTGCCTGCTGTACTTGGTGCCCGCAACGTCGCGTTCGGCGGCCAGGTCTTGTGCGCTTCGTCGATGTCCGTCTGGAGGTCGTCGAAGGCGCCCCGCAGACTTTCGCGGGCCCGGCGCACGTCGTCGGCGCCCCGCTGCCGCGCGCGCGGCCACAGGTCCTTGGAAGCGAGCTCCGCCGCCTGGGCCCCGCCGTGTCCATCAAACACGCCCACCACCAAGCCGACGCCCGGGGCCCGTTCGATCAGCACGCGGTCCTGCTGCTCGGGGCGGCCGCCGATGCGCAGCGCGCTCCCGACGCTCTCAACGTTTCTCGTGGACGGGGGCCGCTCGCGCGCCGGGCTTAGGGACGCCTGGGACTCCCACTCCAGGCTCCCGTTGCCGCTAGGCGAGGGGGGCGAGGGGTCCGTGGCCGAGCCGCGGCTCCCGTTCCGCGAGAGCGAGGGCGACGCCGCGCTCGCGTTGCCCGAGTCGATGGCCGCGCCCGGCGACCACTTGTACTTGCTCGTGGGCTTGCTGGGCGGGGCCGGCGACGGCGTCGGCGCCTCCGACGAGGCCGTCGGCGTCAGGGGCGGGGGCGGCAGGGCCTTGGTGATGATGGGGCCGCCGCGCGCGCCCTTCGAGGCGTTCGTCGTGGCCTGGGGCGGCTTCGGGCTCGCCGGCGTCTCGAAGTCCGCCGCGGCCGGCACGGGCGCGGGCGGCGCGGGCGCCTCGGCTTGCGCGCTTGCAGCCGCCGGGGACTGCATCGCTGCGGGCTGGGCGGCAGTGGTCGGGGCGGAGCCTTCCGGCGCCTCGGCAGGTGCGGCAGCGTCCGCGCGCGGCTCTCCTCCACTATCTGTTTGAATCCGCTCCTCTGGCGCAGCGCTTGCGCCGGGCGCGCCGTCGTCTCCTGCTTGGGTCAAGTTTGGGTCTTCGTCCATTGCGCAGCTTCGTCTGCTGGGCGCGGGGCAAGCGTGCAATATCGAGCGCAGAGCGGGCCTATTTGGGCTCCGGCGCATCGGTCCGCGGCTCGACTGGTCCCCGCACGTTCTAGAAGGACAGATGCCTGCGGCGCCGAATGCACGACCAGGTAAGGATCTGCTTCTTCGAAATAGTAATAGCAAATCTGCATCACACTAGGACATCTTAAGTTAACAACGGCGCGCTCCCCCGCACAAAAGGGCGCCACGGGCTCGTCGCCGCGGGGCCAGGGCGCGGCGCTCAGTGTCGTGGTGGCCGGCAAGCAAGGTGCCCGACGGCGGGTTTAATCGCTCCTCTACTGAAGCAAAACTTGAAACTCCGCGCAAGCTCCGGCGACGCCGTCCAGGATGCTCTTCTGAGACTCGAGGTAGATTCGCGCATGCCGTCGGTTGGCAGACTCCTCCATATCCAAAGGCGGCGGCGCGAGCGCCGCCGCGGTCTCGGCGGCCAGCGCCTGGAGCGCTTGTAGCGCGGCCAGCTCGTTCCGGTGGCTGATGAACGGTGTCGCCACGAGACCCGTCACGGCCGCACGCGCCGCCATCTCCGGTCGCTGTATGCCGTCACCGAAGACGCCGCGCCGCCGCGCCGGGGTGAGGTGCTCCCTATCGATCGTCCCGAACTCGTCGTCCGTCGCTGTGATGACGCGAAACGCGGCCAGGGCGTGCTCCACCGCGGAATCGTCGCCCGACGAGACGCGGACGCGGAGCGCCGGGCAGCCGGGGAGCCAGGCGTGGCCTCGCGCGGCGTGATGTCGTTCTGGTAAGACGACGTCCAAGCACGCGTCGTCGCGGCTCCGGCCGTCCTCGTCCACGTTGGCTTCGAGCGCAAAGCCGTAGTTCAGTAGGTACCGCGCGTTCGATTTTGGCCCGTAGGAGTCCGTCACCTCGTCACCAACACCGCCGGACCAGACCGCCCGCATCACGAAGTCGCCCTCCTCAAAGCCAAAGTCGACGTGGCGGTCCTGGTGCCGGTTCGTGTTGAGGAGGTCCGCGAAGGGTACCATCGCACGCCTCTTGCCGCGGTCAAATTCAAAGGCCCGCGACAATACCTGCGCTTCAGCCCGCGCGAAGCCGGCACCGAGGCCCAATGCCGATGTCGTCGCCGCGACGTCGGCTTTCCGCGCGGCGACGTCCGCGGCGAGCGGGCTGCCGGCCAGCAGCGCCACATCGACGGCCGGCCAAAACGCGGGCAGGTGGTCCACGCCACCGAGCGCCTGCCGGTACGGCTTCCAGAAGCAGTCCTCGTCATCGCCCGCGAGGTAGAGCGCGAGCGCCAAGTTACCATCATTCGTGGCGAGTCCGTTGGATCGCACACTTCGGAGCGCTTCGGCGACATCAGGCCGCCGCTCCGCCTTGTCGACTGTCAGCAGCAGCGGCTCCGGCACGCGCAGTAATACATCACCGGGCGCGAACGCACTCGTCGCGACGACGCCGCGGTCGCCTCGCGCCGTTTGCGTGACCCGCAGCCGGCTGAACTCGGCGCCGCCGGTCTTGAGCCAGTCGAGGAAGCGTCGCATGCTGCGTGTACCGGCTTTCCGTGCAGTGCTACGGCACAGCGGCGCTGCGAGTGCTACTATACCGGCCCTTCGTCCAATCCTACGGCGCAGCGGTGCCGGAGTGCTACTTATGTACAAGCTTGTATGCTCCAGCAGCCTTGTATGTGCTGCAGCAGCCGGGGTATGCGCAAGTCTAGGCGTTAAATGATCGATGCGATCGTGGCAACGCTTGAGAGATCGTGTGAGCTCGCGTTTGAGGCGAAATGGCCTCCGCTACGGGTTTTACGCCTGCCAAAACCCGTAGACAAGGCTCGATCCGCGATCGCGACAGGACGCTGCTGCCGGGCTCGCACACGCACAGCTCTGCAGAGCTTAGCTCTCTCGCTGCAAAGATGAGCAAAGCGCGCCGCCCTGCCCAGCGGAAACAGCCCTCACAGGTTTCACCATCAACCATACCCTCTGATGCAGAGATCGATCAACAAATCGGCCTCGCATTCGAGATGATGGCCGCGGAGAAGGCCTGCGCGGCGGCGCGAGCAGCTGCGCCGAAGAGCAGCGTTCGCATTCTTAAGCGGCCCGACGCCACCGCCGCCGCCCCGGCGCCCGCGACCGCTCTAGTGGAGGACCCGCCGCCTGCATCAAAGAAGAAGAAGCAGTCGAAGGGGGCGTGCCGCTTCTTCGCGCAGGGGCAATGTCGCAACGGCGAGGCGTGTCCGTTCCGTCACGCCGACGCGGGCGCCGCGGATGCCCCGAAGGCGGCGCGGGCGACGCAGAAGGCGTCGCGGGAGGCGGCCACGCGGAAGGATGCACCACGGGAACCGGCGACGCAGAAGGCCCGCAAGGCGAAGGAGCAGCCTGCCGTCAAGGCGTCCGCGGCACCCAAGGCGGCCAAAGCGCCCGAGGCGCCGCCGCGGCGCAAAGCGACGCCCGCCGTCGTCGTCCCAGTAGCTGCGGCCGCCAAGAAGCCATTGCCCGCCGCGCCGCCGCCGCCGCCCGCCGCGAAGCCGCTGCCTGCCGCCACGCGGCCGCCGCCTGCCGAGAAGACGGCCGCGGCCGACCCGCCGCCGCCGCCCGCCGCCGCGCCCAAAGAGGTCGCGTGGACCGCCGCCGACCAGGCGCTCCTCGACGGCGCGCTGGCCCAGGTCCCGCGCGACCTGCCGAAGAAGGAACGGTGGCAGCGCGTCGCCGCGCTCGTGCCCGGCCGGAGCGCCCGAGCGTGCGCGGAGCGCTACAAATTCATCCGTAGTAAATTGTGATATTTCTTTATACAGGGCGTTGATCGGGCGGGATCCGCGGCGGCGGAAGGCTTGGTTACAGGGTGAGGCCCACGGCCCCGGTGACGAGCTCCTCCTCGAAGAAACTTCTAGAGGACGTCCGGGGCAGCTTCGGCGGGTCCTCCGGCGGCGAAATCAAGCCGAAGAGGGACTCGCACGAATCCAGGGACGCCTTCATGCGCGCCCGGCGCGCCTTCTTCGTGAGCTTGGGAGGCGCGCGGTGCTTCAAGAGCGGCGGCGGCGTCTCCAGGTCTCTGGTAGACCCATCGAATGACCAGAGGGATACACCCGGCGAGGCGCACCGGGAGCGCGGCGACTCCGGCGCGTAGAGGCTGAGCTCGTCGAACGAGGCCGAAGCGCGCATCACGAATGAGAGCGTGCGCGAGGGGCACCGCTTCAGGGTGCGCGCCGGCGGGTCCGGCGTGATCACGGAGAGTGGGGGCCTTGACGCCTTGGGCGTGCCGGCGTCTTGCTCGGTGTTCTGGCTGCTCGCATCCATGGGGCTGCCGCGGGCGTTTCTTACGGGCGCGCGGCGCGGTGCTGGGCCGCGGGCTCTCGTGCGCTGGCGTGGGCGGGCGGCGGCGGTTGGGGCGCCGCGTAGTTCGGGAGGGGCTGCCGGTAGGATGCGTTCTCGAAATGGCCACGTCTCGCGCGCGAATTCAAAAGAAAAGACGACTTTGAACTTATGCTTCCTGGACTTCGTGCTTCCGGCGTGGGAGGCGTCTGGCGCGGGGCCGGGAGGGGCTGCATGAATCCAAATTTCAATACGGGTTTTCGATCTCATATTTTGGTAATTAGCTGCTTAATTAGCTTTTTGGTGCAGTGATGGCTGCTTCGTGGCAGCTTGCAAGGTACCAGCTGCCTCGAGCCCTCGAGCAGCGCCTCTGCACGCCGAGCCTCGTCATTTATGCGGACGTCCTGCGCCAAAACGTAGAGCGGGTCGTCAAGGCCTGCGGCGGCGCGCATCGATGGCAGCCACACATTAAGACGGTCAAATCAAAAGAAATAATTGAAGAGCTCATCGGCAGCGGCGTCAAGCAATTCAAGTGCGCCACGTCTCGCGAGGCCGAGCTGCTCGCCCAGACGCTGCGCGGCCGCGGCGACGGTCCCTTTGAAGTGGTGGTGGCCTACCCGCACACGGGTCCGACGCTCGCGCGCGTCGCGGCCGCGGCGCGCTGGTGCCGCTACGGCGATGGGCCCACGAGCACCAGCGAGGGCGACGAGGAGGAGGACTCTGTGTCGTGGGCCGTGATCGTCGAGGACGTGGCTGGTGCGCGCGAGGTCGTCGAGGCAGGCCGGACGGGGGACCCGTTTTTGAGAGGGGAAGACAATTTTTTTTTTGGGAGAACCGGCCCGTGGACCTCGACGTATACCTGGATATCAATCCCGGCATGAACCGGACGGGCTGTCCGCTTGACGACGCGCTGGAGACCGCCCGCGCGATCCGAGAGGCCGTGGGCGGCCGGTTTACGGGGCTGCACATGTATGATGGGCACGCGGCGGGCATTCTGAAGGAGCACGGCTTTGACCGCTCCAAGCTCGACGCGGCGCTGTTTCCTCTGTATGATCGACTGCTGGAGATTGACGCCGAGCTGCATCTCTGCCCGGAGACATACCTTGACTTGATCACGGCGGGCACGCCCGCGTTGCTCTCGTCGATTGCACATGAGGGCCTGGCCGCGACGGGCCGGCATAGAGTGTCGGCTGGCACTATTGTATTGGGCGACCTGCGGTCGTTCGATGAGTGTCCGGTTGGGCTCGAACCTGCCGCGGTCGTCGCGAGCCGCTGCGTTTCGAACCCTAAAGCGGGAATCTACACGCTCGATGCTGGCGTGAAGGCCCTGGCGGCGGACGCGGGCGACCCGCTCTGTCAGATTATTGGCAAGACGGACTATAAACTCCGCAAGGCGTCGGAGGAGCACCTTCCCGTGTAATATGCTACGATCGCCACTGGCGACGTCATGTATTTAGTACCAAAACACGTGTGCCCGACGGTGAACCTGGCCGATACGGCGCTGTGGGTCGAGGAGGACGGCGAGGAGACCGTGGAGTGCCATCGCGTGAACATCCACGCGAGGGCACACCCCCTTTTGATCGACGACGCGCCGATCGATGTGGTTGCGCTCGACCAATACTTTTGGAGCGTCTACAGCAACCAGATCAACAGCCTCGCCTCCTACCCCCGGGACAGTAGGAAGCGGCCCCGGGAGTAAGTTGTGAAATTACTATCTTACGGGCGCGCGCGCCCGGACGGTCTGCCGCGCGAACTCCGGTTTCGTGCTCGGCTTGGCGACGGCGACGTAGTCCGCGGGCCGGCGCCACGTCGAGTGGGCGCCGTCCGTGTAGTAAGCGACGCCGCTCGTGGGATCCGTCTCCTCGGCCCACTTCGAGGGCGGCTCCCACTGGCTCACGTCGTCCTTGGCGTTCCAGTAGTAGGGCTGGCCGTTCGCGTCCTTGAGCTCGAACCAGCCGCCGGGCCTACCACTGGGCGGCTGCCGCGCCATGAACGGTTTCGCGGGCGCGCCCGTCGCCGGCGCGCGGGGCGACGTGTTGCTCGCGTCGCCGAAGGGTTTCCTCCGTGCATCCATGTTCCTTACAAAATCGTTCGCCGCTCTTTGTAAAATGGGCGACTGGCGCTTCCGCGGCGAGGGCGCCTTCGCGGGCTCCGTCGTCGTCGCGTCGACGCTTCGGCTCCAGGGCGAGGCCGGCTTGGCGCCGGCCGCGGCCACGCGCACGCGGAAGCAGTAGCGCGTGCCCCGCTCCAGGTTCTTCTTCTTGCACCGCGGGAACGCGACGTTCGCGTTCGCCCACTGCGCCTGGTGGTAGAGCTTCCACTGCACGTCGAAGCCCTTGGCCGGGTGGTCCTCCGTCGAACACCACTCCAATGCCACGGCAGCATCCTCAATATCGGTAACTCGTAACCCGACGGGCGCCGGCGACAGCTGGGCCGCGCGCATCTGGGCGGCGCGCCGCTTCGCGGCCATGCCCGCCATCAAGTCGTCGAACATGCTCGCGTGCTTCTGCGCCTTCTGCTGGGCCTCGCGCTTCCGGGCCTCCTCCGCTAGTCTTGCTTCGCGTTCTCTTTCAAACCGCTCCTTCTCCTCCCGCTTCGCGCGTTCTCTAGCGGCGGCTAAGCGCGCCCCCCGCCGGATGGCCTCGTCCCGCTCGCGCTGCATGGCCTCGTAGCGCTCCCGCTGGCGCTCGCGCGCGTCAGAGGGCTTGGGCCGGCAGCCACCGCGCGCCCGCGCCTCGGCCTGCCGCCGCTCCCGCTGGCGCTGCATCTCCCGCTGGCGCTCCCGAAGCTTCCGCGCCCGCTCCACGGCCTGCGCTCTTTCTCTTGCCCGCTGCAGCTCCGCCCGGCGCGCCTCCGCCCGGCGGACCTCCTCGTAGCGCGCGCGCGCGGCCTCGGGCCCGTAGCGCGGCTTCGGCCGCGCGCCGTAGCCGCAGCCCCAGGCGTGCTTGTTGTAGGCGTGGTGGGCCTGCTGCTGGTAGTATTTCTGCTGCTGATAGGCGCGCGCGCGCGGCTGCGGCCGCTGCGGCTGGGCGCGCGCCTGGGGCTGGGGCCGGGGCTGGTACCGCGGCTTAGATCGCCGCTCCGTCTCGCGCATGGTCGCGTACTCGCGCCGCTGGTTGCTCCGGTTCCGCTCCGCACTCTCATACGCGCGCTTCGCCTTCCCCCTCCCTCCGCTATCTTGCAGGCAGTCGTAGGCCGTCTTCACGGCCTGGAAGAGGGGCGTGGTCTTGGGGTTCTTGTCCGGGTGGAGTTTTAGCGCCAACTTCCGGTAGGCTTTTTTGATCATCGCCTCGGTGGCCGACGGCTCCAAAGCGAGCGAGCCGTAGGGGTTCTGGGCTACTGCTGCCAAACATTTCTTGAGCAACGCGCCGCCGTCGAAGGTGCCGCCCTCGTCGTTCAATAAGGCGTAGGCCGCCTCGCGCGGCGCCGTGGGCTGGTCGCCCTTCTTATAAAGCAGGTCGGCCCGCCGCAGCGCGGCCGCCGACACGGGCAGGGACGGGGCAGCCATGGTCGTGGGCTGCCGCTGGCGTCACTGCGCGTGAGGCACGGGCTGCCGCTGCAAGGGTGCGGGCTGCCGCTGCAATAATGCCCCCGCGATTTTAAAAACTGAATTTATTCAGTTAGAGTGCGGGTTGGGTTCGGGTTTAGGCCCGTGGATCGCCGAAGCGCCCGCGACTGGTTGCCCTCGAGGCCCAGGTACCTCCTGCGTGAACCGGCGGGATTCGGCGCGAAGATCAGCACGCGCTGCCGGACGGCGCGTCACAGACCACGCATGACGCTAGGGCATGACGCCATCGCCGACGGGACATGTTAGTAGACTCCCGGATAGGTACATGAAGAAAGTTATGTTTGCTTTCCGGGCTATGTGCAATTGATGGTGGTGGTCTCTCAATTTCACGACGGGTCCTCCGCCTCCGCGCTCACGAACTGCGCCTCGAGCGCCTCGAGGCACACGAGGGCGTGCTCGTCCGCGACGGCGTCGACCACGGCCTCGCTCCAGACGCGCACGAGCGTGTCGCGCAGCGCGACGACCGTCGCCGCGACGGCGCCCGGGTCGACGCCGCCGGACGCCGCGTCGCCCCGCATGTCCTCCAGGAAGCGGTCTGCGGCCCCGGGCGACGCGCTGTGGTCGCCGAGCGCGTCCGCGTACGTCTGCAGTTCGCAGATGCGCTCCGCGAGCTCCGCGTGGATCGGGTCCGCCTTGTACGGCCGGTCCGCGCTCCGCCCCGCCGGTTCCTCGGGCGGCGGCGCGTCGTCGTCCGACCGGGGCGCGAGCTTGCGCGACAGGTAGCGCGCTTCCTCTTGTGACAATTCGGACAGCGCCTGGATGGCGGCGGAGCGCGTCGCCAACCTGGCGCAGAGGTCCGCGTTGCTCGACCGTAATGGCGAGCAGTCCTCGCCCGTGCCCACGGGCACCGGTAAATTGCCAGCAACGGTGCTTTCAAGGGCCGCGTTCGGCGACAGCAACGCGCGGAGGTCCCAGGCCCACTCGCGCGCCAGCTGCTCGCGCGTGCGCATCAAACCTTGGGCGATGTTGGCCGGCACGATCGTTTCGTCGTATTCAATATACTGCTTGCTCTTCTCCAAAAAGGGGTTGCGTCTTCTTGACTCGGCGGCCGGGTTCGCGAACATGCTCATGGCCGCCGACGTGGTCTCCTCGAAGCCCTCGGGCGCGCCGCCGGCGTCCGGGCGCGGCGCGCCCTCGGGCGTGCCCACGAGGTAGCGCACCTGGAACGCGACGGGGTCCGCGTGGAGCATGTCCCTTAAATAGTCGGCGGGCGCCTCATCCGCCTCCGCGCAGTAGGCGTCGAGGCCGTGGTAGCGCGGCTGGACTGCAAAATCGGAGACGCGGTCCATGGCCAGGCTCACGACGGGCTCTCTGTAGGTCGCGAGCCAGTTCGCCTTGAGCTCATCGTGGAAATTGGTCAGGTGGAGGACATTCGTTTGCACGGCGCGCTGCGTGAGCAGGTGTAATAAGCCCGCGCGGCACTCTGATGGTGGCGCCAGGGCTGCGGCGGTCTTCAGGAGGACGAGGAGTATCGGTGGGAGCGACATTGTGTCGGTGCGGTGGAGTCTCGTCGCGTAGAGCTGCGGTTTACCGTTTTGTTCGCAGCCTTCCTTTGGCTGTGCTGGGGCTCTTTGCGAGCTGTACTTTCTTGAGTGTGCGCTCGGTGGGTATTGTGAGTGCTTCGCGGGTCGACGTCCGAAACTGCGCGGTAGTAGTGGTGTTTAGAACACAAGAAGGCGACAACCAGCGTTCAAATCAATGTTCTTTTGGCGTTGTGTCGCTAACCGTAAAATGACCCTCGTTGTCCTAGATCCGTCGCCCGAGCAGTCTCTGCCCACCGGCTAGGCCAGTCCACAAGTCCAACGGCGTGTAAGTCCCGCATGAACCCGCACCAAACTGAACGCAACGCGCTTAAGCGTAAAGCTTTAAAGCGCTCAAGCGCAGGCAGAGGCAGCGGTGGGCGCGCAGGCGCATTGTCGGACGGCTGCGGCCGCAGTGCTTGGTAGAGAAGAGAGAAATTCACTCCGAGCAGCGCCGGCAGCCTTCGAAGGCTGCCCACACACACAGTACCATGCCCACTGATGATGAGGCGGACCCGTCGAAGAAGGAGAAGAAGCACAAGAAGCACAAGAAGCACAAGCACAAGAAGGACAAGCACAAGAAGCATAAACACAAGGACACGGCGCCGCCCGCCGAGGAGCCGGCGCCCGCCGAGGAGGCCAAGGAGGAGGCCAAGGAGGACCCCCTCGCGGCCCTGGATGGCGGGTTGCTTGATGTGTTGGGTAATCAAATCATAGAGAAGAACGAGGCCCAGAAGGACCCCGAGGCGGCGGCCAAGGCGGAAGAGGAACGCATAAAAAAAAAGAACCTCGACAAGTTCGCGCTGACCATGGGCACCAATAAATTAGCGAAGGGCATGCTGACCAAGTTCAAGCTGGGCCACGAGAACGTGGACGACGACGGGAAGCGCGTCGAGTTATTGCTCGTGGACCAGATCACGTCCACAAGTGTTCGACTGCGGTGGACGCGGCCCAAGACCAAGTATAAATTGCATGGGGCGCGCATCATGATGCGGGAGAAGGAGGTGAATGGCGTGGAGGGCATCTTTCGGGCGGTGGTCGACCACACGCACACGCCCGAAGATCGCGTTAGAACCGTAGTATCGCTAAGGCCGGACGTGGAGTACCAGTTCCAGGTGGCTTCGATCCACGATCTGCCCCAGAAGATTCCGAAGGACTACCCGCGGGACGGGCCGCCCTTACCGCCGCGGCCGATGATTGTGGACGGAACAAAGGCCACGTCCGAAATTATACGGACGGCCCGGGCGAACTACTGCAAGGCCTTCTTCTTCGAGGACCCCGAGGAGGCGCGGCGGGCCTGGAGCGTCTTCTTCCACGCGCGCCGCGGCGTCTCGACGTAGAAGCCCGCCATCGACGGTATCCACGCAGGTCTTCGACGACAAAAAACAGGACGAGAAGACCCTGAACGCCATCGGGTCCGGCGACGAGTTCGTGCTCGCGCAGCAACTGACCATCGACCAGACCGAACCTTATGAAGTCTGGGACGCCGACGCCGTCGAGGGCGACAAGGCCCGGCCGCCCTGCATGACGGGCCGCCAGTGCATGCAGCTGTCGCTGCCCGGCGGGTTGAGCGGCGGCTGCTTCGCCGAAGTGGAAGCGAGGGAGAGCCGTAGGTACCGGGCCGAGCTGTACGTGTACCACGATATGACGGGCGGCAGGGACGTTGACGACCTGCCCGGGCGGTCGGGGAGTCGTTTGATCGCGTTCGACGGGCGGGACCAGTACCGGACGTCGAAACGAGCGCGGAGCAACCGGGACTGGGAGCGCTTGGACGTGGAATTCATCGGGGCGCCGGGCGACACAGCGACCTTAGCGGTGCAGGGCGACAAGTCGTTCGGGGGCGTGGTTTTAATAGACGCGTGCCGCATCTTCTTATTAGGGAGGGACGAGGTGGGCGACTGCTGCTCGGAGCTGGAGGCGGCCATCGCCGAGCCGCGAATCAACAAGCACGGCGTTCTACGCGTGTCGGTCGTGGAGTTAATTAATGTGCCGCGCCTCGCCGGGGAGCCGCCCCCGGTCCTCCCGGAGGAGGTCTATTTGAACCCGGACGAGGAGGACGACCTCATGGCGGACGACGTGCGGGACGAAGACTACTACGCGGCGCAACAAGCGCCTCGAGACGCCAAGAAGAAGAAGAAGAAGAAGAAAAAGGAGAACAAAGAGCGGCCGACGAAGCCCAGGCTCGTCCTCAAGTGGGGCCGGGAGCGGCTGGGGGAGACGGACGTGTTCATAAGCCACGCGGACCTGTACGCGAAAGCTCTGACGAAGGGCACGGCCGGGTTGACCCCGCAAGCTTTATGTGTGGACAGCGCCCGCCCCAAGCTCAAGGAGTCGGAGCAGACCTTCCACACCTTGACCATACGAAGAGAAAAAAAGATCCGCTTCGGCAAGTCGGTGGAACTCGTCGACAAGACGCTGGAAATCGAACTGCAGGATACGGGTACGAGGGACGTGGCCGCCAAAGCTAAAAGGAGAAAAGTCGACATCGGGCCCCAGGCGCCGCGCGGCAGAATCGCGAGACAAGAGGCCGAGGAGGCGACGCGGCGGCCGACCATGTTTTCTCGGTTGACCGGGGGCGCGAAGCCCGTTTCTCTGGAAACGCTGAAAGTCACGGACCCGGAGGAGTATGCGCGCCTCACGAGCGAGCGGGACTTCCACGCGAAACTGGAGAAGGATGCGCAAGCATTAGAAGCGCGGTTGGAGATCGAAGCCACCGTGTGGAGCGCGCAGCAGGAGCAACTCTGTGAGTACAGAGCCCAGACCGTGAGCGGTGTTAAGCCCCTGACGCCGGACAAGAAGTTCGGGGAGTCCATGGAGGAAGCACGGCAGTCGCGGCCCAGCTCGAGGGAGTCGCGAACGTCCACGGACCTCGTTGCTAAGCCCAAGACGCAAGAATTAGCACAATTAGTGAAGGACGAGGAGGTGAGCGACGAGGAGGTCGACCCGAACGACGACTTCGGGGGGGCGCCCCTTGGGATATTACGGTTGACCACGGAGGATCTATTACGAGCCTCGCCGTACCGGACCTGGTACCGACTCGAGGACGAGACGGGGCTGACGCAGATGTGCTTAGCATTAATGGTCCGGAGCTGGGACCCCTATCCCCGCGTGCCCGTTTTCAAATGTGTGCATGGCGAGTACGTGAAGAAGCGGAGTTCTTTAGAACAAGAGAAGGAAAGAGCTCTGTTGGGGAACACGTCCTTCGACGACGACGCGGCCCTACGGAAGGCCAACGAAATCAAAACCAGTATAGGAGCCATCATGGCCAAGTTGAGTGGAAGACCTTTGCCACCTAAACAGCGCGTGAACCAGCTGGGCAAGCTGCTGTACATGCTCGGGTGTTCTTCCTCCGCGTCCGTGTTACGAGCGGGCTTTAGCTGGGAGGACCTCAAGGACGTGGAGATGGAGACGAAGAAACGTTTAGCTAAAGAAAAAGCGCGACGGGAGGCGGCCGACGAGGACTCGTACGAGGAGGAGGACGAGGACCTGGACGAAGTAGCCGAAGAACGGAAGCGGAACGAGGCCGCGAAGCTACTCAAGGAGGCCGAGGAACGGGCCGCGAAGGAGCGGGCCCGGAAGGCGGACCGGACCGATCCGATTGAAGCGCAAATTCGAATACCCGCTATTGATCTAATAAAACGAAAAGCGGAGATGGTCCGCATGGGCTGTCTGGAGGAGTGTGTGGCATCCCTAGCGTATCCGCGAACGAGGGCACCGGCGGCCGCTCTCATTTGTGCTTTATGCACGCTGCCCCAGTCGCTCGTCTCGCGGAGCGGCGACACGCAACGCGTCGTCGCTCGCATCCAAGCGGCCGCGAGAGGCATGGGCGTCCTCGACTTCTGCGAAGAATCGTGTGACACGTACGCCATGCGCGTTCAAGGTGCCGGTGGTTCTGCCAAAGATAACGACGACGAGGCGGCCCAGGATCCCTCGAGAGCGACCAAACCATTAGACAACGCTTCACGGGTCCTCGTGCACACGATGGCTTCGACCGGCAGAGTGGCGCCCCAGCCCTGTCCGGACATTGTGTTGGCCGGCTGTCTTGTGGCGGTGGTGTTCGGCGGCGCGAAGCGGGCGTTACTCAAAGCGATTGCGGAAAGGCCAAACCTGTTCCCAGCCTTAGCACGGGCCGTGCAAGAAGGTATTCCCGTGGCCAAGCGGTGCCTCCGGGATTTGAATTTGCACCACCGCTTCCCCCAGTCCGTGGTGGACGTCTATCTGCGGTATAGATGCATCGTGCCCCAACAGTCCAAGCCCGGCGACGATATTTTGGCGATCCAGCCGCGGCGGGAGTACTGGCGCTGCCCTTCTTTAGAAGAATCGGATTTAGAAGCGCGGGAGCGGAAGATGCGCAAGGAGTGCCGGTGGGCGCGGCGGCGCGCCCGGGCCGCGGAGAAACATAGAGCGGTGGTAGGAGCGTATCCTAGAAGGATTCGGGTTGCCAAACTCAACAGAGCGCCGAGAGATGGCGCACCTTATACACCAATGAAGCCTTCTTCGATGTACTTGAAGTTCATTAGTGAATCAACAGAGAGCGGCGGCCTCGCCTTCCACGCGGAGGATTCTAGAAGGCCCGACATCGAGTTCGTGCCCGTGGCGTACGATGTGTTGAAGGAGGGCACCCTCGACGAATTAGACAAACAAATGAAGCTCATCGCCAAAGGTGAGCGAAAGCGCGGCGCGCCCCAACAGAAGAAAGAACGGCGCCGACCGCTGCGAACCCAAGCGGACCGGGCCAAGGCCATGGAGATGCGCGAGAAGATGTTGAGGAATGGCCGGAACACCGCAAGTGAACAACAAGACCTGGACGCGCGCTTCGAACAAGCCTTCCACCGGGCCTCCTTCGACGACGAGTCCGGCGCGTCCGACGATTCCGACGATTCCTTGAGTTCGGACGCCAGTGAGGAGACGCGGCGGAAGCATCGCCTCGTGAAAGAAAGAAGGAAACGGGGCGAAGGGGCGAGTGCCGCGGACACGACCTTCGCCACGTTGTCGTTCGGCAAGAGCTTCGTGAAGAAGTTCGCAAACCGGAGAAGTGGGGACGCCGCGGCGCGGAAGAGCGCCAGTGCTGAGGCGCTCAAGTCGCAGAACGCGTTTTCGGTGAGTGTGAAGCAGTTGGCGGCCGGACCGGCGCCCGCCCCGGCGCCCGCGCCGGCGCCGGCGCCCGCGCCGGGCGGTGCACTGATAGAGGGCGAGGCGGGGCCCTCGCCCGTAAATAAAGGCACGGCGCGCGGCATGTTCTCGGCCCTCTCGATGAAGGGCAAGTGGAAGGGCCTGGCCCTCCAACCGTCGCTCCCGGAGCCGGGCGAGAAGAACACTTCGCTCGGCTCGATGCGCTCGGGCCTGAAGCGCTTCGGGCGGCGCCTCACGCGGGGCTCGCTCGAGGGCGGCGGCGAGGCGCCCATGATCGAGGTCGTCGCGGGCGAGCTCCACGACGACTGCGCCCCGGCGTGCCGCGGGCTGGACGGGCGCCTCCACGTGCGCGGCCACCACGCGCGCTGCCCGCACTTCGGCGAGGGCGCGCCCGCGCCCGCGCCCGCGCCGGCCCCCGCGCCGGAGCCCGAGCCCGAGCCGGAGCCCGAGCCCGTCCCGAAGGTGAAGAAGGTCTTGATGGCCGACGACCTGACTTCCGACGAGGAGGACGCGGGTGGCGGTGGAGGGGGGGACATGTGGAAGGGCTCAGTGTTCTAAGTGTAGTTTGTGTGAGTAGTTTCAACAAAGTATACCTACTCGTAATGGGTGTCTCTAGGGCGCGGGCGTGTCTGGCATTGGCAAAACAGCCATTTCGGCGGCCCACGCTTCGTCGAGCGAGATGTCGCGCGACGCCGCGAGGGCTGCGCTCTCGAGCTGCGATGCCGCGACGCTGCGCTGCGTCTCTGCGTCGACGGCTGGCGTCATGGGTCGGGTGTCATCGAGGTCATGGATCGTCACGTCTGCCCGGACCAGGTCGTAGCCGACGAACGTGAGAATGTTTTGGACCAATTCCGTGGGAACTCTCCTCGACGAGAACAGGTCCATGAGCTGCGGCTTCAGCTGCGTCCGCCGCTTTTGCCGCTGGCGGATGTCCTTGGCTTTGTTCTCCAGGGCGACGGCCGCGACGTGCCGTGACCGCAGCCCGTTCGACGCGCGGCGGAACATCTCCTTCAGGCGCCGCTGCTCGCGCGGCTCGGCGCCGACGAGCTGGGCCTCGTGGGCCTCTCGCAGGTGTCGCGCCTCGGCGCAGCGCCGCTCGTCGGCGACGGGGTCCTCAGCGGTATACCATTTTTTTCGCGGCACGTGCTGTTCCAAGCGGCTCGACGGCCGCGACGCGTTCGGGGGCGCGTTGCCGTCTGCTGCGTGGTTTGCCATCGCCTGGCCCGCGAGGTTTGCCATGAGAACTGCACTTCCAGAGTGTGCGCGTGCGTGTCTGCGGTCTGCTGCGGCCTTTTGCTTGGCCGCGCCGCTTCCTATGACTGTCTTCGCACAGGGGGGGGCTGCGCAGCGCGTTTCAGGGCGTTTTTGAGGCAAGTGCTCTCCCTGCTCTGACGGGCAGCGCGCGGCTCAGAGACCAAGCGTTTGGTCACTGGGGCGTTGTATGGTCTCCTTGGAGTATTTTTAACTGCTGAAGCGCGCTATATCGCGGCGCACACAGGAAGAGCGAGGACTTTATCGTGCGTAACATGCTTCGCGCGGGTTTTGACACAACCCCGCACAACATATTGTGTGTGCGCCTTGACGCCCCGCCCGCCGCCGATGAACACGATACCTCACACAACCAAAACACAGTACAAAATTTACCCCGTCTGGAACGCGTTCACCTGCGCCTGCGGGCACCGCGCCGCCGTCGCCGCGAGGCCCTCGACGTCGCCCGGCGACAGGTCGACGCGCAGCGCGCCGAGCGCGTCGCGGACCATGGCCGGCGTCCGCGCGCCGACGAGCGCGAGCGGCGGCGCCTTGCCGGGCCCGCGCGCGTGCAGGCACCACGCCAGCGCGACCTGGCCGACGGTCGCGCCCTGGGCCCCCGCGACGGCCTCGAGCGCACCGAGTAGATCAGCGAGCTTCGGGAGCTGCGTCTTGAAGAGGAAGCCGCGCACGCCGTTCGGGAGCGACGACGCGTCGGCGCCCCGGGCGCCGAGCGCCGTCGCGAAGTCCGCTGTGTACCGCCCGCTCAGAATCCCGAGGCACAGCGGCGAGTAGCCCACACTGGTCACGCCGCACTCGTCCGCTACGTCGAAGGACCCGTCCTCGAGCGGCACGCGGCACAGCAGCGAGAACTGCGTCTGGTGCGTCGCCACGGGCGCGCCGTAGGCGTTGACGGCGTCGACGCCCCGGCGCAGGCCGCGCGGCCCCAGGTTCGAGAGGCCGACGCCCTTGGCGAGGCCCTGGGTGACGCACGCCGCCAGGCCCTCGTACACCGCGGGGTCCTGCAACCACCCGAGCCCGTACGACTCGGCGGACCAGTGCTGGCCCACCAGTGTGACGCCGTTCGTGCGTGCCGTGGACGCCTCGCAGGCGCGTACGAAGTCGTCGGCGCGGAGCCGCCAGGGGTACGTCGCGAGCTTCGTGTGGACGCACGCGCCCGGTTGTTTCGCCGCGAAGCGCCCCAGCAGGCTCTCCGCGCTGCCCTCCAAGTCGCCCGTGCCGTACGAGTCGCCGCTGTCGAAGTAGCTCACGCCGGCGTCGGCGGCCGCGGCCCAGGCCGCGAGCAGCGCCTCGTCCCGCGCCGGCGAGTAGTCGTACAACAAACGATTTCCCGCCTGCCAGGTGCCGACGCCGAGCGGGACGCGCGTCTCGAGGTCCGTCTGGCCCAGTGCGCGCGGCTGCCAGCGCGGCGCCAGCGCCGCCTGCCAGCGCGGCGTCAGCGCGGCTGCCGCGGTGATGAGCGTCCAGCGGAGCGAGCGCATGGTTTGGTTGCTGCACCAGTGTTGCTAGAGTGCTGCTTGCCTTCGATGCCCTGCAGTACTGTATGCTATATGCAACACAGCCGTGCAATAGCACTGCTTCGAGGAGCGTAGCTGTGTGCTAAAGCTCAAAACCCGTCGAGTATCCACCGGGTGTCTATTGTCCCGCGCTCGATATCAAAATTTAATGCACTGCATAAAAACTCGACTGCATAAAACCCGCGCGATAGGTACCATGGCAAAAGCTATTCGCAAAAGCTATGGCAAAGCTCCAGGTATATGACAAATCACAATAATACGCTCGGCTTCGGAAAGGGCGTCCGGTGCGCCGGCTTCGGATGGGACTCGTGCGGCGGCAGCGCCTCGGATTCCTCGAAGGGCCGTGTCGCCACGCCGGACGGCACCACGAAAGACGCGTCGTCGACGCAGACAACGCTCGCCGCGAGTATGACCGGCTGGGCGCCGTCGAGCGCGTACTCGGCCTTCGCGAGGCGGTCGTCGCCTCCCGCGACGTCGATGATGGTCTCCGCTACGATGCCGCGCCGTTCGACGACGACGACGATGCGCGCGCGCTCGCCGTCGCCGAGCTCCACGAAGACGTTGCCCCTCGTCCCTCGCTGCCCGAATACATACGTCTCCATTTCGCCGGCCACGGCCCGCTCTGTCCAGACGACCTCGCCGCGGCCGCCGTCCGCCCTGAGCAGCGCGACGCCCACGCGCGGGGCCTTGCTGAAGAGACCGCGCTTCAGGCCGCGCGCCGAGACGACGTCGACCAAGACGCCGCGCCGTCCCTTCGTCCCCAGGCACGCGCGCACAAAGGCGCCGGCTTGCCGCAGGGCCGTTCTCGGGGTCTCGTGGCAGAACGAGAAGATTTGGGACACGTGGGGCATATCTCTCAAGACCGTGAGCGTCGTCGGCGTACCCTGCGCGGCCGCCGCTCTGGCGAGCCGGACCTGCTGGTCGTAGAGCACCTCGCACTGGCCCGTCTGGATCAACGTGGGGGGTAACCCGTGCAGGTCGAACTTCACGGGCGAATGGGATGCATCGTCGGACGCCTCGATCGTCTCGCGCGCCAGCAGGTCGATCATGTCGCCGGGAAGAAAATCCCACCGCTCGTTCGAGAGGCGCGAGCCGCCGAGCCGCGCCTCCCCCAGGTCGACCCACGGACTGATGGCGAGGCATCCCGCCGGCGCGGGCATGCGCCCCCAGGCACCGTCTGGTGTCGCGCCGGCGTCCCTAATCTTGATGGCGAAGCCAGCGCCAGCCCGCCGCCAGCCGAGTCGCCGCCGACGCACGCCCGCGCCGCGCCGAGCTCCAGGACCCGCGCGTAGGCCGTCCGCATGTCGTCGAGTGCGTCCGTCGTAGAAGCGTCGGGCGGCCGCCGGAAGTCGGGCATCACGACGACCCCGCCCGTCGCGAGCGCAAGTCTAAATGCGAGATCCCGGTGCGTGCCGCGGCCGCAGAGGCAGTGCGCGCCGCCGTGCACCAGCACGAGCGCCGGCGCCGTCCGCAGCAGCTCGCGGAAATCGGGCGTCTGGACGACGTTCGAGGTCGTCTCTGCGCGGGGAAGGACGGGTCGCGCGATGGCGTAGCGGTGGGAGCGACGCAACCCAGACGCCATCGCCGCGAAGGCCCCGCAAAACGCTGGATCGGCACGCGCCGACGACGAGAGGGACCGCTTCATCCGGGACGCCAGCGGCGTGGCCGTAAGAGGCCAAGCGAACTCGACTGCGAGCACGGATCCGTCCGGGCGCGCCAGGCGCTCCGTGCAGCGCAGCACGCCTGATGGGAGGAGTGGGCCCGGCACGCTTCCAGATGTGGCCGCCTTTAAGAAGCTGATGTCTCTAGGTGCGTTCTTCGTGGCTGAGCGTAATGCCGTCACGTAGGCTTCGAATCGAGGATTCCAGGTTGGTCTTTTAGTGCCGAACGCCCGCGCGCGACACCTGCCCTTCAGCAGCGCGAGCGGCACGCGCAGCGGTAATGTCGTGGAGCGGAACCAGCGGACGCACGCGTGCGAGTGCGAGTAGTCGAGGGGGCCCGGCGGCGGCGGCGCGGCCATGAGCGTGGCGCGATGTGGCTGCGCCGTCTTGAGCTGGGCGTTGAGGCCCGCGATGGACTGGACGATGAGTGCGAGGGTGCAGTGGTGGCGCATGCGCTGCTCTGCCTGCAGGCTTGGGTGCGGGCCCTTAGAGCTCGATTTTCTTGGCCTCCGCTGAGTTATGCAATGAAAACCACTGCTACTACTGCGCGTCGATAGCTTTTACGGCCGAGCGCGGCGTCCTGGCTGATTGACTAGGGCTGCTCTGGAACATTGCTAAAATTTTTATTCCTTACGGGGCCGCATCGCTGTCGCACCGTTGCGGCGATTGTGCGAGTCGAGAGTTCGGTGGGGTGCGCGTACTTATACGGAGGGGGAGTCGACCGTGGCGCGCCGACCGACGGCGGCGGCCTGCTGGAGCCCGGTCTTGGACCCGTGCTTCGGCCACGACGCGCGCGCCTCGGGTGGCTCTCGGCATGGTCTGACGGGCAAGTGGCCGTGCGCCTTGCGGCTGTGCGGCTTGGCGTGTGCGCCACGCGGCCACCGCGGGGGCCCGCGTTGCCAGTGATTGGGGAGGGGGAGTGGCTCGCGTTTGGGTTGGTCTGTGCGGATCCGAGTCAGGCGAGGCTCGTCCGAGGGACCTGCAGGCTACCTGCAGGGCCAACCAGGTTAAGACTTCACCAAGCTAAAGCTAGGAAAGACGCCGGGCGGGTTTCTGATTTGTGCACGGAGACGTCTTCGACTATTCGGCCCGTGTCTGGATCAATCAGCTCCCGTCGACGCTTCCCTGAGACAGCGGCCTCAAGCCAGAGCCTCAGTAGAGGAAGACGCAGCGCTGAACCGAGCGCAAACCGGCAGCGGGCCAGCAGAAACATGCAGGTAGGCACAATCCCACCCCCCAATGACCGCGGCGCGAAACCCAGGGCTCCGCGCTGTCTCCAGCGGCTCGCGAAGCGAGGTCGGTGGAATCGACCTGGAGGTCAGCGCGGCCCGAAACTGGCCCGCGCCGCCCTGGCGCTTCGCCCACGAGCCCATTGAGCGGTCACGGCGCGCCTCGGTCCTTCTTGGGCCCAAGAGGTGGCCCTGACGTCGCGCCCAGAAATTGTTCAGCGGAGAACGTTTTTGGCAAGTGGACCACGGGCGCCGCGCGGCCCGCAGCGGCCGCCGTCGGGCTCAATCGACAGCCCGCGGCGGACGCGGCGGACACGCGCGCCCCGCTCGGCTCAAGCCCATTTTGTCGACGTCGGCTTTTTTCAGCCACTTGGCCGAATGCGGCCCAATTCGGCCCAAATCCCCCGGCCCTCCCTCCTCACTACGCCCGAGCCACCCACTGACCGCGCCCCTCCCTCGCAGATCTTCGTCAAGACCCTCACGGGCAAGACCATCACGCTCGACGTCGAGCCGAGCGACACAATCGACAACGTGAAGCAAAAAATCCAGGACAAGGAGGGCATCCCGCCCGACCAGCAGCGCCTCATCTTCGCCGGCAAGCAGCTCGAGGACGGCCGCACGCTGTCGGACTACAACATCCAGAAGGAGTCCACCTTACATTTGGTCCTGCGCCTGCGCGGCGGAAACCCCGGCGGCGAGGTCATCGTCCCCCCGCCCGGCGGCGTCGTCGAGCCGCCGGAGCGGCCAACGCACAAACCCTCTGATCCTTCTGATGACACCTCCACGCCGATGGACAAACCGGCGCCGATGGCGGCGCTGACGCCGGTCGCGACGCCCGACGAGACGGCGATCCGGTCACCCGTGGCCAAGAAATCGAAGAAGAAGAAGATGAGCTACAAAAACATGATGAAAGGGATGACGCAGCGCTCGCCCGAGGTCGACGCGGCGGCGCGGACCAACCTGCAGCGAGGCCTCGGCGGAGGCGAGTTCAGCAAGATCGACAAGATATAGCCCCCATGTTTCCCTCGCGCGCGAATCGATTAACAAGAAAAAGTATACTCGCGTTATCCGGTTGCAAGCGGTGGAGCGGCGGCGACGACGTTACACTTCTGCCCGATGGCGTGGCGGGTGGTCAACCCCGGCGTCTCGCCGTGGTTATGAGCAAATTTTCCACTTAGCACTAGTACAGCTTCTCCACCATCTCCGAGTTCCACGTGGGCGTCCGCCAGTGCACGTACGCGACAAATAAAGAGCACATGCCCGACACGATGGTGAAGAGGAAGGACGTGTAGGGGTACGCCGCGTCCACGACGTACGACTCGCCGGCGTCGTCCGCGGCGTAGGCGTACGTCGTGTCGCCGTCGTCCGACGCCGGGACGAAGAAGGACCCCGTCGGCAGCTGCATCAGGCAGTCGAACGAAAAGTACATGAGCATGTTCAGGACCAGCACCGTCGACAAACATTCCACGCCGACGCCCAAAAATTTCCAGTACCAGCTGTCCTTCTCCGTGTCGACCCGCCTATAGACAATAAAGGCCGCCAGCAGCTTGACGAAGGCCACGGGGTAGAGCGCCCCGTAGGCCTGCTCGCCCGCCTGGGCGCACATGCCGGTCCAGTCGTAGTCGGACCCGGCCTCGTCGTCGTCGCCGAAGGAGGCGCCTGCGTGAGTACGGTGTGCGGCGTGAAGACGAAGCGCCGTCCACGCCATCGAGCAAAGAATTCGAGACGCGGCGTGCGCACCGAACGGCACGTAGACCTTGTTCCCGCTCACGTCGTCGCTCGGGACCGTGTCGTCGCCGCCGATCTCGTCCGCGATGACGATGTAGCCCTTGAGCCCGATGATGATGTAGGTCGTGGGATCCGTCGAGTCCAGCCGCGCGAAGCCGAAGGCCTCGATCATGTCCGGGACCTCGCCGGCCGCGAGGAACGCCGCGACCAATGCTATTGCGCTGAAGCACGTGGCGAAGAACACGCCGCAGTAGCACTCGCCCCGGTGGTCGTCGTAGTACAGGCGCGCGCCGAGAGCGCCCAGGTCCGGGCACTTCCAGTGCTGGCAGCAGTAGCCGTAGACCAGGCGCGCACTTCCGAGGACGCAGCCGCCGGCCGCGATGGCCGCGATCAGCACGCAGCACAGGATGGCCAGCTCGTACAAAAGCAGCGACGCCTCGTCGCCCGAGTCCCAGCAGCGGTCCATGTCGCGCTTGCGGCCCGTGACGTTGAAGTGGGGCTCGTTGTGGCAGCCCTCGGCCGTGCCGTTTTCCCGCAGGAGGACCTCCTGGTCGCCGAGGGGGTGGTCCCACGTCGGGACGAAGAACGTGCGCATGTGCTTCAGCTCCAGGTGGGCGTAGTAGGCCGCGAAGGCCGCGCCGGCGGGCGCCCGGTTCTCCGTGAGCACGCCGTGCGTGACCTTGACCAGCGCGCCCGCCTCGTGCGCGTGGCTGCCGTTTAACATCTGTTGTGATGAATTGCCCGCGGCGTACAGCACGCCCCCGTAGTCGGACGCGTTGTTTCTTCGAAACAGACAGTGGGAGAGCTGGGCGAAGGTCGCGTGCACGTACACGGCGCCGCCGACGGACGCGCTGTTGGCCGTGAACGTCACGTCGTGCGCGTAGAGAGAGGCGGGCCAGCTCACGCGGACGGCGCCGCCCTCCTCCGCGGAGCCACCTATCAACTCCAAGTGTTTGAGGCGCACGTCCGAGGTCGACGCGTCGGCGAGCCGCCGTCGTGACGAAGCACCGATGTCTATGAGTCGGAAGGTGCCGTCGCCCACGAGTTTGCCGGCGCCCGTGGACTTGATTTCTTGAAAACTGTCCGTGAAGACCAGGGTGGACGTGAGGACGATTGAGGCATTCAAGTCCGCGTCGAAGCCGCCGTCGAGGGCACCGCGGAGCCGCGCCTCGGTCCAGACGAGCGGTGCGGCCACCGGTGCCGCGGTGGGTGCCGGCGAGGGTATGGATGACGGCACACTGGAAGGAGCGGGCGTCAGCGAGGGGGCGGGCGTCGGGTAGAGCGTGGGTTGCGAGGTCGGGATGGGCGAGGGCATGCTATTCAGCTGGCGCCACTCCCAGGTCGTAGGTGCAAAACTCGGGCCCGTCGGCTGGGGCGAGGGCGGGCGGTGCCGGCTGTTGTGCGAGCCATGCGTGGGTCTCAGGAGTCCTATCAGGAACAAGAGCTGGGGTGGCTGCATGGTGCGTAGTGGTCGTGGCTGCGTCGGGCAGCCCCGGCGCGGGACGTACCGCTGCGCGGTTGTATGTGTCGACGTCGAACGGCTGCACGACCCTTGCGAGCGCTCGTCTGCGGCTCACACTTTTGTGCTGTGATCATGAGGCGCCGAAGCTGCGGGTTCGAGCCCGCCCCGCACCGACGGGGCTCGCCCACGCTCGAGGGGTCTGCTCGGTACTGGGTGGCGGGTGGGTCGGCGTGGGGCGGGTAGGTTTCGAGGATGCGTATTGTCGCGCGGCGCGGCTCTACATTTTGGCAGTGTGCACGCCCACTCGCGCTTTTACCCGTCGCTGCAGCGGCTTATAGAGGCGTGCGATTTTTTTGCCCGAGCGCCGAAGGACTTCCATAATTTTTTCGACCATCTCCGAAAGTGAAACGTGTAGCTCTTACGCCCAGCACAGATCACTAGCGAGCACACGCGCTGCGCCAGCTGATCTAGCACCTATGCTGAAGCTTATCAAGCTGTGCGCGGTCGCCGCGGCCGCGCTGCTCGCGAATGCGGCGGTGGCGACGGCTGAGGCACCAGCAGCCCCGAAGGAGGCCGAGACCTTCGAGTTCCAGGCCGAGGTGAACCGGCTCATGGACATCATTATTAACTCATTATACAAGAACAAGGAGATCTTCCTAAGGGAGGTCATCTCGAACGGCAGCGACGCGCTCGACAAGATGCGCTTCGTGTCTGTATCTGACAACTCGCAGCTCGACTCCAAGAAGGAGCTCGAGATTAGGATCTCCTTCGACAAGGACGCCCGCACCTTGACCATAAGGGACACGGGCATCGGCATGACCAAGGCCGATTTAGTGGCCAATTTGGGCACCGTGGCCAAGTCCGGCACGACGAACTTCGTGGAGGCCATGTCCGGCGAGCAGGGCGGCGACCTGTCGTTGATCGGCCAGTTCGGCGTCGGCTTCTACTCCGTGTACCTCGTGGCGGACAAGGTGCGCGTGCGCAGTAAGCACAATGACGACGCGCAGCACTGCTGGGAGAGCGCCGCGGACTCCAGCTTCTCCATCTGGAAGGACGACGGCGAGGATCTGGGGCGGGGCTCGGAGATCACGTTGTACCTGAAGGAGGACGCCGGCGAGTTCCTGGACCAGGACCGCCTGGAGGAGCTGGTCCTGCGCTACTCGGAATTCATCACCTTCCCCATCTACCTCTACAAGTCCTCGACGGAGACCGTGGAGGTCGAGGACGAGGAGGACGACGTGGACGAGGAGGACGAGGACGACGAGGACCTGGACGAGGACGACGACGAGTACGAGGAGGAGGAGGCCCCGCGGACGACCACCGTCACGAACTGGGACTGGGCCCAGGTCAACTCCGAGTCCGCCATCTGGTCCCGCGACGCGTCCGACGTCGAGGACGAGGAGTACAAGAGCTTCTACAAGTCCTTCACCAAGGACACCGCCGACCCGAGCACGTGGATCCACTTCAAGGCCGAGGGCGAGGTGGAGTTCAAGTCCATCCTGTTCGTGCCGGGCCAGGTGCCCTTCGACATGTACGACTCGTACCACAACAAGAACGCCCAGCTGCGGTTGTACGTGCGCAAGGTCTTGATCACGGACGAGTTCGAGGACCTCGTGCCGCGCTACCTGAACTTCTTGCGGGGTGTGGTCGATAGTGACGACTTACCGCTGAACGTGTCCCGCGAAACGCTGCAGCAGCACAAGGTTTTAAAGGTCATGGGCAAAAAGCTTGTCCGCAAGGCCCTCGAGATGCTACGGAAGCTCGCCCAGAAGGTAGACCAGGCGGACGACGACGAGGACGAGACCGCGGACGACGACGAGGACGACGAGGAGTCGAATACGGACCCCTACCTCGAGTTCTGGGAGAAGTTCGGGAAGAACATCAAGCTCGGTATCATCGAGGACAGCGCGAACCGCAGCAAACTGACCAAGCTGCTGCGGTACAAGTCCTCGACTTCGGGCGAGGGCTACACGTCCTTCGAACAGTACGTCGAGAACATGAAGGACTGGCAGAAGGCCATCTACTACATCGCCGGCGAGAACGTCGATTCAGTGGAGAACTCGCCCTTCCTCGAGGTGTGCAAGGCCAAGGGCGTGGAGGTGTTGTACATGGTCGACCCGATCGACGAGTACGCGATCCAGCACGTCACGGAGTTCGACGGCAAGAAGCTGCAGTCCGTGACCAAGGAAGGCCTCAAGTTCGGCGACGAGGACGAGGCCTTGGAGGCCAGAAGGGCGAAGCTCTACAAGGAGACCTTCAAGCCGCTCACGGACTACCTGAAGGACTTGTACGGCGACGCCGTGGTGAAGGTGTCCATCTCCAAGCGCGTGGAGACGACGCCGACCATCATCGTCACGTCGCAGTACGGCAACAGCGCGAACATGGAGCGCATCATGCGGGCCCAGGCCTTCTCGGAGAAGCAGAGCATGGGCATGATGATGTCCCAGAAAACCATGGAGCTGAACCCGCGGCACCCCATCATTAATGGGTTGCTTGATAGAGTAAAAGACGAGAAGACGGACGAGGACACGGAGAACCTGGCCTGGTTCTTATTGGACAACGGCTTCATGCAGTCGGGCTTCCCGCCGGCGGACGTCGACGCGTTCGCCAAACGGGCGTTGAAAATCATCCAGTCCGGCCTCTCGTTGGAGTCCAGCGAGCTATTGCGGGAGATGGAGGTGCCCGACGACCCGGAGGAGGACGAGGAGGACGAGGAGGAGGTCGACCTCGATTCCTTCGGGGACGACGCGGAGGAGGCGAAGGACGAGCTCTGAGGAGCGCCTCGTTTCTAAAAGTGTATTTCAACTACTCGTGTGATTTGCGGCGGTGGCGTAGGGGGTGGGCCTTTATATTAGGCCTTTTTCCGCCTTAGGAGCTATAGTCGAAGATAGGACCCCCCAGCGGCCGCCAGTTGTTCGACGGCCCGGGCTGCGTATGGACAACCCCGCCGCGGCTGATCAGGAGCTCGCTAATGGCTCGGCACGTTTCGGGTTTGAGCTCGGATTGCTCGAGGTAATCATCGTCGACCACCACGACAGTCGCTTGAGCTTCGGGCAGCCCTGGACCACGCGGAGGACGTCGGCGGCGCGAACGAAAAGTTCACAATCCTCTCCTTCAGCGATGTAGTGGAGGCTAAGCTCCTCTAGCGTCTCGGCGACCTGGCCGCCAATGATTCCATCGATAATATGCCTATCCCCATGGTAATAGAACGAGTGAAGGTGTAGGCGCTCCAGTCGCATGTCGCACGCGGCGGCGACGCAGGCCGCCGTCGTACTGTCGTCCCATATGTGAAGGTCTCTGAGCTGCGGTGCCGCCCGCGCGAGTTGCGTATAGAAATGGTGTCCGCCCATGGTCGAGCCTTCGGGTATACAAACCTCCGTGAGTCGAGGAAAGCCTCGCGCCGCGGCAAGTAGCGCCTCTGGCTCAAAGTTCGTCTCGCAGCAATCAATCTTACCCAGAGTCTCGATGCGGTCGCCGAGGGGCGTGCCAACGACGGCCTCGATCACTTCGCGGGTGATGTGGCAAGCTTCGACGTCCAGGATACTCGCGTTAGTCGCAAGCGCCGTCGCTCGTATGCCATCGATGCGCGTTGGCTTGTAGTCCAGTCCTTGTCCGCGGTTTAATTTAATAGAGCACAGCCGTGGGAAGTGCCGCGCCCATGTCTCTGCCGGACTGTATTCAGCTGACTCACTGCTCGCCAGGTACGAGATGTCTACATCTTCGAGGTAGGGACAGGCGACACCAATCGCCGCGATGGTGGCGTCCGGGGTGCAGCACATTGGTCCTTGTAGCTTAGTTAATTTGGGGGACGCGCGACACAACCGTAGTAGCACCTCTGGCGATACCATAGCGTCGTGTAGGTCGAATGACGTCAAGCCACCGCTCGTGCGGGTCACGAAGTACTCGAGTGCGGCTATCCGCTCTGGCGAATTACCGGCGATTTGGAGGCTCGTGCAACCGGCGCCGAAGACGCGGGCCATGGCCTCGATGTGGCGAGCCGCCATGACCTCCTTGAATTCAAATTTTGGGTCTCGGAACGTTATGCTATCAAATGTACACTTGGTGGGGGCGAGCTCGGCGTCTACATCTAAATCACCTCTGTCCCGCAAGGCCGGCTGCGTATATATAGCGCAGCGTCGAAGTCCGAGCAGCGAGAACTTTTGCTAGCTATTGCTCGCTGCGTCAGGCCCAGCAAAACCTTGGACGTCAATCGCAAGCTAAGGTACTCCTCCCTGGAGGGAAAGTAGCATGCTACTCTTGCGGTGAGCACGTCCTCCGGAAGATGTGCAAGGCTGCCCATGCTCGCAGTGGAGACGGTGGGCTGCATCCGCTGCTGCTTGGGCCACAGCAGGTTGCGGAGTGAAACGAACATCGGCGCCGTCGCGTCAAACCGGACGTCGGGGTGCAATGAGACCGTGACGCCTGAAACGAGCGCGATATTACGCGCGGGTTTTTCCGAGAGCTCGCAAAGCAGCCCAAAGCCATGCGGCTCCCCACTTGGGCAGCCATCATCTACACGGCAACCGCAGCGCGCCCACACGACGACGTCTCCACTGCCGCATGCCTCGCAGATCCGACGGCACGATGCATCATAAATAAACCCTGTGACAAGAGCACCACGGGCTTTACGCGCGAATGCCTCGACACCTGGGTGCCATTCCGCACCGCGCACGATCGCGTCACCTGTTGCATGGATTGCTGCCTCCAGCACTTCGTGCGCAAGTACGGGCTGGACGCGAACGCGCGGAGGGCGGCGGTCAGCGTGCCTGAACTCTCGTCGATGGTCGAAGCGGCGAAGCCGTCGTTGCTGATGGCCCATAACCACGAGGGCACGCTGCCATACGCGTCACGACGCTTGACGAAGCGCCAGAACGCGTGGCTGCAGAAGCATGCGGAGGCGGCCAAAGCCCTGGGGCCCGAACTGAACCTGAGGTGTCGCGGGGCCGCCTGCGACGCCGACGACCGCAAGGACACGGTCGCGCGGCTGTGGAGCGAGCGGCGGACCGGCACGCCCGGGAAGAACGCGAGCGGCCGGGCGCTGGACCCCGGCCGCGTCGGCGCCTTCGCCCCGGGCTGGGTCGAGATGCATTTCGGGGACGGCTGCGGGGCGTACAATCCTAATTCGCCGTTCGGCGCCTACCGGGAAATCACGCTCGCCGCGTTGTGGCGGGCAGCACGGCTGGGGACGGGAACTGCGCGCTTGGCGCTCGTGACGTCGTCGGACTGCGACCTTCCCGACGCGCACGCGGCCAAACGGCGCCACCACCGCCACGGCTTCGTCGACGAGCGCAGCCTGCTGGATGCGCCCGGCGTGGCGACGTGGTTCGCCACGAACCCCAACGACCACCTGCTCGGCGCGCACCCGAAGCTCAAGGCCGTGCCGCTGGGGGTCGCGCACCGCGGGAAATGGGCCGGGCTGCTGGACGGTCGCGAGGCGCGCAACCGCACAAATTCTCTGGCCTGCTGCTGCCTCAGCTCGCACCCGACGCCGTCGCGAGCGAGCGAGCCGGGGGCGTCAAAGTCCCATAATTCCTTCGCGACGCTCACCGCAGAACTACGTGGGGAGTTTGAAAATACGCGGAAGATGCTGTCGCCGGAAGGGCTAGCGTTCAAGTACGCGAAAGCGGGCTGGGTCGGCTCCGTGTATGGACGTATAAGGCGGTACGCGGTCGTGGAGGCGCTCAAGCGGAACGGCTTCGGGCACTGCTCGCACCGGGGGCCGCCCGGCACGACGCGGCGGGCCGACCAGCGGACGCCGCTGGACGCGTTTGCCGCACATCTTCTGGAGAGCGACTTTACAGTGTCTCCGCAGGGCATTGGGCGAGCGTGCCACCGCGAGTGGGAGGCGCTGTCCGCGGGCGCGATTCCCCTCGTGGACTGGGACGCGTCGCCGGCCATGGCCGAGCTCTACGGGGGGCTGCCGGTCGTGAGGGTCAAGGACTGGCGCGACGTGACGCCTGCGTTTCTCGAGGACGAGCTGTGGAGTGTTCTGGGCGCCGGCCGATCGGTGGACATGAAGAAGCTGTACCTGCCGTACTGGGTTGCGCGGTTCACGGACCACGTCGACATCGACGGCGTCGGGGGTTCTTCTTCCTAAAGCATTGTTGTTGTGGCAACTAGTTGTAGTTAGGCTCGAAGTGGGCGTTAGCCGGCTAGGACGACGGCACTTCCGCGCCCCGCCACGCGCGGATGGCGTAAATATATGTATATGCTTAGCTCTGGCCTCCTATTGCTCTGTGGACGGCTGGAGTTTTGCGACCGCAGAACCCGCTTGGCGGAGCGCTCAGCAAACCAAACTCGAACCCGCTGCGCCGTAACACGCCCAAAGAGCAGCTACCGGTCGGCGCAAGCGTTTCGCTCGACAGCAATTGCTGTCACACTCGCGTGTTCGAACAGTTCCTGCCAGAAGCGCTGAAACTGTCGCATATTAAGCTGCTGACGAGAACGCACAGTACATGAGCCGCCGCAGCGCCTCGCCGGCCGAGGACGCCATCCACGACCTTCTCCAGACCATGTCCCAGAACGACCGCGACGAGCGTCTCACGGCAGCGAACGCGCGGCACCACAAGCAGATGTCGGTCTGCGTGTCGCGGGCCCTCGAGAACGCGGCGTGGACCCTCGACGAGTTCTGCAAGGACGACGCCGCGCGCAAGGTGGTGTGGGACGAGATCAGCGACGGCGCGCAGCGCATGCTCGAGCAGCTCAACGCCGCCGGCAAACAGCGCGACTCTGGCGCGACTGAGCCCTCCGACGCGTCGAGCGGCCTGGTCTTCGCGCCGCCGTCGCCGCACCGCGGTTCCGCCGGGTCCGGCGGCACCGCGCCGGTCCCCGGCCGCCTGAGCCCCCGCTCGTCCGGGGAAGTGCCGACGACGCAGCAAAGCGCGCCGCGGCCGTCCCACGGGCCCCACGGCACGCTGCGCAAGGACGCGCCGCGCCTGGCGCCGCCGTTGGCGCGCCTCGCGCCGCAGTCGCACCAATTCGCGGAGGACCCCATCGAGGACAGCGACGACGCCGCCTCGCCGCGGCCGCCGCCCTCGCAGCGGAGCGTGATCGAGATCGACGACGACGACGACGCGGCGCCGGCGTCCGCCGAGCATGCGCGCGAGTGGAGCGACGACGAGGCGCCGCCCGTGCCGCCGGCCGAGGAGGAGGAGGACGAGTGGGACGACGAGATCCCGGCGCCCGCGGCCGACGACGAGGCGCCGGCGGACGACCCGATGGCCGACGAGGCGCCGGCGCCCGCAGAGGAAGATGAACCGATGGCCGACGACGACGAGGAAGAGGATGCGCCATCGCTCCGCGTCGGCGACACCGTGATTGACAGCAAGACGGGCGAGACCGGGCAGATCACGGGCCGGACGGGTGGCTGGTGGAAGGTCCAGATCCCCAGCTCCGACAAGCTCGCGTCGCGGCTGTCAGATCAGCTCACGGCCAAGGCGGGCGACGATGCGGAGGAAGAGGACGCGGCCCTGGTCCCGCCTCCGCCCAAGGACGCGGCGCCCGAGGAGCCACAGGAGCAGGACGAGGACGAGGAGGAAGAGGAAGAGTCTCCGCCGCTCGCCGCGCGGCGGCCGGCGAGGGGTCAGGCCGCGGCGCCCGAGCCTGAGGAGGACGACGCCGAAGAGGCACCGCCGGAAGCCGAGGTGCTCCAGGCCATGCTCGACGAGGACGAGGAGGAAGAAGACTCGCCGCCTCTGGCCGCGCGGCGACCGGCAAGAGGCCGCGCGCCGGAGCCTGAAGCCGAGGCCGCGCCGGCGCCGGCGCCGCGCGCGCGCCCGAAGCGCGGCCGCGCCGCCGCCGAGCCGGCGCCCGAGAGCGAGGAAGAGGAAGAGGAGGACTCGCCGCCGCTCGCCGCGCGCCGGCCGGCGCGGGGCCGTGCGCGGGACGTCGCGCCCGCGCCCGCTGCCAAGAAGCCTGCGGCGAAGAAGCCCGCGGCGAAGAAGTCCGCCCGCAAGGCGCCGCCCACCAAGCCTGCGGCCCGCGCGCCGCGCGGCAAGGAAAACGCCGCACCGGCGCCACCCAAGAAGCGCGCGGCGGCGGCGCCCGCCGCGGCCCCGAAGCGCGCGAAGAAGGAACCCGGGCCGGCGCCGCGCTGGGGCCACTCGGCCACCGTACTCGAGGACGGCGCGACGATGGCGGTTTGGGGCGGCGACGGCGACGATTCGGCGGTGCACCTCTACCGCGTCGACACGGGCTGGGACGCAGTTGAGGCCGAGGACGCGCCGGAGTCGCGCGCGTGGCACGCCGCGACGGCGTCGGCATCGCGGCTCGTCGTCTTCGGCGGCGACGCGGGCGACGGGCGGCCCGTGCGCGAGGGCACGGCTAAAGTGTTCGACGTCGACGCGGGCGCGTGGACCAGCGTCGACGTCGCAGCGCGGCCGCAGACGCGCTTGGGCCACGTTTTATTGGCGCTGCGGGACGCGGCCGGCGGGGAGTGCGTAGCGGCTCTGGGCGGCCTGAGCGGGCGCAATGAACCGGTCGCCACCACCTGCGACGCCCTGGGCGTGCCGTTCGGCGCGAAGAAGCGGCTTACCATCAAGAACGACAAGAAGGGCGACGTCACGAAGGGTGACGCACCGAAGCCGCACGCGCACGGCTGCGCCGTGGTGTTGAAAAACGGGGCGCAAGCTCTGGTCTGGACGGGGCAACCCTTAGCGCGCGACGACACGCGGAGCAACAAGGTCTTCACCCTGGCGCGCGACGCGTCCGACGCGTGGACCTGGGAGCGCCAGAGATATGTCATGGGCGAAGACAAGCCGTCCTTCAGAAACAAGTCGGCCTGCTGCCTGCTACCGGACGGCGTCTCAGTGTTGATCCACGGCGGGCTCGATGCGGATAGTGGAGAGGTTCTGGGCGACGCGCACATCCTGGACACGAATCTGTGGACCTGGGAGAGGGCGCCCAAGCGCGTGGAGTCCGCCTTCGGGGCGCGGGCCGGCCACTCCCTGGTATGCGCGGATTGGCGCGACACGCATATGCTCCTCGCCTTCGGTGGCCGCGGGGCCGACGGTTCGGAGCTGGCGGACCTGGCGAAAGTCGTGGTCGACGAGCGGACGTTCTCGGCGCGCGCGGTGCCGCGCGCGAGCGTGACCGAGGAGAGCGCCGTCTTCTAATCCCCTCCCCCTACGTAAGTCGAGTCTGTATCTAGCTATTTCATGTACTTACTAGCCTGGCTGGTCCGTCGGCTCGGGTCGCGACGCCCGGAACATGTCCTGTATACCTTTCGTCTGCTGGTACCGATTGTAGGCGCGTTCGTAGTCTCGCGTCGTTGTCGCCTGGGCGGTCTCCGCGGCGTCGAGCTCAACAGAGAGCCTCTCGATAGTGGCCTCGTACTGCTCGTGCTCGTCGACGAGTCGGTTGACTTCATCCTCGAGCGCGCGCAGGATGGCGGCGTCGGTGTCCTCCTCAGGAGTGTCCTCTGCGGCACCATCTGTTCGTGCTGGAGCATCGATGCGGCTGTCAACAGCCTCTGAAGCATCTGTGCTCGCTTTGCGTGTGTGCTGTTGCCATGGGCGTCGCAGTGCAAAATTGCATGGTGGGCCGAAACCGAAAGTTCGCGAGACCGCGGTGCAAAAGAGCACCGCACGCATGGTCACGCACAGCTCGCCTGGCGCGTAGCATTGGAAAACCCGCGCGTAAGATCTAGTAGCGAGGTACGAGGTACTGAGTTACCAGGTACCCCCTTGAGTATTCGTCGCTGCATGCACCCTTGTGCTCGCCGGAAGCATTGAGCGTGTGCGGGTTTTTGAGCATTATCCGTAATTATTTGATGTGTGTCTTGGTGTAATCTGACATCTATTAGATCCGCGTGAAATATTACATCATGCTGTCCGAGGCGCTCAGTCGTGATACGCTCTCACAAGCGAGCGTCGCGCGCGCGGCCGCTAAGCCGAGCAAACCAATGTTGAAAGGAAAGCAGGCCAATGCATTTTGGTCCTTGGCTGGCGACTCCATCTTTGATCCGTACCGTTAACGGTACGGGTCACACACACAAAACCCGCATGTTCTAAACCCGCACGTTAGTAATAATTACAAGAAGAAGAACGCCGATTTAGCCTACTTCCCATGGCCCCCGTAGCTATAAATGCGTGCAACATGATCCTCTCGGTAGTGCGGACACGTCCCATGTATTTATACTAATTTTAGTAACTAGGGCTATTTTGCTACCTACAATGAG
>Ga0302122_10000082_pt1 | contig 46663 bp, 41 predicted proteins | sample CB21_SCM_MG_FD_203115 | JGI IMG/M metagenome (GOLD analysis project Ga0302122, IMG submission 203115) | Marine microbial communities from Western Arctic Ocean, Canada - CB21_SCM | ecosystem: Environmental > Aquatic > Marine > Oceanic | place: Canada: Western Arctic Ocean | collected 2017-09-28 | reverse complement strand
CTGGGTCTATATTTAATGAACCAGAATCACTTACTGCAGTCCAAGAGTCTGATCGCAGGGCGCGCAGTTATGCTACGTCCTATATTTTAGAAATAGAGCGCTAAACCATGGATATTTTGGTCACTATCTTTTATACATTTTTGGCCCTTGGGGTCTTAGTTACTTTCCATGAATTTGGTCATTTTTGGGTGGCACGGCGTTGCGGTGTTCGTGTTGAGCAGTTCTCCATCGGTTTTGGGCCTGCTTTGTTTAAGTGGCGAGACAAGCACAGTACTGAATTTATTCTTGCAGCTTTGCCTCTTGGCGGATACGTGCGGATGCTTGATGAGCGCTCTGGCGACGTTTTGCCCGAAGATTTACCCTATTCGTTTCCCTCGAAAAGTCTTTTGCAGCGGATGGCGATCGTTGCGGCAGGCCCGTTGGCTAACTTTTTGCTAGCAAGTATCATTTTTTGGTTTATGTTTCTGGGTGGAGAGCGAGGTTTGGCTCCTGTTTTAGGGGACGTGAAGATAGCCTCCATGGCCGAGCAGGCTGGTTTTGAACGGGATATGGAGATTGTTGCTGTTGGCGGACGATCGGTTAATTCATGGACTGAATTGTCGCGTAGGTTATTTGATTATATCGGTCATAGTGGGAGTATCCCGTTTACCGTGGTTTATCCTGATTCAGATATTCGCTATGACTTAGGAATTCCTGTTGAGGATTGGTTAACAGACGTGGAAGAGCCGTCTGTACTTCGGGATTTGGGGTTGACGCCTCCGTTGGTTCTGAAAGAACTAAGTGTTGCCGATGTTGGGCAAGATGGGGCTGGATTTGATGCTGGGTTGCGCTCTGGCGATCGATTAATATCTTTTAATGGGATGCCAATAGTCGCAGTGGAGGAGTTTGTTCAGAACGTTTCTGACAGTGCGGGGCAAGATGTGTTGTTGACGGTGGAGCGTGATAAGGTAGGTTCTGAAGATCAACTCCTTGATATTTACGCGAGACCTAGATTAGTCATCAGATCTGGGGAGCAGATAGGGCAACTAGGCATCCAGTTGTCATCGAGAGTGGAGTATCCCGAGGATTTGGTGAGGACGATAAACTACAATGTTTTTACCGCTGTTCCTCGCGGCATTGAAGAAACGATTAGCACCAGTTTTTTTGTCTTGAAATCAATTGGTAAGTTAATCACTGGAGATTTAAGTCCAAAGAATCTTAGTGGGCCTATCAGTATTGCAAAAGTCGCTGGTGAGTCAGCTCGATCAGGGTTTGATAATTTTATTCGCTTCATTGCTATTCTAAGTATAATGCTCGGCGTAATGAACTTGTTGCCCATTCCTGTTTTGGATGGCGGACATTTGTTGTTTATGATGTTTGAGTTGGTTAAAGGTTCACCGGTATCTGAACGGACTCAGTTATTAGGTTATAAGGCCGGTTTTGCGATGCTCGTCGGTTTAATGGTCTTTGCCACATTTAATGATTTGATGCGAACGTTTTGAATTTCCTTACAATAATTAATAATTAGGTTTGAATATTTTCATGAAGCAACTGCTAACAGGTTTATTTCTAGCGCTAATGATCCATTCTGTCGCATCATATGCTGATGAGTTTCAGGTTACGGATATTCGCATTGAAGGTCTTCAAAGGGTGTCTGCGGGCACTGTTTTTGCTTCATTACCCTTGAGTGTCGGGGATATTGTCGATGAAACCTCTGTACGTGAGGCGACACGTTCTTTATTTCGAACGGGTTACTTTGCCGATGTTATTATCGCCCGGGAGAATGGCATTTTAGTCGTTGGCTTAGTTGAACGGCCAGCAGTTACCGAGATTAATCTTGACGGCAATAAGGCAATTGAAACGGATCAGCTTTTAGAGGCTTTGCGTGATAATGGATTAGCTGAGGGGCAGATTTTTCGCCAGGTGATACTAGAGGGAATGACTCAAGAACTTCAGCGGCAGTATGTGTCTCAAGGCCGGTACGGTGCGTTGGTTAAAACAGAAGTAAAACAGTTGCCGCGAAATCGCGTGGCGGTGAATATTGATATCGATGAAGGTGATGTAGCAAAAATCCGACATATCAATATTGTGGGCAATGCAGACTTCTCTGAGGAAGACTTACTGGATCAATTCGAGCAAAATAAAACCGGCTGGCTGTCATTTATAACCAGTGATGATAAGTATTCTAGAGAAAAATTATCGGGCGATTTGGAGACATTGGAAACCTGGTATTTAGACAGAGGCTATCTGCAGTTTGAAGTGTCTAGCACTCAAGTTTCTATTAGCCCGGACAAAGAGTCAGTTTTTATTACCATTAATATTGATGAGGGTGATGTTTATACCGTTAGTGATGTTGAGCTTGCAGGGGATTTGATGATTCCTGAGGATGACATCAAAGCGTTAATATTAATGAAAGAGGGGATAACTTTTTCGCAAGTGTTAATGACTACCTCTAGTGAATACATTACGCGTCGTCTAGGAAATGAAGGCTACACTTTTGCGGAAGTTGAAGGATTCCCTGATCTAGATGTGGACGAAAAGACAGCGAAGATCACCTTTTTAGTTAAACCCGGCATGCGTGCTTATGTCCGAAGGATAGAATTTCGAGGTAATACCAAGACAGCAGATCCCGTGTTACGCAGAGAAATGCGCCAGATGGAAGGGGGCTCAGCTAACAATGCGTTGATTGAGTTATCTAAAGTTCGTCTTGAGCGGTTAGGCTTTTTTAAAGAAGTGAACGTAGAGAATCTTCCCGTTGCGGGCACTAATGATCAAATAGACGTAGTCTATTCGGTTGAAGAGCAGCCTTCAGGATCTATAGGGGCTAACTTGGGATACTCGCAGGGATATGGATTAATGCTTGGCGCCAATCTTAGCGAAAATAATTTTCTGGGCAGCGGGAAGCAGGTTGGTGTGGGTATAAATCGCAGCACCTATTCAAGCTCGTTGAACTTTAGTTATACCGAGCCATATTTTACGGCTGATGGCGTTGCCGCGGGCTATAGTATTTATGCGAGTGAAACAGATTATAGTAAGCTTCGTCTGCAGCCATTTTCGCAAGATACCTACGGGGTTCGAGTGAACTGGAGTTATCCAGTGTCAGAAATTCAGCGAATAGGTTTTGGTTTTGGTTATGAAAATTTAGCTTTAACACAAGGAGACTACACGACTTCCTATGAAATCGATGACTTTATTGAAGCTAATGGTACAGATTTTGATTCCATTACCTTTAATTTAAATTGGGTTAAGTCGACACTAAACCGCGGCATCTTTGCGACTCGAGGCACATCTCAACGTCTTGGTCTTGAACTTTATCTTCCCGGTTCAGGTCTGGAGTACTACAAGTTAACCTACAAGGGTGAGCGTCTTATGGGACTCACCCGATCCCTGACGTTAAAAATAAGAGCGGATATGGGCTTTGGCGAAAGTTATGGTGGCACCAGTCAGTTACCCTTCTTTAAGAACTTTTATGGTGGAGGTTTTGGTTCAGTGCGAGGCTTTGAGAAACAGAGATTAGGGCCCAGGTCCACGCCTACCTGTGTATTACAAGATCCTCCCTGCGAAGGTAGATATGCCTTAGGTAGGCCCTCAGGGGGCAATGTACAGGTGGAGTTTGGCGCTGAAATTCTGTTCCCACTTCCTTTCATAAAGGACCAGCGGTCGGTGCAATCCTCATTTTTTGTTGATGCGGGTAATATTTTTAATACCAAATGCGGTGGTTCTCAGGTAAATTGTTTTAGCCCTGATGCTGGTGAGCTTAGATATTCCGTTGGATTAGGTGCAACATGGTTGAGTGGCTTTGGACCCATCACGTTTAGTGTGGCGAAGCCTCTTAATGCAAATGAGTTTGACGAAACTGAAGTATTCCAGTTTTCGTTGGGTAATCAATTTTAATTTTAATCTTATGTTTGGAGAAGTATTGTGAGTAATTTGAAAGCGTTAGTTTTAGTGGTAGTCAGCATGGTAGGGTTTGCGTCGGTTGCTATAGCAGCAGAAACAAAAATAGCGGTCATTGACATCCAGCAGGCTATGTTTGCTTCTGATTATGCTCAAAATAGCGTTAAGACCTCGCTAGAGAGTGCGGACTTTGTTGCTCTTAAAGCCAAAGCTGAAGGCTCAGCCGCTGACTTACAAGCTATGGGTAAAGAGGCTGAAACTAAGCGGCTGACTTGGTCTGCAGAGCAGGTGGCAGCGCAGCAAAAGAAGATGTCCTATGCTAAAGCTGACTATGATCTTGCAGTACAAAAAATTCAAGCTGAGCAAAAAGAGTTACAGCAGCAAATCATGCAGGAGCTATCTCCTCAATTTCAGGAGGCGTTGGCTCAAGTTGTCCAAGAAGAAGGTATAACGCTGTTGCTAAGATCAGAATCTGTGATTGTTGCTAGTCCAGAAAATAATTTAACGGCTAAAGTGGTCGATCGTTTGAATCAGAACACTCAACAGCAGTAATGGCGTTTTATGACTCGCGACTATTCTCTTGGTGAAATCGCTGCGTATCTCAAGGCTGAGTTGCGTGGTGATCCAGAAGTAAGAATAACAGGGCTGAATACCCTTCAGGATGCTCTAGAGGGGCAGCTCGCGTTCTTATCGAATACGAAATATTCAAAATACCTTATGGGTTCTCAAGCATCGGCGGTTATTCTCTCGGAGAAAAACGCTGATGGGTATGCGCATGATTGTCTTGTTGTGGCGGATCCTTATCTAGCGTATGCGTTAATTTCATCATGGTTTGATAGCGCTGAGCCTAGGGATTCGTTCGTTCATCCCAGTGCAGTCTTGGATGTTACCGCTAAGGTGGCTGATAATGTGTATGTTGGGCCTAATGTTGTGATCGAAGGGGGCGCCGTTGTTGCTTCGGGTTGCCGTATCGATGCAAATACGGTTATTGGAGCCCGGTCTGAAATAGGCGAAAACTCTCATATATCTTCAAATGTAGCTATTTATCATGATGTTACAATTGGGCACAATGCCAGAGTGCATAGTGGTTCAGTGATCGGCGCTGATGGATTTGGGTTTGCCCCGCTGGCAGCAGGTGGTTGGCAGAAGATATATCAGATAGGCGGAGTGACCATAGGAAATGATGTTGAAGTGGGGGCCTGTACAACGATTGATAGAGGGGCCCTTGGAGACACCTTTGTTGGAAATGGTGTGATTCTTGATAATCACGTCCAGATAGCGCACAACGCAGTGGTTGGAGATAATACGGCGATGGCCGCATACTCCGGGGTGGCTGGTAGTGCCTCGGTTGGACGTAATTGTATTTTAGCCGGGTATGTGGCTATTGTTGGGCATATATCGGTATGTGATAACGTCACTTTTACGGCCAGAACATTGGTGACGAAATCGATTACTGAGTCAGGTTCTTATTCATCAGGTGGGACGCAAGTCTTGAAAACGGCTGATTGGAGAAAGAATTCTGTGCGAATGGCGCAACTAGATGATATGGCTCGAAGGTTAAAAAAACTCGAAGATTAGAACTTTTGGGAAAGACTACTAGCATTGAATATGGCAGATAAAGGCTCTTTATCTGTGTATATTGGTTAATACAAACTACGGAAATTTATGAATATTAATGAAATTATGGCGTTGTTACCGCATCGTTACCCGCTTTTGTTAGTGGATCGAGTGCTCGAGATCGAGCCCAATGAGAGTATTGTAGGCTATAAAAATATTACCGTGAATGAGGAAATATTTAATGGGCATTTTCCCGGGGCGCCAATATTTCCAGGCGTCATGATTATCGAGGCTCTCGCGCAGATATCTGGGATACTGGGCTTTGCTTCGACGGGGACGACGGCAGATGACGGTAAGCTCTATCTTTTTGCTGGTGTTGACAAGGTTCGGTTTAGGCGCCCCGTGGTTCCTGGAGATCAGCTGATGCTGTATTCAGAAGTGCTGGGTGTAAAGCGAAATATTTGGCGATTCAAGACGAGTGCCACTGTGGATGGTGAGGTAGCTTGTGAGGCGACTTTACTTTGCGCCTATAGAGATAGGGAAAGATTTAAATGATTCACCCTAGTGCGATAATTGATTCATCGGCAGTGATTGGAAAGAACGTCACAGTAGGCCCTTGGACGACTATTGGACCGGGTGTGAATATTGGTGATGGATGTCATATCTCCTCGCACGTAGTTATTAAGGGCCCGTCAAACTTAGGTGAAAATAATAAGATTTATCAATTTTCGACCGTTGGTGAAGATACGCCAGATCTTAAGTATAAGGGTGAGCCTACGCGGTTAGTGATCGGAGACAACAATACGATTAGAGAAGGCGTGACGATTCACCGAGGGACTATTCAAGACAAAAACGAAACACGTATTGGCGATAACAATTTATTGATGGCCTATGCTCATGTTGGCCATGATTCTCTGGTTGGTTCTAATATAATTATGGGTAATAACTCAGCTATAGCGGGACATGTAGAGGTTGGCGATTGGGCTATTATCTCCGGTTATTCGCTCATTCATCAGTTTGTAAGTCTTGGTCCTCATTGTTTTATCGGTCCGGCTGCGTTTGTTTATCATGATGTCCCAGCTTATGTTACGGCTTTTGGCAGTCCCGCTGAGCCGCGTACGATAAATCGTGAAGGTCTTAAGCGCCGCGATTTTTCAATAGAGCAGATAGCTTTAGCTAATAAAGCCTATAAGATTCTTTATCGGCGTGGATTGCAGCTGGATGAGGCGTTAAAATTGATCGCTGAGTTAGGTGACGATATTGTGATTAGTATGTTGTTGCAGTCTCTTGAGCGTTCTACTCGCGGCATTATTCGCTAGGCTATGGTGAGTCAATCGCCTGTCTTTGCAATCGTCGCAGGAGAAGCGTCCGGCGATCTACTTGGTGCTGATTTAATCAGGGCGTTAAAAGAACAATTTCCCGATGCTTTGTTTGAGGGTATTGGCGGTCCCAAAATGCAGGCAGAGGGCTTCCAATCTTTGTTTGACATGGATCGATTGTCAGTAATGGGGTTTATTGAGCCGTTAAAACGTTTGCCAGAATTGTTGCGTATCCGCAGGACTATTGTTAAGCGTTACAGTGAAAATAAACCGGCTGTATTTGTTGGAATAGATTCCCCCGATTTCAACTTGACCATAGAAGCTAAATTACACTCGCTGAGTGTGAAAACGGTTCATTATGTGAGTCCGTCGGTCTGGGCATGGCGTCAGGGAAGAATCAAGAAAATCAAAAACTCTGTTGACCTAATGCTGTCTCTTTTTCCATTTGAGGCTGATTTTTATCGCCAGCATGATGTTCCAGTTCGTTATGTCGGGCACCCTCTAGCCAAACAGTTGCCAATGGAACCTGACATCGCCAGAGCAAGGTGTGCCCTTGGATTAGACTCAGAAATTCCGGTTCTTTGCATCATGCCAGGCAGTCGGGCGGGTGAGTTAGAGCTTATGGCCGATCTGTTTCTTGATGTTGCACAGGTTGTTGATAAAGTTTTGCCCGGGTTACAGTTAATTATTCCAGCGGCGAACGAGGCGCGGTATGAGTATCTGGAAAAGCTATTATTAAACCGACACACGTTAAGCGTTACACTAATTCGACAACAGTCTCATGTGGCTATGGAGGCATCGGACGTTGTTCTTTTGGCGTCCGGCACCACTGCACTAGAGGCAATGCTCCTGAAAAAGCCGATGGTAGTCAGCTATCGCTTGGGTGCGCTTACTTACGCTTTAGTATCACCTTTTATCAAAACGCCTTTTGCTTCAATACCCAATTTACTTTCAAACGAAATGTTAGTTCCCGAGTTGATCCAAAGTAAAGCTACGGTCGAGGCTTTGTCCGACGAGGTTCTTAAAGCATTTGGTCCGAGTAGAGCCGCCAGTTTGGGCGTTAAATTCCGAGATCTACACCGGTTACTTGCGATCAGTTCAGGCGAGATAGCCGCAGAGGCCATAGCCAAGTTGATAGCTGAATGAAAGCATGGAGGCCTCCTAAAGGCGTTAAAATTCTCGCAGGTGTAGACGAAGTCGGGCGCGGGCCTTTGGCGGGTGATGTGGTTACTGCCGCAGTTATACTTCCCCAGAACCACGAAATTAGAGGCTTAGCCGATTCTAAGGTACTTTCAGCGAGGCAGAGAGAGAATTTGTACGAAGATATTATTGGCCAAGCGCACTGTTGGTATATTGCAAGGGCTTCAGTTGAAGAGATCGACAGATTTAACATTTTACAGGCGACAATGATGGCAATGCGCAGGGCTGTTATGGGGTTAAATGTAAAACCCGATTATGTTGCCGTAGACGGTAATAGGCTCCCGCAGTGGGAATTTAAGGGAGAGGCTGTTGTTAAGGGTGATGGTCGTGTTGAGGTGATAAGTGCGGCGTCCATTTTGGCCAAGGTAATAAGGGATGCCGAAATGCGGGAGCTGGATGTTAAATATCCCGGTTATGGATTCGCCGCTAATAAAGGCTATGGCACGCCTCAGCATCTTGAAGCGTTGCAAAGAATGGGTCCGACAGACATACATCGACGATCTTTTGCCCCAGTTAGACTTGATCTAGACTTAGAGCAAAGTCCTCTGTTCTAAGAGTTACTGTATAAACCAATCAATTCACTTTCACATAACCTTGGGCGATACGTCTAAAAACAATAGTTTTGTCTTGAGTTACAAGCCTGCAAGCATTACATTCGATGAACGTACAAAAACAATAAAGTCTGGAGACCAAAGCTTGAAATACGCAGAAATTACCGGTTGGGGGAGCTATGTACCACAGCTTGTCATGACCAATGATGATATGAGTAAAGTGGTGGATACCAGTGACGAGTGGATATTTTCGCGCTCAGGTATCAAGCAGCGATATTATAGTCATGTTTCCACGGGTAAGATGGCTTGGCTAGCATGCGATCGCGCGCTAGCGACGGCTGGTGTCGATGCTGAAGATATCGACCTGATTATTCTCGGGTCCACATCAGCTGAAGAGATTTGTCCCAATACCGCGAGTTATATTAAAAATGAACTTGGGGCAACAAAAGCTGCAGCCTTTGACTTGAATTCAGCGTGTACGAGTTGGTTCTATGGCGTTAATGTCGCTACGGACATGATTAAAGCGGGGTCTATAAAAAAAGCTCTTGTCGTAGGCTCTGAGCGAATATCCTTGGCTATGGATTGGAAAAAGCGAGAGTCATGCTTTTTGTTTGGTGACGGGGCCGGAGCGGTCCTGTTGGAAGCGTCCGATAAAAAGGTTGGTTTACTGTCGGCGCATATGGGCTGTGTTCCAGATAGTCGAGAATGCTTGCATTTGCCTACTTGGGGCATGTCACCATTGCATTTTACGGACGATGTCTTTATTTCCCTTAACTTTGAAGGTCAAGAGATCTTCAAGAGTGCAGTGAGAGGGATGGCTGACTCGATTAGCCAAGTACTCGAACAAGAAGGCTTGACCGCCGATGATATTGATTTATTTATCCCTCATCAGGCGAATATTCGTATTATTCAAACCTTGGCCAAACGCCTGAACTTTCCAATGGAAAAGGTTGTTGTTCGGATTGATGAGTACGCTAACACTTCAGCGGCCTCCATCCCCCTTGCTCTTTGCGATGCAATTGCCGATGGCACGGTTAAGCCAGGCATGACTATACTGACAGCGACATTTGGCGCAGGACTAACTTGTGGTGCTGGGATTATAAGATGGGGTGAAAAAGTCACAGCAACCACCATTAGCGAGAGTGAGATTCCTGAGTATGATGGCTCCGTCTTTGATCTTATGGCGGATAGCTTTGTACATTACGGAGTCGATGCCCAGCATCTATTAACGAAAAGCTCATAATGACAGCGACCTTTGTACATTTAAGGCTTCATTCTGAATATTCGCTTGTCGATGGGCTGGTGCGTTTAAAACCGCTTGCCGCCAAAGTAGCCGAAATGGGCATGCCGGCGGTTGCTCTGACTGACTTCAACAATTTCTTTGGCTTGGTGAAGTTTTACAAAACCATGCAATCTAAGGGCGTTAAGCCTATTCTTGGGGCTGACGTCCTGGTGGTGGATGAAAGTGGGGAGGGTGGTACTAGTCAGCTTGTACTTTTAGTCAGCAACAACATTGGTTACCAAAACTTAACTAATTTAATATCCAAGGCTTATCAACAGGGGCAGCGTCAAGGTGTGCCCACCATTAAATATTCTTGGCTACCGGAATTTAGCGAGGGCTTGATCGCATTGTCTGGAGGCCGTCTGGGGAATGTTGGTGTGTCGTTAATCTCTGGCCGAAAAGCTGAGGCCGAGGAATCCCTAAAAGGCTTGATGGATGTTTTTCCTGATCGATTTTATCTGGAAGTCCAGCGTACTGGGCGTGGGGATGAGGAAAGTTATATTCATTCAGTAGTGGAGCTGGCTGTTGGGAGTAACTGCCCAGTCGTTGCTACCAATGATGTGAGGTTTCTAAAATCGGATGAGTTTGAGGCTCACGAAGCTCGAGTTTGCATATATGAGGGTCGCGCATTAGACGATCCGCGCAGGGAGAGGCGGTACTCTCAGGATCAATATCTTCGTAGTCCAGATGAAATGGCAGAGCTTTTTTCTGATATTCCTGAAGCTCTGCAGAATACCGTTGAAATAGCTAAACGTTGTAGTCTCGATTTACGGTTAGGCGAGTACTTTTTGCCTGATTACCCGATTCCTGAAGACATGACCATTAATCAGTTTTTTATCAAGACGTCGGAAGCGGGTCTAGCTGAGCGATTGGCTGATTTATTTGATGTTAAGGCGGACGACTTCCAAGAGAAGCAGCAAATATATGCAAAAAGGTTAAAGTTTGAGCTCGATATTATTATCGGAATGGGCTTTCCCGGTTATTTTTTGATCGTGATGGACTTTATTCGGTGGGCAAGATCAAACGAAATTCCAGTAGGGCCAGGTCGAGGTTCAGGCGCGGGGTCTTTAGTTGCTTATGCCTTAAAGATAACTGATCTTGACCCCATCGAATACGACTTGTTATTTGAACGGTTCCTCAATCCAGAACGAGTGTCAATGCCAGATTTTGATATTGACTTTTGTATGGAAGGCCGTGATCGAGTGATTGCGTACGTCGCCGAACGATATGGTCGTGATGCCGTGTCTCAGATTGTCACGTTCGGAACGATGGCGGCGAAGGCCGTAGTGCGAGATGTCGCTCGTGTGCAAGGAAAGTCATATGGGCTGGCAGATAAGCTATCTAAATTAATACCCTTTGAAGTTGGTATGACATTAGAAAAGGCTGTTAATCAAGAAGAGGAGCTTAGTGAGTTTCTTCAAAATGATGACGAAGCTGCTGAAATTTGGTCAATGGCTTTACAGCTAGAGGGTGTAGCACGTAACTGTGGTAAACATGCTGGCGGGGTAGTGATAGCTCCTACCCAGATAACGGATTTTTCTCCCATCTACTGCGATGAAAGCGGAGCAGGGGTTGTCACTCAATTTGATAAGAATGATGTAGAAGAGGCCGGCTTAGTCAAGTTTGATTTTCTTGGCCTGCGAACGTTGACCATTATTGATTGGGCTCTGCGAATGATTAACAGTTCGCGCGAGGAAGACGCTGAAGAACCGTTGGTAATAGAAAGAATACCCTTAGATGATGCCGACACCTTTGCCTTAATGCAGCGCGCTGAGACAACGGCCGTGTTCCAGCTAGAATCTCGAGGAATGAGAGAGTTGATTCGTAAGCTTGGCCCTGATCGATTTGAAGATATTGTTGCTTTAGTGGCACTGTTTAGGCCAGGGCCACTGCAGTCTGGAATGGTAGATGACTTTATAAATCGTAAAAAGGGCCGTGCGGAAGTGAGCTATCCGCACCCTCAGTATCAGCACGAATGTTTGAAGCAGGCTCTAGAGCCGACTTATGGGATTATCTTGTATCAGGAACAAGTGATGCAGATTGCCCAGGTGATGGGAGGATATACTCTTGGTGGAGCTGATTTACTGCGTCGGGCCATGGGTAAAAAGAATGCAGATGAAATGGCAAAACAGCGTGATTTGTTTATGCAAGGTGCGATTGAAAAGGGCTTTGCAGAAAACTTAGCGTCAAATATTTTTGACCTTATGGAGAAGTTTGCGGGTTACGGTTTTAACAAATCGCACTCAGCAGCCTATGCTCTTATTGCGTATCAGACGGCCTGGCTAAAAACGCATTATCCGGCAGAGTTTATGGCGGCCACAATATCCTCGGACATGGATAAGACCGAAAAAGTAGTGACGTTTATAGACGAATGCCGTGCAATGGATTTAAATTTATTGCCTCCAGACGTTAATCGGGGGAAGTTTCATTTTAGTGTCGATGGCATGGGTGGCGTCATTTATGGCTTGGGCGCAATTAAGGGTTTAGGAGAAGGGCCGATCGAAGCCATTATAGAGGCTCGCGATACTGGAGGTCCGTTCAAGGATATATTCGATTTTTGTGCAAGGGTAGATGGTCGAAAGGTTAATAAAAGATCACTTGATGCGATGATAAAAAGTGGTGCTTTAGATGGAATTGGGCCTGAGGGTGAAATCGGTTATCGTCGCGCTGTAATGCTTGCTTGCATGGATGAAGCTGTGCAGCTTGCAGAGCAACATGTTCGAAATAAGAACAGTGGTATGGGCGATTTATTTGGGGAATCTATCGTGGATAGCGCCTCTGAGATTAATTACAACGCATACTCGGGTGTCCGTGTACTCTCGATTCGGGCGCGACTGACTAGTGAGAAAGAGACTCTTGGTCTTTACCTGACCGGACATCCCATTGACGAGTATGCGCCTGAATTGAAAGAAATGTTACCGAACAGGATCGTTGACTTACGGCCTGGAAAAGACAGCACTACTGTATCGGGAATGGTTGTTGGCATGCGCATCATGAAAAACAAGCGAGGGGAAAGTTTCGCTTTCCTTACGCTAGATGATAAAAGCGGGCGTATCGAATTATCAGTCTGGGCGGATAAATATAACGCCTATCGTGATATTATTGCTAAAGACGCACTGCTCGTCGTAAAGGGAGTTGTCTCTGAGGATGACTTTACGGGTGGATTAAAGATGGTCGCAGACTCTATTCAATCTATCTATCAGGCGCGCTGTAGTAAATTACAGTGCCTAGAGTTACGCATTCCTGATGGCGGTGATGATTGGGTAGAAAAATTTCATTCAGCGGTTAGTGGCTATAAGGATGGTAACTGTGCAGTCGAAGTCGATTATTCGCTGTCTCACGCTAAAGGTCGTTTAAAATTGGGTGATCAATGGAAGATTCAGCCAAGAGACGAACTGATATCTCATCTTCGTGAGGAATTTGGGAAAAATAGTGTGACTTTGCGTTATCATTGATTCTTGACTAGCCGTGGCCTGTAGAGATGTTAAACTGCACTTTACTGACTCCCGCGACGATATGAGACATTAATAACGATGAATTTAGATTATCTATCTTTTGAGCAACCAATTGCCGAATTAGAAGCTAAAATTGAAGAACTGCATTTGGTGGGCAATGACAATGAGCTCAATATCGCAGAGGAAGTGGCAAAGTTACGTGGTAAGTCTCGGAAACTCACAGAAAGTATTTATTCAAAGTTAACCCCATGGCAGGTTGTCCAGGTTGCTAGGCACCCTCATCGCCCTTACACACTTGATTACATTCAGAGAATTTTTACTGATTGGGAAGAGATGCATGGTGATCGTCACTTTGGTGATGATAGCGCCATCGTTGGTGGTGTCGCTCGGCTAGATGGTAAGCCCGTCATGGTGATAGGTCAGGAAAAAGGCCGCGGCGTTACTGACAAGGTGATGCGTAATTTTGGCATGCCTAAGGCTGAGGGGTATCGTAAGGCTCTTCGCTTAATGGAAACGGCTGAACGTTTTAATATGCCTGTTCTGACCCTAATTGACACCCCCGGTGCTTATCCAGGCATTGATTCTGAAGAGAGAAATATTTCCGAAGCTATTGCCAAGAATCTAGCGGTAATGTCTCGTTTGAAAACACCTATTATCTGCACGGTTATCGGCGAAGGAAGCTCGGGAGGAGCATTGGGTATAGGAGTGGGAGACAGGCTTAATATGCTCCAATACAGCACTTACTTCGTCATTTCTCCAGAGGGTTGCGCTAATATTATTTGGAAGACCAGTGAGAAAGCACCAGATGCTGCTGAAGCCATGGGCGTCACCTCATCTGATCTAGAAAAACTAGGTATTGTAGATACCACTATCCCTGAACCGATGGGTGGGGCACACCGTGATATAGAAACGATGAGCACTACCCTCAAACAGCACCTGATCAAACAGCTAGATGAACTCCAATCTGAAGATGTCGAGAGTCTATTGGAAAAGCGTTACCAGCGCTTAATGGGATATGGTAACCCGTAAAACTTGGGCTTTAGACCACCTTAACTTTCTTGAAGTAACAAAATAGCAGCCAAGGCTTCTGGGTCTTGGGACTTTATTTTATTAGCTATGTTGTGCTGGAAAAAGTACCGGAAGTCGGGGTTTTGTTCTGCAGGGTAAAGGCAATCGTCGCCGGGAAGGACAGGCGTGGCCACCATCTTTTCCTCATCGATCAGCATCGCTTCAATAGCGCCGCTATTGAGTAGTCGCCAGCTTACAACCTCTTTTAAGCAAATACTTTGGAACCCATCCTCCGAAAGGACACTATGTGTACCTATACTGTCGGGAATTTCTTGAATTATTTCGGTGTCAGAGTCGCACTGATAATCGTAATATTCGGCCGCAGACTCTAGTTCGATAACTTTATGTAGCGGGGCGGAGAAAAATAATTCATCAATTCCTTGATCATAATAGCCTTGCCATTGACCATTCAAAGGGTCGCTGATTTCATCGCAGGGTGTTAGTTTAGTTAGCCAGGGTACGAGTGCGACAACTTCACCACTAAGGCGCAATCCCCACGCTAGGATCTTAAGAGAAAATAGTTTGTCTGGATTTTCTGGGTTGCTATACAGCATTTCTAAGCCATCAAGCTCGGCTGAAATGCGGACTAAACGGTTGTTGGTGAGTTCGGAGAGAGGTTTGCGAGTGAAGATATCAATCACATTATCATTAGAGGAATCAATCGCCGATTTCGGCATAAATAAAATCTCCTTATGGCAGTGGACAGATGTAACACTAACACTACATAAGGTACCCTAGAAAAAAGAAAAGCACAACAATTAGTGTTTCACGGCAAAAAACTTGGCAAAGGAACATAGCCTTTTTGTGTTGGGCGGTTGATAATAGGGTGCTGCCAAAATACTTTTTCCGCAAGGCGGTCCTAAGCAGATAAGCTACGAAATAGTAGTAATAATAATAGGAATTGGTACTTTATTTTGCCCTGTCAAAAACTACAATTAATCACGTCCTTATTCAGTTCAGAGTTTGAAGTAAGCTTTAATACTATTTTGATCGGAGGGGCGGACGAGCCCTTATACCTGCCAGCCACAGCAGATGGTCAATGCTGTCGTATTTTTTATCGTCAGGATTTTATTTCAAGTGCTCTCCATGAAATTGCGCACTGGTGCCTAGCAGGACGTCGCCGCCGCCTATTGGAAGACTTTGGGTACTGGTACCAGCCTGATGGTCGCACTGTCGATCAGCAGGCGGTTTTTGAGGCGGCTGAGACTAAGCCTCAGGCTTTAGAGTGGATGTTTGCAGTGGCTTGCGGTCATACGTTTCGCGTAAGTGCTGATAATTTGGAGGGTCTTCGTAACGATGGGCCAAGCGACATATTTAGAGAGGGCATAGTTGATCAAGCAAAATCTTGGTGCGAAGCAGAGAAGTTACCGCCACGAGCGGCTGTTTTTTTAGCGAGATTGAGCGGGGCCTTTGGTAGCTTTAACACCCGCTGTGATCAGCATTATCAGCTGGCAAAAATTGTCTAAGGAATTATTATGCAGGCGCTATTGATTGATTCGCCAATTTATATTTTTCGTAGCTACTTTAGTTTGCCAGAAAACTGGCACTCTCTAGAGCCGAAATTCCCCACTAATGCCGTTTATGGATTCACTGGGTTTCTGCTCGATGTATTGCGTCGACAGCAGCCAGAGTATATATTTTGCGCCTTTGATGAGAGCCTTGGTACAGGTTTTCGCCATCAATTGTGTGTAGATTATAAAGCTAACCGTGAATTACCTGATGATGCGCTTGGCTTTCAGTTGAATGCCTGTCGACAGTTATGCAGAGTGCTGGGTGTGGTTGAGATGGCATCAGCAGACTTTGAGGCCGATGATTTGATTGGCAGCATGGCTAGTGTTGTTAGGGGGAATAATGTGCAACCGGTTATTGTTAGCCGCGATAAGGATCTTATGCAGCTTGTTGAGGGTCAGGATCTTTATTGGGATTTTGGAAAATCCAGTGCTAAAGGCCAGTCTGAACTTGAGGCTGAGTTGGACCTAGGTTGTGGGCAGATGGCGGACTATCTTGCTTTAGTAGGGGATACGAGTGACAACATTAAGGGAGTGCCGGGCATAGGGTCAAAGACGGCGAAGCAGCTTCTTTCGCACTTTTCCGACGTAGAAGCAATTATGGGGCATCTTGATCAGTTGCAAGATTTACCGATTCGCGGGGCAAAGAAGTTGGCAGATAAATTAGCCGGGTGTACTGACCAATTAAGGCTCGCTCGAGAGCTGACCACGATTAGGTGTGACGCCAAATCGATGCCCAACCTACAGGGAATTGAATGGAAAGGTATTCATCTGGATGCCTTTGAATTGTTTTGTGAAGAAATGGGGTTTGGCTCGGTATTTTCCAGGCGCACTGTCGATCTAAAGCTGCGAGATACTCACCCATATAGCCCCACTACACTGCTGCCTAAGTGAGATTAGAGTGAAAATTGTTACTGATCAAAACATACCGCTGGCGAATGAATTATTTGGATCCTATGGTGACGTTCAGATATTGCCTGGCCGAGAAATATCAGCAGCAGACCTTGTCGACGCGGACATCCTTTTAGTGCGGTCCGTAACTCAAGTGGGTCCCGATCTTCTGAAGGATTCAACGGTTAAATTTGTGGGCTCTGCGACTATTGGAACGGACCATGTCGACGTAGATTATCTTCAAGCTGAGGGGGTTCACTTTGCCCATGCTCCAGGCTGTAATGCTCAATCGGTGGTGCAATATGATTTGTCTGTAATGACGAGATTAATACCTGATTGGCAGAACAAAACAGTCGGTATAGTGGGTTGCGGCAATGTGGGCGGCAGGCTGTTAAAGACGCTTTTGTCAATCGGCGTTGACTGTCGGGTCTATGACCCTTATCTGGCAAGCGGTAGTGGAATAATGACCACCGACTTTGAGTCAGTGCTGGGGTGTGACATCGTGTGCCTGCATACGCCTTTGACCGTTTCCGGACTATATCCTACCTACCATTTACTGGATGCCATGGCGCTTTCTAAGCTCAAGTCCGGAGCTCTTTTAATTAACGCCGGTCGCGGTGCTGTAGTCGACAATAAAGCGTTACTCTCCTCGTTAAAGGGAGGCGCAGACTTTGTGGTTGCTCTCGACGTGTGGGAGCCTGAACCTCTAATTGACCTAGAGTTACTCCAGCATGTTTCAATGGCCTCACCTCATATTGCCGGATATAGTCTCGAGGGGAAAGTAAACGGAACGTCAATGATCTTTAACGCGTTTATGTCATGGCATGGGGCTCCTGAGTATCAGAGTAATCTCCGTACGTTAGAAGACATGGAGCCATGCTCTGTTGCTATTGACTGCGTTGCCGATGCTATTTTGGCGAGCTTCGATATTGGTGCAGATGACAACAGAATGCGTTCGATGCTTAAAGGCGTTGAGCTTGGCTCTAATGTTATAGGTGAGCATTTTGACCGGCTGCGCAGAGACTACCCAGTCCGGCGTGAATGGGCTTCAATGGTGTTTGATACTGAGCTGTTAAAGCTGTCTCACAGTGACCGGTTAACGCTAAGGTCTTTAGGCTTTAATCTAGGCTAACCCCTTATAGAGGCAATTAGACTTGGTCTATCTTTCTGTGTTTGGCTGCGTAGGAGACAAGAAAGTTAGAGAGTCTCTCTATCGCTTTGATGAGCGTGTCCTGATCAGGTAGAAATACAACTCTGAAGTGTTGTGTATCTTGACAGGTAAATGCGGAACCCTGAACGATCAACAAGTGTTCTTCTTTTAGTAATTCTAGAACAAAACTTTCGTCGTTATCAATAGGGTAGACCGCAGGGTCTAACTTAAAAAACAAATACATTGCAGACTTTGGCTTTACACAGGTTACGCCTGGAATAGATGTTAAAAGTGTATGTGCTAGATCACGTTGTGCAAGCAGGCGACCGCCGGGTAGTATCAAATCTTCAATGCTTTGACGCCCGCCAAGCGCTGTTTGTACGGCCAGCATCGCGGGAACATTCGCACACAGACGCATCGAGGCTAGCATCTCTAAACCTTCAATGTAACTTGCGGCCATCTGTTTCGCGCCGCTAATCAACATCCAGCCAGACCTGAATCCAGCAAGCCGATAGGTTTTTGATAGCCCGTTGAAGGTCAAGCACAATGTGTTTTTTGTCAAGAGCGCAAGCGGGTGATGTATCGCGTCATCATATAAAATACGGTCATAAATTTCGTCGGCAAATATGATTAACTCATGCCGTTCAGCAAGCTCTACTAATGCGCGCAGCGTATCTTTCGAATAAACCGCACCAGTAGGGTTGTTTGGGTTAATAATAACGATGCCGCGGGTATTTTTAGTAATTTGTCTTTCTATATCATCAAGATTAGGTTGCCAGCCTTCAGATTCTTCGCATTGATAATGTACGGGTTTCCCCCCAGCAATAGATACCGCAGCTGTCCAAAGAGGATAGTCGGGGGAGGGGATGAGGATTTCATCACCCTGGTTGAGCAAACCTTGCATCGACATTACAATCAATTCACTAACGCCATTACCCATAATAACGTCATCTACATGAATGTCCTCAAGGCCTTCAGCTTGGTATCGTTGCATGACGGCTTTTCTAGCGGCAAACAGACCTTTACTGTGCGAGTAACCTTGCGCGTCACGAAGGTTATGTATGACATCGTGCATTATCTCGTCGGGTGCATCAAAACCAAAGGCGCCAGGGTTACCAATATTGAGTTTGAGAATCTGCTGGCCTTCATCTTCTAGCCAATTGGCATAGTCGAGGACGGGCCCACGAATTTCATAATTAACATTATTTAATTTGTCTGATTGTAAAAAATGTTTCATTACCTGAATACTTTTCGATGGTTTTATTTGCGCGCGCGCATTGTACCTAAAAATTTATCTGTTTTGGCTCTGGCCACTATATGAGTTTTGGTTTTCGAGGCTAAGAAGCTATTTAATCGCTCTAGGCGCTTAATAAATAAGCTTTAGAACCTATGCTCTTGGTAGTCTGCTGATAATCCCCTCTAACGACTGAAAACACAGCTTCGGTGGCGTGAAAATAGCCACACCTTTTAACAAAAGAAGAGAAGAAAAATACGACTATTGTTTTTTGGCTTTCTTTTCCTGACGTTTTTCTTTCATCGTTTTTTCAGGCTTCTTTTTAACTGCTTTTTTCGAATCTTGACCCTTAGCCATAAATCTCTCCTTTAGTATTTGTAAGAGTTTAACACATTGGCAGAACTTAGAGAGAAACAAGGGAAGGCAAATTCCATCGCTTTGCCGAACGCTTATAACTTAGTCAGCACAAGCATTTTAATAAAATAGGGAAGGGAGCCGGACTACTTTTTTTATTGTCTTAATTATTTAATTAAAAAGGCTTGAGAATAGAGAATCCAACGGTATAATGCCCGCCTTGCTGAAGTGAAAGACAGCAAGTCAGATTTGATTTTTTGGTATTATTTTGGAATTTAAAATATTACAGCGTCTTGGGTTAGTAGCTACTATTTTTTTATAGTCACCCAAAATCTGATGTTAAGCCTCGTCCCGTTCGTCTAGAGGCCTAGGACACCGCCCTTTCACGGCGGTAACAGGGGTTCGACTCCCCTACGGGACGCCATGTTATAAGATGCCATTATTGGCTTCTGCGGGAATAGCTCAGTGGTAGAGCAGTTCGTTGCCAACGAACAGGTCGGGAGTTCGAGCCTCCTTTCCCGCTCCAATTTAAAAAACGCAAAATTTCGGTTTTGCGTTTTTTTTATGTCTGCAATAAAGTCGTATCAAGGCCTTTTAAGTTCATCTCTTATTTCGGTCAGCAAAGACACGGTCTCTTGCTGGCGCGTTACAAAGAAAAAAAGTGGATACAAACCAAGGGTAATGATGGTTAAAATCAGGAATATGATGAAATTGCCAAGACGCGCCGCCATACAGGTATTTCCTTTATTATTTTTTAGAGACTTGATCATAGCTGAATAACAAAGCGAGGAATATATCGAAGATGTCACTAGCGCGCGAGAGGTCCTGTCGTTTAATTTGAGCTTATCCTCAATTGAAGGGTATTATTCAAGCATCTATTATTTAGAGGGAAAATAACATGCCTGATAAAACTCAAACCGGAAGCTGTTTATGCGGCAAAGTTCATTATAATTTCCTACAAGCAAACGTTATATCTAGCCATCATTGCCATTGCAGTGATTGTCAAAAGTCGACTGGCAGTGGCAAAGCAACTATTGTTATGGTTCCTGATGCAGCTCTTAACGTAGAAGGCAATTTAAAGTTCTTTATGGTAACTGGCACGGCAGGTTCACACATTAGCAGAGGGTTTTGTAGTGATTGTGGCTCTCCTGTAATTAGTTTCGTGGAGGAGAGCTCTGGCATTAAGTTCATTAAAGCAGGCACTTTGGATGATTCGTCTTGGGTGAGTGTTTCGTCAAATTTTTGGGGTTCTAGTGCTGCAGAATGGTCTCCTGCGGATGAAGAAATCCACACGTTTACCCATAACCCAGATTTGGGATAAACCTTTAGGTAAAAAGAGATGGATTTTGCGATCTGTGTGCTCATAGGTCTAGGTGCCACTAGGTCGGGGTAAGAGATTCTACCCGTGCAAATTACTGCCTACTCCAGGGCGGTGGCGATTTTTTAAAAAATACCTAAGGCTAATCCGGCAGCCATACCCTGGCCAAAATCTTCACACTGTTCTTGGTGCTCATTTTTGAAGCCCCCAACGATGATCAGTGGTTCGCACACCTTACGCAACGGATAGCCTTTAACAATACGGTCTACTTCACGAACAGCGCCGGTACCATCATTACCTGAGCTGACAAAAATGCCATAGGGCAGATTCAGTTGAAAAGGTTCAGCGGGATAGAAGGTACGATCAAAAAAGTCTTTCAAAGCGCCGCTCATATAGCCAAAGTTCTCAGGCGTCCCAAGGAGAATGCCATCAGCCCAGCGCAAGTCGCTCAAATCGGCATCAAAAGCCGTTATAAAGCGCGTTTCAATATCTTCCTCACGCTGACACCCCTCATGCACTGCTTCCGCCATACGCATAGTGCCGCCGCTTTGGCTGTGGTAAACAATTAATAGATTTTTCATCACTGCATACGCACCATTAGCTAATGTTTGTTTTACACATTTGACTGCACTAGATTACAGTCCTGGGTATTGTAAGACGGTAACATTATAGACGTTGCCTGAAAACAGGGATTCGTGTGATTTATTTACTAGGGATAAGCCTTGGTATCTTTTCTGTGATTGATTTTAGGTTGTAGGTCGAAAAACAGTCCGTTCTAAGCAGTGCGGCCTAGTGACTCGGAGCTTGAACTAATTTACATTGTTCACTATAAATATACGGTCAAGTATGACCTGCGGGCCATTGTTATGGTTTAATTGGCGCAGTTATAGCCGTTCTGGTCCGAAGAGGGCGAGTAGTTAAAGATTAATGACCGAGTCCTGAATAATGACAACAGTGTCGTGTAATACTGTGAGAGGGTATGCCCAGAGGCCAGAAGAGGTTCTTTGGGCCTGTTTGACGCCTGCCAATGGCGTATGCCGACCCATGCTGGGAGAGCTATCTCAGCATGTCTGAATCAACTAGTACCTCAGGAACAAAAACTTATCTAAGATTGCTAGGTTACGTGGCTCGCTACTGGTTTCCGTTTTTAATCGCCGTATTTGGTTTGCTACTGCATTCTCTTGCCGAGATCGCCTTTATCGATCTGCTACGCTATATCACAGATACGGTAGCTGTTCTAACTGGTTCTGCGGCTGATTCTACGGTTGCGTCCACGTCGGGGGTTATCGGCGGTATTGCGCAAGGACTATTTGGCGATGAATTAGTTAATGAAAGCTGGTTAGTCATACCGCTATTTTTAATTATGATTAGTGCGGTGAGGGGCGTTGGCTATCTGATTGGTACCTATTTCATTGCCTATGTAGCAAATTACCTAGTGCATGCGTTGCGAACCGACCTGTTTAACCGCTATTTACTGCTGCCATTTAAGTTTTTTGACCAGTCAATGTCCGGAAATTTGGTGTCGGTGGTTACCTTTAATGTGCAGCAGGTGACAGAGGCAGGTACCAAAGCGATTAAGACTGTCATACAGCAGGGCAGTTTAGTGATTCTATTAATGGGGTATCTGTTGTATGTGAATTGGATACTGACTCTGTTCTTTATAGCCGTATTACCCATTATTGGACTGATCGTTACCAAGGTAAGCAAGCGCTTTAGGCTAATTAGTAAAAATATTTTGTCAGCGATGGGTGATGTGACCCACGTGACGCAAGAGGCTGTGCAGGGCTATCAAGAGGTTCGAATGTTTGGTGCTGTAAAGACTGAGCGTAACCGGATGAGTAATGCCAGTCATGATAATCGGCGGCAGAACATGAAAATGGCATTTACCGGCGCATTGAGTAACCCGCTAATTATTCTGATTGTTTCTTTTGCCTTTGCCGGTGTCACTGGGTTTATGCTCAATCCGATTATTCTCAACACCATGACTACCGGTAGCTTTATTGCCTTTATTGTCGCTTCAGGAGTACTGATCAAGCCTATTCGCCAGCTTACAGAGGTTAATAGTGATATTCAGCGCGGCATTGCGGCGGCAGAGTCGATCTTTGATATCCTTGATTCAGACGCTGAAATGGACCAGGGCACTTTCGAAACAGAAACGGTTACGGGCGGGTTTGAGTTCTCTAATGTCAGTTTCACCTATAAGGGAACCAAGAAAGAGGTCCTTAAAGAGATTGATCTCAAGGTTAGCCCTGGAGAGACCATCGCTCTGGTGGGATCTTCAGGTAGCGGGAAGACGTCACTAGTAAGTTTGATTCCTCGTTTTTATAACCATAAAGAAGGACAGATCCTGCTTGATGGCGTTGATGTTAATGAATTTGCGCTCACTAATTTAAGGAAACATATTGGAATCGTGAGTCAAAACGTCACTTTGTTTAATGACACTATTTTTAACAACATCGCCTATGGCGAATTAAAGGATAGGTCTGTGGATCAGGTGCGAGCGGCGGCTAAAATAGCCAATGCCGATGAGTTTATTGAAGATCTGCCCGATGGCTTTGATACTCACATAGGGGATGACGGCGTAATGCTCTCCGGTGGTCAAAGGCAGCGTATAGCTATAGCGCGTGCCGTGCTTAAGAACGCGCCAATCCTTATTCTTGATGAAGCAACCTCTGCTCTGGACACGGATTCAGAGCGCCATATTCAGGCGGCTTTAGATCAGCTGATGAAGGGCCGCACAACCTTTGTTATCGCTCACCGGCTTAGTACCGTTGAAAAGGCCGATCGTATCTTAGTATTAGAGAAAGGGCTCATTATTGAGCAGGGGACCCATGAGCAACTGCTGGGTAATAAGGGTCGCTACGCTAAGCTATATCGAAATCAGTTTGATGAGTCTGGGGGCTAGCTTTGTCGGTTGAAAGGAGATGGCTAAATGCCTGCTACAGTAATAGCTCATCGCTATTGTTGTTAGCACCACTCTCTTGGCTGTTTAGTCTTATGTCTGCCGTTAGAAGGAAGATTTTGCAGCGTTTGTATCAAGGTAGGCGTTTTTCGGTGCCTGTCGCGGTGGTGGGTAACATTTCTGTTGGTGGCAGTGGTAAGACACCGTTGATTATAGCGTTAGTTAACGCACTCAATAAGCGTGGCTATACAGCTGGCGTTGTCAGTCGTGGCTATGGCGGTGCTGCTAATGCCTATCCATTGCTCGTCACGAGTCAAACGCCCGTAGACCAAAGCGGCGATGAACCCCTTTTGATAGCACGATTGTGCGGATGCCCCGTAGTGGTAGACCCTGATCGAGTGAGAGCTGTTGAATTTTTATTGCATGAGACTTGCTGTGACATCGTTCTTAGCGATGATGGCTTGCAGCATTACAGACTACATAGAGATATTGAGATCGCAGTTGTAGATGCTGCGCGAGGCCTAGGTAATGGCCGCATGTTGCCGTCGGGCCCTTTGCGTGAGAGTCCTAGCCGCCTAAGTCAGGTAGATTTTGTGGTGCTTAATGGCTCTGGAGCTGACATTGGGGCAGAGCTAGACTTGGTAGGCGCGCACCACGTTGAATTACAGGCTTTAGGTTTGCGTCATATAGCCAGTAATGTACTAACCCCGGTTGATATGTGGAAAGGCGGTAAAAAAGCACATGCTGTTTGCGGTATTGGCCACCCCGATAGATTTGCTCAAACACTTACAACGCTGGGGTTTGAGGTTATTTTGAGTTCGGTCAATGACCATCAACACCTAAGTAGTGATGACCTCACGTTTGGTGACGACTTACCTGTCATTATTACCTCAAAAGATGCGGTTAAATACAGCGGTGTCATCCCTGAAAATCTGTGGGTGTTGGAAGTAGAAATGTCTATTTCAGATGATTTTGTTGATAGTCTTACTGAACAAGCAGGTCTGACTATCACGGCTACATAAGTTAGTCCTATAATGAAGCTATACCCCTAAGAGTACTTTGTATGCCCTTTATCGTCATAATCCCTGCCCGCTACGAGTCCACACGCTTGCCGGGCAAGCCGCTTAAAGATATTGCTGGTACCAGTATGATTCAGCGTGTTTGGCAGCAGGCGAGTAAGAGCGGTGCATCCCGGGTGATTATTGCAACTGATGATGAGCGGATTAAGCAGGCCGCTAGCGACTTTGGTGCCGAGGTATGTATGACCAGAGACGACCATGTGTCTGGCACCGATAGATTGCAGGAAGTGGCGAATATATTGGCGCTTAAAGGCGATCAGTTGGTCGTCAACGTGCAGGGCGATGAGCCACTGATACCGCCGGCTGTGATCGATCAAGTGGCCAACAACCTTGCCAGTAATCCTTCGGCGGGGGTTTCGACGCTCTCAGAGCCAATTACAGACATTATGGCGTTTAGGGACCCTAATGTCGTTAAAGTGGTTGCTAACAGTCAAGGGATGGCCAATTACTTTAGTCGTGCGTCAATCCCCTGGCCTAGAGAAGGTGCTCAGGACGATAGTAATAGCGAGGCATCCGCAGTCGCTCCTAGACGGCATATTGGCATCTATGCCTATAGGGTCAGTCAGCTGAATGCGTTTGTTGCATGGCCGGTTGCACCAACCGAGCGATCTGAGTCGTTGGAGCAGTTGCGATTCTTGTGGAATGACGTGGCGATTCATGTGGAAGATGCCATTGAAGAAGTGCCTGGCGGTATTGACACAGAGCAGGACTTAGAGGCTGCAGCACTACTATTATATTAGTATAAAATTATATTAAACAGTATCTTATAGAATATACCTTACAACTTACATAACATTGACAATGCAGGCAGATCATAGAGTATGAGCAAACTATCCGTTTTATTTGTGTGTCTTGGGAATATTTGTCGGTCACCTACAGCGCATGCGGTATTTCGGCAGATCGTGATTGCTCAGGGGCTTGATAGCAAAATAGAGGTCGACAGCGCTGGCACAGGCGATTGGCACCTAGACCGCGCTCCTGATGCGCGGTCAACGGCAACCGCCGCCGAAAGAGGTTATGACCTATCCGATTTACGCGCACGGCTAGTAACGCCCTCTGATTTTGCTCATTTTGACTATATTGTCGCTATGGATAACAGCAATCTGGGTAATTTGCAGGTTATGTGCCCTAGCGGTTTTTCTGGAGAGCTTAAGCTTTTTCTAGATTATACAGGCAAAGAACGACATTCAGACTACACCGAAGTACCAGATCCATACTTAGGGGGTGCAGATGGCTTTGAGTTAGTGCTCGACTTGATCGAGGATGCGTCAATAGGGCTTTTGGAGCGCATCAAGGCTCAGTTGCACCAATCAGGTAAGGTCGGAGGATGATCCTTTAGATGGGCGATCTACAGATCGAGACAAAAAAGTCGTTGCTGACCATGAATACCATGGCATTGCCTTCAACAGCGGAGTACTTTTGTTCTGCATCAACGGTTGATGAGGTGAAAAAAGCGCTGTCTTTTGCTAGAGAGCATAATTTAGCCGTCACACCCTTGGGGGCGGGTAGTAATGTCGTGTTTGCGAGCAACTTAAGCGGGCTGGTTTTGCATTTAGGCTTAAAAGGGTGGGAGTCTGTTGCGCCGCAGGGCGTTTCCACTGAATATATTGATGTGACCTTTACCGCAGGTGAGAACTGGCATGACATGGTACTTATGTGCTTAGACAGGGGCTGGTACGGTCTAGAGAACCTGTCATTAATTCCAGGTAATATGGGGGCAGCGGCAATCCAAAATATAGGGGCCTACGGCGTAGAACTCTCTAGCCGACTCGTTTCACTGCAGGTTGTCGATATTGACTCGGGCTCATGCTTGGAGTTGGATCGTGAAGCTTGCCAGTTTTCCTATCGAGATAGTGTTTTTAAGCAATCATTGAAAGATAAATGCATTATTACTCATGTGACGTTGCGCTTATCAACTGAACCCAACATAAATATTGATTATCCTGCTCTGAATGCTTATTTTGTGGCGCTAAATCAAGACCCTACACCCCAGTTGGTCTCGAATGCAGTGTGTAAAATACGGCGTGAAAAACTACCTGATCCGAATGAGTTGGCTAATGTTGGTAGCTTTTTCAAGAATCCGGTCATTGATCGGTCAGCTTTGGCTCGTGTACAGGCGGTCGATGGCAACGTCGAGGTTCCTTTTTATCCTCAGACGGATGGGTCAGTAAAGGTCCCAGCGGCGTGGTTGATTGATCGGTGTCAATTTCGTGGTGTGCGCAGAGGGAATGTTGGTGTGCATGACAAGCAGGCTCTAGTGCTAGTGAATTACAGTAATGAGGGCGATAACGACAGTGCCAGAGAGGTTCTAGCCCTAGCAAAAGAGATTCAAGTTGCTGTAAAGGTAAGATTTGGCATTGTCTTAGAGGTGGAGCCGCGCATCTATGGATCTTTTTGAACAGCAGGTTATTCCGCTTCAATTGAGTCCAGACCGCCAGAGTGAAATCACGTTTTGGCCTAGTTGGTTGGGGTCCACTGAAGCCGATGATCTACTTGCCATTGCTATTGATCAGGTCACTTGGCGACAGGATAATATTCATATAGCGGGCAAATCGATCCCTATCCCAAGATTACAAAATTGGTATGGCGACCCTACCACTAGCTATACTTATTCACGTATTAAGTTACAAGCGGTGGCTTTTCCTCCTTGGATGGAGTTGCTCCGACGCAGGGTAGAGCGCCAGACTGGCAATTGTTTTAACCGGACGCTGGTTAATTACTACCGAGACGGCCAAGATAGCGTTGATTGGCATGCTGATGATGAGCGTGAGTTAGGGCCAGAGCCGATTATAGCGTCAGTCAGTTTGGGTCAAGAGCGAGCTTTCTTGTTGCGTCATAAAACGACGAAAGAAAGGCTAAAAATAAACTTACCTCACGGCTCCCTAATGATGATGGGGCCGGGTATTCAAGAGCATTGGCACCATAGCGTCGCCAAAGATAAAAATGTTGTTGGGCCCAGAATAAATTTTACCTTCCGTAATATGGATTAATATGGTCGTCAGAAGAGGCGATATTAAGGAGTAAGCATTGAAGTTATCTGCATTTGGAGACAAGTTTTCAGCTTCGACAGGCATTGTTGAGCTGATGGACGATCTCGGTACTGCGCTTAATGAAAATCCGGATATGATTTTTATGGGTGGCGGCAATCCTGGCCGCATCCCGGAGGCAGAGGCTATCTTTAAGAAGCGACTCGAAGCAGTTCTTCAAGACCCTCAGCAGTTACATAGCCTAATGGGAATCTATCAGTCCCCGCAAGGCGATAAATTATTCCTCAACCAGATTGCTAGTTTACTTCGCAAGGAGTTTGGCTGGGATGTTTCTGAGCGGAATATTGCTATCTCTAACGGCAGTCAACCGGCGTTTTTTATTCTATACAACATGCTAGCGGGGACGATGAGTGATGGCACGCATCGCTCTATACATTTGCCTTTGGCCCCAGAATACATTGGGTATACTGACATTGGCTTGTCGGAACAGTTTTTCACCGCAACTCGACCTGAAATAGAGTTGCTTGATGAGCGCATGTTTAAGTATCACGTCGATTTTTCAAAACTACAGGTCACTGAAAAAACAGCGGCTATGTGCGTTTCTAGGCCAACCAATCCTACCGGTAATGTTCTTACCGACGATGAGGTTGAGCACCTTGATGAGATTGCTCAAGCAGCCGATATTCCTTTAATTGTTGACGGTGCTTACGGCTTGCCGTTTCCGGGTATCTTGTTTAATGAGGCCAAACCTCACTGGAATCAAAATACGGTATTGGTTCTGAGCCTATCAAAGCTTGGTCTACCTGGCGTCAGGACAGGTATTGTGGTGGCCAGAGAAGATGTTATTCAGGCCTTTAGCAATGCAAACACAGTGGTCAGTCTTGCCTGTGGAAACTTTGGTCCGACTATTGCCCGTGAACTGTTTAGGACAGGTGAGATATTGTCGTTAAGCCGAAAACTGATCAAGCCATTCTATCAGCAGCGTGCCACACAGGCGGTCAAATGGTTTAAAGAATCATTTGGCGATGTGCCATATCGTATTCATAAGCCTGAAGGCGCTATATTTTTATGGTTGTGGTTTGATGGGTTGCCTATTAGCAGTCAAGAGCTTTATGAGAGGCTCAAGCGAAGAGGGGTGTTGGTAGTACCTGGGCATAATTTCTTTCCAGGTATGGACAAGGCGTGGCGGCATCAGCAGGAATGCATTCGAGTATCCTATGCTCAAGATGGGGATACCGTGCGCAAGGGCATTGCTTTAATTGCAGAGGAAGTTACTAAGGCCTACAAGCAATGACCCCAGAGCGTTTTTCCAGAGCTATAGCCGTGCTTAATCATCGCCAGCCAGACTTGACCGTGGTTACGGATCAGGTGCACAAGGGACAAAACTTATCCGCAATTATTCGTACCTGCGACGCCGTGGGAATAGCCGCCTTGCATTCTGTGTACGATGACGCGACCTTTAGGGCGCATACCGGCACGACAATGGGCACCCACAAATGGGTAGATACGCAGATTTACAGAAACATTGATGAGCCTCTAACACAGCTTAAAAACAACAATTACCAGATAATTGCGGCAGATACCTCAGGGGATACCCTGGATTATAGGGAGGTAGATTACACAATGCCTACAGCGGTGTTATTGGGCGCAGAAAAATATGGGATTAGTGACGCCGCATACCCCCATATAGATCAGTGCGTTACCGTGCCCATGCTAGGTATGGTCGAGTCATTTAATGTGAGTGTCGCCTGCGCGATTATTCTTGCTGAGGCTCGAGGTCAACGTGAAGCTGCAGGTTTCTATGAGAAACGCCAGATGCCTGAAGAGTCATATACAAAAACCTTGTTTGAGTGGACGCAGCCCCTGGTGGCAAAATATTGCCAAAAGCATGATCTACCTTATCCTGCACTGAATGAAAAGGGTGACATTGTTGACTTGGCCTGGCGTAAGGGCTGACAAGTGGTAGAGAAAATTATAGATAATCTGCTGAACCAGGAGTACCTATAATCACCTTTTTTGTCTAGTTGAGATCTCCTTTAAGACCATGACAAGGGAAAGACGTTCTTGGTGAGATAAACGAGCAAATTCACGTCCAAATGACGCCTGGCCATTACTGAATGATTGCTCAATGGAATATTTTCTCACACGAGGGGAAGGATTGTCGGTAGTCGAGTAAGTAAATGTAAGCATCACTTGGCAGAGTATCAGACTTTTTCGGCTTTTCCCTACTATCTAAAGTGATATGTGGTCTCTAATAGGGGTAGAAAGTGACCCGAGAGTGGCTATGCTGTTTGACATAAACGGGCTAAATTCTGAGGTGAATAGTCACTTAAGCTAAGCAGAGAAACGAAAATTTTATTATAAAAAGAAGCCTTATCTCTAAGCATCTAGTTGCTAATAACTAAAGGGTTTAACAAAGTTTGAGGCACTTTTAATCCGAAATGATGACTCAGCTATAGGTAGCCGGCTAGAGAGAGATAATCTTTTGGCCGTGGATTTTAATACTTAACGGTAGCTTAATCGCTTAAGTGCGCGTTAAGTCTTCGAGAGTTTTTAATAGAAGCTTGATTTTATCCATCGATTCTTCAAATTCACTCTCCGCTTTGGAGTCGGCTACGATTCCGCCGCCGCCCCAGCAATGCATGATTGTCTTTGAGGCAAGCATAGTTCTGATAGCGATGTTGGTGTCCATCTTGTTATTGGCGCTAACATAACCAATACTGCCGCAATAAACAGACCGCCGAACGGGTTCAAGCTGCTCTATGATTTCCATGGCTCGTCGTTTTGGTGCGCCTGTTATTGAGCCACCAGGGAAACAGTCCCGTAGTAGATCAATTGGACTGCTACTATCAGATAGATCTCCTGTAACGGTACTGACTAAATGGTGCACATTGGCAAAGCTTTCGACGGCGAATAGCTGAGGTACTTTGACACTCCCAAGTACACAGTTCTTACTAAGATCATTTCGCAATAGATCCACAATCATCAAGTTCTCGGCTCGGTCTTTAGCGCTGCTAACTAGGTTAGCCGCGCGCTCTTGGTCTTCTATGCGGGATAGGCCTCTTGGTACGGTTCCTTTGATCGGTTTTGTTTCAGCCTGCAGTCTGTCTCCTGATGGGCTGTTTGACACCTTCAAAAACCGTTCTGGTGATATACAAAGAACGGCTTGATCTCGCCATTTCCAATAGGCTGAGAAGGGAGAGGGAAGCGCCTCTCTCAACGCAAGATAGGCCAACCAAGGGTCGCCTTTAAATGAGGTGGAAAAATGCTGTGTAAAGTTGGTTTGGTAGCAGTCTCCACTGCTGATGTAATCCTTTATTATACCAATCGCTTTAGCGTATTCAGCTCGCGTGAGTGTTGGTTTAAAATCTTGATTGAGTTTGAATAGGGCGCTAGGCTCAATATTTGTCTTGGTGGCTGCACCCGTCAGGCGTTTAATAACATCCGCCTTTAGCACCTCAGAGCAGTTTTGATGAAAAATAATCTGACTTTTCTTTAGATCATGGTTAACAATTAGGGCCCATAAAAAACGACCTATGCGCATGTCAGGAAGTTCCGTAACCGACGCGGCGATACTGGCGATATTGACTAGCCTGCGGCCTAAATCATAACCAAAGTAGCCTAACATACCGCCGACAAAAGACAGGTCTTGGTTATTCGGTTCGATAGGCAAAAGAGGATCTAACACTTCGCTAACGAGGGTAAAGGGATCGTCCTGGCTCGTTCGAGAGCTGTTTTCACTGACAATAGTGGTGTCGTTGCCGTAGGTTTCTATTATTACGTCAGGGCAGCTAGAAATGATATCTAGGCTACCTTTATCACTGGTCGGTTTGCCGCTGTCTAGCCAGATCGCTTCAGGCATGTCACGGATCGAATCGAACAGTAAAATACTACTGCAACTATAGGGTATTTCATGGCGAAAAATTGATTTCATTGTTGCTTTGTACGTCTCGCAGTTGCCGGAGAGAGCTCTTGGAGGTAATCCTCAAAGGTTGCTACTCTAAGGGCTTACTTTCAAATAGGCAATGGCGGATTGGCTGGCTTGATGTTTTAATTCAACGCTAACGGTTGCTAGAAAAATAAGGATAAAACGAATGGTTGATATACGTGTTGCTAATGCTGAGTCAGACGCCCTAATACTAGCTGAAAACAACTGTGCCATGGCGCTTGAGACTGAAGATAAGTTGTTAGATCTCGAGGTCGCTATTCTTGGTGTTAATGGCTTGTTTGAGCGTTCAGAATTTGGCTTTTATTTGGTTGCCGAGGTTAATGGCACGGTTGCAGCGAGCTTGATGGTGACATATGAATGGTCTGACTGGCGTAATGGCTTATTTTGGTGGATTCAATCAGTTTATGTGAAACCACAGTTTCGTCGTGAGGGACTCTATCGTGGCATGTATGAGCACCTTAAGACTATGGCTTTAGATAAGGAGACGCCAGTCTGTGGCTTTAGGTTGTACGCTGAAACTGACAATGTTGGGGCACACGCGACTTATGTGGACAGCGGCATGCATGTGTGTAGGTACCTCATGTTTGAAGAAGAGACTGCTTAGCCTGGGAAAAGTCGGCTAATAATTGAGGGCACGGCATTTTCTACTCTTAATATTCGAGGCCCTAAGTGGACTGCCTTAAATCCAATGTCGACAAGTTTATCGATCTCGTAGGGTATAAATCCACCTTCTGGGCCAATCGCTAATGTAACTTTTTCTGGCGTATTCACTGGGCAGTTTTCTTCGGTATTCGGGTGAGCCACCAATGGGGTAGTTGCTTTGATAAGGTCCCTTAATTCATCTTCTACGAAAGGTTTAAATAATTTGCGCAGATGCACTGAGGGTAAGGCTGTGTCTCTTGCTTGCTCTAACCCTAGAAACAGCTGTTCTTCGATTGCATCTGGCGACAGAAAAGGTGACTGCCAAAAGCTTTTCTCGACGCGACTTGAATTAATAAGATATAGGTTCTTTACCCCCATGGCAGCAATCGTTTGCAATGTTCTACGCAACATTTTTGGCCGCGGTAAAGCAAGCAGCAGGGTTAGTGGTAGCGGTGGCGGTGGGGCTTGACGGAGGTCCAGCGTTAATATTGCTTGTTCATTGTTAAGCTGGAGAATGGTGCCAGTACCCATTAAACCATTGATATGCCCTACCTTAAACGAATCACCAATCTTCGCTTTGTGCACGTCTAGCAAATGTTGTAGCTGCCGGCTGGAGACCTTGTAAGTATTGTCAGATAGTTTGTTTGTAAGCAGTAGCATATTCATGGAGGCGATTGTAATCGATATTGTGTTATTTGGGGCAGTAATCGGTTGTATCAATTAGCGTTGCATTCAATATAATGGCGACCCTGGGCTCGTAGTTCAATGGATAGAATAGGGACCTCCTAAGTCTTAGATGCAGGTTCGATTCCTGCCGAGCCCACCATTTTCAAATGCCTATAGCGCAAATATGCCCCAAAAAGCCTCCATGATGGGGGCTTTTTTGAATCATCTGGATAAAACGCAAAGGATCACCCCGCTGCAGCGGCTTACATTTGAATGCACATTACTAACTACTGTACCTGAGCATTGTGTAAAGAGTATGTTTGATAACCCCGGCCCTCGAGTGTATCGTCTCAACAACAGTTGACAGTCAATGAACTGCGACAGCAATTAGCGTTGGCAGCGCGTATTACCTGATCTGGCGTTGTTTGTTATTTTAGCTCTGTTTCTAGAATCACAACCTCTGTTTGCCCGATATTCCTTACATTGTGTGTGGTCGCCGGCAAAAACAGTGTCTGTCCATCAGTTGCTAATAATTTGGTGCTGGGTTTCCGGCTATCTTCAGGTATCAAAATTAGCGTCCCACCTTTAATGAAATACACCACTCGATTGTCATAAGTATGAGTATGTATGCCAGATTCGGTGCCAGCGGGGTAGGTTAAGCGCACAACTTCAACGTCTGCGTTATTAAGTACAACCTCTCTTTGCCCTGACGATACTGCCAATGAGTAGGGCGCACAAAATAAAAGTGTCGCACATAAATTAATGGTTCGATTTTGTCTAGTCATAAACCCTTCTGCGTTGGTTTCTGTCGTCGGCTAATGTAGCAGTAAATCCCGCCTTTATTCCACTGCAGCTACAAATGTGAGAAGAACGCCTAGGTTAATCTCCTGTGGACTCTAGGTGAACTAAAGCTTATTGATACGATACCCCAACCGAGGAAAGTGGACCATGACATCTCCGGCCGCAGGATCTGTCCGGGCTATGGTCAGCTCCTCTAACGATGCAGTAAGTAGCTTGCCCTTAGTAGGCTGGAATCCATAATCAATCGGCAGCACTTCAACCTGGTCGTTATATGCCAGCCCTTCAACGTCTATGCCTGCCAATTTATCCTGTGCAGTGACGCGGGTAGATTGGGCAATTTCAATGGCTTTAAGTCCGGATATCTCCTTAATAGTGCCATTTCCAAAATTGGCCACACGCGAAATCCAAGCTAGAACACGGGTAAATGGAGAAAAGTCGTCTCGTAATGCCTCATTGCTATGGAGAAACCAAAGGCAGTGATAGGTCGAAAAGTCCAAAATATTAGGAGCCTGTCCGCCGAGATAGTTGGCCGTTGCAAGTTGATTTTCAAGTCTTGTTAAGTGCATCAACCAGTGAGCTTTAGCTATGGACAAGTCCATTTCTATATCGGCAGAGCCCTTAGCTAGCTGCCTGCGGTCTTCCATAAAGGCTTTCGCTACCTTGGGATCTGTGAAGGCCTTATTCTGAGCTAGAGATTTAGGTTGGAACGCCATGGCAACAGTCACTTTAAAAAAGAAGGTATCCACCCAGTGGGCTGCGGCCCCAAGAGTGGCTTCCTGATTTTTCGGATAAATAGATTTGTCAGGGTAAAGACGATCAATAACACGGCAAATAATCGCGGAATCACAATAAATATCGGCGCCAATTTGCATAACAGGTGTTTTTCGATATCCCCCAGTAAGGGCCATTAAATCTGGTTTTGGCATGATTACCGGAATATTAACCATTGTGTAAGATGCATTTTTATAGCCTAGCAGAGCTCTAACTTTTTCTGAGAACGGGGATCCCTGGTACTGGTGAAGTATGATTTCGCTCATGCTCTGTTCCCTTGATTTGATGTAGGTTATGCAAATCATGTTAACAAGCAATGACGCATAAAATCATTCTTTTTTGTCACTGAGACTCTCACATGATTACTCTAGCTTCTTGATGGGGCATAATAGATCGAGATGGTTGCTATCTAACTGTGTATAGGCGTACTATTTTGTCATTAACTAATCGATTATTAATGTAACTTTAAAATTCAACTAAGGGTAATAATATGAAAAACTACAAAATGCTGTTCCTTTTGATTACTTCGTCTTTGTTCTCTTTAAGTACCTTTTCTGCGCACCATGAAGAATCTACTGTCCTCTCTATAGGAGATGTTGAATTGCCAGAAGTAACCCATAGTGCAGGTTTTAACCAGATGAAACAGATGTTAGGCATATGGGAAGGAAAATTAACGCAATACACTGGTGCAGTAGTCGATGTTTCATCAGAATTTAAATTAGTTTCAGGGGGTAATCTCATTACAGAAAAGCTAATTGAAGATGGTGTAGAGATGTTGACAACTTACTCAGATAATAAAGATGGTGAGTTAGTTGTTAAACACTATTGTTCTCTAGGCACCCAGCCCGTATTCAAAGTGACAGAAGTGTCGGATGATATTGTCGCGGTTACACTCAATGACTCCGAAGGCGGCTATCATCCCAAACACCACAGTTACGTAAATTCCATGAGATGGAATGTTGATGCAGACAATGACAACTTGGCTGTCGTTGATTCTACCTTATACCTAGACGGCGACTTGGTAGAACAACAAACGGTAATTAGACGAGTGAATTAATTAGGTTGAATTGACTGGGTTAACTAGTTTGAGAAAAGGGCTGCGCAATGCGTAGCCCTTTTTTAGTCACACGAAAGCAGAGGCGGGCGTTTCTAACGCTTAACCCAAGCTTTGCCATTAGCCGTCAACTCAAGTGGTGGCGGGGCCCAAGTTTGCTGGACTACAGAGTCTTCTGGTATATAAACACGCATAATGAGATAGAAACCCTCAGGTGGGGCTGGCAACCAGTTTGATAGATGCTCTTCATCTGTGGTGTCATAGCTAACATAAAGAGTCAGAGACTTATCTTGGTTTAAGCTTAGTCCTGGACTTCGATCGCCAAGACTAAACCGAGCCATACTGTTCTCAACGAGACTGTAGGTTTTACTGTCATACATAGTGATAGACCAAAACGCTTGGGCAGGAGGGAGATTATCGGCAGCAAAGTTGATGCTGTATTTATTGGCGCCACTCAAAGCCTTACCGTTTGAGTCTGTGTAGAGTGACAGATATGTTGCCTCTATGGGATCGTTAGCCATAAGACCCATTCGAGTCACACCAGCTCTATAGAGGTAGTCAGTTGCGTATCTACCCATATTTGCCTGCGAGTAGCCCCAGCCGTTAATTGACGCACCCCCAGTAATGTCATCTGCGAAGGATGTAACAATCTTCATGCCTGTGATTACTGCCCGCTTTAAGCCTTTTTGAATGGCGGGGTCGAGATCAGACAAATCGACTGACTGCCCGGGACCTATGCCGACAACAGCAAACTGATCGACGAGTTCTTTATCTGCGGGTGGTGGTGGATTACTGGTAAATTCACGATTAATAATGGCCCAAAAATCCGCTGGTGTGGAGGAGTCAAGTGAGGGTAGTGCCGCTAGTGGCTCAAGAGTACTCGGCACCGACGCGGCACTAAGAGGGACTACATCAGAGCCGTCCAGCCTTTTAAATTTGAACTTATCCTGCATCATATGAATCTGCTCAAGCTCATTTTCATTATCGACAAGAATTCGGATCAGAGGCATAGCCCAAGTAGTCGGGCTGTAGAAAATTTTCGTTATACCGTAAGGCTTTCTGCCCTTCCAGTCGGGGCCAACTACCATATATTTGCCCGCCGCACCCTTATTGTGCCGAGTTCCGATATCACCGAAGTTGGTGGCGTAGGCATCAGCAAGCTGTATGGTGTAATACCGGTCACTCATCGCCGGTACGTCAAACACCAGTGGCTCGGTGAGATCAACAAAGGCCAGAGTGTATAGAGTGTCATGATTGGGGCTTGCCGCTGCTGCGTTCTTACCGGACTCAAGTACACGAATATGATTCAGGCTATTCGCTGGCCCATTATATTTCGGTGACTTTTCGCCATTGAACAGGTACCGAAAATGATTCACATGCAGGAGTGGGTAAGCATAAATAAACGCTTGCACACCGGTGGTGTAGGCGAGCTCTTCTTTTAGATCAGGCGATAGTTTATCTAAGGGATCAGCGGATATAGCCAGACCTGGCAATAAAAATACAGCTACAACTAGAGTAATAGGCCGTAAGGTCTTCGTTATTAATAACCGAAAGAAATTTATTTTCATCATATTTTCACCCTAAAATGGAGAGAAGAATGATTCTGACTATCGCAAAATATCGCTTTGAGTACCCAGTTCTATCTTCACTTGTGGGTAAAGTATAGTTGATAGCCTAATTCGTGGGGATTCAATTGAAGTCAACATAGGGTTGATTTACAGTCAAATTTTGACTGAATAGGCTATTCAGCTATGATTAACTTTTTGACGAAAGGAGAGAAATTGTGATTTCAGTAGAAGCTAAAAGTTTTGATAATGCAGATGAGGTAAATAAGAGATTTGCAAACGCGCTTATTGAGTCCGTTAATGTTCGCGGTCAGAGAGTCAATAAATTAACACTTCAGCCAGGTTGGAAGTGGTCAGTTGACGTAAAAGCTACTATTGGAACAGTAACCTGTCAGGCAAGCCACTTAGGACTTATTTTGTCGGGTGAAATTCATTGTGTTCATGATGATGAAAATGAAGTGACCTATAGTGCGGGCGACGCCTACTCTATAGCGCCAGGTCATGATGCATGGGTTGTGGGCGATGATGTGGCCGTTTGTTATGAATTTGCAGGAATGTGGGGAAAATAGTTTTCTACGGGCCTAGAGTTGACAATAAGCTGTATAGAAAATATATGAAACGATTACTTTTACTGACAGCGATCTTGAGGCGTTATTAACAGTCTACCTGATTAAAAATATACAATTTTTTTTGCTTAGTGTATCTTTATCTTTTGTATTTAAACTAAAAAGTTAATTACTAATAAAGGAGATAAATATGGAATGTGGTTGCGGAAGAAGTCCAACTGGTAAATGTATCGGTTGGCACAAACTCTCTGAAGAGGAGTATCAAGAAAAACTCAAAGAGCATGAGGACAAAGATAACGAAGAGGACTAGATTCTATTCAACCGTGACTGGTTTTGTCTATAAAGAACCGTGAGGTAACTTTATTAAACGCCAGTTAGAACAATCTGCATAGCTGGGCTCTTTTCTTCCTTTTCTTATTTTGCTCATATATCTATCAGAGCTAGGCTCTTTCGGGAGGGGTGCCTCGATCTAGCTCTGATTTGACTGGATGGACTATTCAGTTATGATTAACAACCCCTCAATGAAATACTTTTATGAAAGAATTATTATTTCTCATGATAATTGTCATGGCTACCTTACCTTCGGGTGGAGTAATGGCAGATGATTCCTCTAGAATGCTCTTAAAAGTTAGCGGTAAACTTGATCCTGATTTGCTCGAGGCTATCAGCGGTGACACTGCTGATTTAGGCCAGTTGTATTTTAAGGTTCTTATTCTGCCGAGTACGGAGATATCTAGTCTTTATGTGAAAGAATCATTCACAGCGCGTAATGACCGAGTAAAGCTGAATACAGATAAGGTGTTGTCTATTATCGCAGATACAGCTGACTTTAAACTCAGGCGCCGATTTAGATCGATTAACGCCATTGCGGCAGATGTTTCGTTAGAAGGTCTTGTCCGACTAACCGGAGACGTTGCTATTGATCGTATTGGATTGGACACGGGTGGTCACGGCTCTCTTTATCAAGCAATTCCGCAGGTGAATATAGATTCAGTCAAACAGACATTTAGCGTAACCGGTCAGAATGTCGAAGTAGCTGTTCTTGACACTGGGATTGATACTGATCATGTGGACCTGCAAGAGGTTCTTATTACCCAAAAATGTTTTGCCGATGATTGCCCCAATGGCCCAAATAGCGCTGAGGATGATAACGGTCACGGTACCCATGTGAGTGGGATCATCGCCTCCCAGGGCAGCACTGCATCAGAAGGTGGGTCCCCAGGGGTTAAAATCCACGCGGTTAAAGTGCTTGATAGCTCAAATAGTTACAGTGCAGCCTCAATTGTTATAGCCGGTCTAGATTATGTGATAAATGAATTACCAAATGTAGATATCGTTAATATGAGCCTAGGTACAGATCAATTATTTAGCAGCGACTGTGATTCGACCTACGCGTACACCCAAGCATATAATTCCGCCATTAAAATATTGAGGGATCGGGGTACACTTAGCTTTGTTTCTAGCGGAAACGAAGCCTCTGCAAATTCTATTTCTGCGCCTGCATGTATATCTAGGGCTATCGCTGTGGGCGCAGTATGGGACACAAGTCCGAAGGGTTGGAATGGTGATTACTGTACTGATGCTAAACCGGTTGCGGACCAGATGGCCTGCTTTAGTAATTCTAGTGTGTCACTGGATATATTTGCTCCGGGAAGTCCGATCAGTTCAACGCGCAGAGGTGGGGGTAACATTACGTATTCAGGTACTTCTATGGCGACACCCCTAGTAGCATCATGCGCAGCCCTAATGTTGGAATATATTCCTGAGTTAACTGCTGATCAAATTGAGAATGCGCTGAAGACTAGCGATCTCTTAGTGTCGGATGATCCAGGTAGGACTTTCCCAAGATTAGATTGCCTGGCCGGTATAACGTCCCTTCGTGTACTTATCGATACTGATTCCGATAGTATTAATGATTCGTTGGATAACTGTATTTCAGTATCAAATCAAGATCAGCTTGATACTGATGAAGATAAGTTAGGTGACGCTTGTGATGCTGATGACGACAATGATAATGTCCTAGATGACGATGATGCGTTCCCTCTGGATGCGACAGAAACTCTCGATACAGATTCAGATGGCATAGGTAATAATGCGGATGTTGATGATGATAATGACAATGTACTAGACGGTGATGATGCCTTCCCGCTGGATGCGGCAGAATCAGTGGATACAGACTCAGATGGCACAGGTAATAATGCTGACCAGTTTCCCGAGGATGCGCTTTACTCAGCAGATACTGATACTGATGGCATGCCTGACGCCTGGGAAACCCAGTACGGACTTGATCCAAACGATCCATCTGACGTGACAAGTGATCAGGATAATGATGGAGTAACAGCTTTAGAGGAGTTCCTGGCCGGAACTATTCCCTCAGGTTCTTTAGATATCGACGGTAATGCCCAGTATGACGCTCTAACGGACGGTCTTCTGCTGCTTAGGGGAATGTTTGGTTTAGACGGTGATGCCCTTGTTACGGGAACAGTTGCCTCTGACGCGGTTTACACGACGCCAGTAGATATCGAATCTCGTATCGCAACATTAGGTGATCTTGCGGATATCGACGGTAATGGTGAAATTGACGCTCTTACAGACGGGTTGCTGACACTACGGTACTTGTTTGGCTTGGAAGGGGACACCTTGATTGCTGGAGTAGTGGCATCTGATGCAACTAGAACAGCCGCGGTAGACATTGAGGCTCATTTGAAGACCCTGATGCCAGCGTTGTAACCCCGATCTAGTGGCAACCTCGATCTACGCGCGCGTAAATGTGTACGGAAAGTCGCGCATATGGTGTCTAAGTATTTCTTTCTATAAGCGGAAGATACTTCTCTTTTAGCCCCTTTTTTATAAGCATCACTAACTTGTCAGCACTAGCAGATCTCAATAATGGGCGATTACTATGTATTTATCGGCGACGCGACCATGAGTGGTAGAATATCAAGATTAATTAAATTATCCAGAGGTGATTAATAGCCATGCTTAATAGACGGCAGTTCATAACCACAGCGGGGCTCAGCGCGCTTTCTGGCTCATCCTCAGCGGATGGTGGTGGCAGCCCTAGAGCTGGTCGCCAAATCGATGACGGTAACATATTGCAGGGAGGGCATCTCTTTGACCTTGCCAGGGCCTATAAAGTGATGGACGAGGAGGGTTTGGATGCACTGATTGTAACTCGTCCAATTAATTTCTATCATTTTACCGGTTACCTTGACCATCTTGCCGTCCGTATGGATACCCCCTGTTCCTTTGCCATACTAAGCAGAGATGAAAACCGCCCATCCTGTGTGGTTATGAACCAATTTATTTATTACTACAGTGTTGCTGATAGCGATTTTCAATGGGATTCTACAGTGAACCTTTTTACTGGCTGGGGCGATAAAATAACTACAGCGTCAGGGGAAAATGACCCAGTAAAACGCGACATCAGCCCGCCTTTTGTTTTTAGCAGCAAAGATTCCAAGCTTAATCGTGGGTTTGAGATGGAGCGCCTCAATGCGCTTAATAAAGTCATAGATAAAAATCCTGTCAGTGGTAGCGCGCAGAGCGCGTTAGTCAAAGCTATTATGGATTTAAAGCTCAATAATGCTCGAATTGGCATTGATGATCAGGTTATCGGCCGTATTATTGATTCTGCCGCTATAAGCGCTAGAACTATCGATGCTGACTATGCATTACGAAGAATCCGTATGATCAAATCACCACGAGAAATAGAGCTTATGAAATTAGCCGCGACGGTCAACGCAGAGGCTGCGATCGCTGCCGCCTCATCACTGCGATTGGGTGCAACGCTGCATGAATTAAGAGCGTCATTTTTTTCACAATGTGGTATCCGCGGTAATACTCCGTTATTTATGCAGATTGACACTATCATGTCTGAAGTTTACAACATGGAATTTAAAGAGGGTTCGGGATTTGCCATTGATGCTGTAAGTCAGGGGCTTCATTACACTGGAGATTATGGGCGGACTGTTTTTATTGGCGAACCCTTAAAAAGCATGAGGCGGGCAACTGACGCGATAGCTATCGGTTGGGGTGCAGTACGCGAAAAGCTCAAGCCTGGCATGCGTTACTCTGAGATTAAAGAAATCGGTAGACGGGCAATAAAGAGTGCGGGTTATGACCTTGCTGTTGCAGTTACCCCACACAGTGTCGGTCTTTGCCATACTGATGAGCCTGGTCGCGATGGAGTCGGAGCTTACTGGCAAAAAGACGATTTAGTGCTTGAAGAAAATATGATTATCAGTGTAGATATGCCTGTCTTACATACGGGCATCGGTGGATCTGCTCATTTAGAAGATCTAACCCTGATCACCAAAGATGGCTGTGAGCCAATACACCCTATTGGTGACAGTGTCATTATTGTCTAGAAGTTTAGGGTATGTTACTTCTAAATACTTCATATAGTTTCTTCTATAAAAGCTACCATATCTAATACTGGCATTCTTGAACCCACCCACCCACACTGATAATAAACTGTGGGGGCGAGCAGTTCAACGATATCGCAGATCGCATTGTCGCGATCTAATACTCAGAAGCTATACGTTGCCTTTAATCCGAAATATCGCTTGTCAGGAAGGCCTGCCGTAGCGACCCTATTGACCCCAGGAGGCAGCCAGGCAAAGTCGATTAAAAACTGATAATTTGTAACAGTTTTATCATCGGTTAAATTTTCGCCGATGAGTTCAACTTTGAGATTATCTTTCTCAAAACCTAGGCGCATGTTGATTCGATTACTTGCACCCGTTTCAAGTATATTCGCATCAGTCGCGTAACTACTTCCAGTATGGATATAATCACCTCTCAGATACCATGCAATACCAGTTTGAATTTCGCCAGTAAATGTACCCGAAAGCGACCCTTGGACCTTTGGATTCCTTTGCTTGCGCTTCCCTAGCCCTGAAATATCTTGAGTACCCATCAATACTCCACAATCAGCACAATCCTTGAGAACTTTAATATCTGAGTCGTTAAGGCCATAGGTACCTTCAAACATGAAATTATCAGAAACCGCCCATGCTCCCTCAACTTCGAAACCAGATAGCTCTATTTCACCACCGGTAGCAGTTCCTCCGTAAAATACATCACCAACAAAAGTACCCGCAGCGGTTTGGGCGGTCCAGTCTCCTCGATAAACTGATGCCTGCAACCACGCACGACCATCAAGTAAAGATGCCTTAATTCCTAATTCGTACATATCAAGTTCTTCTTCCTTGATTTCTTTATAGAGACCGATATCTGCTAAGGCTGAGAGAACACTATCAGATTGATTGAATAAATTGACATTGAATCCGCCTGGCCGAGTTCCCTCGCCATAGCTACCATACAACGTGACATCATCGTTAACTCTATAGTCGACCACAAATTTCGGTGTGGTGCTTTTAAAGGTACCAGACACAAATTCGTCTCCACTAGACCGGGCTTCCTGGACTTCGTCCTTCTGCTTTCGACCCTCTATGTTAATTGTTAATTCGTCAGTTATGTCATACTCAACGGCCGCGAAGATACCCGTGGTTTCAATATCAAAGACGTTTCCTAAGCTGAGAGATCTAACCGAATTAAAAATGTGGAATCCGCTAGTTCGCTTACCTTCAAATTTAAATTTACTTAAGCCGACCAACCATCTTAGCCGCTGATCTTGAGCAGAGGTTACCCTAAATTCTTGACTGAAGTCCTCAAGATCTCTGCCATTAAGCAGCGCGACATCCTTCATGACATCTAAGTCACGAGTAGCTCTTCGGTCTAAGTCATCAAGTGCCATCCATCTATTCTCGCTAGAAGCGGTTATCGATGATATTGTCATTCCATTATCCAGCACATAATTCATATTTAAACTCATTTGCTCCGCTTCTCTCGCGAAACCAAAACCATCAAGGAAAGGTTTGTCGGTTATCGTATCAATACTCAGACCGGGACTCGCTATACCATTGAGAAGGTTGCTCATGGCAGGAGTCATTTCATCATCGTACTGGATATATTCCGCTGACGGGAATGGTGCTTCACCGCAGAACCAATTCCCTCCACCACTTCTCACCGCCAAAGTGGAATTAGGTAATAAACAGTTAAATAACCCTTCTCCATTGTTAACTCCATAACCGAATGCTGCACCAGGCCCGTCATCATCCTCCCATTTATGAACCCGCAATTTAGCATTGAATTTATCATTTGGCTCAAAGTAGAGTGTGGCCGCCACGCTCTGAGTTTTTCTGGCACCAAGAGTTAAGCCTGGATCATTAGCAGCCTTATACTGACCATCCGTATCTTGATGACTTAAGGCAACGCGATAGGAAACTGTTTCTCCAAGTGGACCTTCAAAAGATGCGCCCAAGTTTGTAGTTCCAAATTTGCCAAATTCACCGATAATCTTGCCTTCAAATTCACGACTAGGCGTTTTTGTGACAAAATTAACTGCTCCCGACAGGGTCGCTCTGCCGAAATATGCACTTTGTGGACCTCTTACCACCTCTATTCTTTCTGCATCTTCCAAACCAGCTATCACACTTCCGTGGGTAGGTGCACCATCGACGAAAACTGTTGCCGCTTGTTGGTGATCGTTTTCCTGACTGATATGCATTCCTCGAATAACCAAGATCCGATTTGAGCGATCAGCTCTTCCTACAGAATGTTCTGCAAAATGAAAGCCAGGTGTGAAAGCAATAATATCCTTGAATTCATTTATACCCCTTGCTTCAATATCAGCTGAAGTTAACGCAGTGATAGCTAGCGGTACCTCCAAAAGACTTTCCTCTCGCTTTCGTGCAGTAACCACAATTTCTTCCAAAGCATTAGCGCCTTGTGCGTAGGAATTGGTGAGATAAAACGGCATTGAGAGAATTAATGCCGCGACTATATTTGTTGTTACAAGTATTTTAATGGAATTAGGTTTTTTGTTTGTTCCTGTCATCATTCTTCATCCCAGGTAAGCTACGACATCAGGCTGATGTCGTTTAAAAAGGGAGTTGCCTTAATATTGATTACTGTCGTGCTTCGTGGTCCCAGACAACCCCTCAGCCTAAACAATATTCCTACCGATTATACGAATGCAATACAAGAATTATTCATGTATCAATAGTGGACAACAGCGAAAAGATTCGTTAAGCATAAAAATACTGACCTGCCTTTTTAGAATATCAGTCACCATGAGCTTCTCACCTCGATCTAGCCTTGATTTGACTGGATGAGTTATTTAGCTATGATTGGACCATTAAAATATGATGTCGACTTAAACAACTAAGAAATGGAACCCTAATGCGAAACAACAAAATTTCCCTTCAAGGCTTAGCCCATATTGGGGAGTTTATCGGTGGCATCGCGATTATTATCTCCTTAGTTTATCTTGCAATGCAGGTGTCAGACAGTAACCGATTGCTGCGTAGTCAGGCGCATTATAATGCTTTAATGCTGGCACAGGGGCCAGGAACCATGATGGTTCAAAATCCTGAGTTAAGTATTCTGGTTGGCCGATGTCAATCTGGCGACGATGACCTTTTATCTGCAGTGTTAGCGCGCTGCAACCAATACGCTCTAATGGAAATCAATGGCTGGGAGTATCTATATTACCAGCACTTAGACAACTCTATACCCCCTCAATTATGGCTGGGTTCAGATGCCTACTACCGAAATGAAATTCAAACCAAAGCTGGATATGCAAAATTTTGGAAGGATTACCACATAGCGTACGCAGAGCCATTCCATAGTTATGTGGCCGCGATTTTCCCAGAGGAAAGTGATGTTTCACTTCAATAACTTGCCACCTCGATTTTGCCCCGCGGTTACTGGACGAGGTATTTAGTGATTTTAAGGCTTTTTTTTTCAAATGTGTCTTAGGGTTGCTGAATGATCGGATGAGAAAAATCCAAAAAGATGTGACCTGTCGTAGGAAAATTATCGTACCTAGATATAATGAGGTCTCACAATGGCTCTTTGCTAATTTAGAGAGACTAAAAGCGTCAGAGATACTTTAGATATGCTAGGCGGTCAAATTTAATTTAATAACAAAAAAAGAGTACGAATAATATGGACAAGCCAAACCTTTTTAGAAGATCAGTAATGTTAGTGGTACACCTTTGGAGAAGGATAATGGATGTGAAAGTTAATCCATTGCGGCACATCCCCGATCAAAGTTTGCAAGCGTACTTTATGGTAGTGCTGTTTGTGATATGGAGTGTCACCTTTGGCTTTATTGCCACATACTATTTTGGATGGTTAGGTTACAGCACGGTGACCAGTGTGGTTGTCCATTTAACTATCTTGATACCAATGATGATTACTAATGCTGTATTTATTGATGCAGAGCGCACTGGAGAGCAATGGTTAGAAGAATGGAATGAAGAGCAAAGTAAATATAAGCTGTTTGTGAAGAGAATGAAAATGAAAAATTTGGTGCGATGGGATATCGATAAGGAAGCATAAAATAATACTGCTTTAGGCTCTCGAGGATTGGCAGTAGTCACACGTTGACTCTGGCTACAAGACAGGGAAGAGAATTGTCCAGCTGAGGGCCTAGATCTCGTGACAACCTCGAACACGCGCGCATAATCGTGCCGGAAAAGTCGCGCATTAAGATGTCGAAGTATTCCTTTTTTATATGCATCAAGAACTTACGATTATTTTAGACCGAAATACTAAGGATTTGGTATTATAAAGATATTCTTCACTTAATTAACCTACATTATAATTTTAATCGTCTTCTCAATACTGATAATTTGGAGACGTATAGACTATCTCGCCGCTAAGCAGGGTTAGTAAAACTTCCACCTCATTAATGTCTTCAACTGGCGTTTCATAAAGATTTGCATTTAGGACAATGAGGTCAGCAAACTTACCAACCTCGATAGAACCAGTTTTCTTTTCTAACCTCATTACATGTGCTGCATTGCGAGTATACATGTCTAGCGCATCCGTTAAGTTGATTCGCT